>Ga0316207_10001141_pt1 | contig 34833 bp, 30 predicted proteins | sample 6weekpyrite_MG_FD_204943 | JGI IMG/M metagenome (GOLD analysis project Ga0316207, IMG submission 204943) | Microbial mat bacterial communities from mineral coupon in-situ incubated in ocean water Damariscotta River, Maine, United States -... | ecosystem: Environmental > Aquatic > Marine >... | reverse complement strand
AACCGGGTCAGCGCCGCCGCCGCCGCTTCGCTGAAAAACCGTGTGGCCGCCGCCAGATACCCGACGCCGATCAGCAGGAAGAACGGCAGCGTCTTCAGGAAAATCTCAACCATAAAGTGGCCTTACCACGCACTGGTAAGCGGGGGAATGGCCAGCCGGGCCGTTTTCCCAAAGTGAAACACGCCTCTAACCGCCGCCGATAAACGCCCCTGCCGCAAAGACCAGCGCGCCACCCAGGACCACCTGGAATGTCGCTCGCATGAACGGGGTTTCCATGAATTTCATCTGGATCCAAACGATGGCCCACAACTCGACGAAAACCACAATGATCGCGATGATCGTCGCGGTCCAGAAATCGGTGATCAGATAGGGCAGCGCGTGACCCAGCCCGCCCAGCGTTGTCATGATGCCGCTGGCAAAGCCGCGCTTGACCGGCGACCCCCGGCCCGACAGCTCGCCGTCATCGGACGCCGCCTCGGTAAAGCCCATGGAAATACCCGCCCCGACAGAGGCGGCAAGACCCACCAGAAAGGTCGTCTCGGTGTTCTGGGTCGCGAATGCGGTGGCGAATATCGGCGCCAGCGTGCTGACCGAGCCATCCATCAGCCCCGCCAGCCCCGGCTGCACCCAGGTCAGCAGGAACTGCCGCTTGGCCGACCGGTCCTCGGCATCGCGGGTGTCGCCACTCAGGTGCTTTTCTGCCAGATCATCGGCCTTTTCGGAATGCCCGGCCTCTGCCGCCGCCAGATCGCCCAGCAGCTTGCGGGTGTCGGCATCGCCGGTACGCGCGGCGGCCTTGCGGTAAAACGCCTCGGCGTCGCGCTCCATCGCCTCGGCCTCGTCGCGCATCCGTTCCAGACCCAGGTTCTCGATCAGCCACACCGGGCGGCGGGCATAAAAGCCCGACACGTGTTCGCGCCGGATCAGCGGGATCACATCGCCGAACCGCTTCTGATGCAACTGGATCAGCTGGCGGCGATGGCTGTCCTCTTCTGCCGCCATACCGTCGAAAACCGCCGAACTGCCCGGAAATTCGCCGCGCAGGCGCTCGGCATACATCCGGTAGATCCGCGCGTCGTCCTCTTCGGACGAAATCGCCAGCGCCAGGATTTCCTGCTCGCTCAGATCGGAAAACCGGCGGCGGCTGCTTACACCCGGTATCATCTGTCACCTCACTTTTTAGAATGGTTCTAAGTTAGTCGGATAGGCGGGATCTGCAAGGCCAATGTTGTTTGCCTTGCTGCAACTGAACCGATCCATCTATATTCGATGCAAAAGATATCGGGGGCGGAATGATCGTTCAACCGGCAGCGGTGAAGCGGGGGCGGAAATTCGACCAGGTGCTTGACGGCGCCCGCACGGTTTTCATGCGCGACGGATTCGAGGGCGCCAGCGTCGATATCATCGCCAAAGAGGCCGGCGTCTCCAAAGCCACGCTTTACAGCTATTTCCCCGACAAGCGCCTGCTGTTCATGGAAGTCGCCCGGCAGGAATGCGGCCGCCAGGCCGAGGCCGCGATCAACAGCATGCGGATGGATGGCGCCCCGCATCAGGTGCTGTTCACCGCCGCCTCGCATATGGTGCGGTTCTTCCTGTCGGACTTTGGCCGCCAGACCTACCGCATCGCGGTGGCCGAAAGCGAACGCTTCCCCGAGATCGGCCGCGCCTTCTATCTGTCCGGCCCGACCCTGGCACGGCAGGCGCTGACCCGGTATCTGGAGGCACAGAACGATCTGGGCACGCTGAACATCGACGACGTCGAACTGGCCGCCGACCAGTTTCCGGAACTGTGCAAGGCCTCGCTGCACACCAAGATGATGATGGGCGTAAAGACCGAATTCACCGATGCCGAGATCGACCGGGTCATTCGCGGCGCGGTCGAGATGTTCCTGGCCCGCTACAAGACCTGATCGCGCGCTTGCGCCGGATGCGTTCCGGCGGAGCCGGAATTCGTGAAAAGGGCTCTAATCCACCCGCCGGATGTGCATGTGAGAGCCTGATTTGCGGGTCTCGAACCGTTTCAACTCCTGCACCAGATCGCTTAGCTTGCGCTTGCCATAGGTGCGGGTGTCGAAATCCGGGTTGTCAGCGACGATATGCTGGCCCAGCAGGCCCAGCGCATACCAGTCATCGTCCTGTTCGATCTTGTCCATCGCCTTCAGGATCAGCGGAATCGCATCGGTCGGCGGGCGTTTGCCGGATTTGGCCGCGGGCCTGCCCGCCACCGCCGAGGGTTCCGGTTCATCGATGATGTTTTCGATCAGGATGAACCGGTTACAGACGTTGCGCAGGGACTCGGGCGCCTTGCCTTCGCCGATGCCGATCACGTCCAGCCCGTCCTCGCGCACCCGGTTCGCCAGCGCGGTGAAATCGCTGTCGGAACTGACCAGCACGAAACCGTCGAAGCGCCCGGTGTGCAGGATATCCATGGCGTCGATCACCAGCCCGATATCGCTGGCGTTCTTGCCCTTGGTGTTGGCGGTTTCCTGTTTCGCCACCAGACCCAGTTCACGCACCGTTTCCGACCAGTTGCGCAACTGGCCCGACGACCAGTCGCCATAGACCCGGCGCAGCGCCGGTTCGCCAAAGCTGGTGATTTCCTTCAGGATCGCCCCGGCGAATTTCGCCGGGATGTTGTCGGCATCGATCAGAACGGCGAAAAGCGGGCGGTCGCGGTTGTCGTTTGGCATTTTACCTCGGAATGTTGCGCCTGCGGCGCCGCTCGGGGGTTTTGCACCCCCGAACCCCCGCAGAGTATTTCTGGACCAAAGATGTCAATAGACCACTACCGAGCGGATCGATTTGCCCGCATGCATCAGATCGAAGCCGTCGTTGATGTTATCCAGGCTTAGCGAATGGGTGATCATCGGGTCGATCTCTATCTTGCCGTCCATGTACCAGTCGACGATCCTGGGCACGTCGGTGCGGCCGCGCGCGCCGCCGAATGCGGTGCCGCGCCAGACCCGGCCCGTGACCAGCTGAAACGGGCGGGTGGCGATTTCGGCGCCGGCAGGCGCCACACCGATGATGATGCTTTCACCCCAGCCCTTGTGCGCGCTTTCCAGCGCGGTGCGCATCACACCGACATTGCCGGTGGCATCGAAGGTGTAATCCGCACCGCCCTTGGTCAGGTTGACCAGATAGGCCACCAGATCGCCATCCACCTCTGCCGGATTGACGAAATCGGTCATGCCGAACCGCGTCGCCATCGCGACCTTGTCGGGGTTCAGATCGACGCCGACGATCTGGTCGGCGCCCGCCAGTCGCAGCCCCTGAATAACGTTCAGCCCGATGCCGCCCAGACCGAACACGATGGCGCGCGACCCGATTTCCACCTTGGCGGTGTTGATCACCGCGCCGATGCCGGTGGTCACGCCGCAGCCGATATAGCAGATCTTGTCGAACGGCGCGTCCGCGCGCACTTTCGCAAGCGCGATCTCGGGCAACACCGTGTGGTTGGAAAATGTCGAGCAGCCCATGTAATGCAGGATCGGATCGCCATCCAGCGTGGTGAACCGGCTGGTGCCATCGGGCATCAGGCCCGCGCCCTGCGTGGTGCGGATCGACTGGCACAGGTTGGTCTTCGGGTTCAGGCAGTATTCGCATTCGCGGCACTCGGGCGTGTACAGCGGAATGACGTGATCGCCCGGTTTCAGGCTGGTGACGCCCGCGCCGACCTCCAGCACCACGCCTGCACCCTCATGCCCCAGAATCGCCGGGAACAGCCCCTCGGGATCGGCACCTGACAGGGTGAATTCATCGGTGTGGCAGATGCCGGTCGCCTTGATCTCGACCAGAACCTCGCCAGCGCGCGGCCCATCAAGATTGACCTCCATGATCTCCAGCGGTTTGCCTGCGGCGATGGCGACAGCGGCGCGTGTTCTCATGGTCGGTCTCCCTGACGATCGTTTTGCCGGAGCCTGTGCGAAAGGCCGGCGATTTGCAACTCTTGCAATGCGGTTTTCCGGACAAGGCGCGGGCCATGGCGGCAGGTTCTTGCGAACGCACCGGCATGCCGCCGGGCGCCGGCATTGTCCTGAATCAACAACGAACGCCGCAACCGCCTGTACCCTGCCACTGCCCCGTCCGGCCAAAATCCAAAACGGAGGATCGGAATGCGCGCCCTTGTCTATCGCCGCTACGGCCCGCCGGACGTGGTCGTCCTGGAAGAGGTGCCCAAACCCGTGCCTGCGCGAAACGAGGTGCTGATCCGGACCCATGCGACCACCATCACGTCCGCGGACTGGCGCGCCCGCAGCCTGAAAACGCCACCCGGGTTCGGCCCTGTCGGGCGGCTGGTCTTTGGCATCGTCAAGCCCCGGTATCCGATCCTTGGCACCGAACTGGCAGGCGTAATCGCCGCCACTGGCGCAGGCGTGACCCGCTTTGAACCCGGCGACCGGGTCATCGCCTTCTCGGCTCTTACCTATGGCTGCCATGCCGAGTTCAAGACCATGCCCGAGGACGGGCTGATCGCGCCGAAACCTGCCAATCTCAGCTATGAACAGGCCGCCGCGCTGTCGTTCGGCGGCACCACCGCGCTGGACTTTCTGCGCGACAAGGGCGGCCTTGCGCCCGGTGAAAAGGTGCTGATCGTCGGCGCCTCGGGCGGTGTCGGCAGCGCCGCCGTGCAACTGGCGCGGCATTTCGGCGCCGATGTCACTGGGGTGTGCAGCAGCGCCAACGTCGATCTGGTGAAATCAATCGGCGCGCATCGCGTCATCGATTATACGCAAACCGATTTCGCCCGCGGAACCGCCAGCTATGATATCATTCTGGACACCACCGGCACCACCTCTTACGCGCGCTGCGAACGGGTTCTGAATGATGGCGGGCGGCTTTTGCTGGTGCTGGCCACGCTGGCGCAAAGCCTGGGTTTCGGGCGTGCGCCTTCCGGCAGCGGCAAGAAAGTCATCACCGGCACCGCCGCCGAACGGCTTGAAGATCTGCAAATTCTTGTCGATCTGGCCGAGGCTGGACATTTCACCCCGGTGATCGACAAGGTCTATACGCCGGAGCAGGCCGTCGCCGCCCATGCCCATGTCGATAGCGGCAGAAAACGCGGCAATGTGATCATCCGCTTTGCCGCCGCCTGATCCGCCGCTCGGCAAGACCGAACCGGCACTCCGGGGCGCCCGGCCCTGTCGGCCTTGCCCGTTTCCGCCAAAAGAAAAAGCCCGCCGGGCAGGGCGGGCCTTCAGCAAGAGAGCTCCCCGATGGTCCGGACTGGTGGGGGCTATAAAGCCGGGCCACCGGGGAAAACTGGTACTCGCTATGCCTGTCTTGTCGCCTGCGATCACGGCACCGGAAGGGAGGCCGCGCGACTGTTTCTCGGTGATTTCAGGGCGAAACGAAGGCTTGGTAAACGCCGGATTGAGGAAAGCCGCTAACCAGCGGAGCGGCACCCCAAAACGCAAAAACCCGCCGGTCAGGGCGGGTTTCTGGCGAAAAGAGCGTTCCCGGCGCCGCGACTGGTGGGGGCTATAAGATCGCGGTACCGGAAACGGCTCTTGTTCGCTGGCACAAAGATATCCCCCGGATCGCGGCGGCGTTATGAAAAACCAGTGGCCAGTCAGCGGTGATTTCAAGACAAATCCGTGACCGGGACAGCACCGCGCTTGATTTTTCGCGCGGTTGCCGCCTACTGTTTGATCATGACGATCCAGACGCCAACCTCGTTTCCCCAACCACAGCGCCCCCCGGAACAGGTTGCATTCGACCGCAAGGAACTTGGCGTGATCCTGACGCTTTACGGGCGCATGGTGGCGGCGGGCGAATGGCGCGACTACGGGATTTCCTGCCTGCGCGATGTCGCGGTGTTCTCGGTGTTCCGGCGCACGGCGGAAAACCCGCTGTACCGGATCGAAAAACGCCCGCGCCTGCGCCAGAAACAGGGGCTTTACGCGGTGATCGCCATGGATGGCCAGATTCTGAAACGCGGCCATGACCTGAAAACGGTGCTGCGGGTGCTGGAACGAAAGCTGATCCGCGCCGTGGACTGAACGTCACAGACGTTTTCTTGATGTCACCGGCCCCTCGCCTTGTGCCGCGATCCGCGCAATTGCCTTGGCAATCGGCTCGTACCCCACCGCCACCTGTTGACCGTTGGCGTGAAGCAGCGTGTCCGCATCCACCATCAGGCCGACATGGCCCGGCCAGAACACCAGATCGCCGCGTTGCAGCGGCGCATCCGGCGCCAGCGCCGTGCCCAGCGCCGCCTCTTGCAGATCGGCATCACCCGGACATTCCATGCCCGCCGCGCCCAGCGCCGCCTGAACCAGACCCGAGCAATCGATGCCGTGCGTGGTGTTGCCGCCCCAAAGATAGGGCACCCCGAAATGCAGCTGCGCCGCCAGCACCGGATCGGCAAACCGTTTGCTCATCGGCCAAAGATGCCGCTTCGGGATAAAGCCGCCGTCCACCGTTTCCATGAATTTCCGGTGCTCCGCGACAATCGCAACCGCATTGCCGAACACCAGCGGGCCATGCTCCGGCGATTTCAGGTCGGGCGCGCTGTAGATATGCGACCCCGGCACCGCCAGCCAATGGCTCGGCGCAGACACATCGCCCAGTGTTGCCGCGTCGACATATCCGACATATCCGTCCTTTTTCGCCTGAACAAAGGCATAGCCATCGTGAACCTCGAACACCGTCACCGCATCGCCCAGCAGCAATTGCCGCTCGCGCGCGCCGCCCGGGTCGCGTTGCAGATCGACAAACGGCACCGCTACGCGCCGCACCACACCGTCGCTATAGGACGGCGCCGCGATCTGCCCCTTCAGCCAGCTTGCCGCAACGCGGTCGTTCGCGGGGGTCAGGCGCCGGTCCTTCACAGCCCCAGCAGGTCCGGCAGCGCCTGCAACAGCGCCCGCGTGCCTTGCCCCACACCGCCCTTGGGGCGCCCCGGCGCCGCCGTCGGCTGCCAGCCGTAGATGTCGAAATGCGCGTATTTCGCTGTATCAGAGACGAATCGGCGCAGGAACAGCGCCGCCGTGATCGACCCGGCAAATCCGCCCTTGGGCGCATTGTCGAGATCGGCGATGTCAGGTTCTATCATTGCCTCATAGGGCGTATGAAACGGCATTTCCCAAACCGGATCGGCGGCGGCAAGGGCGGCGCGCCGGATGCTGTCCGCCAGCGCAGGCTCGGCGGCATAGAACGGAGCCAGATCGGGGCCAACCGCGACCCGCGCCGCGCCGGTCAGGGTCGCCATCGAGATCAGCAGATCGGCCGGGCTTTCATCGGCCAGCGCCAGCGCATCGGCCAGCACCAGCCGCCCCTCGGCATCGGTGTTGTTGATCTCGACCGTCAGTCCTTTGCGCGAGGTCAGGATATCGCCGGGCCGCATTGCGCTGCCGTCAATCGCGTTCTCGACCGCCGGAACCAGCACCCGCAGCCGCAAGCGCAGATCCTGCGCCATGATCATCCGCGCCAGCCCCAGAACCGCCGCCGCACCGCCCATGTCCTTTTTCATCAGACCCATGGAACTGCCGGGTTTGATGTTCAGCCCGCCGGTGTCGAAACACACGCCCTTGCCGACCAGCGTCAGTTGCGGGCCCGTATCGCCCCAGCGCATGTCCAGCAGACGCGGCACGGCAGCCGCCGCCCGCCCGACCGCGTGGATCATCGGAAAATTCTGCGTCAGCAGCACGTCCCCGGCAATCACGCTCAGCGACGCGTCAAACCTGCCTGCCAGATCGCGCATCGCCTGTTCCAGCGCATCGGGGCCCATGTCGGAGGCCGGGGTGTTGATCAGATCGCGGGTCAGCGCCTCGCCCGCCGCTATCGCCTCGATCCGCGCGGCATCGATCCCGTCCGGCGCCACCAGATCGGCGCCCGGCGGTTTTGGTTTCTTGTAACGCCCGAACCGGTAGCGCGACAGCAACCAGCCCAGGGCCTCCTCTTCGGGGTCCGGCAGCGCGTCCGCATTGGCGATGTGATAGGTTCCGTCCGGCAACGCCGCCTGCGCGCGCGCCAGCGCGAACCGGTCGCGCGCGCGCTCATCCTCCGATCCGAACCCGGCAACCGCCAGTTCCGGCAACCCCTGCGCATCGGGCACCAGCGCGACCTTGCCCAGACCGCCCTGAAACCCGACTGCCTTCAGCCAGGCGTTGGTGCGGTCGGTCTGCCGTGCCCGCCAATCCGCAAAGGCGTCTTTTGACACCACATGCAATGGGATCGATGCGGCGTCGGGGTTGGCGAATGTCAGGGTCATGTCGGTCGGGTCCGTGGCAGGGAAGGTGCCCAAAGCCTACCCGTATCGCACGCCCCCGCAAGTGGCGATCACAGCGAAACGTCGTGGGACTCCCATATGGCGATCAAAGACCGTTCGCCCAGCCGGGTCATCCGGGCCACCGTCGCGCCAAGGGCGGCGTCGTCATATCGTGCGCAGATCACCGCCACGTCGCAGGCAACGGCGGATAGCGTCGTCATTCCGATCTGCTCTGCAAGGCCGGAAATCTTGCGCGCCTTCTGCCCCAGCGCGTCCAGATCGCCGCGGCGCCAGACCTTTGTCGCCGCCTTCAACAGCACGGCCAGATCCTCCATCGCGCCGCAGATCATGTTTTCGCCGTTCTGAAAACCCATCTGCGCAAAGATTTCCTTCAGCCGATGCATATCCAGCCGCACCGGTTCTTCATGTCTCAATTCAGCTACTTGCATCTTTCACCACACATTTGTCCCCCGGCGCGCTGGAAACTGACATATCGTCACCAACAAATCGTTGACCCGATCCGAAAAAATCGCTCGAATTTCGGGCGAATTCTGCATAAATGCCGACCAGCCCCCGAAGCGAAGGCGCACCATGGAAAATGCACGACCCCTGCCCACCTATCTGGTCCAGCGGTATCACGGCTGGAAAGCGACCACCCATGCCGAAAACCGCGCCTGGTACCGCCGCCTCGCCAAAGAGGGCCAGCGCCCGCGTGCGATGATCATCTCCTGCTGCGACAGCCGGGTGCATGTAACCTCGATCTTCGGCGCCGATCAGGGGGAATTTTTCATCCATCGTAACATCGCCAACCTGGTGCCGCCCTACGAGCCCGATGGCGACCATCACGGCACCTCCGCCGCGGTCGAATACGCCGTCACCGCGCTGCATGTCGCCCATATCGTCGTTGTCGGCCATTCCAACTGCGGTGGTGTGCAGGGCTGTCATGACATGTGCTCGGGTGCCGCGCCCGAACTGATGGAAAAGTCCAGCTTTGTCGGTCGCTGGATGGATATCCTGCGGCCCGGATATGAACGGGTCAAGGACATCACCGACGCTGCCGAACGCACCGAGGCGCTGGAAAAAGAGGCGGTTCTGGTCTCGCTTGAAAACCTGATGACCTTTCCCTTCGTGCGCGATGCGGTGGCCGACAGCCGCCTGACGCTGCACGGCCTGTGGAACGACATCGCCGAAGGTGGATTGCAGGCCTATGACCCCGCCTCAGCGGCGTTCGTGCAGGTCTGACGGGGCCGCCCGACGCGCAGGCAAGGCAAACCTGCCAAACTCTCGATACTTGGGCCGCGACACGAACCCCCTTGGCGGGGGATGACAAAATCATTGCCGGAAAATCCAACCGCTACAATGTCGCGGCGGGCCGTCCCAGCAAGGCGCGTTTTCGAAGCTACGTCGCTTGGACGCCCTATCTCCTTGTCCAGACCATGATAGCGCAGGGTATTTCGCTGTCGCCCCACGAGCGATCAAACACGGATGATCCGTTGCCGTCTTATGATGCGGACCGCTGGAGGATCGACCGAAACATTTGAATCCGTGCCGCAGAACAGGCAGGTGCGGGCCAGCCATTCAAATGTTTTGAAAAGTTGATCCATCATCAAGAAGCCGAGCGGTTCGAAACGTCAGATTCGAACCACGAGTGCTGCAGTTTTCTATATAAAACAACGTGGTATCACTTTTCTGTATCAGACATCAGTCCGCTGAAAATGCGCTATGAGAGGCCGCAAATCGCGTTCATGATCATTTGACCGATGTCTCCGTTGCGGAATAGAACCGGCTGCTAGTGCCACGAAGCCAGCGCCCCCTTTGCCATGGTTTCGCCAACCGGCGCACCGCCTTTCGGCGCACCGCTGTCGGCCTTGCCGTTCAACAGCCTGAGCGCGTTCATCACCACCAGCAGCGACACGCCGACATCCGCGGCAATCGCGCCCCACATCGAAGCCATGCCAAAGGCGGTGAGCCCGACGAATACCGCCTTGGTGGCCAGCGACATGCCGATGTTCTGGCGGATGATCCACATGGTGCGCCGCGAATGGCCGATCAGCCAGGGCACCTTGCCGATATCGTCGGTCATCAGGGCGATGTCGGCGGTCTCGACCGCCGCGTCCGAACCGATGGCGCCCATGGCGATGCCGAAATGCGCCCGCGCCATGGCCGGCGCGTCGTTCACCCCGTCGCCGATCATCGCCACCATGTCGTGGCTGGCCACCAGTTCCTCGATGGCCTCGACCTTCTGGTCGGGCAGAAGCTCGGCGCGCACCACGTCGATGCCGACCTCGGCCGCAACCGCGCGGGCCGTGCGTTCGTTGTCGCCGGTCAGCATGACGATGGTCTTCACGCCCTGGGCATGCAACCGCGCGACGATGCCACGGGCATCGGCCCGGATGCGGTCGCGCAGTTCCAGAACGCCCAACAGGTTCTCGCCGTCACCGACGGCCACCAATGTGCTGCCCGCGCCCTCGATCCGCTCGCGCAATTCATCCGGCAGGCTGCCGTCGATGCCTTTCTCGGCGGCAAAGCGGTCAGAGCCGAGCCAGACCTTGCGGCCGCCGATGTTGCCCTCGATGCCCCGGCCCGGCACCGTGCTTGTATCCCCTGCCGCGTCGCCCGCGATGCCCGCGGCCCGCGCCCGCGCCAGTATCGCGCGCGCCAGCGGGTGGGACGAGCGCGCTTCCAGAGCCGCCGCCACCTCCAGCAACTCCCGCTCGGACGTGCCGCCCAGCGGATGCACCGAGGCGACCTCGGGCTCCCCTTCAGTAATGGTGCCGGTCTTGTCCATCGCCAGCGCGGTCGTGCGCCCCGGCGCCTCGACATAGGCACCGCCCTTGATCAGCACGCCGTTGCGTGCCGACGAGGCCAGTGCCGCGACGATGGAAACCGGGGTCGAGATGACCAGCGCGCAGGGGCAGGCAATGACCAGAAGCACCAGCGCGTTGTAGAACCAGTAATCCCAGGTCCCGCCAGCCAGCAGCGGCGGCAGCACCGCGATGGCGATGGCAAGAAACATCACGATCGGCGTGTAGACACGGGCGAACTTCGCCACCCATTGCTCGACATCGGCGCGCCGCGAATGCGCCTCGCTGACCATGCGGATGATCCGTGACAGCACCGTGTCCGACGCCGGCTTGGTGGCGCGCACCGTCAGCGTGCCGTCGCCGTTGATGGTGCCGGCGTAGACCTCGTCGCCCGGCTCTTTCGTGACCAGCGCGCTTTCGCCGGTGATCGGGGCCTGATTGACGCCGCCGATGCCGTCCACAACCTCGCCGTCAAGCGGAATGCGGTCGCCGCCCCGCACCACGAACCGGTCGCCCACGGTAACCTGCGCGGCCAGCACGTCCTCTTCGGTGCCGTCGTCACGGATAACCCGCGCCGTGGGCGGGGCAAGGTCCAGCAGCGCGGCCACGGCGTTGCGCGCCCGTCCCACCGACCAACTTTCCAGATAAAGCGACAGCGAAAAGAAAAAGGCCACCGTCGCCGCCTCGAAATACTCGCCCAGCCAGATTGCGCCGGCCACCGCGACGATCATCAGCAGGTTCATGTCGGGCGACAGCCGCCGCGCCGATGACCACGCCTTGGGCGCCACCAGCCACGCGCCAAAGACGATGGCGGCCAGGAACAGCAGGCTCTCGGCCAGCGGCATCGCCGCCTCGCCATGCCCGGCAAAAAGCCCGATCGCGCCCTGAAACCCGGTTTCGACGATGTGATAGGTGAATCCGGCGGCCCAGAACCCGCCGGAAAACGCGGTGAAGAACCGCTGCCGTTTCAGATGCGCCGCCTGACTGGCCGCGGCGCTTTCGGCATCCCAGAGGCTGGCGCTCATGCCCGTGCTGCCGATCAGCTTGACGATCTCGTCGTCGCTCAGCGCCTTGCCGGCATCAAGCACCGTCATCCGCCCGTTGATCACATCAAAGGCCAGATGCGCCTCGCCGCCGACCTGCGGCCCCAGCACCTTGTTCAGGATCGCCACCTCTTCGGCGCAGTCCAGCCCGTTCACCCGGAAACTGCGGCCCTTGGCGCCGACATCGCCGATGGGGCCGATATCGCCGCACATCGCACCATCGCCCGAGACACAGCAGGCGCCGCCCTCGTCGTCGTGCTTGTGATCGTGTTTGAACTCGTCATGCGGCATCGGTCTCTCCCGGAGCGAATCATCCATTGGTCCGCAAGATAGGAGCTTCAGCAACTAGAGGTTCAAGGGGCTTGAGTGAGGCCCCAGGAACTTTTCTTACGCTCCGCTCCTCCTTCCAGAGCGCCAACGCCAATTTGCGGACGACGCCTGCGTCAGGTGGTCAATGTCATGTGGCACGGCATTCGCCCGGAGCAGTCGCGGCTGATCAACGATGCCGTTCGCAATCTCGAGGATGGCTCAACATTTTTCAAGATCACGTCGCGAAGCGCGGACACCGGCCGTCCAGCCACCCGACTCGAACGGCAGCAGGGTCCCGCATCTTGCCAGTTCACGGCCCGTGCGACGAAGGTCTGCTCATCCCGATCGGCCCTGGCGGTCCGCAGGTAACATCGGGTGGCTCTATCGGTTAAACGCTAGCGCCTTCCCAATCTGCTCAGCCGCGAAAGCTGCGCCAGCATCTGAGCACCGGTACCCGTCGCGCCCGATCCCGCATTGGCGGGTGCATATCGGGCCTTCATGCTGACCGGCGGTGCGCTGCGAATGCTGGTGCTGCTGCATTTCCACACGCTGGGGTTTTCGCCGGTTCAGCTGGCCTGTCTGTTCGTGCGCTACGAGATCGCAGGCGTCGTCACCAATCTTTCGGCGGGCTGGTGGTCTTCGTCATGCGCTGCTCTGCCGTTCGTCGGCTCTGGCCATGAAGGGCCGGAATATCGCCGCCCCGGCCTGAAGCGCCTGCCCGGGCGTCAGGCGAAAGCCCCGGCCGCCCGGCGCGTTTTCCCCGCGCCATTTCTGGAGCTGCGTATCCGAGCAAAACATTAACATCGAACGGCATTGGGTGTCGGCCGCGCAACCCGAGACGGGTTCCACGCCAGCCCAGACGACCGCCCCCTGCGGATGCGCCGCCTCGACCAAAAGCCCGTTGCCGCCGATCCGGATTTCGATTGCGGTGCCACATTCCGGGCAACGCGCGTGCACCTGCGCGTTGCTGCCGGCCATCGCGCCGGCGCCGAACGCATCGATGGCGCACATGGTTGCGATCTCGCGGGTTTCGATGACAACAGAATGGCCGGAGGCGCCCGATTTGAACGGGTAGGCGCCGGTGATCTCACCACCGCTCAGCACCACAAGGTCACGGTCCGCCAGATCAGCCAAACCCGCCATGGCACCCGGCCCGAACTTCGCCTCCAGATCGGCTGCGGCGGGCGCGTCCCCGGTCGCCAGATAGGTTTGCAGTATATGGATATGCAGACGGCGCTGCGCGGCCGGGAAATCGTTCCAGCGTTTTTTCATCCGCCAGTCAACCAAAAGCGCCTTCAGCGCCGTCGTCACAAGCGGATCGCTCACCGCCTCCCAGTCAAAGAATGAACCGTCTCCAGTCGCGGACATCCCCTGTTGCGGACCAATCGCACTCGCGCTTGTCATTGCGGGTTTTCCCGATGTCCGACGGGTGTCCGTATCCCGCCGCGCCGTTGCCGCGCCCGCAACAAGCCATATGCGCCCGCTGCCAGCAAAAACGCCAGCGCCACGCCGGTGATCGCGCGCCCGGTATCTCCGCTAAGCCAGCCACGCAGCGACCCGGACACCCTCTCGCCGGCATTTACGATCCGGCTTTCGACCATGACATCGCCAAAGACGACCCGGCCCCAGTAAAAGATGACATACGCCGCCGCCGCCAGCAGCAGCGCGGCCCCCGCCTTTCGCACAACGACAGCCCCTTGCGGCGTCAACTGGCCAAATCCGGCGCCCGCCGTGGCCGCCGCGATCCCCAGCGACGACAGCACCGTGCCCATGCCCAACGCATAGGCCAGCATGTTCACGGCCAGATCCAGCGGCGTCCCGGTCAGCGAGAAGCCAAGCGCCGCCAGAAAGATCGGCAGCGTGCAGGACAGCGACAAAAGACCATAGCCGATGCCGAAAACCAGGCTGCCGTGGCGGTCGCTGACCGTCCGGCATATTTCGCCCCCCGGCAGGGCGCGCCAGCGCAGATCCAGCAACGAGGCGACGCCGACCGCCGCCAGCACCACCCCGACGCCGAGCCCGACAACCGGCAGCAGCGGCCCCAGCCAGGCCGCCCCCAGCGCCAGCGCAATTCCGGCAAGGCCGAAGATCACGATAAAGCCGACGGTCGCCAGAATGCCTGCGCGCAGGGCCGCGAAAAGCGGCACCGCAGCGCCGCCATCGTTCAGTCGCCGGGCGAACCACGCCGGCAAAAGCGCCCAGCCGCAGGGGTTGACCGTGGCGACCGCCCCGGCGGTAAAGGCGAACAAAAGCGCCGGGGTCATTTCCGGGCGCCCATCGATTTCGAATGGCCTGCGTGCCGCATCGGCAACCACCGTCTGGCCAGAAACAGGCTCAGCAGAATACCTCCGCCTGCCAGCGGCAGGGCATTGCCGCTAAGGAATGTGCCGATGGCGGCAAGCGACAATACCCCGGTCAGCACCAGCAGCAGGGCCCCGCAACAGGCGATCTTAACGCCAATCAGCCAGTACCAGCCTCTGTCGCTCATCCTTGCCTCCTATCCCGCACAGCAGGACAGCTTCGCGACGTCCATGTCGAATGTCTGTGCTGCCAGCTTCAGCCCCTCGACCGTGGTCAGATAGGGAAAGATCGTCTCGCCCAGCGCCTTGGCGGTCATCCCGAATTTCAGCGCCAGCGCCAATGTCTGGATGCTGTCTGACCCCTCGGGCGCGATGATCTGACCGCCCAGCAACCGGTCGGTTTTGGCATCCGCCACCAGCTTGATCAGCCCGCGCGTGTCCAGCGCCGCCAGCGCGCGCGGCACGTTGTCGAGGCCGATCACGCTGGTCTTGACCTCATGCCCCGCGTCGCGCGCCTGTGCTTCGGACAGGCCCACGCCCGCCACCTGCGGGTCGGTGAACACCACCCAGGGCATTGTGGCATTGTCATAGCGGTTGGCCTCGCCCGCAACGGCATTCTTCGCCGCGATCTTGGCGCCATAGGCGGCCATGTAAACGAACTGGTCGCGATCGCTCACATCGCCCGCGGCATAGGTGCCGGGCCTGCTGGTCTGCATGTCATCGCCCACCACGATAGCCCCCTGCGCGTTGGTCTCGATCCCAGCCTCCGCCAGGCCCATGCCGTCGGTGTTGGGCCGCCGCCCGGTGGCGACAAACAGCTTTTCAGAGGTGATTTCCAGCGGTTTGCCGTCCTTTTCAACGCAAACCGTGACCCCCGCCGCGTCCTGACGGCAGGCGTCATAGGTGATGCCGCAATACATCTCGATGCCCTCGGCAGCAAAGGCGTCAGTCAGCGCGGCCGAAACCTCCGGCTCGACCTGCGGCAACAGCCGCGAGCGGCAGATCACCGAGACCTTCACGCCCAGCCGCGCCATCGCCTGCGCCAGTTCCGCACCGATATAGCCGCCGCCCAGCACCGTCAGGCTTTCGGGCAGCGCGTCCATTTCCAGCAGCGAGGTGCTGTCGAGCGTCTCGACCGCCTCGATGCCCGGGATCGGCGCGATGGACGGGCGCCCGCCGGTGGCGATCAGAATCCTGGGCGCGGTCAGCAGAGCGTCGCTGACGCGGATACCGCCGTCTTCAAACCGTGCTGCGCCCTGCATGTAGGTGACGCTTTCATACTCGGGCAGCAGATCGGCATATTTCTTTTGCCGCAGCGTGCCCACCAGATCGCGCTTGGCCTGCACCAGCGCCGGCCAGTCGGTGACGCGGCCCTCTGCACCAAGCCCCGGAAACCGGCTGGCCGCCGCCGCGCCATGTTGCGTTTCCGCCGCACGGATCATGAACTTCGAGGGCACGCAGCCGACATTGACGCAGGTGCCGCCGATGGTTCCATGGCCAACAAGCGCCACGCGCTTGCCCAGATCGGCGGCGGTGATCGCGGCGGAAAACCCGGCCGATCCCGCCCCGATGACGATCAGGTCGTAGCCGCCGTTCTTCGGGGTATCGGAGCCATCTTTCATGACAGGGTCTTTCTTTGCATTGGATCAGGTCAGATCGGTTTTTACAGTGACAGGGTTGGACGCTGCGGCACGGCGCAGCCAGCCGGCGTAGAGCGCGACCGCCAGTGCGGCGGCGACCGAAATGCGCAGCGCATAGCGAAACTCCAGCCAGAACAGCAGCACCGAAAGCGCGATCACCAGGGCGATGATCAGGTTCTTCGGGCAGCGGCCCGGACGCCCGGCCTGAAGCCACAGCGCGTGCGCGACAACGCCGAGCGAGGCAAACAGCAGCGGAAACAGCGCATAGTCCAGCCAGCCGACAATGGCGGACAGGCCGACACCCGCCACGATCACCACCAGAAACGGGGTGAAACAGCAGATCGCGGCAATGACACTGCCGATCAGGCCACGGCGCAAAAGGGTCTTGTCGTTCATCAATATCTCCCGGGTCGCGCCCGAGCGACCGGACGGTGCATTTTCAAGTAAGGCGGCACCCTGCAGGGGCGTCAGGAATCGGATGCGGCGGCGTCCAGCACCCGGCCCGGATAGCCGTATTGCATCGGCGCTTCGGCGATTGCCTGCGCCGTCGTTATCGCATCGTCATAGGACACCAGAAACACGATCGTTTCAGCCTCCTGATCATAATCGCCCTCGATGATTTCGACGCTTTCGATGGTTTTCACGGCATCGGCGGCGATATAGGGGCAAGATGGGCAAAACAGCTCGCTCACCTCGATCCGGGCCTGTTGTTCCGCCGCCCCTACCGCGCCGCCGGTCAGAAGCAGCGCGGCGATCGCATTTGTCAGGATTTTCATGGGTGTCCTTTCGTCAGTAGCTCAGGAAATAAGGCGTCAGGTAGGGAAAGATCATCGCGACAACCGTGACCACCGCCGCCAGCCACAGCGAGGCTTTCATCATCTTGCGGTTCAGGGGCCGGGCACAGACGGTTCCGTCGCGGCACTCGCCCGCTTCGGCGCGGTACACCTTCCAGAACCCCCAGCCGATGAAGGCGCTGGCGATACCGAAGGTGTACCATTTATAGGCATACAGCGCCGTCAGCTGCGCGATCCAGACGCCACCGACCCCGAAACTGACCAGCACCAGCGGCAGGATGCAGCACGACATCATCGCCAGCGCGCCAAACAGGCTGCCCGCCGTGGCGACCCGACCGCCGGTATCGCCAGTACCCTCGCGCGGCGTTGACAGTGTCTCTTGCGAAATCGACATGGAAAGCCCGATCCTGTGTTGCCTTTGATTCGTATCGTTTCTACGGTCTGTATCTACTACAGGCGCAAGGGGGTTTTCGGCGATGCGCATCACAAACTCGGGAACAGCACTGATGCGCGCCGGCCTGGCGCGCGAAACCGGCTGTAATCTGGAAACCATCCGCTACTATGAAAACATCGGCGTGATGCCCGACCCGCCGCGCACCGCCGCCGGCCACCGTGTCTATGACGAAAGCCACGTTGCGCGGCTGCGGTTCATCATGCGGATGCGCGAGCTAGGCTTCACTCTGGAAGAAGTGCGCGGCTTTCTGGCGCTGACCGACGGCGGCACCCAGACCTGCGCCGAGGTGCAGCAGCGCACCGAAGCCCATCTGGTCGGTGTCCGCGCCAAGATCGCCGATCTGCAACGCATCGAACGGGTGCTGGCGCAAACCGCCGCGCAATGCTCGGGCAAGGACGTGCCCGATTGCCCGGTTCTGGATGCCTTGACGCTCTGAGACCGGCTCTGACCTGCGGTTCCCGGCGCGGGATCCCCGGCACGCAGAGCGGCGCTATTCACGACATGCCTTCGGTGCTGCCCGGCCCAGGCACGTTTTCAAGGGCTTCCAGGACCGGAAGAACCAACAGACATTTCGGTCGAATTGCCTCATGTCAGAACCGGATGTCCGATCTCCTCGTGTTCGGTCAGGCACTCCGAATGATCACGCAAAACCTCCAGAACACGGCAATCGGCCACGCTGTCCCCGCTGCATTCCGCAATCATGCGTTTGAGTTCCGCCTGCAGCGCCTTCAGCCGCTTGAGACGCTGCTCGACCTGCTTCAACTGCCGTCGCGCGATGGAATCGGCGCTGGAACAGGGCTGTTGCGGGTTGTCGGCAAGCTCCAGAAGCTCGCGAATGGCATCAAGAGGAAAACCCAGCTGGCGGGCATGACGAATGAACGCCAGCCGGTCCAGATCGGCCGGATGGTACCGCCGCTGCCCGCCCTCGGTACGCTCCGGTTCCGGCAACAGCCCGATCTGTTCGTAATAGCGAATGGTCTGCACTTTGGTCCCGGTCCGTTTTCCGAGCGTTCCAATGGTCAACATGGGGGGTCTCTTTCTACAGTCGTTGTAGATTTTTACACCGCACACGGCGCCAGGACAATCGTTGGTTCACCGGGGTGCGCCAAATTCTCCGGCAGCGGCCTGTTTCGCATGAACCTCGACCTGCCATAGCTTGTGCCCCGTGCGAAATCCCAATCGAAGGTGGCAGTACGGTTGAACAATCTGCAAGTATTTCTGTGGGCGCTTGCAGGGTTCGCCATGATCGCTTTTAGAGGGGCGCTCGCGTGACAGCGTTTTTCCACTCCGTTGCCCGCTCTACCGAAGCTGCCGCTTGCGCTGCGCAATTCCTGAAATGGACTCTCGCGGCGCGCCCGGCCAGATCGCGCGCCGGCAAGACGTTCAAGATCTACTTCGGGCAAGATCTACTTCGGGCAAGATCTACTTCGGGAAGGTCGAGGCAGCGTCGGCGCCGGGCGGTGACGCCAGACGAGACGCCCAACCTTTTCGTCAACGGAAAACCGCTTGAACCCTTCGCCAAGGAATCGCTGCGCGCTCTTGTCCTGGCCGAACAATTGGCAAATCAAGCCAATCCGAAAGGAACCTGCGAGGAAAAACTAGAACCGGCCCTCACATTCCTCGCAAACCCATGGAAACTATGGGAAACAGCGCATGTCGTCCTACGCGGCACGGTGCTACTACTGGCCTTCGCCGACCGCCTCACTGACGATCGACATCAGGGTGCTAGAGCGTGTCGCGTTGAATCGAATTCACACCACAGGCCGAACGCGTTATGCGCCGCAAACGCTGCCTCGGCCTGCGGTGTGAATACCCGAATCCTTTCAAACGCGACACGCTTTAGAACCCCGGAAATAGCCTTACCCTTCAAAGGGTTAGAGAAATTCACAGACCAAAAAGTCTGTTTTGGCGCCCAGGAAAGGTGCTCCGCGAAAAGGCTACCCTTTGATTCCAATGGATTATTACAGCGCGTATTGTTGGATGTGTAGTCGATTGTGTGGGCGAAACAAAAAAGCAGAACATGTAGGTGTTCCGACCCGGGGCAAGAGCCGTAAAGCATTTATGCTTTTTTATGGAATAGTCAAAAGCGGCCCTTCTCGGACGTTGACTGCCGCGATCGATGCTGCGTTGCAGAACTCCAATGCCGACCTCTGCCTTCGGCGCAGAAATAGAAATTCCCGCTTTGCAAAACTCGTGGTTTTTCTACCTGGCAGCGACAGGTATTCGAATTGGACGCCCGTCAGTTGCGGAATCGCGGCAACGTGGCAATAATGGACGCAGCGGGCAAGTCTGCCATCTGAGTTTCAACCGCCCGCCACTGGGAGATTGAGCCATGAAATCCTTTCACTTTTTCTTTTCGCACCGACGCTGGGAACCGCTCGTGCCGGTGGCGTTTGCGTCTGCCCTGTTGCTGTTGCCGGCCGGAGCCAGCGCCAACGGACACACCCCGATCTACGATATCCAAGGCGCGGGCCATTTGTCGCCTTTCGAGGGTGTCTCCGTCACCACGCAAGGCGTCGTAACCGCTGTTGCCTTCAGAGGATACTATGTCCAGGATCCGGTCGGCGATGGCGACGAGGCCACGTCTGACGGGCTGTTCGTTTTCGAATCCGGGGCGCTGCCGGCCATCGGCGACCTTCTGGAGATCACCGACACCGTGACCGAGTTCGTCGCAGGAGGCTGCGCGACCGGCAACCTCTCGACCACGCAGATGTCGAATCCGGCGACGACCTTGCTTTCGTCGGGCAATCCGCTCCCGGATTCAGTGATCATCGGCAAGCAGGGGCGCATCCCACCCGACGAATTGGTGATTAGCCCCGGCGAGTTGGCGGTTAACATGCAACCATCGTTCTGTCCGGGCGGCGGCGCACCTGTGTTCAACCCGAGCGTCGACGGCATCGACTTCTACGAAAGCCTTGAAGCGATGCGGGTCACCATCGATGATCCGGTTGCGGTCTCGGGCACAAGAACCTTCAGCGCGTTCGCCAGTGAACTGTTCACACTGGCCAGCAAGGGCAAATTCATCTCTCCCAAGGACGCCCGTACCAAGCGAGGCGGAATCGAACTCCAGCCCGATCCGGACAATCTCGGCGACCAGAACCCGGAGCGGGTTCAGATCCAGTTCGATCCCACGCTTAGCGGCGGCTTCCCGGTTCCCGCCATCCCCGTCGGCAGCAAACTGGATGATGTGACCGGCGTCGTCGGCTACAGTTTTGGAAATTTCGAAGTGAACGTGACCGAGCCCTTCGGCTGGAAGACGTCGCACAACACGCGCGAGGCAACCCACCTGTTTCCGGGCCCCAACCGCGTCACCGTGGCCAGCTACAATGTGCTCAACCTCACGCCGCTCGCCGCCAGCGATGCCCAGCGCGCGACGCTGGCTTCGCAGATTGTGAACAAATTGAGAAGCCCGGACGTCATTGCCCTGCAGGAGATTCAAGACAACAACGGCACGATCGATGACGGCACCACAGACGCGACCCAGACGCTTCAGGCGCTGGCCGACGCGGTTTGGCAAGCTGGTGGTCCACAATACGCCTTCTTTGACGTGGCACCGGCCGACAATACATCAGGTGGCCAGCCGGGCGGCAACATCCGCAATGCCTTTTTCTACAACCCGGACCGGGTCGATCTGGCCGGAGTCACCTCGTTGACGCCATCAGTGCTGACCGCTGCTGGCGTGTCTGATCCGAACGCATTCACCGGTACGCGCAACCCGCTGGCGGCGACGTTCAGCTTTGAGGGCAACAGTTTCACGGTGATCAACAATCACCTGACATCGAGGTTCGGGTCCACGCCGATCTTTGGCGGGCCGCAGCCGTTCGTTCAAGCTGGAGAGGTTGAGCGTGCCGCGCAAACCGGGGCGCTCAACGAGTATGTCGACGTCCTGCTGGCCGGCGACCCCGATGCCAATATCATGGTAGTCGGAGACCTGAACACCTTTCAGTGGACGGACGATCTGGCCGAGATCCTGCCTGGCGTCGGCCCGGATCAGGTGCTGGCGAACCTTTTGCCCGCCAAGCTCAAAGGCTCGGACAAGGACAACGTGTACACCTTCAACTTCGAGGGCAACTCACAAGCGTTGGACCACTTCTTTGTCACCGACGGGCTGTGGCAGAAAGCAGAGTTCGACATCGTGCACATCAATGTTGACTTTCCACGGGTCGATTCCAGCGTGGGCAGCGATCACGAACCCCTGATTGCAAGATTCAAGCTGGATTAAAGGGATATCGACGCCGACGATGACGAGCGGAAAGCGGGTCCCAACAGGGACCCGCCCAGTTTTCATCCAGCTTGGCACAAAGCCTCCGAAGCCTTGGTCCGAAGTCGATTGAAAAGCCTCACCGCGCCTAGTGGATCGACCGAAACATTTGAATCCGTACCGCAGAAGTGGCAGGCGCGCGTAAGCCATTCAAATGTTTTGATAAGTTGATCCATCATCAAAAGGCCTAGTGGTTCGAAACGTCAAATTCGAACCACTAGGGAGGAATTCCAGGGCAGAAATGCGCTCAGTCAGGCCGGACCGCCGCGATGCCGCAGGAAACGTGATCTTGCCTCGCCTGATGCGCGTCGTGACGGCCCACAGCCGCCGTTGCCTTTGGCGTCACTCGCCGCAGTGCGGCCTGTCGTTCCGGACATTCGCCGCAAGCGCAAAATCGCGGCCCGACCGAACTCACGGATTGCGGGATTGCTCGCGGGACGACGTGGGCATTTGGCTCTGTTACAGCGAGCCATATTTCGAGAGGGTCGCGCGGCCAGCTCGTCGCCTTCGCCCGTTAGCTGGGAAGTTGCCGAAACAACCCCGGATCGACGGTAGCCGCGGCCAGCACGCCGCCCCAAAGCGCCCCGGGGATTCCCGGGCTAAGTACATCCTGACCGGCAAGAAACAGACCCGGGACAGGCGTCCGGGTTTGCAGCGCCTCGCTCATCAATCGGTCAGGCGTCGTGTCGATGCCATAGAATGCGCCCTTGTGATGCCCCGTGATCGCGCGGGTCGTAAGCGGCGTCGAAAGACTGCGGAACACGATGAGCTTGGCCAGCTCGGGGAAATAGGCCTCGAACTGCGCCAACATCGCGTCCTCGACCCTGGCCTTGAAGGCTTGGTAATCCTTACCCCGTGCGCCCGGCTGCGTATCGGCCCAATTCTCCACCACCGACCAGTCGACCCATGCGACGATTTCGCCTGCATATTTCTGCGACGCTCCGGGGTCATGGCCGGGATCTTTCAACGAGGCGAAGGACACGAACAGGCCCGGCGGAGGCGTGTCCGGTGCGGCGGTCCAGACGACGTCGACTTTTCCGTCCGGGTAAATCCAGTGGTTCGACCGCGTTGCCCCCGCACGCTGGATATCGCCCTCGAAGCCCACGAACAGGCTGAAATGAGCGACCGAGTGCGGCAGGGCACGGATTTCGTCGATCCAGTCCTGATGCCCGCAATCGGCAGGAAGCACAGTGTTCACAGTCTCGCGCGCCCCGATATCCGAGATCACCGCTTGCGCGCGGATATCCTCCCCCTGCGCTGTGCGCACGCCGACGACCTTGTCGCCCTCGATTAGTAGCGTCTCGACTTTGGTGTCCGCCCGCGCTTCACCACCCGCCTTCGTGATGGTCGGCAGAATATGCTCCGCAAAGGCTCCGCCACCGCCCTTGGGATACCAGGCGCCACTTTCCAGATAGGATCCTGTTATCAGGGCATGCATTGCGAAGCTTGCCTTGCTGGGCCTGCCGCCATGGTCGAACCATTGCGCGGCGAAGGCTGCCGCGAGGACGGGATTGTCGGTGATCTCGTCAATCACGTCCTGGGTCGTCCGCTTGCACCAGCGTTCGATGGCGTGGCTGTGCCACCACTTCAGCGCAGTGCCGACAAACTCGGGCATCGCGCGCGTAGAGGTGACCTTCATGACGGCCTCCCGGCCCTCTTTCAGTGCGGCGATCCACGCGTCAATGGCTTCCGACTCGTCCGGGAACCGGTCCTTGAGGTCGCGCGCCTGCGCCTCGTAGGGGCGAGACAAGGCCAGCGGCGCAGTGTCGCCGATATGCAGATTGTCATAGATGGTGCCCATCGACGCCAACTCGATCGGCGAATCCGACAGCCAGTCCAGAAGGCGGCGCTCCCGATCTTCCGGGGCAAGGCAGTTGAGGTAATGGATTCCCGCATCCCAGGAAAAACCGTCAATAGAAAAGCTGTGGGACAGGCCGCCAAGCGTCTGGTACTGCTCCAGCAAAAGCACCTTGTGCCCGGCCTTCGACAGCGCGGCAGCAGCGGCCATGCCGCCGATACCAGAGCCGATCACGATCACGTCCCAGTCTGTCTTGTCAGCGTCTGTCATACCGAGTGTCCTCCGCATCTGATCGGGTCAAGGAAGTGCTTTTCCATTGCGGTCTGATAACACGCCGTCCGAAAGGCGCTTTGATCGCGATCAAGCTAATATGAGCAACACTCACGGCCCATTCTGGTCACTCGATCCAGTGGGCCTGTCCCACTTTCGTGCCGCTCCAGGCGCTCATTTAAGCGGCCTTTCTTTCGAAAGCCAAAGGGCTTTTCCAGCACTTTGAGAAACTCACGCTTCTTGACCATTCCCTCAAGAACCTTGGGGACCCTGCGGCGGTACACGAAGCTTTTTGTGCGTGAGTCTTGAGCTAGATATTTCACCGTGACGTTCCGCATTGCCTACCCATTTGTGTGGGTAAACGTGTATGCAGCGCGACTTCGTGTATGCAGCGCGACTTCAAGGGCAGCGAATGCCCTTTTAGATCAATACTTTACTTGGAATTTATTGGTGCCCAGGAGAGGACTCGAACCTCCACATCGTTGCCAATACTAGCACCTGAAGCTAGCGCGTCTACCAATTCCGCCACCTGGGCAGGTGTCGTCGTCAGCGGCGTTTATACAGTGCCGGTGGGGGTGTCAACGGGGATACGTTACGAAATCCGCGACGCGATGGCGGGTTGTCCCGGCCCCGGTGCCCGGATATGAAAAACCACAAAGCGGATGCGGAGACGGCCTATGTCCAACCTTGTTACCATTTTCGGCGGATCGGGCTTTGTCGGGCGCTATATTGCGCGCCGAATGGCGAAACAGGGCTGGCGGGTGCGCGTCGCGGTGCGGCGCCCGAACGAGGCGATGTTCGTCAAGCCCTACGGCGTCGTCGGGCAGGTCGAGCCGGTGTTCTGCAACATTCGCGACGATGCCAGCGTCCGGGCGGCGCTGCACGGGGCGGACGCGGTGGTCAATTGCGTGGGCACGTTCGATGCGCGCGGGCGCAACAATTTTCAGGCGGTGCAGGTCGAGGGCGCGGAACGCATCGCACGGATCGCGGCGGCCGAGGGTATTTCGCGGATGGTGCATGTCTCCGCCATCGGCGCGGACGCGGACAGCGACAGCGAATATGCGCGCACCAAGGCCGCGGGCGAGGCGGCGGTGCTGAGCCATCAGAAAGACGCCGTGATCCTGCGGCCTTCGGTGGTGTTCGGCCCGGAGGATCAGTTTTTCAACCGGTTCGCAAAGATGACCCGGCTGGGTCCGGTCCTGCCGCTGATCGGTGCAAAGACCCGGTTTCAGCCGGTCTATGTCGACGATCTGGCGCAGGCGGCGGTCAAGGGCGTGCTGGGGCAGGCCGAACCGGGCGTCTATGAAATCGGCGGACCCGAGGTGGCCAGTTTCCGTGCGCTGATCCAGGACATGCTGACGGTGATCCAGCGGCGCCGGCTGATCGTGGGGCTGCCGTTCTGGGTGGCCGGGATCATCGCGGGCGCGTTCGATGTGGTGACATTTTCGACAGCCGGGCTGATCAAGGGGCCGGTGACAGGCGATCAGGTGAAAGGTTTGCGCCGGGACAATGTGGTCGGCGACGGGGGTAGGACGCTGGCGGATCTGGGGATCGAGCCGACAGCGATCGAGGCGGTTCTGCCGGAATATCTGTGGCCGTATCGCCCGTCCGGACAATATGCGGCGATCAAGAATTCCGCAAAAAACCTAAAGGCATAAAGCGCGATCCGAAAAGTGGGAACCGGTTTTCGGAATGAATTGCGCGTGAATCCAAATAGTTAGCTATAAGCGATCCACAGCAGGATCAGGCCCAGAATCACCCGGTAGATCACATAGGGCGTGAAACTGACCGACCGCAGCAGCCGCATCATCAGGGTCAGCGCCAGCAGGGCCGCGGCAAAGGCAAAGACCGCGGCGATGGCGGCATCGCGGGCCATCGCGGCATCGGCGGTGGCGGCGACTTCGGCGCCCAGCAGAACGCCCGAGGCCATGATCGTCGGGATCGACATCAGCATCGCCAGCCGCGCGGCGCTGTGGCGGCTGTAACCCAGATAGCGGCCGGCAGAAATGGTGATGCCCGACCGCGAGGTGCCGGGAATCAGCGCGACCGCCTGCCAAAGCCCCATGATCATGACATCTTTCAGGGTCCAGTTCGCATCGGTCTTGGTGACGCTGCCGGTCTGGTCGGTCCAGTACAGCACCAGCCCGAAAATCAGCATGGTCCAGCCGATCAGCGCGGTCGAGCGCATCATGTCGTCAAGCCCGGTCAGCTTCAGCAAAAGTCCAAACAAAACCACCGGGATCGTCGCCAGGATCAGGCACAGCGCCAGCCAGGCGCCGGGGGTGTCGACGCGGCCGGTCAGCAGGCGGGGGATGCCCGCCAGGGCGATGCGCACATCGGCCCAGAAATACAGGATAACGGCCAGCAAGGTACCGACGTGCACAGCGACGTCGATGGTCTGGCCCTGGTCCTGCAAACCCGTGAGATTCGGCAAAAGGATCAGGTGTCCCGAGGAAGAAACCGGCAGGAATTCGGTCAGTCCCTGGATCACGGCAACCAGCAAGAGATGAAACAAGGGCATGTGGGGGCTCCGCCGAATCGGTTGGGCCAGACTAACCGCCTGTGACTCAATGGAAAGATTACAAAAACATCAGTATATATGACCTAATTTTCCGTTAACATGCGATCTTTTCGCGACGCAGCGCCTCTGCTCCCGAAACAAGGTCATACATCCTGCCATTAATTCCATCTCGGCTCTTTATTTTCTGTTCGACCTCGCTTAAAGAGGCGGCTCACGCTGGTTCTGGGGAGGCCCATCGGAATGGCCGGACAAAAAATGCTTAAATTCGTAAGCGTGGAACGGGATATGCCGGACAAGCGCCCGCCTGTTCTGCGCAGGACTGATTTCGATGAGATTTACGCAGAATACGCCGACAGCAAGGCGGCAGAACAGGCCGCAAGGTGCAGCCAGTGCGGCGTGCCGTTCTGCCAAAGCCACTGCCCGCTGCACAACAACATCCCCGACTGGCTGCTGATGACCGCCGAGGGGCGGTTGCAGGAAGCCTATGAAATCAGCCAGGCCACCAATACCTTCCCCGAGATCTGCGGCCGGATCTGCCCGCAGGACCGGTTGTGCGAAGGCAATTGCGTGATCGAGCAATCCGGCCATGGCACCGTCACCATCGGCGCGGTGGAAAAATACATCACCGATACCGCGTTCGAAAACGGCTGGGTCAAACCGATCGCGCCGCACAGCGAACGCAGCGAATCCGTCGGCATCATCGGCGCCGGTCCCGGCGGTCTGGCCGCTGCCGACATGCTGCGGCGCCAGGGTTTTCAGGTGACGGTTTACGACCGTTACGACCGGGCCGGGGGCCTGCTGACCTATGGCATTCCGGGCTTCAAGCTGGAAAAGGACATCGTCATGCAGCGCATCGCGCAGTTGCGCGACGGCGGTGTCGAATTCGTGCTGAATTGCGAGGTCGGCGAAGACATCTCTTTCGATGCGATCCGGGGCAAGCACGAGGCGGTGCTGATCGCCACCGGCGTCTATAAATCAAGGGATTTGCAGGCGCCGGGCGTGGGCGCCGAAGGCGTGGTGCGGGCAATCGACTATCTGACCGCAAGCAACCGGAAATGCTTTGGCGACGATGTCGAGGCGTTCGACAACGGCGAGCTGAACGCGGCGGGCAAGCGGGTGGTGGTGATCGGTGGCGGCGACACCGCGATGGACTGCGTGCGCACTGCGGTGCGGCAGGGGGCGGACAGCGTCAAATGCCTGTACCGGCGCGACCGCGCCAACATGCCGGGGTCGCTGCGCGAGGTCGCCAATGCCGAGGAAGAGGGCGTCGAATTCGTCTGGCTGACCGCGCCGAAAGGATTCAGTGGCGACACCGTCGAGGGCGTGATGGTCCAGCGGATGCGCCTTGGCGCGCCGGATTCCAGCGGGCGGCAAAGCCCGGAACTGATCGAGGGGGCGGATTATGTCGAAGCCGCCGATCTGGTGATCATGGCGCTGGGGTTCGAGCCCGAAGACCTGCCGAAACTATGGGGTGTCGACGGGCTGGAAGTCACCCGCTGGGGCACCGTGATGGCCGATTTCCGCAGCCATGCCACCAGCCTGGACGGGGTCTATGCGGCGGGCGATATCGTGCGCGGCGCGTCGCTGGTCGTCTGGGCCATTCGCGACGGGCGCGAGGCGGCGGACTCGATCATCGCCTATATCGATGCGCCCGCGCAGGTGGCGGCCGAATAGCCGCGCCGGGCAAGCCCAAAGGCGGCGATAGTCCGGTGCACTGGGTGTACACCGATGCGGCGGACAGCGCGGGCGGGGTCAAATCAGGTCAGTCAGCGACGCTGACCCAATCTGCGGACAGAGCCTTGACGGGCAGGGAGGAGCCGGGATGAAGGGACAATGTTTGTGCGGCGCGGTGGAACTTCGCGTCGGCCGGCACGCCGGCGGCGTCTCGGCCTGTCACTGCAGCATGTGCCGGCGCTGGTCGGGCAGCGCGGCGCTGGGCTTCTCGGCGCAGGCCGCCGGGCTAAGCGTCAGCGGGCCGGTGAAATCCTACCGCTCTTCCTCCTTCGCCGAACGGGCCTGGTGCGACCGCTGCGGCAGCCATTTGTGGATCCGCGATGACGACGCCGAATACGACTTGATGCCGGGCCTGTTTGACGATGCCCGCGACCTGCCGCTGGTGCGCGAGATCTACTTTGACCGCGCCTGGGCTTTTGCGCCGCTCGCCGGCGATCACCCGCGGCTCACCCGGGCCGACTACGAGGCCGGGCATCGCTTTGTGGAGGGCGAGCAATGAGCGCGCTTTCGGGGCGCTGTTTGTGCGGCGCGGTGACGATCACCGCGGAACCGGCGCGAAAGTCGCTGGCGGCCTGTCATTGCGACATGTGCCGGCAGTGGACCAGCAGCGCCTTCGTGGAACTGGAGGCCGAGGCGGACACAGTTCAGATCGAAGGCCCGGTAAAGCGGTACCAATCGTCGGACTGGGCCGAGCGGGCGTTCTGCGAAACCTGCGGCTCGAACCTGTGGTACCGGATCACCGTGCCCGGCCCGATGCACGGGACCTACCAGCTGGCGGCGGGGCTGTTCGATGTGAGCGGCATGCATCTGGGGCTGGAGGTCTTTATCGACAGCAAACCCGATGCCTATGCGTTCGAAGCGGGCGAGAGCCGGCGCCAGATGACCGGGCAGGAAGTGTTCGATCTTTATGCCCCCAAGCAGGACGAGCCCGGGGCATGACGCAGCAGCGGCGCATAAGACACCCGATCAAGGGCATCACCTACGACTTTGCCGATCCGGTTCTGATCGAGGCGCCGGAACCGCTGTGCGTGCATGTTCTGCCGGGGCGCGGCACCCGGCTGGTGCTGTCGCTGGCCGGCGTCGGTTCGGCGCGAAAACTGACGCCGCCGCGCGAATTCACCGGCTCTGCCAGCCAGGGCGGCGAGAACCATGTGCTGTTCATCTCGGACCGGTCGCGCAGCTGGATGAACGGGCCCGGCGTCAAGGACGCGATCCTGGACATCGTGGCGCGCTACAAGGCGGCGCATGGCATCACCGAAGTGGTGGCGATGGGCAACAGCATGGGCGGCTTCGCGGCGCTGGTTCTGGCCGACGTGATGCCGGTTAACACTGTGGTCGCGATGTCGCCGCAGTTTTCCGCGCATCCCCGCCTGGTGCCCGAAGAGGCCCGGTGGCGGTTTTTCCGCCGGCAGATAAACACCTGGGAGTTCGCCGATGTTGGCCCGCTGGCGCAGCCCGAAACGCGCTATTACATCTTCCATGCGGATGCGCGGGAAGAGGTGGCGCATTGGGCCAGGTTTCCGAAAGACACCGGGCTCCATCATTTCATCGTGACGGGCGAGGATCACAATCTGGCCCGCACGCTGCAAAAGCGCAAGCTGCTGCGCAAGGTGATAGACGCGGCGATCGCGGGCAAGCCGCGCCGCGTCAGGCTGGCGCTGGAACGCGGCTTTCTCGACCGCCAGCTATGCGTGATGCGGCGTGAGGTCTTCGAGACGACATTTCCGGACATCGTGCCAGGCCTGCTGGCCCCGGCGGCTGTGCCTCTGAAAGGAACGAAAGGGACCACACCATGACGGAATACGATCCCGGCCGCGCCGCCGAAAAATCCGACCGCAGCGGCCGCTGCATGTGCGGATCGGTGCGCTTTCGCGCCAGCGCGGTCCCCGGCACATTCGGCGTCTGCCATTGCGAAATGTGCCGCCGCTGGACCGGCTCGGCGCTGCTTGGGGTCACGGTCCCCACGGCCAACATCGTTTGGCTTGGCGAAGACCGGATCGCGACGGTCAAAAGCTCGTCCTGGGCGATGCGGGCCTGGTGCCGGGATTGTGGCGCGAACCTGTATTTTCGCGTCACCGCTGACGGCCCCTATGCCGACGACACCGAGATCCCGCTTGGGCTGTTTGACGACCCCGGCGGGTTTCACATGACACATGAGATCTACATCGACCACAAACCCGACAGTTTCGCCTACGAAGGCGAAGGTCGCAAACAGATGACCCGCCAGGACTGCGTCGACAAGTTCAGTCTGCTGGATGGGGAATGACGAAAACCTGCAACGCCATGGAGAGCGCCATGACCAAATTCGATGATGCGTGGGCCGCGGATCAGGCCGCCCAAAGGGACTGGCTGGCCGCGAACGGCATGTATGCCGAGGCTGACGAGCACGCCTCCTGCGGCGTCGGCCTGGTGGTGGCGATTGACGGCGCGCCGTCCCGCAAGGTGGTGGAAAACGGCATCGACGCACTAAAGGCGGTGTGGCACCGGGGCGCGGTCGATGCCGATGGCAAGACCGGCGACGGCGCGGGCATCCACGTCCAGATCCCGGTGGCGTTCTTTTACGACCAGATCGTGCGCACCGGCCACGCGCCGCATGTGGATCAGCTGATCGCGGTGGGCCAGGTGTTTCTGCCGCGCACCGATTTCGGCGCGCAGGAAACCTGCCGCACGATCGTCGAAACCGAAGTGCTGCGGATGGGCTATTACATCTATGGCTGGCGGCATGTGCCGGTGAACATCGGCGTGCTGGGCGAAAAGGCGAACGCGACGCGGCCCGAGATCGAACAGATCCTGATCAGCAATTCCAAGGGGGTCGACGAGGACACGTTCGAGCGCGAGCTGTACGTGATCCGGCGGCGCATCGAAAAGGCGGTGGCCGCGGCCCAGGTGCCGGGGTTCTACATCGCCTCGCTCAGCTGCCGGTCGATCATCTACAAGGGGATGATGCTGGCGCAGGATGTGGCGAATTTCTATCCCGATCTGATGGATCAGCGCTTTGAAAGCGCCTTCGCGATCTACCATCAGCGCTATTCCACCAACACCTTTCCGCAATGGTGGCTGGCCCAGCCGTTCCGCATGCTGGCCCATAACGGCGAAATCAACACGCTGAAGGGCAACGTCAACTGGATGAAATCCCACGAAATCCGCATGGCATCCGGCGCGTTCGGCGACATGGCCGAGGATATCAAGCCGATCATCGCCCAGGGCTCCAGCGATTCCGCCGCGCTGGATGCGGTGTTCGAGGTGCTGGTGCGGGCCGGGCGCAACGCGCCGATGGCCAAGACCATGCTGATCCCGGAAAGCTGGTCCAAGCAGGCGGTGGAACTGCCCGAGGCCTGGCGCGACATGTATGCCTATTGCAACGCGGTGATGGAGCCCTGGGACGGACCCGCCGCGCTGGCGATGACCGACGGGCGCTGGGTCTGCGCCGGGCTCGACCGCAACGGTTTGCGGCCGATGCGCTATGTGGTGACGGGCGACGGGCTGGTGATTGCCGGCTCCGAGGCCGGGATGGTGCCGACCGACGAGGCGCATGTCATCGAAAAGGGCGCGCTGGGCCCCGGGCAGCTGCTGGCCGTCGACATGCAGGCCGGCGCGCTGTTCCATGACACCGAAATCAAGGACAGGCTGGCCGCGGCGCAGCCGTTTGGCGACTGGGTCGGACGGATCAACGAGCTGGACGATGTGCTGGCGGGTGTGACCGAGACGGCGCTGTTTTCCGGCGCCGAACTGCGCCGCCGCCAGATCGCGGCGGGCTATAGTCTGGAAGAGCTGGAACAGATCCTGGCGCCGATGGCAGAGGACGGCAAGGAAGCGATTGCCAGCATGGGCGACGACACACCCAGCGCGGTGCTGAGCGAAAAATACCGCCCGCTCAGCCATTTCTTCCGCCAGAACTTCAGCCAGGTGACGAACCCGCCGATCGACAGTCTGCGCGAATACCGGGTGATGAGCCTGAAGACCCGGTTCGGCAACCTGAAAAACGTGCTGGACGAGGACAGCAGCCAGACCGAGATCCTGGTGCTGGAAAGCCCGTTCGTGGCCAATGCGCAATTCGATGCGCTGAAAGACAGCTACAACGCCGATATGGTCGAGATCGACTGTACCTTCGTGCGCAATGGCGATGACCGCGCGCTGCGCGACGGGCTGGAACGGATCCGGGCCGAGGCCGAGGACGCGGTGCGCTCGGGCGCCGGGCACCTGGTGCTGAGCGATCAGAATCAGGGCGAAGGCCGGGTGCCGATGCCGATGATCCTGGCGACAAGTGCGGTGCACAGCTGGCTGACGCGCAAGGGGCTGCGCACGTTCTGTTCCATCGCGGTGCGCTCGGCGGAATGTATCGACGCGCATTATTTCGCCGTGCTGATCGGCTGTGGCGCCACGGTGGTGAACGCCTACCTGGCCGAGGACAGCCTGGCCGACCGGATCGAACGCGGCTTGCTGGAGGGCAGCCTGAACGATGCGGTGGCAAGGTACCGCAACGCCATCGATCAGGGCTTGCTGAAAATCATGTCCAAGATGGGGATCTCGGTGATTTCCAGCTATCGCGGCGGCATGAATTTCGAAGCTGTGGGGCTAAGCCGGGCGATGGTGGCGGAATATTTCCCCGGCATGGCCAGCCGCATTTCGGGGATCGGTGTCAGCGGCATTCAGAAAAAGCTGCTGGAGGTGCACGCCCGCGGCTGGCTGGGCGGGCAGGATGTGCTGCCGATCGGCGGCTTCTACAAGGCGAGGGCCAAGGGCGAGACCCACGCCTGGGAAGCGACCTCGATGCATATGCTGCAGGCCGCCTGCAACCGGGCGTCCTATGAGATGTGGAAGCAGTATTCGGCGAAAATGCGCTCGGCCCCGCCGATCCATCTGCGCGATCTGCTGGACATCAAGCCGCTGGGCGCGCCGGTGCAGATCGAAGAGGTGGAAAGCATCACCTCGATCCGCAAGCGGTTCGTGACCCCGGGCATGAGCCTGGGCGCACTCAGCCCCGAGGCGCACAAGACGCTGAACATCGCGATGAACCGGATCGGCGCCAAGTCCGACAGTGGCGAAGGCGGCGAGGATCCGGCGCATTTCGTGCCGGAACCCAATGGCGACAATCCAAGTGCCAAGATCAAGCAGGTGGCCTCGGGCCGGTTCGGGGTGACGGCGGAGTATTTGAACGCCTGCGAAGAGCTTGAGATCAAGGTCGCCCAGGGCGCCAAGCCCGGCGAGGGCGGGCAGTTGCCCGGCATGAAGGTCACGGAACTGATCGCGCGGCTGCGGCACTCGACGCCGGGCGTGACGCTGATCAGCCCGCCGCCGCATCATGACATCTATTCCATCGAGGATCTGGCGCAGCTGATCTACGATTTGAAACAGATCAACCCGCGCGCCAAGGTGACGGTGAAACTGGTGGCCTCCAGCGGGGTCGGCACCATTGCCGCCGGCGTGGCCAAGGCCAAGGCCGACGTGATCCTGATCTCCGGGCACAACGGCGGCACCGGCGCGTCCCCGGCGACCAGCATCAAATACGCCGGTCTGCCCTGGGAAATGGGCCTGACCGAGGCGCATCAGGTGCTGAGCATGAACAACCTGCGCGAACGGGTGACGCTGCGCACCGATGGCGGCTTGCGCACCGGGCGCGATATCGTGATGGCGGCGATGCTGGGCGCCGAGGAATACGGCATCGGCACCGCTGCGCTGATCGCGATGGGCTGTATCATGGTGCGTCAGTGCCAGTCCAATACCTGCCCGGTCGGGGTCTGCACCCAGGACGAATCCCTGCGCGCCAAATTCAGTGGCAATGCCGACAAGGTGGTGAACCTGATCACCTTCTATGCCCAGGAAGTGCGTGAAATCCTCGCCGGCATCGGCGCAAGATCTCTGGATCAGGTGATCGGGCGGGCGGATCTGCTCAGCCAGGTCAGCCGCGGCAGTGCCCATCTGGACGATCTGGATCTGAACCCGATGCTGATCACCGTGGATGGCGCCGACCGGATCGTCTATGACCGCGAGCGGGGGCGCAACGAAGTCCCCGACACGCTGGACGCCGAAATCGTCAAGGATGCCGCCAGGTTCCTTCAGGATGGCGAAAAGATGCAGCTAAGCTATGCGGTGCGCAACACCCACCGCACCATCGGCACCCGCACCTCCAGCCATATCGTCGGTCGGTTCGGGATGCGCAACGCCTTGCAGCCGGATCACCTGACCGTAAAGCTGTCAGGCAGCGCCGGGCAGTCGCTGGGGGCGTTCGCGGCACCGGGGCTCAAGCTGGAGGTGTCGGGCGATGCCAATGACTATGTCGGCAAGGGGCTGAGCGGCGGCACCATCGTGGTGCGCCCGCCGATGGCCAGCCCGCTGGTGGCGTCCGAGAATACGATCATCGGCAACACGGTGCTGTATGGCGCCACCGATGGCCACCTGTTCGCCGCCGGGCGCGCGGGCGAACGGTTCGCGGTGCGCAACTCCGGCGCGACCGCGGTGATCGAGGGCTGCGGATCGAACGGCTGCGAATACATGACCGGCGGGGTCGCGGTGATCCTGGGTTCGATCGGCGCCAACTTTGGCGCCGGGATGACCGGCGGCATGGCCTATCTCTATGATCCCGAGGGCACGGCGCGGGATTACATGAACCTGGAAACGCTGGTGACCTGTCCGGTCACGGTGGATCACTGGCAGGCCCAGCTACAGCGGCTGATCGAACGCCACGCCGCCGAA
>Ga0316207_10001140_pt1 | contig 34868 bp, 50 predicted proteins | sample 6weekpyrite_MG_FD_204943 | JGI IMG/M metagenome (GOLD analysis project Ga0316207, IMG submission 204943) | Microbial mat bacterial communities from mineral coupon in-situ incubated in ocean water Damariscotta River, Maine, United States -... | ecosystem: Environmental > Aquatic > Marine >... | reverse complement strand
CAAATAGTGGGAAGAAAACAAAAAATGATAGACTTAGCATAATAGTAAAACGCTTCATTGGGCACTCCTTTATCAGTGTAAATACTCTGCAGATTTAACTCAAGTTGAGATCTTGGAACACTTTTAGATTAGGAGGCTTTTGTTTCAGATGGTTTAAACAATTGTGACAAATAGGTGAAAGAAAAAATTAAACTTCCCTAGATTTCAGCGTCAACTAATAAAAATCAGAAAATAAATTTATATAATTGAATTCGAGTGGAAGAAATCTAGCGGGTATTTTAAAACGTATTTACACCTTCTCCAGTTTAACTTTGTAAAACCAAGTATGGAAAGCGAACAAGTTATAATCGAACTGAGTGTGTTAGTTACTACCAAAAAAGTATGATAAATGTTCGAAAATGAGGTATAGGCCGCAAAAGTTCAGTGGTATTTAATCGCGCAGGGAAGTACCCTAGTCACACTTAAAGTGTGAATTATGGTAAGGTGCATCTCTTTTTATGAATCTTGGCGCAACAATAAATGAATAGTATTCCTACCTTGTTGACCTGGGGAAGAATTGCTCTAATACCTGTATTTGTAGTGTGTTTTTATCTTCCCGTCAGCTGGTCAAATGAGGCGACAGTCTTAATTTTTATTCTTGCCGGTTTTACAGACTGGTTAGATGGTTATTTAGCACGTGCAATGAATCAGACATCTAAGTTTGGTGCCTTCCTAGATCCTGTGGCAGATAAGCTGATGGTGGGAGTCGCACTGGTTTTGTTAGTGCAGGCTAATCCTTCGCCATGGGTTGCAATTGCAGCCGCCGTAATTATAGGTCGCGAAATAGCCGTGTCTTCCTTACGTGAGTGGATGGCGGAGCTGGGGGCAAGAGCCAGTGTCGCCGTGTCTGCACTCGGAAAAGTAAAAACCGCAGCGCAAATGCTTTCAATAACCCTATTGCTCTATCATGAGCCTTTCCGCGAGTTTGCAGTATATGAGACAGGCATTGTTTTGTTATATATCGCTGCAGGCCTGACATTATGGTCGATGGTATTGTATCTAAGGGCTGCATGGCCAATGTTTAAAGAATAAGCAGTAGCTTACTGATTAAATTAGATTTTTTCCTGAATTTTTGGAAAATTGTAATATAGTATTTTAAGGGCAATTAATTCGAAACATTACGGGATAAATACTTGACACAATTTAACTTATCAGTACAATACAGCGCTCATTCAAGGCGGGAATAGCTCAGTTGGTAGAGCACAACCTTGCCAAGGTTGGGGTCGCGAGTTCGAGTCTCGTTTCCCGCTCCAAATTCGGAACCTCGGCTTTACAAAGAGTCGAGGTTTTTTGTTTTTAAACTTGTTATTATAGCTACCCAACAAGTTTAGATAGTTTTATATGGCTGAGTGGCAGAGTGGCTATGCAGCGGATTGCAAATCCGTGGACCTCGGTTCGACTCCGGGCTCAGCCTCCATAAAAATATGCCCGGGTGGCGAAATTGGTAGACGCAAGGGACTTAAAATCCCTCGGTGGCAACACCGTGCCGGTTCGATTCCGGCCCCGGGCACCATATGTCATTAGTTCTCAGTTATTCTCATATATTCTCTAAGTTACTGTAATTGCAGGCTTTTGGTTCTCTTTCTTTATCAGTTCTTATCAGATAAAATCATTTAATCTCAATAGTAGGTGCCCCCATAGGTGCCCCCAAAAGGTTATGTGATTTAATGGCAGAAAATAAGCTTTCGGTTTCAAAAATAAATGCGGTTAAGCCCATTGATAAAGAACAGGTGATCGGTGACGGTGGCGGTTTGTGGTTGCGTGTGCGGCCGTTGGGTGTGGGTGGTGGTAAGTCTTTTATTTTTCGGTATAAGTTCGGCGGTAAAAGTAAAAAATTACATATTGGAAAGTTTCCTGATGTGGGGTTGGCTGAGGCGCGAGAGAAAAAGCTCGATTTTAAAAAGGCGTTGGCTAAGGGGCGTGACCCGGCGTTTTATTCGGCGTCTGGCGAAGGTGAAACGGTTAAGGAATTGTTTGAGTTGTGGGAAGGTGCGGTGCTTGTCGATCATGCTGACAAAGGGGTGAAGATACGCGGGCATTTTGAGTTTGATGTGTTCCCGTTTATGGGTGATCAGGTAGCAAAGTCGGTTGAGCATGATCAGATTATTGATGTGATTGAGCGGATTGTTAGGCGTGGGGCTAAGGCGAAGGCGTCGAAGGTGTTGTCTTGGTTGCGGGCGTTGTGGGGGTTTGGGATTCGTCGGCGTATTGTGTCGGCTGATCCTACGGCGCATTTAAAGGCTAAAGATTTAGGGGCGGGTGAGTCGATACGTGAGCGCAATTTGTCGTTTGATGAAATAAAAGAGTTGGGCGAAAAGTATAGGGATTCGGCATTGCCTCCGCGTGTTGAGGCGTCGTTGTGGGTTATGTTGTCGACTGGGTGTCGTACTAAAGAGTTAAGGCAAGCGCTAGTGGGGCATGTTGGTATCAAGGAAAAGCAATGGCTATTGCCTGAGACTAAAAACGGTAAGTCTCATGTAATTCATTTAAGTTATTTTTCAGTTTATTGGTTTGAGCGTTTGATTACGTTGAGTGAAAATGAGTTTTTGTTGCCGGGTTTGAGTGGGAAAAAGCCGGTTAGTGAAGATTATTTGCGTAAAATTATCGGGGAGCGCGTGTCGAGTGTGCATCGGAAGAAATCCACGAAAATGTTTGGTTCGCTTTTGTTATCTGGTGGTAAGTGGACGCCACACGATTTGCGACGCACGATGGCTTCGCGCATGGGGGATTTGAAAATAGAGCCTCATATAATAGAGGCTTGCTTAAATCATATGCCAACGGATTTAAAGCGAGTTTATCAACAGCAACGATACATGAGTGAGCGACAAGAGGCATTCGAGCGATGGGGCGCTAAGCTGCTTGAGATGGTGCCCATTTCTCGGGGTTAGCTTTCCAGGCTTCTATGTCTGATTTTCTCCAACGCACGGCGCGGGCGCTTACTTTGACGGGGGCGGGAAATTTCCCCTTTTTTATTTCTCGATAAATTGTCGCGCTACTGATGCTTGATTGTTCTACAGTTTGTTTTAGGTTTAGTAAGTCGCTCATTGTTTTTACTCCTTGTCTAGTTGGTTTTATCGTCTCTATCGCTTAATCTTCTACACAACATTATTGCTTCGTAGCGTGTAAAATGTTTCCCAGTTTAAGTATATAAACTGCCTGCTTCTCTGGTGCTCCCCATTCGATAATACCAAGACCGGAGAGCAAACCCTTAAATTCTACCGTTACCCGTGGCGCGTCTTTAGCGTAACCATTCCTAAAGCAAATGAGATCATATTCTCTGTTTAGTAGTCGCTTATGCCAGTAGGGTTTCATTTCTCGATACTCTTCTTTTTTCATGCCGTTGGCGATCATGTCGAACCATTGTTTTTTAAGTGTTAAATGTAATATTTTCATTTTGTCTTATTTAATTTGTTGGTGGTTAGCAGCAACATATCTGCATCTCTATGTTGCCACTTAGTATTTTTAGCGATACCGTGATGCAGTCTTGCTCATAACGATAAAATACTCAAAATCCGTGTTGTTTGTTCTAAACAACCAAAATAGCCAGTCTTCTCTAGGCGGGCTCCAATTGTTTCTACATTTGCCGGTTTTAGCGTTGTCTGGCTAGGCGCGTTTCCAGGTGATGCTTTCACAATCTTCAAAGCCCTCTCTTGGGTATTACATTAATGCTTTATAGTCACCGCACTTTGGGCACTGTAAGTGCTAAGTCCGTCTATCATACATACCCCTTATCTAGTTGGTTTTTAAATATCTAATGAGCTAACGCCTTCTTCTGGATACTCAGCATAGTATGCAAATAATTTGCAAGGGATTTTTTCACCTTCTTCGTTTTCAATGAAGTCTTTATTATTTTCCATCACTACTATTTCTATCTCTAAGACGTCTTCGTCATAAACGAATCTATCATCAATTTGAAGTCCCGCAATTTCTGCTAAGTTTGCTATTTGTTTTCCTGTTAACGTAATCAACATACATACCCCTTATCTAGTTGGTTTTTATAAGCTCTAATTCTGTATATTCACCTTTATCAATAAGTTTATGCCTGTGCGTAATTTTCCCCATCATTGCCTCATCACAACAAGGGCTCCATTCACCATCTTGATTAGCCTGACGTTCCCACTCTTCTTTTTCAGCATCCATGCAAGCTTTTGCTTCTTCTTCAGTTTCAAATGTATCCCAGCCTAAACCCTCTGGTGAAAATACAAACCAATTCTTACTCATACATACCCCTTATCTAGTTGGTTCAGCGTCATTTAACGCCTCGTTAATCGTTTCAAGAGTTATCGGAATATCAAGATCGTTATTAATTATCATCGTCTTTGCTAACTCAAGAGCGGCTCTAAGTTTCTGAATTTTTTCAAAATAGGCGTTGTTTAAGCTCTCTAGCTTTTCATTTTCATTGGTTAATATCTCATTCATTGATATTTCGGATTTTAACCGCTGACTATTGGCAGACATTTTCTCTCTTTCAAATTCGTAGTATTTTTCCCGTAATATTTTAATCTCACACTCATGGATACGTAAAAGGTTATCAAGAGCATAGGCTTGTATTTTCAAGCAATCGTAATCTTTATGTGGTTCGAACTTTCTGCGCTCGGGCATACGCGCTCCCTATCTAGCGGCTTTAATCTCTATATCGCCGTAACAATCTTTAAAAATAGTTTGACTCTGTTTATAAAGCTTTTCCCATTTGGTGTTTAAAGTGTTCCATTCTGCTTTTAGTCTTGATAGTTTGCTGGCTAGCCGCATTTTTTCGGTTAAATGGCGGCATTCGTTATACTCTTTTGCGGCTATGATTTGCGCGCTTAAAACCTTATCTATTTCAGCGCTAACTTTCTCTTGTTCCGCTTGATTCTTTTTTGAGCGGGATTCGTAATAAATTCTTGTTGCGTCCGGCTTGCGTATAAAGCTATGTGTATTTATCAGGGTGATTAATTCATCTTTGGTGAGTTTTTCTAGTGGAATTTTACTCATAATATTTTGCTAGACCTTTTGAATAAAAATAAATGATTTCTGTTAGTGCAAAAGCGGTGATGAGTAGTGCGCCGTCTATGTTTGGCTCTCGTACTGGTGTTGTGAGTTGCCAAGCTAGGGCGAAGGCGCACCAACGAGTTAATCGGAAGCCTTTTAAGAGTAGTGCGCCGCTTATGCAGAGTGTTAACCATCCGATAAATATACCTGTTATCATTGGGCTTTTTTCAGTGGGTTGGTTTGTTGGTTGTCGACCATTTTTTTTAACCACTTTACGCCTTTGGATGTCACTATAGGGCGTGAACGGATTTGGTATTGACCGGTTGTTGGGTGTGTCCAACTAGATAGTTTTGTTTTTAAATAACCGGCTTCTGTATAGTTTCTTTTTGGTAAGTTGTTTATGTCGAGTATGTTTTTTTCTTTTAATAGGATGAATAGTTTTTTTGAGCCGATGCCGATTAGTTTTGCGGCTTCTTGCACGGTGTAGTCGATTGTTTTTGGGTTGCCTTTGATTGGGACAACTTTGTAGTTGTTTTGGTCTTCGATAATTTTACAATCTTGGTCGGCTACGAAGTCGGCAAGGTCGGTAACTTTTATGTGTGGTGGGAATTTGACTTGCATTTCGTTTATGCCTCCATTGTTTTGTCGTGCGTGTAAATTTCTGTACTGATTTTGATTGAGGCTATTTGTTGCCCTGATATCGGGATGGTGAATAGCCTTATTTCAAGTTCTGGTAGTTCTTTTAGCCAGTAATAAATGGCTGTAATTATTAATATTTTCGTCATTTCCTTTGACTCCCCGGTTGCAAATGTTGCTTTTTGGTTTTGTTATATATTTCATTTATGTTAATCTGGCCCAATGTGGGGCTCTCAGTAAGTACGATAGTACTATAAGAATTATAAGTCAAGTACAAACGTACTATTCCATTAAACAATATTAATATTTTGGGGGTCGTTTTGAGGTCGGAATGTTTTTTGTTGGCGCAAAATATTAAAAAACTAAGGCATGCGAGGGAGTGGTCGCAAGCTGAGTTGTCAATTGCAGCAAATGTAAGTATTGGAACAATACAGCGGATAGAGTCGCCAGAATTTAATTTTGGTTATTCGCCTCGGTTGTTTGTTTTGGATCGTTTGTCGTCTGTTTTTAATATCGAAATCTATGCTTTATTTGTCAATATACCGTTTGAGTATATTGCGGATAAGGGGTTATTTACGATGATTGAGAACTACGCCGTTTGTGATCGATCAGAAAGGTTAGGTATTGAGCGTATTGCAGCAATGGAACTTTGTTAGGTTTTTATTGCTGTTCCGGTTGCGGCAACAAATAGCATTTGGCTGTTTTTGCCGTTTAGCTCATTGTATTTTATGTCGATTGCTATGACGGCGTTTGCGCTGATGTTGAAGGCTTGTTGTTTTAAGTCGTTTAATACGTATTCGCGCGCTTTGCTGAGTTCTTTTTGCATGGTTGCGCTGCGACCGCCTACACTGTCTGTAATGCTTACAAATAGGTCTTTGAATACATTTAACCCGATGACGTATTCGGATGCGATGATTTCTATTCGCTCGTAATCGCCTGGGTAAGTCATTTCTGTTGAAAGGATGATGTTTTTTAAGTGGGCTAATTGAGCGTTTTTACGTTCTTGGATTTCTTCGGGTGATAGGTTGCTTTCGCATTTGCTGCAAATTCCTTTTGGCTCTTCGGTCGGTATTAGCCCAAGCCCGCACATGTTGCAGTTCATTTGTTTTTTTCGTCCTTGTTTTTCTTGCTATAGCTTGCCTCTTTTTCGGCAACTCGCTTGATGTACTCTTGAGATTCCGGCGGCGCGCTGATGTAGTTTTCAATGACTTTATTTAATTCTTTATTGAGTAAAAGGTCAACTGGTATGTTTGGAACAAAAAGTTTCCACATGTCTATCTTTAAGCTATTTGCAATTGTTTGTATTGTGTCCAGCCTGATTTGTCTTCCTTCTTCTATTTGAATATTTATATTAGAGATTGTTTTTTGCGAGACGCCAAGTTTTTTGGCGAGCGCGGTTTGCGATGTGTGCCCGTCTTTGGCTAATTTTTGAGTAATTCGCTTGAAGTTATCAGCAAATATTTTGTTTGAGTCTTTCATGGGTTAATCATAGTTTAATTATATAGTACGTTCATACTTGACAAATCAGTACGATCGTACTAAGTTGTTTAGCATGGCTAAAACATTTAAACAAAAGGCAATTGATTACCTTGAGTCGAGGCGCGGCGAGTGGCCGTTGATCGCTCAAGAAACCGGCATTGATTATCAGTGGTTGAGTAAATTCGCACAGGGTAAGTTTAATGATCCCGGTGTCTCTCGTGTTGAAAAGCTGTTGATTCACTCCGAAGAGTATCAACAGGGTAGGGCCGCATGATGTTTTGTGGTTCATTTCGTTTGATCCCTCCTATGCGCTTCGCTTGCCTCTTAGGTGCGAGGCGCTTTTTTATTTTAGTTTAGAGGAAATGTGAAAAATGTTAACGGGGGAAATTCCACGCGAGGCGCGCTCAAAAGTTGTTATGCGATACGTTAATCAGTATTTGCATGATTCGAGTGTGTCTCAAGAGATGTTCGCAGACTCGGTTGTTGAGCTTTATTTGGAGCGTGTACCAAAGGTCGAGTGTCGTTTGATCACGTTTATGTATGAGGGTGATTTGTTTAAGCGCTTGTCGAGTAATGGCAAAAAGATAATGCGTTATTTGTCGGGCTCGGTGAATATGCCCACGGATTTGGAAGAGTGTTTTGTTTATGCGTTGCCTGATGAGTATCGGCGCGATTGTGTGCGCGAGCTGGTGGGGCGTTATGGCATGCTGCCCACGGCGATTCCTGAGTATGGCGGTAATGAGGATTCGTCGAATTTGCAACGAATTTTGAAAGAAACTGGCGATGTTATCGAGGCTTTGTCGCCGATTTTTGCGAATGGCGGCATTGATGATGACGACGAGCCCCATGCGGAAAAGGCGTTAATACAAATTGACGAGGCATTGGCGGAATTGATGATGATGCGTGGTCGTATTGAGTCTATTCGGAAGGTTCCTAATTTTGCCGCGCCTAGGTTGGCGATATGAGCACGCGGCAAAGTGTGATTGACGTGTTGTCGAAGCGTGGCGCGCTGTCTATTGAGAGTTTACAGGCTGCGGTTTTGTATTTGGGTGGTGCTGATGATTTTGAGTCGCTTTTAAGAAACTTGGAAAGGCACGGGCAAATTGTTTTTGAAGATGGCGTGTATTTTTTGAGTACTCAAAGTAAGCAGCGAATACAGCGGGTTATTGATAACAAGGCGGGCGCTGAGGTTGAGTTGGTTGCGCAGTCGCTTGCGCGTATTGCGTCGGATTTGACGAGAGAGGCAGGCGAGTTGTTAAAGGCAAGGGCTATGTTGTTAAAGCTTGCAGAAAGTAGGAGGGGTTAGTTGTGGTTGATACGGTAGACGTTGCACAGGAACGGATTGATAAGGAGCTGGAGGAACGTATCAAAGCGGCGAGAGGTTGTTTTGATTCGGGTACTGATTCTTTGAATGAATGTATTGATTGTGGTTGTGAGATATCAAGCGCGCGTCAATTGGCCGTCCCCGGCTGTACGATGTGTGTTGAGTGTGCGGGTGCTTATGAGCGGCGCGCCGTATAACGTTGTTGAGCGTCGCAAGGTGAAGGCCGCACAGGATGTGGCTATTTATCTTTTGTATCAAGCGTGCCCGTTTGAAAAGGTGCCGTGTTTTATTGAAGAGCGATTGCCTAAGCGGTCTAGGCAGTTTAAGGAACCAATTGTTGATCTTTGTTTTGCGGTGCTTACGCAAGCGGTTAAGGATATTGGTTTTTATGAGCGTTGGTTGAGAGGGTTTGAAAAGACGCGGTTTGATACGCGCGAAGCGTTTGCAGATGGCGAGTTAAATTATTTGGCTGAGCAAATAGGGATTGAGCCAGATTATATGTCGATGGTGTTAAAAATTACGGGTTTGATTGATGCCGACCACTAGTTTTAATGATTTAGAAGACGCGGCGTTGCAGGGGTTGCCTTGGCGTGCGCAAGTTTTGTATTTGCGCGGTATACGGCGTTTTATGAGTTATAAAACCGGTGTTGTTGGTAAGCCGGCAGGTAAGACGATTAGCACTCAATCGCTTTGTGAGGTGTTAGATGTTGAGGTATTGCCGGGTTCTAAAGAGAAAGGCGAGAAGTTAACGCGGCCTAAGATTAGGGCAATTATAACAATGCTTGAGAGGGCGGGATTGATTGCAACGTTGCCGATGTCATCGAAAGAAAATGGCTATGTTTTTAAGTGTTTGTTAGCTACTACGGATAATTCCGTGTCTATGAGGAACAGCCAAGGAACAGCCCAAAGCAACAGCCCTTGCAATGTTGTTAACTTTCAACAACATAGCGATGGTGAGCAGCCCACCGTTAACCAAGAGGAGCAGCCAACAACCGTATTACCGTTATCTCTCTCTCTAGTGCCAAGTGATTTTGAAATAAAACAAGAAACGTTTAGCTGGTTGATTAAGCGTGGTTATCCTGAGCCAACGGTTGAGCATAGAGATTTGTTTGTAACTGTCTACAAGGCGAATGGTAAGCAGGTGGCGGATTGGCAAGAGCAATTCAAGTTGTTTATGAAAATGGAGCGTGATCATAAAAACAAAAAGAAAAAAGAATCGACCGGGAAAGGTTATCAGCCAATGCAAGGCAAGGTGGTATTCACAGCGGGGCATAAGGAGTTCGGCAAGACTGCAATGCCTAAACGTGCTGAGCCTGAGAAAGCCGCTAAGGGCATGCAGTCAGTGCGTGAGGCGATAAGGGGCAAAGTAAGTGAAAGTTGATATAGGCATGAATATAAACGACGTAACGCGATACATGACGAATATTGACGAGAAACAAATGCCTTTTGCAACATCACTTGCCTTGACTCGGTTAGCAAAGGGCGGGCAGAAGGACACGCAAGCGGAAATGAAGCGGTTATTTGATAGGCCAACGCCTTACACAATACGCAGTGTGTACGTTCAGCCAGCGAAGAAGAAGCGGCAAGTGGCAGTGGTTGGGATAAAGGATAGGGAGTCGAGCAAGAATAGCAAGTCACCTGCCGATCAATTGCGCCATGAGTTCAGGGGCGGGAGCCGTGGTCGTTCGCGTCTTGAGTTCTGGTTGGAGCGAGCGGGCAAGATAACGTCGCGGGAATACCTTGTGCCGGGTGAAGAGGCTAGGTTGGATAGGTACGGGAATATAAGTCGCGGTCAGGTTCAGCAGATCATGTCACAAATCAAAGTGGGTGCTGATGCAATTAGTTTTTCGAGTGATAGCCGGAGAAGTAAAAGAAAGCGCGGAAGGTTGAAAGGTTATTTCTGGAGCGATGGCCGGCAGTTACCCAAGGGAGTTTGGCAACGTGATGGCGGCGACGCTGTGCCGATAATGATTGTCGTGACTCAACCAACTTACAGAGCAATGATTGATATTCGGCGTGTTGTTAATGAGGGTATTCGGAAGCGGGCAAAGCATGAGATTGCGAAGGCTGTAAGGTTTGCGATTCAAACGGCGAGATAAACAAAAATAAAAACAAAAAGGTACTTCCTCGAGACTAGCGCCACGGGTAGTGCGAACCGTGTTTTTTCTCTAGTGATAGCGGGGAATTGTTAGCTTAACAATGAGTTGTGAGTGATTTATTTTTGTAATTGTTTTTTAAGGTTGAAAAAAATTTTTAATAATATTTTTTTGATTAACAGAAATGCGAGGGAAAAAGCTGTGATTGAACGAAGAAAAAATAGAGAAAATTTTACGCCTGTAACGATGTTGACGGCTGGTGATGTGGGTAACGCATTTTATTATTTGTTTATTCTGGCTTGCCTTTCGTCGTTTGTATTTTTTGTGAAGGAATTAGTTTAATTGTCTGAGAAATTTTTAACTCGTGCGGAGTATTCGCGGCATCGTGACGTTGCGCGCTCGATGGTGACGCAGTACGAGAAGGCGGGAAAATTAATTTTTAACGATGATGGTTTGATTGATGTACGTCGGTCTGATGCGTTGATTGATTCAACAATGACGGCTCGTGGCGGTGATCGCTCGGGGAAGGTGGAGCAAAACGACGAAAAAGTTTCGTATTTGGCCGCAAAAGCGCGTGAGGCAAATTCGAAGGCCACGCTTGCAGAGTTAGAAGTGCAAGAAAGATCGGGTGCGCTGGCACGTACAGAGGGCATAGACAAGCGAGCTTTTGAACTAGCACACGAAGCGCGTGAAAAATTGTTTTCGATTCCTGATCGTTTGGCGGTGCAATTGGCGGCAGAGAGTGACCCGGCAAAGGTTCATGAATTGTTAACAGTGGATATCACCAACATTGCAAGGGAGTTGAGCGGTAAGTGAGTGCGGCAGCGTATGACATGCAAGAAATAATGGTCGATGAGCGTATTGCAGATGGTGCGGACGCTTACGAGCAAGCATGGCGGCGCGGTTGGGAAGCTCCGGTAGTATTGCCCTTGTCCGAGTGGTCGGACACATACCGCGTATTGCCTCGGGAGGGGGCAAGCGAGTATGGCAAGTGGCGAACAGCGCGAACGCCTTTTTTGAAAGAGATCATGGATTGTTTGTCGCCAATGCATCCGGCAAAGCGCGTTGTGTTCATGAAAGGCGTGCAAGTTGGCGGCACTGAGGTCGGTTTAAATTTTACGGGGGCGGTTATACATCAAAACCCGGGGCCAATGATGGTTGTGCAGCCTACAAGCGCGCTTGGTAAGCGTTGGAGTAAACAACGTTTGCAGCCAATGATTGATGTGACAAAAGAATTGCGCGAGCGTGTGTTGCCCGCGCGAAGTCGTGATAGTGGCAATACAACCATGATGAAAGATTTTCCGGGTGGTGTTGCAGTAATTGCAGGCGCTAATAGTGCCAGTGATTTGCGCTCAATGCCCGTTAAGTACCTGTTTGCTGATGAGGTTGACGGGTATCCCGATGATGTAGACGGCGAGGGCTCGCCCTTAGCTCTTGCAGAAAAACGAACGAATACTTTTCCACGTCGAAAAATCTTGATTGTGTCCACGCCAACGATAAAAGACGCAAGCGTTATTGAGCTTGAATACAAGTTGAGCGATCAACGCAAATATTATGTGCCTTGCCCTATGTGCGGACACGAGCAAGTGTTGCGCGGTGATAACGTGCATGATGATGGCACGTATTTATGCGAGGGTTGCGGCAAGTCGATTGAGCATCATAAAAAAACGGAAATGCTCAACAGCGGTAAATGGATTGCAGAAAATCCAAAGTCTGAAATTCCCGGTTTTCATCTAAGCGCATTATATGCCCCTGTTGGTCTTGGTTTGACATGGGAGGAAGTCGCGCAAGAAAGAGCAAAAGCCCGAGACAATGAAGAGTTGATGCAGGCTTATCGTAATACCTTACTGGGCGAAACATACGAAGACGAAACCGGCAAGATTGAATGGGAAGATATCCAAGCCCGTGCGGGTGGCTATACATCAAGAACGATTCCGGTTGGCTGTTTGGTGTTAACGGCCGGCGTCGATACGCAGCCCGATCGACTCGCAATCGCCATATGGGGTTGGGGTCGCAATGAACGTCGATGGTTGATTGATTGGGTTGAGTTGCCCGGCGATCCCGAAGGCTCGGAAGTGTGGGAAGCGCTCGACGAATTGCTCGATAAACCCATACGCAATCAATGGGGTGTTTTCCTAAAAGTTAAAGCATCTTGCATCGATACCGGCGGGCACAATACACATGCCGTGTATAACTATTGCCGCAACAACGTGCATAAGCGTCGCTATGCAATAAAGGGTATGAGTTACGGTGGCCGGCCCATAATTGCCGGGCGTCCAAGCTCGCAAGACTTAAATTATCGAGGTAAAACCCTCAAGGGTGGTGTTGATCTTTGGCGCGTTGGTACGGATACGGCCAAAGGTGCCTTGTTTGCTCGCCTTAATGCCGATGCGCACAACGAGCCAGACAAGCAATATATTCGATTCCCTACTGATTTAGGCGACGATTTTTATCAGCAAATTACAGCAGAGCGTTTCGATAGCCGCAACGGACGATGGAAAAAGCTAAGCGGCCGACGCAATGAGGCGCTCGACTGTTCGGTTTATGCCAATGCAGCGGCCGTGCATCCAGCAATTCGAATACATATGATGCGCGAAAGCGATTGGGACAAGCTAGAGGCAAAGATACAACCTGTGCAAGATGATTTATTTGGACAAATGCCTTTGCAAACTGAGATTGAACAAAAAGAAAATGAAACTCACGAATTGATCGAGGAAGAGAAGCCAAAAACAAAAACAAAGCGAAAGAAATCGACAAGGTTTAATGGTGGTGGTTTTGTAGGAGGCTTTAAAAGGTGAGTGAGGCATTTATCAAAAAGTTGGCGGCCGACGTGGTGCAACATCCAGTGTTTAAGGAAGCGATGCAAACAGCGGTCACGGATGTTTTGACAAAAACGTTGCAAAGCTCGCATGCGGGGCGCGAGTTTCGTTTGTACGTGCCTAAGCTGGGTAATGTGAAGCGTGAGGAGCGCGCGGGGTTGATACGTTCGCAGTTTAACGGGGAAAACATAAAGGAGTTAGCAAAGCAGCACGGAATATCTGTAAGACAAGTTAGGCGGATTGTAGAGGGTGGCAAAAAATGAATGGTATAGAATCGACTAAGTATTGTTTTGAAGAAGGCCCTTTAAAAGGACGTTGTTTAACAGTTATCGGCGGCATGTTAAGGGTGCCAAGTGAACAAGGCAGTATTAAATATATTTGTGACCAAGAAAGCGGCGATGCATATTTAAGTGACGAAGGCCGCGCTATATGGAATAAAGTATTAGAAGCGAGAGAGGCAAAAGCAAATGGATAATTTGGCTAAACTAAAAAAGCCTGAGTTAATAGAATTGGTCGAGAAGAATCGATCAGCATATTTAGGTGAGCAACAACAATACTTAGATAGGATTCATAGTTTAAGGCAGGATAAATCAAAACTAGAAAAAGAGTGTGACTATCGAAAAATGCTAGAAGAAAGCGCAGAAGGCAAATTAAAAGCTATTAGGCAAGCTATAGAAACAGTTGCAGCGGTTCGAAACCGGGGTTTGTCATTCGACATTTTGTCGGTTGCTCGTGTTAAAGAAGAAGAGAAAAACGAAACTGATTGTTTTTTGGAATATTTGCATAGGTTGAGTATTTAGATATTATTTTTTAGTGACATCTTCCGCGTGAAAATGTCCGCGTAGTTTTGCCATGCTGTGCTGTATGGTTATCGATACAAAAGAGCCTGACGAAATAATTGCAGGCGATACAATCAAATGGGAAAAGTCTCTCTCTGACTACCTGGCTTCGGCTGGGTGGTCACTTACTTATGTTTTGCTCAATGCAGCGGGCAAAATCACTATTACATCCAGTGCAGACGGTAGCGACCATCTAATTTCGGTTGATGCCGTAACATCGGCGGCTTATTCGGCCGGTTTATACGACTGGACGTTGACCGTTTCCAATGGTTCGGAGCGTTACACTATAGGAAATGGTCGAATCGAGGTTAAGCCCGACCCTACCCAACAGACCACGTTCGACGGTCGATCAACAGCCCGCAAGATTTTAGAGGGTTTGCAATCCGCTTACGAAAGCTACGTCAACACAAAACAGCAAGGCATGGTTGCAAATTACAACATTGCCGGGCGTTCTATGGCGTTTCGTAGCAGTGCAGAGATTGTCGAACAAATAGAGTACTGGAAATCAGAAGTTAGCAAAGAAGACAAGGCAAGCCGAATAAAAAACGGGCTTAAATCAGGAAATCGTGTACTAACGAGGTTTAACCGCTAATGTGGCCATTCCGCAAAAAATCGCAGCCCGTCCAAGTCCTAAAAAATCAAGAAGTTGAAGAGAAAAAACAGCCCGTAAAAGTTGTGCGTGTGTTTAGTGCTGGCATGACAAGCCGGTTGAGTAACAATTGGACAACCAGCGCAAGCAGTGTCGATTCCGAGTTGCACAGTGGATTAGATGCCATGCGTGCGCGTTCGCGTGATGCGGCAAACAATAATGCTTATGCTCGCAAGTTTTTGCAAATGTTCGTCACAAATGTTGTTGGGCCGAATGGCTTTATTCTGCAATCTCAAGTGCTGGGCAACAAAGGCAAGGTCGATAAGGACAATTCAAGCGTAATTGAAGAAGCCTATAAAAAATGGGGCGCACGCAGTGTTTGCGATATCACCGGGCAACGCTCTTTTGTTGATATTTGCCGATTATTTGCAGAAACGCTTGCAAGAGATGGCGAAGTGCTTATGCGACGTGTGCGCGGTAAGCATGTGAATAAATTTGGTTACGCATTGCAGCCCATTGATATTGATAGGCTTGATGTTAATCACAATATGCAGCTCCCTAACGGCAATTTTACCCGTATGGGTGTCGAGCTTGATACCTATGGCCGGCCCGTTGCGTATTTTATAAAAACGCAACATCCAGGCGACAACCTGCCACGAGAGGCACGCGACAAAGTACCGGTCGAGCGTGTGTTGGCGCGTGATGTCTTTCATTGTTTTATGCCGTCAAGATCAGAACAACGGCGCGGCATTCCACGCATGCATGCAGGGTTGGAGCGGCTAGAAAGCTTAGGCGGCTTTCAAGAAGCGGCCGTGTATGCCGCACGCTATGGTGCCTCAAAAATGGGGTTTTATGTCGCGCCCGATGGCAATATTGCACCAATGGCCGACGAAGAAGACGAGGACGGCGAATTTTACGAAAATGTCGAGCCCGGCATGATGGGTGTATTACCAAAGGGTTATGATTTCAGAGAATTTAACCCAGATTACCCGACGGCCAACTTTGAGCCATTCGTTAAAACAATTCTTCAAGAAATATCGAGCGCTTGGGGCGTTTCCTATCATGGCCTTACTAACGATTTAGAAGGCGTTAATTTTTCCTCAATTCGAACCGGCGTTATAGAAGAGCGCGATCACTGGCAAGTCATCCAAAATTGGATGATAGAAGCATTTTTAATTCCCGTGTTTAACGATTGGTTGGAAATGTCTTTGCTAATGGGTGCGTTGAAATCACCTAATGGTGCAGTACTACCAGTCAAAAAAATCGAAAAGTTTTCTAAACATGTATGGATTCCTCGTCGCTGGGCTTGGGTTGATCCGAAGAAAGACATTGAAACCGCAAAAGAAGCCGTCAAAGAAGGCTTTAAGTCTCGCACGCAAATCATCAATGAGCTTGGGCTTAATCGTGATGACGTATGGCAACAGCTCGCAACGGAAGAAGAAGAAATGCAGCGTTTGGGCTTAAAGCTGGGTGAACAAAAAGCGGCAAATGATTCGCAAACCAGCGAGCAAGAGCCAGAAGACGAAAAAAATGTGACATCTTCCGCGTGAAAATGTCCGCGAAGATTTGCCAAGCTGTAGAGGACTTGAAAAAGGGGTAATTATGAAATTGGAACGCAAACAAATTGGCGAGTTATATCGAAGTGTAAGCGTTGTGCGCGAGCATGTGAACGAAGAAGCGCGCACGGTTGAAATTGCGTTCAGTTCGGAAGAGCCCTACAAGCGCTGGTTTGGAATAGAGATTTTAGACCATGACCCATCATCAATACGCCTTGGTCGGTTGAAAGATGGTGGGGCGGTGCTGTTGGATCATAACACCGGTAAGCATATCGGCGTTGTTGAATCGGTCGAGATAGGTGCGGACAAGGTGGGCCGTGCGGTGGTGCGCTTTGGGAAAAGTGCCGAAGCCGAAGCCGCTTACCAAGACGTACTCGACGCGATTTTGCGACATGTTAGCGTTGGCTATATTCCGCACCGCATGGTGTTGGAAGAAGAAACCGAAACCGGAGAAACTTATCGTGTTATGGATTGGGAGCCGTTGGAAGTGTCATTTGTGGCAATACCAGCAGACCCAACAGTGGGTGTAGGCAGAACGGCGGGAGCTGTTGACGTTGAAACCGTAATCGAACGCCCGGAGCAGGCAGAGCCAGAGCCGGAGCCAGTGGAAAAGCGAACTTTAGACATTGAAATTTTAGAGGACAAACCAATGCCAGAAGACAACGACAACTTGCAAAACGAACAGCAGCGCGTTAATGACCTGCTTACGCTTGCAGAAAAATACGAGCAATACGGCGCTCGTGATTTAGTAACCGATTATATCCGAAACGGTAAAACATCGGCAGAATTTCAAAACACCTTAATGGACAAGATTACTTCGCGTCACAGTGACGCAAGCGAAGCCGAAATTGGCATGAGCGATGAAGAAATTAACCGTTATTCATTAAGTCGCGCAGTATCGGCAGCTATTACCGGCGATTGGAGCAAGGCAGGCTTAGAGCGCGCAGCCTCCGAAGCGGTAGCGGTTAAGATGGGTAAAGCGGCCGACGGTTTTTACCTGCCGGTTGACTCATTCGCAAAACGTACATTTAACGTTGGCACAGCGGCCGAGGCCGGAAACCTAGTGCAAACATCCGTGCTAGGTAACGAATTTGTAGACGTGCTAAGAAATGCAATGGTGCTTGCCGGTTTAGGTGTGCGCTTCTTGGGTGGCTTAACATCTTCAATTGCTATTCCCCGTAAAACATCCGGCGCAAGTGTCTCAATGGTTGCAGAAACCGGCAACGGTGGCGGTTCCAGTGTCGCAACGGCGCAATTAAACATGGCCCCTAAGCGTGCAAGCAATTATGTGGATTATTCAAAGCAATCAATTATCCAAGGTTCTATTGATGTTGACATGATGATGCAAGCCGACTTAATGGCAGCCATTGCACAGATCATTCAAACGCAAGCCTTCTTGGGGTCTGGTACGGGTAACGAGGCGACGGGCTTGGTTAATACGTCCGGTATTGGTTCCGTTGTTGGTGGTGCGAACGGTGCGGCAATCGATTGGTCGCATATCGTTGGTTTAGAGTCAGCTTGTGCAAACGCAAATGCTGAACCTGATCAATTTAGTGGTTATGCGGTTAACACAAAATCACGCGGCAAAATGAAGCAGGTGCAGAAAGCAGCAAACCTTGATTTTATTTGGGATCGCGACGTAAACACGCCGCTTAACGGTTATCGTGCGGCAGTAACGAACACTATGCCAAGCAATGGCACGAAGGGAACGGCAGACAGTGTTTGTTCAACATTGCTTTTTGGTTCTGACTGGTCTGATTTAGTTATCGCGCTATTCGGCGGGCTAGATTTGGTGGTTGATCCGTTTACCTTGGCGGCAACTGGTCAAGTACGATTAACGGCAAATCAATTTATTGATGTGGGCGTGCGTCAACCTGCTAGCTTTTCAGCAATGACGGATGCATTAACAACATAATATTTGTTGTGTAAAGTTGCTCGCCGTGTTTAGCGGCGGGCACTTTTTAAAGTTAAAGAAATTGGAGAGAAAAAAATGGATAAGGTAGAGGTAACAATTGCAGAGCCTTGCATGGTAGCCGGCAAGCATAAAGCTGTTGGTGAGTTCGTTTTAGTAGATAAAGACGAGGCAAAGTATTTGGCAACCATTGGCCGGGTGAAAATTGGTAAGCATAAAATAGGCGGGGCAAAAGAAACCGCTAAGGGCTAAACAGAGAAAAATAATGCAAGAAGACTTCACCGCGTTCATGGCTGATTTTGGTGTGCAAGCTACTTGGACACCTTCGGCCGGCGGTGCGGTGCAAATCGAAAGTGTCATCTTTGATGCTTTCGAAGAAAATCAAGGGTTCGATGCTTTTCGTGCAGCGCAAAAAGAGATCGAAATAACCTGCCCGGCCAGCAAGTTTATCGGGTTAAAGAAAGACGAGATATTGGTAATTAACGCAACAAGTTATCGCGTGCGTGAAATCAGTTTAATAGATGACGGCAACATTAAACGTGTGTTGCTTGGTGAGTTTCAACAATAGAGGCGTAGGGTATGACGGCTAAAACGAATTATTTAGAAAATAAATTGATTGATTGGTTTTTTCGGGGTCAAGCGTTTACGCCACCGGCAACGATTTACATCGGTTTAATGACGACCGTGACGGATGGCGAGGCAGGCACAATCACTGAGGTGTCGGGCGGTTCTTATGCGCGGGTTGCTGTAACAAGCTCATTGGCAAATTGGGCCGGTACGCAAGGCGCTGGCACAACCGTGGCCTCAACCGGGACGGGTGGCGCAACGTCAAATAATAATGCAGTGACTTTTCCCGCGCCCACGGCTGACTGGGGGCAAGCTACGCATTTTGGTTTGTTTGATGCTGCATCGGGTGGCAATATGCTCGCACAAGCCGCTTTGACAACGCCGAAGACAATCAACAACGGCGACCCTGCCCCTAGCTTTGCGGCTGGTGCGTTGACGTATCAAGAAGATAATTAAGGGTGGGTTTGTGCTTAGTCAAGTTCAATTAGATGGTGAGGAATTATTATGGCCGGTGAAATTACAGTACAAATATTAGATAATCGAGATAACGGATCTGTCGATTGGTCGCTATTTTATTATTTTGATATTAGCGCGAGTCCGATAGTTGATAATGACGGAGTTAAGGTTTCAACGCAGTCTGCATCTAATCTGCCAGCGTACGCGAGCGGAAAACTATCACAAGCTCAAAAAGATGCCATCGACGCAGGTGATGCAGCATTTATGCAGCGAACTGTTCAACAAACGCCTGGGGAGTTACAGTCGGCGTTTATTGTTAGAGTCGAGGCCGACTACGCAGCATTGAAAGCCTATTGGGTGGCGGAAGAGCAATCAAAATACAGTAAGCGCGGATTGCAGCGAAATATTCCGTAAATCATGGCAGATTTTAAAATCCAGCGTGGTAGTATAGCTCTAGTTAACGGAAATGATAGCGTAACCTTAACAGCGGGTACAGACTACACAGCACCAAGCGCGGCATCGGCTGCGTTTATGCGTTTGACGAATTCGGTGCATATGTCTAATGGCTTTGACGGTGGGACTACTGAATATGCTAATAATTTGGGTGCGTGGATTGTAAATAATGGAAACATAACAACAAGTATCGATATTCGTCGGTATGGTACGGCAGGCACCGTTCGCGTTGATTGGGAGATTATCGAATACACGGGCAGCTCTGGCGGCGCTAATGAGTTTATCGTTAGAGAATCTCAAATACTAGTTTGTGCGTCTAACGCTACGGAGGCAACTGGTACAGCCGTTTCAGGTATCAACGACGATAATGACGTTGTCGTCTGGTTAACTGGTCAATCGGCAAACGAAACGGCAGTAAACAAATTTTATTTCGGTGCGCACATAACAGAATGGTTGAGTAGTACAGATCAGCCAAAAATACTTGATTACGGCTCAACATCAAACACATCGAAAGCTAGCATTTCAGTTGTTGAATTTACTGGTGCAAATTGGAAAATTCAGCGCACATTACATTCGTTTACCGCTGCTGGCACCACAGAAACTGAAACGATAACTGCCGTAGGCAGTGTTGATAAAACGTTTCTTCATGCGCAGTTTAGAACATTTTACCCGAATTTAGATGAACTAGGTGCGGCACAATGGTTATCAGCAACAAATACTATTAGCTACACGCTAGAAAATGGTGCTGATGTTGGCCATCAAGCATGTACGTGGGTAATCGAGAACACCCAATCAACGGGAACAGTTTTAAACGTTCAGCGCTTTAATGGCACGATAGCAGCAGGCACAACGACAAATCCTGTTGAACATGATTTGACTTTATCAACTGTTGCACTCGCTGAAACGGGTATGGGTGCCATCACTGGCCACAGTACAGGCACCGGAATCGCGACAACAAGAGCGTTAGTAGATGCATGGGTTGCGGATACGACAACCGCAAAATTGAGAAAATGCGAAGATGGCCAAACCTACACTTATCGCGTAGAGATTGTGCAATGGCCAACGGTGGGGGGTGGGGGGGATACTGCTCTCGATGGCGACGCACAATCCGTTGCCGCCTCAACTGGTGCGTTAACAACACAAATTCCCGTTGCAGGGGGCGCGATATCACAAGCCACGGCCAACGGTTCTATTACAACCGGCATTCCATTGGCTGCAAGTGCGGTGGCTACTGTGACGGCGGCGGGTGATCTCTCAACACAAATTAAACTTGATGCGTCCGCATTGAGTGCGGCAAATTCTAGCGGCGCTTTAACAACAGAAATTCGTTTGTCCGGCGATGCGCTAGCAAGTGCCATTGCCTCCGGTGCGCTTGATGGTACGGCCGTGGCGCTGGCTGGTGATGCGGCAGCAAGTGCGAGTGCAAGTGGTGGTTTAATTACACAAATTCCTTTAGCGGGCAACGCGCAAGCCTATGCAAATGCAACGGGTGGGTTGTCAACAATTATTGCTTTAGCTGGTGCGGCTTCTTCTGTTAACAGTGCAACCGGTGAATTGACGGTGAGCTTTACTATGTCGGCCGATGCGGTGGCAAATGCAGTGGCGAGCGGTGAGTTGACCACGCAGATTAGTTTATCCGGTGCGGCAGTGGCACAAGCGGCTTTAACGGGCAACTTGGGTGCAAAACTTTATCAGTTGGTACGTTCACGCACGCGAAAAATTCCGGCAAAAAATCGATTTAGAAAGGTGAGTTCATGGCGCTAAGTGCGTTTAAACGTGATGAGTTGGGCGACTATGCAGAGCTTAGGGTCGGGGCTTCGCTTGATTGGGGTAACGATTTAACTAATGAGTTGGTGAAAGATGCGGACACAATCAACTCAAGCTCATGGGCGGTTGATGCTGGCTTGTCGACTAGCTCGCCGCAAGTGATTGACGATGTAAAAACCAGTGTGTTTTTAACCTGTTCGCAAGCTGGCGTGATGTGGGTAACAAATACAATTGTGACGTTAGGCGGGCGTACTTACATTGAAAAATTTAGAATTATAGGCAAGTCGTAATGAGTCAATCTAAACGTGAGTTAATTATGCAGGCAATCATTGCGCTGATGATTGAATTGGGTGTTGCTGTTTACCGCTCGCCTTTTCAGGCTATTGATCGCACTGAAATAAATCAAGCGGCATGCATTGTTGATTGGTCAACTGAGGACGCGGTGCCAGAAACAAACGTGTTTGACGAGTGCCGGTTGGTGGTTGGTTTGTCGATTATGTCTTGCAGTGTGGAAGAAAGCGAACAAGTGGCCGACGACTTGATTGCGCAAGCGCATTTTTTATTGATGGCAGATAGAACGTTAAGCGGTTTAGTGGATGAGATAACGCGACTTGATGCAAACAAGGTTCAAGACGATGCAGATTTGGAAAGGTGTGTGATAACGCAACGCTATGCTGTGACGTATCAACATAAGGCAAACGATTTAACTAGTTAGGAGGCGAGACAATGCCACAAGCAAAAGGAACCGACACGGCGGTTGCGGTATATGAAGAAAGCACTTATGCAACCGATCCGGGTGCGCCGAATGGTACAAAAGTTTATATTAAATCAAATGGTGTTAAAGCTTCGCAGCCATTAGAAGACAGCGAAACGTTGACAAGTGCGCGTGAGCGTTCGCGGCCAACGCGAGGCAATATTGATGTTGCCGGCGCGTTAGAAACCGAAATGAGCGCGGAAAACTTAGGGCTTTTGTTAAAGCATACGTTTGGTGTTGTAGCAACCACGGGTTCGGGCCCGTATCGGCATGCAATCAGCGTGGGTGATTTGCCAACGGGTTTGGTTGTTGAAAATGATTACGGTGCGAATATTAGTGGTAGTGGTCGTTTTGAAAAGTTCAACGGTTGTCGGATAGCATCGGCAAAATTTGATTTTCCTGTTAGTGGAAAATGCATGGCCTCGTTTGATATCAAGGGCGCTAAGTCAACCTTTGATTCGGTGGCGCTTGATGCAACGTTAACTGATAACGGGCACACGGCGTTTTCTGCTTTTCAGGCGACCATCGAGGAAGGCGGCGCGACAATTTCAACAGTGACGCAAGCAGAGATGACAATCGACAATGGCTTGGATGATTCTAACTTTGTTATCGGTGGCGGCGGTGTGCGTCGTTCTTTGCCCGAAGGTTTTGCAACGGTTAAGGGATCGCTTACGGCCTTGTTTGAAGATGCAAGTTTGCTGAATAAGGCGATTAATGGCACGGCGTCGTCGTTAAAAATTACCGTGTCGCGTGGTGATGGTTTGGGGTCGGCGGGCAATGAATCGATTGAATTTTTTGTGCAAAATTTAGAATACGAGCGTACAAGTGCGGGCATTGAAGGCCCGGCAGGTATTCGCGTGCCGTTGTCGTTTACCGGTTTTATTAGTGGTGGCGATGGTTTTAAGGTTGTATTGAAAAACGCGCTTTCAAGTTTATAAAGGATAATCATGTTTAAGTTTGCAAGAAATCGTGAGGTGTTATGGCCGGTCGTGATAGAAGAGCCCTTGGGCGATGGTAGCGGCAAATTAAAAAATATAACAATCCATGTGAAATATGAGTTGTTAACAGAAAACGAAATTGAATGTGTACTTGATAAAAATTTGACTGTTAAGGATGCCAGTGCCTTTGCAAAAGAAAAGCTTCGCGAAAAGGTTAAGGGTTGGGATGGCATAGAGGATTCAGGAACCGGCGAGCCGGTGGCCTTCACGCAAGAAAACTTGGATGCTTTGTTGATGGTGAGCTATATTCGCCGCGCATTTGATGCTGGCTTGTGGGAGTGCAGCCAAGGAATCGAAAGAAAAAACTCATAGCCTGGGCGCGTTATTATTGGAGCGCGGACGGCGTAGGCCCGGGATATTGTACAGACTGCAAAAAGGCGCGTGATAGTGAATCGCATTGTGAGCAATGCCCTAAGCCGGAATTGTTACCTGAAAATGACGAGGCGGTTGTGTTGTTTGATGCGGTGCAAACACAATGGCTTTATCGGGGTAATGATGTGTTAAAGGGATTGGACTATGCCGGGGTAAAAGCGGCAGCGGATTTGATGTCGATTTCAGATACTCAGAACGCCTTTGCAAAAGTTCGTGTGCTAGAAAATGAAGTATTGACCATTGACCGAGAAAAGCTAGAGGCAGCAAGCGAGGCGGTAAAGCATGAGTGAACGGTTGCGCGTATTAATTACGGCTGATAGCAGCAATTTTAAATCAGTTGTAAGAGATGCAAAAAAAGATTTACGCCAGTTGGGGAGCGCGGGCGGTAGTGCTGGCGGTTCTATCTCAACGGGTATGACCGACGGTGCGACAAAAATAAAATCGATTGGTGATGAGTTATCGTCTTTAAGTGGTAACATTGCGAGCGGTAACGCCGTGGCTATTGCGTCGGTTGGCAGCTTGTCCGAAGCTGTTTTGAGTTATAGCGGCAATACTTTTGGTGCCGTAAAAAACACGATTCAAATGCGAGAGGCCGCAAAATTAGCGGCAGATTCTGCGCTGAATCATCATCAACAACTATCCAAACAATATAAATCTGTTTTACTTGCTGGTAATGGTAGCACGCAATATGCCGCGAGTTTGCGTGAGCAAATTAGTGCATCAACTAAAGCGGTTAAAGCAAATCGAGCGCACGCAAAGAGTTTAAGCCCGTTGAAGGCTGGGTTAGGTGCGCTGGGTGGGCCGGCGGGCTTGATAACGATGGCAGCAACGGCGGCGGGTTTGTGGTTCATCTCAACGCGCAATAGCGCCGATGAAGCTGAGAAGCTTGCAGAGAAAAACGTAAATCTGGCGGATAGTTTTAGAGATGTTAGTGCAAGCGTGCTCGCGCAAAAAATTGTGCAGTATTCCGATGCGTTGTCACAAGTAAAAGATAGAGAAAGTTTTACCGGTCGGGGGCAGGTCACATATTTTGAGGGAAAAATTGCGGAATACACTACAAAAATAAACACCATGCAAGAGGCAGAAGACCGTGTACGCGAGGTGTTGAATGCGATAGGTGAAAAGCGCAAAGCAGCAAATGATGGTGGTAATGATGCGGCCGCTTTTTCTTTGGTTTCGCCTGAATTCGATGAGGATATCGGGGCGAAATCATTTGAGGATAGAATAGAATACTTAGGTGAACATAATCTATTGGTGCGAGAAATTATTGCCGAGCATAATCGATTGATTAGAGAAGAGACAGAAGAAAACAACCGGTTAATGCTAGAGGATGAGTTACGCATGCAGCAAGAGCGGCTTGATGGCCTTGGCTGGGTGACAGAGCAAATGTTATCGCTCGAACAACAGCGCACGCAAGGCGCGCTTTATTTTATGCAAGCCTTGGGGCAAAAATCAAAAGCTTTCGCAATTGCGGCATTTATTGCTGAAAAGGCCATTGCTGTAAAACGTATTTTAGTACAAACCAATGTTGCAGCGGTTGCCGCACTAACGCCGCCGCCAATTGGTTTGGGGCCGGTGCTAGGTCAAGGGCTAGCGGCACAAATACGTGCCACGGGTACGGGTACGGCTTTGCTCACTGGTGCCGCTTCTATTGCTGAGGGTATTAACCGTTTTGATGGTGGTGCCTCGTCAACGCCGGCCGCGAGTATCGGCGGTGGGGCAAGTGGTGGTGTTATCGGGTCGGACAATACAAGTGCAAATGAGTCGCCTTATCAAGGCTCGACAGAGTTGCGCTTTGTGTTTCAGTTCAGCGAAAGAGTGTCAGAAGAAATTGTCGTCAAAGGTTTTCCGGCCGCGATCAATAAGCAACGATTAGTGATCGAGGGTGGTGATGGTGTGACATATACAGATTTTAGGATTGCGGGCTAATGGCTTTTGTAAAATATGTTGGCACGAGAAATTTGATTGCAGCTCATCAACCAATAGAGTTGGTGACAAATGGTGGTTTTGACTCCGATTCATCATGGAATAAAGGCTCGGGGTGGTCGATTGGGTCAGGGGTGGCAAGTGCGGTGTCGGGTGTTGCCAGTGATTTGCAACAAGATTTCCCATTAAGCCAAGGGTTAAATTATAGCTTGATTTATACCTTGTCCGGTGTATCTGCTGGAAGTTTGCAGCCGCTTGTAAAAGACACGGCCGGTGTATCACGTACGGCCAATGGAACATTTAATGATGTAATTCAAGCGGGGGTGGGTGTCATTGCGCTTGAGTTGCGCAAGGATTCTTCATTTGTTGGTTCGGTTGACAATGTGTCGTTGCAGTTGGGTGCGAATCAATGGGATTTAGACTTTTATGCAACGGCGTTGAATCCGATTAAGCGTACACCTAAAACAGTGCATGAAGCCTTGGACGGTACGCCGGAAACTCTAGCGGATGATATGCGTGAACGGTATGCCGTTACGACTGAGCCAATGGTTTATGGCTCGACTACGTGGTTGCAATGGATGGAATTTTTAAACTCTGTGCGCGAAGGTGAGCAATTCACTTTTGACCCTTACGGCTTGGCAGCGACTCCGATTGACTCAAAAACTGCAATGCTTGATGGGGATTGGGTAGAGCAACGCGGGAATCGTGATAATTTCAAAATAAGTTTTACGGTGCGCATATTGTGAGAATTTTTAACGATAATTATGCGGCAAAGTTTGAAGCGGTAACAAAGAAAAAACGGTATTCTGTGCGAATTGATTTTGAAGACGATAACAGCGACCCGGTTTGGTTGTTGTCGCATGCTGATAGTGCATACCCGCCGGGGGCGGTGGTTTTGCCGAGTACGTTTAAGGACGCTAGTACCATAAAACAGCGTATGAAAACCATCTCTTCCATTGGTGGGGTGACGGTTGAGGCAGTTGACACGGGCGCGCAAGTTACCGAAAAGTTTCGGGAGAAGTACGGACAAGGGAAAGGCTTATCAACAAAACGTGTTCGAGTTTATGATGGTTTTCATGGTCAATCGTTTGATGATTATGAGATTCAATCGACTAATACTATTGGTACATTATCGTTTAAATTAGGGTTGTATAAGTTATTTGCCGAAGATGTGCAGCGGCTTGCAAATGATGCAGAAATATTTATTCCTGTAGAAACACGATTAAGTCGGACATTAAGCGAGACTGAAACCGGCCGTGTTTATGTGTTTGAGACTGGTATTGAATTGAACCCGCATGGGGCAAGTTATAGCGATGCGCCAAATAAAGATGTGTTGTATGTTTGGGTAGAAAAAGAATGTGTGCGCTGTACTGGTTGGGGTGTTGATGGGACTTATGGCCCTTATTATACCATTGATACGAATGGCCGTGGGGCGCTGGGTACGGTAGCGGTTGAACATTCGGTAGATAGTGGCGGCGGCGAATTAAAGCAAATAAAAGTTATTGAGCGCTTTTACATTGAGATGCCGACGGTAAAATTTATTTATGCGATTTTGCAACGCGCGTTGAATGGTCAATCGGGTAAGTCGTTACCCTTAAATTATTGCGCGGATATTGATGCAGAGTTTGTCGCTAATGATGACTTTATTAACAATCCTGCAATTTTAGATATCTATGACCCGAGTGACGATACCTTGGGCAATGTTTGTTATTTTGGCGATATAAAAAAAACCAATGCGAAAAAGTTTATAGAGCAAAAGTTGTTGCCTTTGATTGGTTGTTTTATGCCGGTTTATCCCAATGGGGAGTGGGGCTTGAATCAACGACCACCAATAAAGAAAGACGCAACGCCCGTTGCGGTTTTGGATGAATCGAATATCGTATCATTTGGCGAGTTAAAATATGATTATCCGGCTTGTCGTAATCGTTTTATTGTTGATTGGCATTTTTCTGCGTTATTTAAAAAGACAATAAGAAGTAATGAGTTTATTTTCCCTGCCAGTATTTTACGAAACAAGAAAAGGCCAGTAAAAACAATTGTGCTTGAGGGCTTGCATGGTAGCCGGCACAGTTTGTCGGCCATAACTGAAATAGTACAGCGTCATGTTGATCGAACCGTTGAACCGCCTTTGCTGTTAGATTTGGACGTATTGCCGAAGATGTCTAACATTGAAAACGGCGATGTTGTTTTGGTGCGAACCGATAAGATTCGGGATTATACCGGCGCGACAAATTCCATTGATCGATCTTTTGAAGTTGTTGGTGGTGAGACCAATTTGGTTAGTGGTAAAACGAGCTTTGAGTGTGAAGGCTCAAGCGGTGGTGTAAATGTTGCCGACCTTGTGCAGCAAACAACAAATGTATTGCCAGATAGTTATTTTATTGGGCCGGCTAATCGTGAGATAAACGCCACGAATTTTCCGGGCGCGTATACTAATACGGGTGGGGTTGGTCATATAACGGCGGACATTACCTTGACCGGTGGGGCAACGTTTGATGCTGGCGAGTGGTGGCATGATGGCGATTTAACAATTGATTTTGGTGCAACTGTTTTTTTAACAGGTAATGCAAGGATATTTTGCACCGGTCATCGGACAACGAACGGCAACATTGACGGTGTTGGCGGTGGGCCGGCGGGTGGTACGGGGTATTCTGGGCAGTACGGGAATGAGCCGGTGGTGACGGGTGGGGTTGGTTCTTCACGCGGGGGTTCTGGTGGTCAATCTGCTTTTAATGCGGAGGACTTTAACCCGGTAAAAGTAGCGGGCGCATTGCATGTTGGTACATATCGGGATGGTTTGCCGCGTTTTGCATTGGAATATGACGGGGCAACATTAAAAGGTTTGCCAAGTTCTTTAACTGGGGTTGGTGGGCGCGCCGGTAATCCCGTTACATATATCGACACTTCAAGTGTTGGTGTGGGTGGTGATGGTGGTAGCGGTGGTGCCGCGTTGCAAGAGATTTGTCGAGGGGCGTCGTTTGGTGCATCGGCAAAAATAAATTTATCTGGTGGCGATGGTTCAGCCGGTAGTATGTATTATGAATATAGAGCGGGGCCGGGTGCGCCGGGGCACAATGGCGCGTATCATTTGGTTATTGATGGCAATGGCGCAATTCCTGATTTGTCCGACGTTTTGGTTTTGGAAACTGGCGATCAAGATACGAGTGATACGGTTAATAATTATTTTTATCGAAAAGATAAAGATTTAACTAATATTGATCGGTCACAGTCTTTTTCATTGCTTCAATTTGTGCCCGGTGATGAGCCGGCAGAAGACGAGCAAAACGAGCTTAATCCGACGCCTGTGACGGGGTTAACGCTTTCGAGTAACTACACAAAAACGAACAAAGATGGCAGTGTGCAAGCGCAAGTGTTTGCGCAGTGGACGCCATCAACCGACCCGAACGTTGATAAATACGAAATACAAATAAAATTAAGCAGTGATCTTTCATCGTTATATCGATCACTCGGGCCAATGCCTAGTCGCACGGATAACAATTTATTGTTTGCAGTGGAGTTTATTGAAGGACAACAAGTCGATGTTCGTATGCGTTCAATTAATAAATGGGGTGAGCCCGGACAGTGGCATTATTCGACAAGTAATCCACACACAATTGTGGGTAAGAACGCAAACCCTAATGCGCCAAGCGGTTTAGTTGCAACGCCGGTTGAGGGTGGGGTTAAGCTCTCTTGGATCAACGCGAGTGATGCCGATTTGCGTGACGTGCGCTTTTATCAGAGCGCGACAAACTCAAGGCCGGCAAGCCCGGCGTTTAGTGTGGGCGTGTCTAACATCGGCGGTGAGCAAGAGTGGGTTGTTAGCTTTCAACCGGGCACAACGCAATATTTTTGGATCGATCATTTTGACACAACTTTTCATGCGTCAACCGCAACAAATCCGTCAAGCGCAACCGGTGGTGTGTCTGGTACGGCGGGCAAGTATAAGTATTCAGGTGGGACGGAAATTGATTCGCTTAAACCGGCGGTAATTGGTGCAACAAAAAATAATATTTACGCACAGGCTAGTGCGCCTACTTCGGGAATGGTTGAAAGTGACGTTTGGTTCGATACGGATGACGGGAACAAGCTTTATCGTTATGAGTCCGGGGCTTGGGTTATGCGAAGGGATGCGGATATTAATCAGGCTTTAGTTGATGCGGCGGCCGCGCAAGCCACGGCCGATGGCGCAATACAAAGTTATTATCAAGCGACCGCGCCAAGTGGTGCAACCGAGGGTGATATCTGGTTCGATACCGATGACGGCAATAGGATATATATTCGGGAGTCTGGGGCATGGGTAAATAGGCAGGATAGCGATATTGTTACGGCAATAAGTAACGCCTCAACTGCGCAGGCCACTGCGGATGGCAAAGTGACAACGTTTTTTGCTACTTCTACGCCAACGGCGGAGGGCGTCGGCGATTTGTGGTACAACTCAAGCGATAAATTAATGAAGCGTTGGACTGGTGCGGCATGGAGTACGGTTTCCAATGCGTATACAGAAGGTGATTTAAATGCGATTAATTTAATTAATGGGCCAGCGGCAGCAGGTGCGGAGGTTAATGCGCCTAGTATTACTATAAACATAAATAAAATGCGTTATACGGGTACATTAACGCTTAATACTGGTGAGGCGTTTATAAATGGCTTTCGTTCAGATGGCGTGCCGGATATATTTAAGGAAGGGGAGATAGTTTTTAATGGTGCTAGAATAACGCTCCCTTGGGTTAATGCCTCTGGTTTTTACTATTCAGTATTAACGAGTCAGGCGGGTTCTGGATATATTGTTTTTGATACACAAAAAAGAACGGGGGGTAGTAACCCGTTTACGGTAGCCGGTACGACATCGTATAACATTGTTTTTGCAAAAAAAGAGGCTGGCCAATGGTACTATGATAGCAACACGGCATGGGTGTCGTTTACGCCTGATTCATCCATGACAATTATTGGTACAATGGTGTGTGACTCTCCTGAAAACATTTACGCGGCGGAGGTTTGGCAGTCTGGCGTGTCGCTTGATGTGGCGGCGGAGGCGAGTGCGGATCAAACGCAAACAGCAATAGAAGGCGGCATAGATGCGGCAACGGTGCCGGTAAGTATTAAGGGAATTGATGCGATTAGTAATAAGTCACTTAATTTCCGACATTATTTTGATAATACAAATCGATTAACCGGGAGCTATATTCCGAGTTTTTTCGCAGGAAGTTTAAAGTTTGATACTCTTTCGCTTGCGGCTTCTGCTGGTAAATATACTGATATGGTCAATCATAGAAAATATAATCAAAATACGTTTGCTAAAGATATTGTCTGGAAGTTTTATTTTGAGGCGATAGGTGCGACTTATTCAACTGATTGTGATACATATATCGGCTTAAACCGTTATTCATCTCAAGCTTTTGGTTTGAAAATTACAGGTAATGCTATCAATGTATTTTCGAAGGGTACGTCAACAAAAGCAACGTCAACAGGTTTGTCTATTCCGACAAGTGGTGGTCAAGTTTATGAAGTTGAGATAAGGTTGATACATTCGCCTTCATTAAAGATAGAGTTTTATATCGATGGTGTGTTGAAGTACACCGAAACTAATGCGACTTATATTCCGGGTAGTGATAACGTTGATTACTTATTTTCTACGTTTTTTATTAATAACAACGTTTCTGCGAGTCGATCGCCGCTTGATTATCATGCCGATGAGTTGGCGGTGTGGTTTTCTGATTAATTTATTTATTGAATGAGGTTTATTTGTGGATAAAAAACTGGTGAACGAATTGTCAGAGGATGAAGTCGAAAAAATCGCGGACAAGCTATTTGATAAGTTCGATAGTAAGATGCAAAAATTTTGGATTGAACCTGAAAAACATTACGAATCGCATAGGCGGCTTGATGATTTGTTGGAAGTGTGGAAGCAAACAAAAAGTACGTTTTTAAAAACGTTTATCGGAATTTTTATAATTGGGTTGATTGCATTTTCTGCATTCCCGATGCTGCTTAAAAAGGTTGGCTCTTGAGTCAATATAAGTATTTTACAAATAGTGAGCTTGCTTGTCGTTGCTGTGGGCGTGTGCATATGGATGCACAGTTTATGCAACGGCTTGATCGATTGCGTGAGCGGTTGGCCTTTCCTTTTTTGATTTCGTCGGCTTATCGTTGCGCCGATCGTAATGAGATTGTTTCAACGACGGGGCGAGATGGCCCGCATACAACCGGGCGAGCGGTTGATATTTTTGTGATGGGTGAAAGTGCGTATTTGGTTAATAAGTTTGCGCCTCATTTCGGTTTTACGGGTATCGGCATGAAGCAACATGGGAAAGATCGTTTTTATCATTTAGATGATTTGGAGGCGACCGAGACAAGGCCGCGTCCGTGGATATGGAGTTATACATAATGGAGCATCCAAACCCTAAGGCACGTTGGTTTAATATGCGTGTAATGTCGTATTTTTCTTTGGTTGCATTAATTTCAATGATGTTGATCGCGGCTTATCAAGGTTGGTTAAAAGATAGCGTCGGCGCGTTTATGTTTGCCTTTTGTACGATTATCGGTAGTTATATGGGGCTAAGTACAACGGCCGATTATTTGGTGAAAAAATAATGCTCCCTATCCCGTCTTGGCGAATGATCAAATTTGGCCTTGTTGGTTTTGTGGTGCTCTCGATTGTTTCTAGTGTGTTTTTTGGTTATCGGTATGTTGAGGGCTTAAATGCTAAGTTTGCAAAGTCTGAGGCAGAAAGCGCGGTTTTGCGGCAATCCTTAGAAATAACGGCCGAAACGATAAACGAGCAAGATGCCGAAATAAAAGGGCATAAAGACGCGGTAAATGTTGCGTTAGTCATGGCGGCAGAGCTGGCAAGCGAAAATGATGCAATTATGCGCAATCGTTCGAAGATTGAGAAAGCGATCGGAGGTTTTACAAATGCAGGCATTGAGCAATGGACAAAAAAAATTCCGCTTGTTGATGTTGAGCGCAATCTTAACGCAAATATTAATGGGTTGTTCATGGCCTTGGAAGCCTCAAGCAAAGGTGAGCTATTTAGTATCGCCGATTATATGCCCGAAACCGCAAAACCCGGCCCCGGTGGTGTCTCTTCCCGTTGATGTTCAGTTGGTCAAAGATGGCCGCGACTACTTCGCAAAACTTTCGGTTGATTCAATGAATAACATTGGTCGCATGGTCGCGGATTCAATCGCTAATCAACAGCAATCATTTGTTAATTTGAGTTATTATCAAGCTTGTATTGATTCGCATAACGCCGTTTTTGACAAAGAAAGCCCGGAAAGTATAGAGTAGGTGTTGTGCAGGTTCGATTCCCGTTGATGTTTTTTAGGGGTGATCCCAAAAGTGCCCCCATATCATATGTATATTTATATAAATCAATAGCTTATCAGTTTATATGGAGTTCGATTCCGGCCCCGGGCACCATATTCTCAAAATTACTTTGTCCAAGTGATTTTCATCTTTACCTAAATCTTACGAACCGGCACGGACCCGTGCAGGCTAACTCGCGCCGTCCATGGCGCTCGCCCTACGGGCGCACTGAAGTGCGTTTAAAACTGCTCCAGGCAGTTTTATCGATTCCGGCCCCGGGCACCATATTCTCAAAATTACTTTGTCCAAGTGATTTTCCTATTTACCTAAATCTTACGAACCGGCACGGATCCGTGCAGGCTAACGCGCGCCGTCCATGGCACTTGCCCTACGGGCAGCAATAATACTTTCCTGTTTGTCATTCACGTCATGACTTAAATAGCGTGATTTGAATGTACCTTTTCTTCCAAAAATTCTCAAATTCATTGAAAATAAAAGTAACTACGGCTAGTTCTTAATTAATATCTACTCTAATCAATAGAGGCGCTATCTAGCCCTTGTTGGAAAGCACATGCATGCATAATTTTGATGGCATATAAGTGTGGAGTGTCGTTCCAATTATATGCTCCTCTTACAACACTTTTTAGTTTAAATTTATATATATCTCTAACGAGATGGGATTCTTGATTTACGCTTACAGTGTTCAACGCTTTTTCGATGGGAAGTCCTGCGCGAGAATTAATAACATAATCGTAACCAATCATTGATGTAGCAAAACATTCCTCTGCTTGCGAATTTAAAACCTCAGATGAATGTACATTAGGCAGTGATAAAAGTAGCAAGAGTAATGTACTGGTTACGTGCTTCATAAGAGAATACCAGATCTGTTGAACACTCTGTGTTTGACCTTAGGAGATGAATAAAGTGTCGATTAATTTCAAAAGTTTTTGTGAAGCAATTCCTCACCATTACAGTCAATGATTAATTCAATAACTGGCGTTTTTAAAGATAGATTTGTAATTATTGCCGAGTAAGGCATATACTTTTAAAGAAGGGAAATGGTTTTATTGTTTAGTATTCGTTACAAGTGTAAGAAGGTTTTGAATGTTAGAGTACTTTGCTCTAATACTATTGTTGTAACTAAGGAGCAATCTCATGGCTAAAAAACGAGTAACAAAAGCAAGTGTAAAACAACATAGCAATAATGAAGAGCGAGTTGAATTAACTGAATCAATGATTTCATCGGAGGAGCGAGAGCAAATGATTTCAGAAGCGGCATACTACCGAGCGCTTCAAAGAGGTTTCGATCCAGAGCAGCAAGAGGATGATTGGTTTGAAGCTGAAAAAATTGTTGATGCAATGTTAAAAGAGGCAGTAAAAGAGTCTGTTTTTTAGACTCAATGATTGCTTTAATTTAATAGTATTAAGAATATTGTTACGTCAGGCTTATGCCTGTTAGTTGTAGCTTGTCGTCGTACAAAAATCTTTTATAGATGATACCTTTGACCAGCTGCAAAGTGTTGTAGACCTTATTCATTCCTAAAACCTCAAATATATAAACAACAAGCTATTTCCAATCTACCCTGAATTGCTGAGAATTATTGCCAAGGATACAATGTAGAAATAAGGAATATTAGTTTATTGAACATATCCTCTCATCTCATGCTCTTCAGGCATTTCATTACATATTAACCAGCCAATTCATTCCAATACCTTAGCATAGGACGATTTAGCGATAAGTAGTTCCTAAGCTCTATTGTTGTCTATAAGAGAACAATCATTTCACTATACCAGTGTTTATTCTTCATGAGGCAACTACGATAATACTTTCAACAACAAAGCAATAGTGTTTTGTCTATTCAACGAACTTATTGAGGTAATTTAAAATGGAAAAGACTAGTCAACTTATAGCACGCGTATTTCTTGGTCACATTTTCTTGATGGCTGGACTAAGTAAGATAGGTGGATTTGAAGCAACACAAGGATATATGGAGGCCATGGGTGTTCCAG
>Ga0316207_10001139_pt1 | contig 34895 bp, 35 predicted proteins | sample 6weekpyrite_MG_FD_204943 | JGI IMG/M metagenome (GOLD analysis project Ga0316207, IMG submission 204943) | Microbial mat bacterial communities from mineral coupon in-situ incubated in ocean water Damariscotta River, Maine, United States -... | ecosystem: Environmental > Aquatic > Marine >... | reverse complement strand
AACGGATACAGGAATAGAAATGACATCAAATGCTGCCAGTGCCAGGGTGATTGAATGTGCCAGAGTAAATGCCGTTACTACCTTGATTATTTCAATTGTATTCTTGCGAGTATTTATATTTTTCTTTTTTGTAAACATAACCCCAATAATTAAAGTTAATACAAAAATAATGTGATCAAACCCGATTAATATATGCCAGACTCCTTCATTAACAAGACCAAAGAAAGTATTAACACTCTCTTGTTGAATTTCTATATCTCTGATCTCTGATGAAAACACATGTATTACCGGTTCCTTATTCTCTTGTGAAATGGCTAATATGCCCTTGTGATTATTATCAATATCCATATAGTAGTTATACTGTATTTGCCTGATATCCCTTAATTTGCATGTTGTATTAAATTCAAGCACCAAATAATGCGCTTGCATAATATTTTCCATTGATAAAATATTGTTTTCTGCAAACTCAGGATAACAATCTGAATTAACTGTAAATTTCAAATGGCTTTTCAATAAAGCTGCTAACTTATTCTTATTTTCACGCACTTCATACCACTGAACTTTATTGTCATTATTGATATCCAGTTCAGTATTTTCCTGAATGGATTCAAATGCTACTTTCCAGATGCCTCTAAGATTTTTTTCAGACTCCTCAATCGAAATAAAGCTTGTACTTGATTGATGTGCATTAACATTAAATGTAGCAATAAACAGAAAAATAATTATTAAAGCTTTTTTCATGCTATCACCTCATGACTCAATGCTTTATCCAGAGTTTTTTGTAAGCTTGTATCTTCTACGCTGGTTTTTCTAAACCAGCCACGTATTTTTTTTATATCGCTTTTATCCTTTGCTATAACTGCAGCGGCCAGCAATAGTTTTGCACTCTGAATAGTTTTGGCAACACTCCAGTTATTTCTTGCCCAATGTAATGCTTTTTCTGGGTTGCGATGTATCCAAATGTAGTATTCAGCACGTGTATCATAGTGTCGTTTATCCTGCCTTAACTCCAGCAATACAATGTCTTGATGCAATCTTTCAAGGTCTTTATTTTTCATATTGAGCTTATTTAAAGCACGTTGATACCTTAAATTTAACCTTGTATCCCGGTGGTTGTTTTCCAGTAAACTGATGATTTTTTGATAATCTTTAATTTCATACAGTAAATCGACCCGCTCACTTAAAATATGTGAATCATTTGGAATAATTTCATTTGCCTTCTGATAATAATTAATACTTTGTTTATAGAACCCTAATCGAGAAGACATTTCTGCTAATGCAGTTAATACCCAACTGATATATTGGATGTTCGACTCGTTACTACTTTTATATATTCTTTTTAACCTCTTATAACTCTGATCAAGCCTGCCCATATAACTTTCTGCATGCAGTATGCAGGTACTTACAATAAGTATATCGGCTTTACCAATTAACTTTTTACACTCAGCTTCGGCCTGCTTATACTCCCCTAAATTCATATGTATATTTGCACGAAGTATGTTTGCCTTATTCAGAGGCACATTTTTTATTATTTCTTTCGCCTTTTCAAATGCATGTCTATGTTGCAAAACATTGGCATAATAGTATTTCAATTCATTATTAGAATTAACAATGTTTTTATTTCTTAATAAGATCGATTCAATTTTCCCATATATCTCCTGATTTTTTTTTGCTTTTAATAGTAAGGACTTTACATGTGCATTTATTTCAGTTTTTGATTGTTCATACTGATATTCATTTTTTTTATCAATATTTAACACAACAAAGTTATCGTCAGGAACAAATGGTTTTGCCTGAGAAAAGGAAACATAAATAGACAGCGCTACGACAGTGTATAGTTTTTTCATAAGTAAAAAGCCGGAGTTTTAATTTCAAACTCCGGCTTGCCCTCCATATATTATTTTGTATTTTCTTCCATCATATTACTAAATGCTATTTCGTCATCATCTACATCCATATCCATTTCAATAGTTGAAATGTCAACTGGTTCAGAATCTTCCGATGCACTAAACAACTTATTGGTCATTGCAGTAAAAGACTGTTGTTGTGGCTGCTCATCAGCATTATTATTGCTTGTACTACCATTTCCACCAGTGCTGCTATCATTACTCGCACTACTACCACCGCCTCCACCACAAGCTGTCATAAACAGTGCCGTTATAATAACCATGCAATTTCTTTTAAGTAGATTCATAATCTGCTCCTCTTAATTCGGTGAACCTGCAATAGGTGTTTTTAAATAAGGAAACTGTGAATCAAAGTCTGCTGCACTAATTGGTGCGCCGTCAGTAAAGGGTACATTACCTACAGGTGCTGCAGCTTTAGATTCTTCCACAGTACTACCACATAAAAGTAGATTTACAGGATCACCATTAACGCCAAGTGGTAGGTCATGACACAATGCGCCCATAACAACGCGCAGTGCAACATCTACTACGTCATCACCAGGTCGCCTTCCATTAGGGAAACCAGCAAGATCACCTACCGCAACGCCAAGATTTTTCTGGTCATACATAGCAACGGCTGGTATACCTGTATTTAAACGTAACATTTCTGAACCCGTTACTTCTGACAGTTGATTCACTCCCTCAAATCCGGTCAAAAATGCTGTGACTAAATCATTGCGTGGGAAATTTGAAGGTGCAATATCAGTCGCTATACCTAAAGGTTCTCTAAACAGGGCATCTAGTAAAAATGGCAATGTTGGATTAGTAACATATTTACCAAACTGCACATCTTTTTTAGGTTGGCTACTACTAAAGCGATCTTTATCTTTTAAACCAATTACTAACTCATTGACTAATGGCATTCCAAGTCTTGAAACCTGTACCCATGCACCACCATTGATTTCAGGAAAATTAAACGTAGCATTTGGATTCAGAATGCTAACCTGGCGAAGGCTTGCACTTGTCCATGCTCCTATCGTTCCATTACCATTACCCGTTACACATGACTTAGGTACTTCGAGAGCTAAAGTGGTGATGTTTTTTCCACGTAGATCATCATTTAATTTACTTTGCTTTATGCTACCTTCAATGGGAACATAATTGACCAAATCAAATGTTTCCCCCAGATTTACCACAAATGATTCTTTACGCTGACCAACAAACACTTTTGCTGGTGCGTAACAATTTGGAATTTTCACATCATAAATATATTGATCTGCATACTGCTTATAGTTTACAGCCGTACCAAATGTTTTCTCACCAATATAATCAAATGGCTTGGTAAATTTATAACCACCTGTTTCGGGGTTTGTTATAAATGATCTTTTCCCGTAACGTCGTTTACCATTTACAACACTTAGATAGTAACTTTCATTGAACCCAAGTGCAGATGAATCTGCGGCTGATATTGGACCAATATTTTTTAATGGAATCGATAATTCTTTCCCATTAACAGTAACTGTTTTACCTTTATTATTTTCGAGTTTGTTGTTGAATCTGAATTGAAATGTTATATCTTCTACAGCATCACCATTATTATCAATGTGAATCTCATACAAAGCATCACGATCCATTGAGAAATAATTCGGTCCGCCTTGTGGATCCTGTAACGGCACATAGTTTGCTAAAAGCGTGACATAATCTTCACGTCCTTCTTCATAACTATTAAACATATAAAAGTCGGTACTATCGACTTTTGGTCGTTCTGTTATCGCTGGTGCTTCACGGTGACTCGAAGCTTGCACTGATAGTGTATTAAGCACCGTAAATGTTGCGCAGCTAACAGCAAGTGCTGTTGCTATTTTTTTAAGTTTCATGGTTTCCTCCAATATTTTCCTTAATAAAAACCACAAGCTTTATTGCTTGCTTAGGATAAATACGGGGGAATACTGCAAAAAGATGCAGAAAATTAAAAATAAATTTACATGTTATCTTTTTGTGAGAAGTTGTTTATTAAACATACAAAATGTTTAACAACAATTAAAGCAATTGTAATTTGCCCTGGTATAGAACAGGTCCGGTTGGTAAACCAGTTGGTGAGCCACCGAGTGGTTCCAAACTAACCGCTACACCACCAGCTTTTTGAATAGCACTATACACTGTGTCTGATAATACAATTTCTGTCTGCTTATCCGCTTTTATCAAACCAACGGAAACCGGCGCTTTAAATGACTGCTTATTATTGGTATCAGGCAACAACCAAAGCTCGAAGTCTTTATCAGATGCAATCTGCTGTGTTTTTAAGTTACGGACTATCAACCGTTTTTGTTTCAAATCTGTTGATATTACCCAGGCGCCCTGAGACTGACTATTTTCAATTACGGCTAAATAATCTTTTGTTATCTGGGGCTGTTGTAAAGGTTGCAATGGACCAAGGTATAAACCAACAAGAATAGCCATGGTTGCACCAAGCAGTGATATTGATCGCCATAATGCCAAACTGCGCCATATACCTTTATTTGTGTTCTTTAGCTGTAAACGTTGTTCTATCGTTTTCCATACTCGTTTAGGAGGCTTAACCGGTTGCACCAATGAACCCATAGGGTTTAATACCTGTCCCCATCTTTGCACTAATGCCTGCAAACTTGGATCCTGATGCATGTAATATTCAAAACGTGATCGCGCTAGACCAGCAAGCGTTCCTAATACATATTCTGCTGCAAGATGATTGCGTAATGACTGGCTTTGCATTTTCATGTTTCCAGACACCTCTTTAATGCTTGCAAACCACGACGTATCCAGCCTTTTATTGTGCCTAAAGGATGTCCACTCTTTGATGAATATTCTTTATGTGTAAAGCCGTGATAATAAACTGTCTTAATTGCATTACGCTGTCCTTCATCAAGGCCATCCATGCAATTAATAAGAGCCTGCATGTCCGCATAGTTATCAGTCAAACCATCCGTAGTTAACGTTTGATCATGTTGCTCAAGTAAAATATCATCACTCATCTCACGACCAAGTGGATTTTTACGTATCCAGTCAATCGCTTTATTTCGAGCAATTCCCATCATCCAGCTTAACGCGCTACCCTTGTCTCCACGAAACTGATCCGCTTTATTCCAGATATTAATATATGAATCCTGTAACACGTCTTCAGCAATTTCCTGTCGAATAACTATTTTCAAACATAAACCAAATAATCTTGCTGATGTTAATTCATATAGACGTGACAGTGCCTTCGCATCGTGCAATGCACAACGATATAAAAGATCTTCAAGATTGTTATCCTGATATGTATCTGTCCCTGTCAAAATTTTCCCCGGTTCGATTTGCTTAATTTATACGCAATCAGCTCTTATTTTCATTATCATAAGCCCTCCATTAGTGGACAGTTTTAAAGATAAGTTCAAATATTATTAATAATACGTTTGGAAGGAGAAAATGGATTCAACGTTATAATTTATTTTTAAAGCGACTACGTTTTTCTTTTAATTTACCACTTTTAAACAATGCCGCCATAAAGTCAGGAAACTCTGGAAAATCATCAGATTGGCATTTAATCTGATTAAGTGATTCAATTTCGTCTAATATCGGACTCACAATTTTCATTACCCGCGCGCTTCTTAACCAGGTAAGCTCGTTGTTTATCAACTCTTTACGATTTGCTAACGCATAAAACAAACGTAAAGTTTTTTGTGGATTGGCGGCCATTTGACCAAAGTCATCGATATGTGGTGGAAATTTAGGTGCAATTAGTCTTATTATTTTAGTTAATACTTCAACCTCAAGTGTCACTTCATCCAGTAACGCCACAGTAAAATCCAGCAGAGGTAATAATTTTTCTTTTGAACGATAGGTGTAATCCTGCATTTGCTGCCAGTATAATTCTGGTTTCAAAATAAAAGCACAGGTCATCCATACAATACGCATACGTGGATTAAGGTTAGTTTCTGACTCCAGAATATTCTCAACAACAGGTAACAACTTACTCTTATTGGCATAACGTAGCGCAATTGCCAATAATACATTTAATGTCTTTTTCTTATAGCCAGACCAGCCAGATAAAACCGGTATTATTATTTCACCAACCAGCGCTTGTCCTTCATTTGTTTTAAGCTTTTCACCTAACCCTGGTAAGTAACGCACACCCTTATCCATTTGAGCTAACCAGAATTGTTGCAGTGTTTTTGTTACCAAATCACGATCATATTTCACCAGAGCATCAACCCAGGTATTTCTATACTCATTACTATTTGCATAATGAAAGCAAAGTGCTGCACTTAGAATATTATTGCTTAGTGATGAAAAAGCTTTATCTGGATTTGAATTTTTTTTAACAAGCAAGTCCATACAAACAAGGACAACATAGCCTGTTTCAAAACGTTCATCCTCAGTCATTTTTCTACCAATTTCTTCAGCATCTGGTAATTCTGCTTTTGTTAACACAATACCCAACCCTGCCATAACCGCATCTGCAAGGTCATCACTTGCTATAAAGCGAATACGCTGCTCCGGTTCAAAGCTACTATCTATTTCAAGAAATAAACCAAGATATGCCTTGGCAAAAGGCTCAAGTGCTTCTATAGAGTGTCCACTACGGATAAGGTCATGCTGATCGGCTAAACGTTGATCATTCTCTTTTCTTGTTTCTGCATGAAGCTTCGCTTCATTTAGTCTTTTTATTTCATAACTTTCAGGATTAATCATTACTTAAAGTATTACTCAAATTCAAGTTCCTGAAAAACTTGCTGTGCATTACGTCCTTTAAGCGTTTTGAAGTTTTTCAGATAGCTATACGCTGATTGATCCAGTTTACCAACATTCTCAATCCCACCGCCGGCTTCAATATATTCACGTAACAATTTTCGTAAAAAAACAAGATAGCCATATGTATCTTTTTTGGCTGTCGCTAAGGAAGTTGGACTACCGTGACCGGGAACCACATAGTCTGGTTTTAATGCAGCCATTGTTTCAAAAGCCTGTAACCATGTTTTACTGTTTGAAACAGCAATGATGCCTAACATGCGTTCGATATAAACAATATCACCAGTAAACACCACTTTATATTCAGGCAACCAGACAAAACTATCACCAGGAGTATGTGCAGCGCCTGTATGGACTAATTCAAATTTAACTCCACCATGTGAGAATTGATGTGTTTTGTCAAAAGTTTTATCAGCATACGCAGCCGTGGTTTTCTTTATCCCTTTATCACCTAACAAATTGCCTAACATAAAAAATTGGTCTTGTTGCCGGGCTTTATGGTCCAGCACCGCATTTTTATTTGCAATAATTTTTGCACCCTGTTTTTTAAAATAATCGTTCCCTAACCAACGATGGTCCTGTCCGCCTGTATTAATTACTATTTTGACAGGTTGCTTAGTCACAGTTTTAATTAATTTATGAATTGCTGCTGCGCCTTCATAGGTACCACCAGGATCAATTAGTACGACACCTTGTTTGGTCACTACAAAACCAAATGTTGCATTATTTGCTTTGTTATCCTTATCACGATTTCCTAACGGACCAACGATTGCATATACATTTTTTACAACCTTGCTAAGTTTTAATTGTGAACCAGATTCTTTGGCACTTGCTATAGAGTTGATAATAAATACTGATATTACTGCGAATAAAAACTTTTTCATGGCTGTCTCCAATGGATAATGACACGCTACAGGAATCAGTATGCCATCGACAAGCACAGTCTCATATAAAAACAGGTAAAATAGTTATACTGATTGCAAAATGCTATAGGAAATATAACATTAATACTTCATGCTTTGAAAGAAACATCAACCTGTTGACTAATACGATTCCCCCCATGAAATCGTATGCTCAAGGTTGTCAATTTTAAATTGCTGTTCAGCGATTACTTCTTTTGCCAGATCACCGAGTGAAATCATTCCCAGCAGCTGATTATTATCAAGAACAGGTAGATGACGAATACGGCGCTGTGTCATTATTGCCATACATTCGTTAACTGTTTGTGCAGGGTGGGTATATAAAACATCTCTGGTCATAATGTCTTTTATGAGTGTTTCTTCAGCCGACATTTTCTTTAGAATTAAACGTCTTGCACAATCCCTTTCAGAGACAATACCAACTAACTTGCCTTCTTCAACAACGGCCAGAGCACCAATTCCTTTTTCATCCATAATTTTAATTGCGCTAAACACAGAGTCATCAGGTTGAATCGACCAGACATGTGTACCTTTAGTTTCCAGCATTTTCCCAATTTGTGACATATGACCCTCCTATATAAATAGTGCGCATAATAAGTAAAGTATATATCGGCAGCAAAATACATTTTTTAACAAAAAACCTGTTAAATTAAGGGTTTTTATGCCGAACTGATAGTCTTTACACTTAATGGCGACAACCATGAATCCTGCTCATAATGCTCAGCAACACTGTCTGGCTTTTCAGTATTCAGGCATAACCCCTTGATACTTAATAGTTCTATTGCAGTTGCCTCAATTTCACCTGACTGAAGTGACTCCACGGTTACAAGCAGGTTATCAAGTGCTTCTTTATTTTCTACTTTTATATTTACTGATAATTCATATTCAATCATTTGACTTTCCTCAACTAATTTTTTGCACTTCTTTTGCATAAACCAGATACCTTAAATCAGTGTCTGGCATGATATTGTTAAACGGATAACAGGTAACCAGAATCAGCTCTTTGTTCCGAGAACCCAATTCTATTTGCACATCAGCTTTACTCACAATTTCTGTCTGCATTACTTCGTATATAATCAGTTCTCCTTTGTCTGTATGGATTTTAATTTTGTCTCCGATAATGATGTCTTTTAAAAATCGAAAGTGCGTGTCACGATGTGCACTAATTAAACTTACGCCTTGCCTACCAGGTTCTGCCGAACCAAAGCGGTATGCAGGACCAAAGGCAAGATTACGACCACTATCTCCGGCCAAAACAATCATGTCTTCGTTATAGGCAGGCACTTGCATACGCGCAATTGGCCAGGTATCAGCCCAACCCCATGGCTTTACCTGCTTTTCACCTTGTAATGTTTTATCCCAGGCGGACTGAAGTAGTTGCTGCGCAACAATAGCTTTCACATGAATATAAGCCGCTGACCCTAGTTGCCAGGTTGCCGTAAGAAAAACAAGCAAAATAAATAAACGATGATAAACTTTAACGTGTTTAGTATTCATTTCGCTTCTCCTGATAACGTATGAGTAGAAAGCCCAGAATAAGCAATGTAATACCTGCTATTAAATTTAACTCAGCAGTAGTTGCCGTTTGTGCAACGGAATAAACCTTTTTAGATCCAAATACTTTGTTGTATATCATTCCCTTTGGTAAGTTAGTTTTAAAGGCATGTTGTTTAACCAGCTCATTCAAAGGTCTGGATGGTGTCACATCAACCGCAACCAGGCTCGTATATTTGCTGACAATATGATGATTTAATGCAAGCTTAGTAACTGCATTTTTAACTTTTTCTTTTGCAACACCTTCATGAAGACTATCCATTAAGTGTGTAATTTTCTTTCTTGCCCATAACACACCAATATCATTACTTGTTTCAGGGTGTTGTATTTTTAAATTCATACTCCAGTTGTTGTTATTTAACTCTGCAGTAATATTGATATTATTCAATGCATGTTCGCTTCTTGCTGCAATAATGATTGGCTCACCAAGATACAGATCGGGATGTTTTTTAGGCCATGCATCGACATTCACGGCACCGCTGTATTGTATTTTTATATTCTTTAATACCGGCGAGTCCAGTTTTGAAAATAATGCGCCCATTTTATTTTGCACTTCATTAACATTACCGATATAAGTAAAGGTACCTCTGCCATACTTTGCCGCTTTTGTCATAAAATAACTATTTGGTGCCGAACCAATGCCGACAGTAAATAAACGACTATCACCTAACTTCTGCTTAATTAATCCAAATAGTCTGTCCTCATTGCCTACACTACCATCGGTTAAAAATATAACCTGACGTATACGCCTTGATTCTGATGCGCTAGTTTGATTATCAAGAGCCAGATTCAATGCTGAAGCCATCTCTGTTCCACCATTAGCATTAAGCCTTTGAATAAATTGCTTTGCGTAAGATTTATTATGATGACTGGCACTTACTGCATGAGAAAATAACTTATATGCAGTTGAGTTAAACTCAATAATGTTAAAAGTTTCATTTGCAGATAATCTATCGATTGCCATTAATAATGCTTTTTTGGCCTGGCGTATTGATGTACCTGCCATTGAACCCGATGTATCAATAATATAGATAACTTCTCGTGATAACCGGGTCTTATTTTTTTGCACTTCAGTTGGCGGCATCACCATTAATAAGTGATAAAACGCATTATTATGTTGCTGTGTAAATACGGCAGCCCGCGGACTTTTGCCAATCGCCGTTTGCCATTTAATATTAAAATCTCTGTCTGCGTAATTATTTTTTTCCGTATCTGTATCCGGTAACAATGTCACCGTATATTTTCCAACACCATGATTTACTTTTGATACACGATGATAATCTGACTTAATTAACTCAATCGGGAAACCTGCATCTAGTTCAAGACGCAAGCTTATTTTATTAATTTTTTTGGTGCTAACCGGAGGTGTGATCCTGGATGCATCTGGTACCTCGTCAGTATCCATAGCCCAACCACCTGAATATGTCTTATTTAAAACTGATAATTGTATTTCTTCTTTAATTGCTTTACCGGGTATATATCTCGGATTTATAGCCATTGGAAAACGCAGATTAAACTCACCAATATTACCACCTTCAGTTTCGCCAGAAACTGACTGATACTTAATAGTTTGCTGATACTCTATAACAACTTTAATATTTTCATGAGGTCCAATATTGGCAATATTATTCCTGAACATATTAGGACGCTGTTGCTCTACCAGGCTGGCTTTTTTTCCTGCACGCTTAGCCTGTGTATAAATTCGTTTAGCTTCTTCTCTTGGCTTAATCTTGCCTTCTATGATTCTGTCACCAACAAACATTTTCAATTGGTCAACCGCTGCATCTTCAGGCAATGGAAATACATAAACACCTTCCAGCCATTGTGCGGTTTCATTTTTGAATGTTTGCGTTACTTTTGCACGAGCAATCATCCCTGTAACTTTCATTTCCACATCAGTATTTACTGTAGGCGCAGGAATATATCGCCCAACTTTATCTGTTCTATATAGCAAGCTACCACGTTGCACTTCAGACAACGTTATTTCACGATGTTGACTATCCGACCAATCCGTTTCTGCACTAAATGCAACATTTATTGAAAAGTATAAGATGATTAAAAATGACAGCACTTCCAGAAAAATAATAAACAAACAACTGAGTTCATCCATTATGCTATCAATCAATTTCCTGTTTACCTGTATATGTTTCATTATCTTCCCTCAATTCTTTTGCTGTTAGTTTTTGATTATTACTGCTCCAGCGTGTCATCCCTGACCTTGCTCAAACGAATGTTCCAAATCTCCTTAAGCGCGCCGGTATGAAAACATTTAAGCAAGCACATATGGCAGCCTGCGGTAACAATTCGGGCACTGACAGGATAAAAAATGATGAATTATGGCAATCTCCATTTGCACACCACAAAACCGGCTAACTGTGCTAAATTACTGAAAAACAGATGGAAAAGCATATGCAAAAGACGATAGCTATCGTTGAAGATGAACCTGCACTGCGTGAAAATTATTCTGACGCTTTGTTAAAACAGGGTTACTCTGTCGAAACCTATGCCACCCGCGCACTGGCACTCAAGGCTTTTAATCAGAAACTTCCTGATTTAGCTTTGCTGGATATTGGTCTGGAAGATGATATTGATGGTGGATTTGAAGTTTGTCGTTTTTTACGCAGCGCCTCTGGTACCTTGCCAATTATTTTTCTCACTGCACGTGACAGCGATCTGGATACTATTTCAGGTTTACGACTTGGTGCAGACGACTATTTAACTAAAGATATTAGTCTGGCAAATCTTTGCGCCCGTATCAGTGCATTATTCCGTCGTATTAATGCATTTACTGTAAATCCACAAATGGAAGAATCATCTACATTACAACGCGGTAAACTGTCTATAGATACAGATCGTTATGCAATTGAGTGGGATAATAAACATATAGATCTCACACTTACCGAATTCTGGATGGTACATACTCTTGCATACCGCCCCGGACACGTGAAAAATCGGGAACAGCTTATGGCGGATGCAAAAATAGTTGTTGACGATGCAACGATTACTTCACACATTAAACGTATTCGGAAAAAATTTCAGGCAGTCGATAAAGACTTTAACTGCATTGATACAGTTTATGGTATGGGTTACCGTTGGAACACACCGGATTAAAACTGGATGAAAATTAAATTTACCATTCAACGTAAGTTATTGCTTGCATCAACTTCACTTTTAATTATTCCCTGGATAGGTTATCAATATATTCAGGAAATGCAGGGCTACTTGCATCAAAATATGGAAAATAGCCTATTGGCTAAAGTAAAACTGATAGCCGCCTCTTTGCATGAACGCCCGACTGTATTTAAAAAAACAGCTGGTATCCAGCACAATTTAAATCGACCCATTACTAGCACGCAACACTTGTATGTCCGACCGATTAAATCCCGAATAAAACTCGATGGCATTAAAGATGACTGGAATAATATTAAAAGCAATGTCATTTCATATGATAAACAATATGATTTGAAATCTAATCCTGATTCTGACCTGAGTTTTAATATGCAATTAGGTAGCAAAAAGCATTCTTTGTATGTTTTTTTTCAGGTTGTTGATGATAGCGTTATTTTTCGTAAAAAAAACAGCCTGAGTATAACTCGCTCTGATCACCTGATTATAGCGATGCAAAATCGTGAAGGAGAATATATACGTTATATTCTGACTGCAAAGAAACCTGGTTGGGTAAATGCCTATAAAATAAATTCTGATCAGAGCAAAACACCAGAGATACGAATAAAAGGAAGCTGGCAGAAAACTACTGATGGTTATAATATAGAATTAAGCTTACCAACTTATATAATAGGTGAAAAACTTGCCTTTGCACTTGCCGACGTTGATGAAAATGAAACCCGGGAAGTTAAAAGTATTATTGCTACTTCTCATATTGATACGCTTGAACAACTTGGCACCATCGTTGTTCCATCACCACAGGTTGAGAAATTACTGACACAGGTCAGACAGGAAAATTCACGTATCTGGGTTGTAAACAATGCTTTCCATGTGATTGGATTGAGCGACCAGTTAATTGATGATCAACCTGTTTACCCGGTTTCATCCAGTAACAAATCATCTCAAACTCAACGTTCCATCCTGTCTGGATTAATGCATTTAATTTATCAGCAATTTTTAAAGCAACCTTCCAGAAATTTCAGTGATGAATTATCTACCGCCTCACAACTGAATACACCCGAGGTTATCAGTGCACTTCAAGGCCAGGCTTCAACCGGCTGGCGCAGCAGTTCCGATAACCGTGTATCTATTTTAACCGCAACACACCCGATATATTCACGTGGTCAGGTTGTTGGTGCTGTTGCTGTAGAAGAAACAAGTAATAATATATTACTTTTACAAAACCAGGCGATGGAAATTCTAATTAACCTGAGTATTTTAACATTTCTGATCGCATTTATAGTTCTGCTAACTATTGCTATTCGTCTCTCCTCAAGAATTCGAAAACTACGCGATGAAGCTGATCAAGCCATCACCAATGACGGTAAAGTCGTAGGAACCATTAGCGCCTCATCCAGCCAGGATGAAATTGGTGACTTATCCAGAAGCTCATCTGACATGCTGGAAAGATTAAGCCAGTACAATCGTTATCTCGAAGGAATGGCCAGTAAACTGGCACATGAACTTCGTACACCTATTACTGTTGTACGTTCTTCCATCGAGAATATAGAACAAAGCGATAACCCGGATAAATCTGTTTATCTACAACGTGCAAGCGAAGGTATAACACGCCTTAGTAATATTTTAACTCGTATGAGTGAAGCATCCCGGCTGGAACAAACTCTTAAAACTGAAGAAACAGAAACATTCGACCTTGTTTCAATCATTAAAGGTTGTGTTGAAGGTTACCAGCAAATCAGACCTGAACAGGTCTATACTTTTCAGCTCAATACCGAGCAACCTGTCTTAATTCAAGGTAGCCCCGAACTTATTGCACAGATGCTGGATAAATTAGTTTCTAACGCAAATGATTTTAGCCAAAAGAACACAGACATTATTATTCAATTACAAAGAGATAATAATGCGGCCATCATAAAAATAATGAATCAGGGAGAACCTCTGCAACAGGAGATGCACAATAATTTATTCGATTCAATGGTCTCGTTACGCACACAAAAAACTGACGAGCCTCATCTTGGTCTTGGATTGCATATTGTCCGACTTATTGCAGAATTTCATCATGGCAGTGTTCGAGCCTATAATACAGATGATAATTGGGTTTGTTTTGAAATAATGCTTCCAACCTCAACTTGATATATTGTTCATTAATTTTAAATCACGTTTTACAGCAAAACACTAAAATCTCCTTACCATAATTCGTCATAATCTTTCCTTTAAGTATCATATTGTTGCCACTGGCATGCCCTTTTTAGGTTGTTAAATACAAACTGTAGCAAGACAAATTAATTTAACTCCAACAAGAGGATAACAAAATGAAATTTTATTACACCTTAACCTGTATTGTTCTGCCTGCTGCTATGATGGCAGCCTGCTCTTCAAGTGGCTCAAAAAAGCCTGCATCAAGCGAAACAAATGTCGCTATTATTGAGAAGACACAGCAGACCAAACTATCTAAACCTGTTGTACCTTTAACAGAAAAACTAAATGACGTGGAATCTATTGCTGCAGAAATTCCTGAGTCTGAAAAATTCCCACTCACTCAGATTGAGATTGAAACAGCTCATAACAGCAGCAAACCTGTTAAGAGAATTTATCAATTTGGATTTGATAAACATGAACTTGGTCAGTCTGAATTAGCCAGCCTACAGAAACATGCTGATTACTTAATTGCAAATTCTGATGCTGTACTTTTAATTAATGGTCACTCTGACACTCAGGGGAATCAGGTATACAACCAGTTCTTAAGTAAAGAGCGCGCAAACAAAGTGGCAAAAATTTTAATTGAGTACGGTGTATCTAAATCTCAAATTAAAGTGAATGGCATGGGTGACTCACAACCGTTAAATGATGTAAATAACTTTAAAGAAAATCGACGCGTTGAACTTGAATATCAGGTTGATAATCAGGAATCACGTGTAGCCATTAAATAAACCTGAACAGGTTACCTCCTCCGGGTTTAAGAAATTACCCAACTTAAACCTGGCTTTTAACCCGGTGTACAGTCTCTCCATTTGGTACATCGGGTTCTTTTTACAATCTTCCACTACTCAAATTTCAAAAGTAATACATAACGAATTTTTTTAATAATAATTTTATCTGACGCCTGAATATCACCTTTTATATAATTCAGATACAATCTGGCTTTAACTTTTCCATTTTTTGTCATTTGATTTAATGTTAGTCTATCCAGATCAGAACGAGCAATAGCCTTGATTTTTTCTCTTTGTAAATTATAAATAACCTCTGACAAGCTAAAATCAATTATATTATTTTTATCTACAATGATCTTAAAGCTTGCATCCTTGTTTGCTTTCACAACTATCGCCTTTTTATCACTGATAAAATTAAATGTGCTTGATTTACTATCTTTCCGGCCAAGATAAAATGAACCACGCGCCACATAATCGTAACCAGAAACAGGAATAAATCTACTATACTGAGAAAAATATTTACTACTGTATTCAAAGTGATTCTTACTAACATCTCGCTGTCTTTTATATACATAGTCAAAACCAATTAGTTTCACTAATTCACGTGCGCGGCGATATTTCTTTTCAAGCACACCATCTTCATCGCTTTCCTGCAATAAATTTCTAAATAATGGTTTAAGCTTATCAAACCGATAATTATTTTTACTCAGATAACTTACAATCGAACTTATCGATTTACGATCTTTAAATGAAATTTCATTTTTCATTTTTATTATTTGACCATCTCGTAATAAATTATTTTCAGTTAATAATTTCTCAAGACGTGCCATCTGACTATGTAAAGAAACACTACTCGCCCCCCATGGCCCAAAAGAAGCAGTCAGGGCCAGTATAGATAATACAATTGGAATATATTTAATATGGAACTGGTTTTTAGTGTATATCGAGATTAACACAACAGTCGTGAACCAAAGACCAATTATCAAAACTGCGTAGCGCTGCTCTGTTATCCCATATTCATGGATTCTTACACCGATAGCGATTGATAATAAAATGATTGGAACTATCAACGCATAAAAATAGTATTTATCAAACAATACTAATAATCGGTTGCCACTTTCTCTTATGGGATATGCAAGTAATTTTGTTATTATCCCGATTGTTCCAAAAACAGTAATCATCCAACCCAAATTTCCACGTGGCAATTCCCATTGAACGATTATTTTTAGAAAATAAGTATACAAAATGGTCATATATACAACCATTAGTGGAACCAGAATATAATTTGCAATAAAGCTTACCCCTTTAGGAAAGGTGCAAGCTTTTTCTTCAAACTCAAAATCCCTTGATATGTTCGCTAAAACATAAATTGGAAAAAGCAATCCTAAACATAAAATCCAGCCATCGACATATAATTTACTACTTATTTTTATTTCAAATAAGTAGCCTGTACTGACAAGTATTACTGATATCCCTATTCCAAGAATAACTGTTGCAATAGCAGCAAAGAAAAATGCCGCTCCAGTCTGGTAGTTAAAATACCATACAGATGCAGAACTACTTTTAAGATAAATATAAGGGCAAAATATTAAACTTAATATAATAGCTATAAAGAAAAAACTATTTGTTATGGCAGAAGTATCAACAAAATAGCTCCAGACATATATAGCAATAAGAAAAAATGTAATCAGAGAAAAAATGAAAACCTTTCTAAAACCCCATTCACTACTCTCAGAAACTAATTTTAATGAAGTGAGTACTATCGAAGAATATATAAGCGTAGCTAATATTTTAATCAGAAGCGTTTTATCAAATTCTTCGCTATAATGAGCCAGCATCAAAGAAACCAGCGTCACTCCAATAATGCTTATAAAAGAAAAAGGGAATCGCAAATACGTCCCCTTAATAACCAGAAATAGATTTCTCCAGTTTCCAATACTTATTTTCATGTTTATTGCCAACTGTTAAATTAATTATTATTTTAGAATCAGTTAAAATAATTCAACATCATCATCTTCGTCGCCAGACTGTCTTTTTCTGTAGTTCTCTTCACCAAGGACAAGATCTTTTAACTCGGTTAATTCCTGATCATTTAAGGCTGTAATGTCGAGATTCTGAAATGTTCGTCTAAGCGCTTCATCTGCTTGAAAACATTGTCGATGTGCAGGCCCCTTGCCATCGACGCTCATTCCATTTTCACCCAGTACCGTTCTGTTACAGTATATACATTTCATTTTAGGTGCCTCATATTCCTTTACTATATCCTCCATAAAATATGAACTTCTATTAACATTATCAGACAATCCGCATATTTCAATCCAGATACTCCTTTCTGCGATATACTTTAACTATGAAAGGTCGAAATATGGGGCGCTATCGCCCGCCTACTGAAAAAAAATCTGCTTATATCACGGCTGAAGGTTATGAGCGTTTGCAGACTGAATTGCAGCAACTCTGGGTACGACGTAAAGACGTAACTAAGCATTTAGCTGCTGCCGCTGCGGAAGGCGATCGTTCCGAAAATGCTGAATATATCTATCGAAAAAAAGAATTACGCGAAATTGATGCCCGGATACGGTATTTACAAAAGCGCATACCCGATTTAACCGTTGTAGACCAGGCACCAGCCAATCTGGGTCAGATTTTTTTTGGTGCCTGGGTCGAACTGGAAAATGACGATGGAAAACAGCTGACTTATCGAATTGTTGGCCCAGATGAGCTTGATCCTAAACAGGGCTATATCAGTGTTGACTCCCCTATGGCGAGGGCATTACTCAAAAAACATACCAATGACGATGTAAATGTTTTAACGCCAGAAGGTGAAATTAACTACCTGATATTGAACGTAAAATACAGTTAAATTGATATAAATCAATATATTACACTTCCTCAAGGATTTACAATATCTAACCGATAGTAACAGTAATGGCTTGTATGGGGTAAGCCATCTACTGACGCAGTGGTACTGTATAAAGGGGTCGAATAATGAAATCATCTGATGATACTTATGGTTTTGAGTCTAAACCTAGAACGTTTAAGCAGTGGCTACATAAGCATGATACATTGGTTCTGATTGTACTCGTGGTAGCAACAATATCCATTTTCTACCTTCCATAAACAAGGAAACTGAAAAACACAGGGGTATGTGACATCCACATACCTCTGCTGCTTTCTGGCTGAAAAAAGTTACAGCCAGCTTCAAATCCAGATTGCCTCTACTACTCCTTTATATATAGATTAAATATGCGTTAAAATGCGCAGCTATCTAACCGGCTAAATAACCGGTCAACACACTCTAGGGATACTTAAGGCTCTATGAATTTACACGAATACCAGGCAAAACACTTATTCGCAAAGTATGGCATGCCCGTACCAAAAAATCGGGTTATTACCACAGTCAGTGAAGCAGAAACGGCATTGCATGATATGGATACCAACCGCTGGGTGGTCAAAGCCCAGGTACATGCCGGCGGCCGGGGTAAAGCCGGTGGCGTAAAAGTAACTGATGATAAAAAAGCAGCCATGGATTTTGTATACAACATGCTTGGCACAAACCTGGTGACATACCAAACCGATGCAAAAGGCCAGCCTGTTAACCAGATCTTAATCGAAGAAGCCTGCGATATAGACAAGGAACTTTATCTTGGTGTAGTCGTTGATCGTGCCGTACAAAAAGTTGTGATTATGGCATCGACCGAAGGCGGCATGGAAATTGAAAAAGTCGCCGGGCAAACACCAGAGAAAATTTTAAAAACAGCCATTCATCCAATGACTGGCCTACAACCTTATCAGGCTCGCGACCTTGCCTTTGGCCTGGGCTTACAAGGTGATCAAATAAAACAATTTTCAAAACTATTAACTGGTCTGGCCAGTCTGTTTATAGAAAATGACCTAAGCCTGGTAGAAATTAACCCACTCGTTATAACGAAAGGTGGAGACTTACTGTGTCTCGACGGTAAAATTAATATTGATGATAATGCCCTGTATCGCCATCCAAAATTAAAATCCAAACAGGATGTAACCCAGGAAGACGAGCGAGAACATCGCGCAAAAGAATGGGACTTAAATTACATCTCTCTTGACGGCCAGATAGGTTGCATGGTGAATGGTGCCGGTTTAGCAATGGCGACAATGGACTTAATTAAGCTTAATGGCGCAGAGCCGGCAAACTTTTTAGATGTTGGTGGTACAGCAACAAAAGAACGCGTCGCTGAAGCCTTTAAAATTATTTTATCCGATGAAAAAGTGAAAGGTATCTTGGTTAATATTTTTGGCGGTATAGTACGTTGTGACATGATAGCTGAAGGCATTATTGGTGCATTGCAGGAAGTTGAGATTAACGTCCCGGTTGTAGTAAGACTTGAAGGCAACAAAGCCAAACAAGGTTTAGAGCTTTTAAAAAATAGTGGCGTAAAAGTTGAAGCTGTACAAGGCCTGCAACAGGCTACTCAAAAAATTGTTGCACTCGTAGGAGGTGCAGCATGAGTGTTTTAGTAAACAAAGATACTAAAGTTATCTGTCAGGGCTTTACTGGTAAACAAGGCCAGTTTCATTCAGAGCAGGCAATTGAATATGGAACACAAATGGTTGGCGGTGTGACTCCCGGTAAAGGTGGACAAACAGCTCTTGGTTTACCCGTTTTTAATACGGTAAAAAATGCAGTTTCCGAAACTCAGGCCGATGCATCGATTATTTTTGTACCTGCGCCATTTTGTAAAGACGCCATACTCGAAGCAGTTGATGCCGGTATTGAACTTATAGTTTGTATTACTGAAGGTATACCAACACTGGATATGCTAGAAGCCACGCGTGTAGTACGCGAAGCAGGTGCCCGGTTGATTGGCCCAAACTGCCCGGGCATTATTACACCTGGTGAATGTAAAATTGGCATTATGCCTGGTTATATTCATCAGGCAGGTAAAGTTGGCATTGTTTCGCGCTCCGGTACTTTAACTTATGAAGCAGTTAATCAAACGACTGAACTTGGCTTTGGTCAAAGTACTTGCATAGGGATCGGCGGCGATCCTATCCCAGGAACAAATTTTATTGATTGCCTTGAACTTTTTGAACAAGATCCTCAAACTGAAGCAATACTTATGGTAGGCGAAATTGGCGGTACGGCTGAAGAAGAAGCTGCTGAGTTTATAAAATCAAATGTCAGCAAACCCGTTGCTGCTTTTATAGCTGGTGCATCTGCTCCTAAAGGAAAACGTATGGGACATGCGGGTGCTATTATTGCTGGTGGTAAGGGTACTGCAAATGAAAAATTTGCCGCACTTGAAGCAGCAGGTGTTGTGACGGCAAAATCACCGAGTGAATTAGGCACAGCAATGCAACAGGCTATTAATAATAAATAGAGGTATATCGCATGGATGCAAATAAAAAAGTTAAGCGCTGCATATGGTGTGGTGAAGATCCACTTTATATTAAATACCATAATACCGAATGGGGCGTACCTGTTTATAACGATCGTAAATTATTTGAGAAAATAATTTTAGAAGGTGCGCAGGCCGGACTAAGCTGGATTACGGTTTTAAAAAAACGAGCTCATTACCGAAAGGTATTTGATAAATTTAACCCTGAAATTATTGCGCGTTACAATAAACGTAAAATTGAATCGTTATTAAAAGATCCAGGGATTATTCGTAACCGACTAAAAGTTGAGGGCACGGTTAAAAATGCACGCGCTTATTTAGAGCTTCGCGAAAAAGAGGGAAAGTTTAAAGATTTTATCTGGGACTTCGTTGATGGCCAACCCATTATTAATAAATGGAAAACTCTCAAACAAATTCCTGCAACAACTAAAATATCGGATAGCATGAGTAAAGAGCTAAAGAAAAGAGGTTTTACCTTTCTTGGCCCTACTATCTGTTATTCATTTATGCAATCGATGGGGTTGGTAAATGACCACACCACAGATTGTTTTCGTTATAAAGAAATTAACAAGTTAATTAGAGATAAGGTTAAAAAATAAGTTATGAACTTTGAAGATTTCCAGGACGAAAAACTCCAGCTTAATGCTGAAGAATTGCGTCAAACGCTTAATATTGAGTCCGGAAAACTGGAATGGCACGAACTACAGGTTCACTTTGCCCGTGGTATTGTTATCGTTATTGACACAAGTCTTGATCTTATAGATATTTCCAGCAAACTTGTAAACGATGACAAACAGGCCGTGGAAAAATTAATGTCAGAAAATAAAATTTGGCGTGCGACGGATGATGATGCAAAGCGTTGGGTTAAAAATACACCCGTTTTCTGGGCAGTTGTAGTCCCACCCTGGGTGCTGGTTCAGGAAGTGAAAGATTAAGCATACTATCGCTGCTGAACGACAAACCCCATTCTTTGTGCTTCTTTTAAATCCTTATCCGCTTCAATAATTAAACCTTTACCATGATATGCCCTACTACGCAGGTAATATGCAGTTGCGAGTGTACCTTGTTCATTACGGGCAATAACCTTATTAATAACAGTTAAAGCTTCTTCATATTTTTTATTTTGAACCAGCGCACTGACCATGTTCAGTTGTGCATTTGTATTATCGGGATCCAGCTCTACTGCTTTTCTTAGTGATTTTAATCCTGATTCGGGCTGATTATTTAGCATAAGTGCACTACCTAATAGCTTATGTGCACGCCAGTACTTATCATCCATCCCAACAGCTTTACGAGCGTAAACAACTGATAGTGGAATTTGCCCCATATCAATCTGTACTTCACCCATTAATACGAACATACCTGCATAACCTCGACATTGGTCAATGGCTTTAAATAATGCGTTTTCAATTGCAATTAATTGCTTATTACGATTTAAAGTCGTCATCTCATAGTGTTGCTTGTCTATTTTGTCAAATAACTTCTTACAATCTACTGCATAAACTGAAGTTGAACTTATCATTAAAAACAATATTAAAAATAGATTTCGACTTAGCATAATTACGCCTCTAGGCAACTTGACTTAAATATTGAATTTTTTTACCACATTGACGACACGAATAAGCCGCCAGGCCTTTTTTTATTTTATTATGTCTGCGTGTAGTAATTTCATATTGCGTACAACTACAGCGATACGCGAATTTCTTATGCGCTCTTGTTGGAATACCATCAAGAGAATATGAAAAAGTTCGTTTTGGCTGTACACCAAATTTTAACATTAAAGCTTGCCACTCCTGACCATGCGGCCTGATATTACGGATACCATAAACTTGATCTGCAATATAGTGTGCCACTTCATGTGGAATCGTTTCACTCATATTTTCATCAGGGTATTTTGCAAAATGATATGGATTAAATCGTATCACCCGTTTACCACGGTATAGTTTATACATCCCCGCAGAACGTCCCTTTAAATCAAACAGAATATCAATTGGTTTAAACTGCCTGTTAAATATATTCTCAGCCTGAGTAATATAGTTATTAACTAATATTATTATTTTTCTCTGTATCGCATTCGATATTGGTTCAACCATTTTCATGATTTCAGTATATCCAGTTCATTAACAAATATCAGCATGTAAAGCGATTATCTTTATTCTAAACTTCCCGAAGCCAGGGTTTGTAAATCTACTTTAACATCAACACGACTGCCTCTGGTTGGTCGATCATACGGATACGGTTTTTTATAGTTTCTTATACAGCCGTTATTTTTACTGGCTGGAACGGTTAAAGCTAAAAGCTGATTGATGTAAATTTGAACAGATTTAGATTCCAGGTTAGCGGGAAGGTTTAAATTTACTTCGATGAATTTCCCTTTTTTACGATATTCTTTTACTTCGATTTCAGCCTCCACACTATCTTGTGTACCACTAAATTTACAGTCTAAGTCCCACTTTTGCCTGTCACCAAAAATCGCAATAACTACAATTAACGTGATAAACCAGACATATAATGGTACGGAATGAAGAAAAGCAAAAACATCACTGATTGTATAATTTATATCCATTTATAATCTCCTTCCAAATACGCCTGATAAATCACAAAAATAGATAAGAATTTCAATATATTACCTTACTAAAGCTAGGTGTTTCTATGCCGATACCTATATATACTTACTATATACTTTATTCGCATATTCCGGATTGTAACTTGATTGACCTGGCTGAATTAATCTATAAGAACGAAGCATCTATTCGTTTAGGTGTATTTTTGGGTGGTTTTGGCCTGCTCGCAATTTGGGAATATACAAAACCTCGCAGAAGACTTGGCACCAGCAAGCTTAAACGCTGGCTTAATAATTTTGGCTTAATAATAACCAGTACTGTATTGGTCAGAATTCTTATTCCTACAGCAGCAATCGGCGCTGCCCATTATGCTGAAATATTTCATATGGGTTTAGCAAATCATTTAACTCTTCCCTTTTGGCTTAAGTTTGTAATCACCTTTGTCTTACTCGATTTAATTATATATTTTCAACATTTATTCTTTCATGTTTTACCCATTTTGTGGCGATTCCATCGGGTACATCATTCTGACCAGGACTGTGATGTAACAACCGGATTACGCTTTCATCCTGTCGAAATTTTGATGTCTGTTGTTATAAAAATTGGAGCAATTTTAATTTTAGGCGCACCTGTACTAACGGTCATTGTTTTCGAAATAGTTCTCAATTTTATGTCAATGTTTACACATTCTAATATATCTATATATAAGCCATTTGAACGGGTATTACGCTGGTTTATCACCACACCGGAAATGCATCGAATACACCACTCTACTGTTGAAAATGAAACCAATAGTAACTTTACTTTTTTTATTTCTTTATGGGATCGAATATTTGGTACTTATTTATACCAACCAGAAAAAGGTCACACTAAAATGACTCTTGGGCTTGATCGTTTTAACACACCAGAATGGACAAAATTTCACAATCTGTTAATCATGCCAGCAACACACAGTAGTGGAGGTTATGTTATTAATAATCGTGATGCACGAAATGCAGAAGCCCTTGAAAAAATAAATACGCAACTTACGAAAGAAGTAGCGTTGAAAACTGAAAAACAAAACGAGCTAATTCTGGCACTGGAAAAAGCTGAAGAAGCTAATAAGGCTAAAACCACCTTTATCGCCAACATGTCTCATGAGCTACGAACTCCTCTACATGGAATTTTATCTTTTTCAAAATTTGGTATTATTAAAATTGATAAAGCATCAAAAGAAAAGCTACTAGAGTATTTCAAAAGTATCTCCACAAGTGGAGAGCGTTTATTAAATTTAATTAATGATGTCCTGACAATATCCAAAATTGAAGAAGGCAGTATTTCAGCTGTTAGATCAGAAAACGATCTGAAGGATACAATCAATGCCTGTATCAATGAACAACTAGCATTACTTGAAACGAATGAACTGACTATTGAACAAACTTTTCATTGCGAATCATCTATCGCTTATTATGACAATAATCTAATAACCCAGGTCATTACCAATTTATTGTCCAATGCTATTAAGTTCTCACCACATAAATCGGTCATCGAGGTAATTGTCTCTGACAAGCCTCTCGGTCGCAGAAAAATTGAATCAAATCAATCACTACTATATTTCTCACTTAAAGATGAAGGACCCGGTATACCAGATGATGAACTGGAAACTATTTTTACTCGTTTTTCCCAGAGCAGTCGAACTGATACAGGCGCAGGAGGAACAGGTCTTGGGCTTACGATCTCTGAAGATATCATTAAGGCACACAATGGTGAAATCTGGGCTGAAAACAATAAAGATGAAAATGGTTCTACCTTTATTTTCACCCTACCTGTTAACTAATTATTTTTCAGCCTAAAAACTAATATTACAATATCGCACAAACTGTTATCCTTATTCCAGGCTTTAATTCTTAAAGGATATTTAAACGTGCCTGCATCTTACTTTACTAATAAAACAATGACTTTTCTGAAACAGCTTTCTCAGAATAATCAGCGTGAATGGTTTAATGAACATAAACAGGATTACGAAGATTTTGTTCGCACACCAGCGTTAGATTTCATTTCCGACTTTACAAATGACTTAATGATGATTTCGCCTCACTTTCAGGCAAAATCTAAAAAGGTTGGTGGTTCGTTAATGCGAATCTATCGTGATGTTCGATTTAGCAAAGATAAATCTCCATATAAACTTAATATCGGAATTCAGTTTCGTCATGAACGTGCCAAAGATGTCCATTCGCCTGGTTTTTATGTTCATATCGAACCGGGAAATAATTTTATAGGTGCGGGCATCTGGCGACCTGATTCAGAATCACTCGGTAATATCCGAGACTGGATTAATGAAAAACAATCACTCTGGCTAGAAATTAAAAAAGATAAGCAATTTAACAAACTCTATACCCCAGGTGGTGATAGCCTGATACGCCCCCCAAAAGGTTTTGACAAAGAACACCCCTTAATTGAAGACTTAAAACGTAAGGACTTTATTGCCATAGCTCCTGTAACAAATAAGTTCGTGCTTGATAAAGACTTTAAAGATGATGTATTCAGCTATTTTTCCGCAGCTGATATATACATGCAGTTTTTATGTGATGCCCTTGAATTACGTTATTAAGCATCAAATACAATATTATTTCTGCTTTGTAATATATCTGTAACGCAAATCGACTATCTTACCCTCCAATTACTTTAAATCATTGGGGATTACGATGTTACATTTCAAAACAATTATATTTTCAGGTTTATTCCTGATTCTTGCCGCAATTTCAATTGGTTGCGCTAATAATAATGTATCAAAAACAACAGAATCATCTGTCTCAAAACTAGACATATATGAAGTTCATCACGAAGGACGTATTAATGTTTTTTACGATAAAAAGCTTTTTAAAGAATTTTTACAGTTAGGTGAAACATCTTACCGTTTAACTAAAATTGGTGCAGGCCCAAATGGCGAAACTATTGTTTATGGCTTAACTAAAAAAGATAAAAAGCTTAAAAAACCAGTTCCAGCAATTGAATTATACGAAGGCCGTTTAAAGCAAGATTCAATTTATGCTGAAATGCATCGTCATGGCCGTATTTATGTCTTTAACAGTTTTAAAGATATGATGCCTGTTCGCTCATTTGGCCATCCAAACTATATGTATTCTGAAATTGGTGCAGGCCCTAAAGGCGAAACCATTGTTTATGTTTTAAATAAGACAAACAAAAAGAAACGTCCAGATGCATTAATTGCAGAATTTAAGAAGCATAATTCCTAATAAAAATACAGGTTAGCAGTAATATTCGGGGTTAGAGTTTTATACTCTAACCCTTTTTTATTTTCTGATTACATTTGCATATAGCTTAATATCTCAAAAATCAGAATAAACTGTGCGACTACTCCGATTGAAAATGTTGCTACCCTCATTACTGGCACACCGAAACTAAATACAAGATAATGTACAAAACGAGCAGAAAAATACATTACGCAAGCCATTGCTGTTTTATCGTTATTAATCGCCAGTATTTGTACTGTCAAAACCAATGGCACAAAGATTACCAGATTCTCAACCGCATTTTCATGCGCTGCCATCATTCTTTGCGCCCATAAAGCCTCAGGGCCTGGATCAGCATTTGGGTTCCAAATTGCTCGACCTACGCCTTCTTCATACAATCGATTAATAATATATGGCAACCAGAATAAACCTGTCATAGCAACGGTAACTGTTAGCCAGAAAATTTCTATACTTAATGTAATATTTTGCATTGTCTTTCCCTTTATTACTAACTAATCACTTTTAAAATAGCATTCTTATATCGCTGTAATAATTTAGGATCATCGATAGAACCATGATGATGAACTTGTTTCCAGCCTTCATCAAAAAGCCTGTATATCCGACTTGTTCGGATTTTTACACCTAGCTGCTCATCGCCGGTATCTAACGAACCTCTTTCTCTGCCTTCAACATAAAAAATATTATTAAACTGATGGTACTTAAAGTCATGGTACTCAACATAGACTCTCGCCTTACCATCCATTATTTTTCCATAAGCTTCTCTTATTGCATTCCAGTTTCTCCGAATATCACCTATGGGATTTGCCATAGCAACAGCACTTTTCTTTGCCCAATTATTTGCCGCTTCTTCAGCACTGCGTGCATTAAACGTCCTGTAAAACTCAATCAGGGAATTGAAAGGATGGTCATTATCCTCCAGGATTTCTTGACCAGTTATAACTTTTGGTACATCCATAATACTTCTCCAAATACAATAATGTTGTATATACAACCATATACATAAAATAATGCGCTATTCTAATGCCTTTGCAGTTAATTTAATTTGCTTAACTGCTTCATCAAAACCTTTAGATCCTAACTCCCGCTTCATTCTGCTATAAAGGTCATCACCAATCTTATTAAGTCTTACGGCAAGATGTTTTCCTTTTGCTGTTGCTGCTAAACTATTTTGTCGTCCATCTTCCGTTGTTTGCCTGACAATTAAACCCTTATCTATCAGATTACTGGTAAAACGTGTAATTGTCGATTTTTCAAGTTGCAACTGTTCAGCAACCTCTTTTTGGGTCAAGTTTGGTTCTGCTGCAACCATTCTAAGCATATAGGCATGTGGCGCAGACAAGCCCACTTCTTTGTATGCTTCGTCCCAGATACGGTTTAGTTTACGTACCAGACCATTGCTATTAAAAAACAGACATCTTTCAAACATAAAACCAGTATAGCCCCAGATAGTTGTATATGCAACTATTAATTCAATCTATTTTTATTTAAGAGAGAAATTTAAATATTTATAAATGGAATAACTGAAAAGTAAATAATTATGATTATACTAAAAATATAAACTGCAAAGCGCAGTGGATTTGCACGGATATTATCCATCAAGGTAGGCAATTGGCCACTACTTTGTAGAGCACGATAATTGTTATGAAACTGCTCTGATCGTTGTTTCTGATACTGTTCGATTAACTCACTGGCTACCTGAAACTGATCTTCTTCCTTTAGCCAGATTGCAGCCATCGCGATGCCCCAGTTTCCGGCGTGCGTCTCGTAAAAGGCAATATCATTTTCTGTAAGAAGCTCACGTATATCATGTGCTTCATCTTCAGGTACATCGCGGAGTTTAAAAAGTAACTTGGCCATACTGTGCTGGATTATGGATCCCGCAATGGCGGGAATCTAATACTATGCTATACACTATTCATCATAGCCAAGGTTAGGCGCACACCATCTTTCAGCCTGATCAAGCGTCATTTGCTTACGCTGTGCGTAATCCTCAACCTGATCTTTATTTATTTTGCCAATACCAAAATAGCTTGATTCTGGATGACTAAAATACCAACCACTGACTGATGCTGCCGGCCACATTGCATAACTTTCAGTTAACGATACGCCGGTATTTTTTTCTGCATCTAGTAAAGACCATAATTTCGGTTTTTCAGTATGATCCGGACAAGATGGATAGCCTGGTGCCGGACGAACACCACGATATTCTTCTTTAATCAAACGGGCATTATTAAAACCTTTATCTTTCATTCCAGTATCAGGCGACCAGTTTGATTCAGAATAGCCCCAGTTAATATGGCGCATACGTTGGTGCATATGTTCAGCAAATGCTTCTGCCAAACGATCGGCTAATGCCTTTAACATAATGGAGTGGTAATCATCATGATCTTTTTCAAATCTCTCAACATGTTCATCAATACCCAGGCCAGCAGTAACAACAAAACCACCTACATAATCATGCTTACCTGTTTCTTTAGGTGCAACAAAATCCGCATTACTTCGATTAGGTTTGCCTGGTGGGCGTTCGGTTTGTTGACGCAGATGATTTAACGTAGTTAAAACCTCTTTACGCGATTCATCTTTATAAACTTCAATATCGTCTTCACCAATACTATTTGCCGGGAACAAACCAACAACGGCACGCGCTTTTAACCAGCGCTCGGAAACAATTTGTTGCAACATTTTTTGTGCATCATCAAATAATTTTTTCGCCTCGCTACCTTTTTCCGCATCGTCAAATATTTTGGGATAACTTCCTTTTAACTCCCATGTATGGAAGAACGGTGTCCAGTCAATATACGGTACGAGAAATTCCAACGGCATATCATCAAACACCTGTATACCTTTAATCTTAGGAACAGGTGGTGTGTAGTTATTCCAGTCAATTTTTAATTTGTTTGAGCGTGCCTGCTCTATCGATAGCCAGCTTATTTTTGCACGGCGACCGGCATGAGCCTCGCGTACTTTTTGGTACTCTTCATGTGTTTCCTGTATAAAAGTCTCTTTATGCTCGTCACTAATTAGTTTTTGCGCCACACCGACTGCACGAGATGCATCCTTAACCCATACGGTTGAGCCATGATAGTTCTGTTCTATTTTAACAGCAGTATGTGCTTTGGATGTCGTCGCACCACCGACCATTAGCGGAATGTCATAACCAAGACGTTCCATTTCTTTGGCCATGTGTACCATTTCATCTAACGAAGGCGTGATTAAACCTGATAATCCGATAATATCGACATTTTCTTCTTTTGCTTTTTGTAAAATATCATTTGCCGGAACCATCACGCCGATATCAACGACTTCAAAGTTATTACATTGCAGTACAACACCAACAATATTCTTACCAATATCATGCACATCGCCTTTAACCGTTGCCATCAGGATTTTACCATTAGAACGGGCACCTTCCTGTTTCTCAGCTTCGATAAACGGGAATAAATAAGCAACTGCTTTTTTCATAACACGAGCAGACTTAACGACCTGCGGTAAAAACATTTTACCACTACCAAATAAGTCACCGACCACATTCATACCATCCATCAGTGGCCCTTCAATCACTTCGATTGGTCGAACACATTGTGTACGCGCCTCTTCGGTATCATCATTGATGTATGTGTCTATACCTTTGACCAAAGCATGTTCAAGACGTTTGGTAACCGGTAAATTTCGCCACTCCAAATCTTCCGTTTTTGCTTTTGACTTTCCATCGCCAACATACTTACCTGCAATATCAAGTAAATGCTCAGTTGCTTGTGAATTTTTATTGAGTACTACATCTTCAACGGCATTACGTAATTCTTCAGGTAAATCATCATAAACTGCAAGCTGTCCCGCATTAACAATACCCATACTCATTCCTGCCTGTATTGCATGGTATAAAAACACGGCATGAATTGCTTCCCGCACCGGGTTATTGCCACGGAATGAGAACGACACATTGGATACACCACCGCTTATCAATGCATGTGGTAAATTCTGTTTAATTGCACGTGTTGCTTCGATAAAATCAACACCATAGTTATTATGCTCTTCTATACCTGTTGCAACTGCGAAGATGTTTGGATCAAAAATAATATCCTGTGGTGGGAATTTTATTTTGTCTGTAAGAATATTATATGCACGCGTACAAATTTCTATCTTACGTTCCATTGTGTCAGCCTGGCCGACTTCATCAAACGCCATCACAATAATAGCTGCACCATATCGCCGACAGAGCTTGGCCTGATGAATAAAGTTCTCTTCACCTTCTTTTAATGAAATAGAATTAACAATCCCTTTGCCGGCAATACACTTAAGTCCTTCTTCAAGAATTTCCCACTTACTCGAATCAATCATAATAGGTACGCGAGCAATATCAGGCTCACTGGCAATAAGATTTAGGAAAGTTTTCATTGCCTCCTTGCCGTCTAACATGCCTTCGTCCATATTGACATCAACGATTTGCGCGCCATTTTCAACTTGTTCACGCGCAACCGTTAATGCTTCATCGAATTGTTCTTCAAGAATCAATCTTTTGAACTTGGCCGATCCAGTCACATTGGTTCGTTCACCCACATTTACGAATAATGAATTCTCTAAAATATTACAGGGCTCCATACCACTAAGGCGTGTGGCATAGTCATGCTCTTTTACTTGACGTGGTGGATATTTGCTTACAGCTTCTGCCATTGCTTTAATATGTGCAGGCGTAGTACCACAACAACCACCGACAATATTTAAAAAGCCACTGCTCGCCCATTCACCAATCATTTCGCCCATGTCTTCTGCACCAAGGTCGAATTCTCCAAATTCATTCGGTAAGCCGGCGTTGGAATAAGCTGATACATAAACATCACTAATAGCTGCAATTTCTTCCAGATAAGGGCGCATCTTGTCTGGACCAAATGCACAGTTCAAACCAAATGAAATCGGATCTGCATGACGCAGTGAGTTATAAACTGCTTCAACATTTTGTCCAGCAAGGTTTCGTCCTGCTTCATCGGTGATCGTACCGGAGATCATAATAGGTACTTCTCTTCCTATTTCATCAAAAACTTCTTTGACCGCAAAAACAGCTGCTTTTGCATTTAGGGTATCAAAAATTGTTTCAATCAGAATAAGGTCAATGCCACCTTCTAGCAGCGCCTTTGCCTGTTCTTTGTAAGAAACTCTCAGCTCGTCAAAGGTAATATTTCGATAACCCGGACGATCAACATCAACAACAACGGACGCCGAGCGATTACATGGCCCAATGCCACCGGCAACAAAACGTGGTTTATCATCCGATGTAAATTCATCACATGCTTCACGCGCTACTTTTGCTGCAGCCACATTCATTTCATATACCAGCTCTTCCATTCCATAATCTGCCATTGACACAGATGTAGCATTAAACGTATCGGTCTCAATAATATCAGCACCGGCTTCAAGATAGGCTTTATGGATATCTTTGATAATTTGAGGTTGAGTCAATACGAGTAAATCATTATTTCCTTTAACGTCACTCGGCCAGTCTGCAAAACGTTCACCACGATAACCGGCTTCATCGAGCTTGTATGTCTGTATCAGGCTACCCATTGCACCATCAAGTATTAAAATGCGTTGCTTCAGTGCTTGTTCAAATTGTGTGGTTTGTTGGCTCATTGTGACTCTTCAAGTTTATCGGACAGGATCAGGAAGCGAATTTTAGCACGCTTAATAGCAATGGACTATATATAAGGAATAGTTAGAGCTGGTTTATCCAGTGTTTAAGTGCGTCAGCCTCACGACGTATATAATCCACGTCTCTAAAGGCCTGCCCCATTAGACTAATACCCTGAGTACAGGTAAGGATGTGCATTGCATGATGGCTGGATTTTTCAGCGTCATAACCCATTAACTCTAGCTGCTCAATTATCCAGTCCCTGAATAGCAGGATCATTTCTGTTGCATCAGTATAATTAACATTTTTAAGTTTGATTAGCTCAGAACAAACTGAACCAACAGGGCAACCATATTTTATGATATTGTCCTGATAGCCCACTATCATATCAATATATTGATTCAATCTTTCTTTTGGATCTGTAAATAGCTCAGACCAATGTTGTAACATTTGCATAATAACCTGTTTGCGGTTATCTATAACGGCCGCCAGGATGTCGTCCTTTGTTTTAAAGTGGTAATAAAAATTACCTCTTGATATGCCCACAGCTTTGGAAATATCTGAAAAAGAAGTATGGTTATACCCCTGCCGATAAAATAAATCATCGGCAGTAGATATAATTTTCTGTCGTATTGCTTCCGCTTTAGCTGTCATATAGCACAGTCGTTATAGATGTATGATTAGGCAATTTTATTGTGAAAAATTACTTACCCTTACTTCATTTAAGTTATGTAACATTTGTTACATTATAACGCACTCATGCCAGAGCCGCCTCTTTTTCCATAAAAGGGTAATCAATATAGCCCACTTCATCACCGCCATAAAATGTATCCGGATTTGGTTTGTTTAATTCTGTGCCAGTCTTAAAACGTTCAACAAGGTCAGGATTTGCTATATATAAAGTACCAAATGCAATGCTGTCTGCATCACCCTCTTTTATCGCGCGCTCTGCTTTATCATAATCGTATGCAAAGTTCGCCATATAATGCCCTGAAAAATTATCTTTAAATTGTTTATAGTTAAGCTTTCTGGAGCCATCAACCATATCTCCTTCTACAACATGCAGATATGCCAGATTCAGTTTTCCTAATTGTTTAGTTACATAATTAAAAGTTTGTTGAGGATTAGAATCAGAAATACTATTGTAGGTATTTTCTGGAGATATGCGCACACCGACATGTTGCGGATCCCACGCATACATAACGGTACCAAGTATTTCACCTAAAAAGCGATAACGATTTTCAACGCTGCCACCGTATTCATCATTACGTTTATTTGATCCATCCCTCAGAAATTGATCAATTAAATAACCATTTGCCGCATGCACTTCGACACCATCAAAGCCTGCTGCTCTGGCATTTTCTGTCGCGATCTTAAACTGCTCCAGAATCGTTGCAATTTCGTCATGCTCTAACGCGCGTGGTTCAACAAAGGGCTGCATACCATCGTATGTTATTGCTTCACCTTCAGGTTTTATTGCAGAAGGTGCGACGGGTAATGCTTTATCAGGTTGCATAGATGGGTGTGAAATACGTCCAACATGCCAAAGCTGCAACACAATTTTACCACCTTCCTTATGCACAGCATCCGTTACCTTCTTCCAACCGGTAACCTGCTCCGCACTGTAGATGCCCGGTGTGGCGGGGTAGCCAGCTCCTTGCGGTGAAACTTGCGAGGCCTCAGTAATGATCAAACCTGCCGTGGCACGCTGGCGGTAATATTCCACATTCATTGCCTGTGGCACATTGCCCTTAGCCGCTCGATTGCGCGTTAACGGCGCCATCATGACTCTATTGTCCACGCTAATTGCGCCTAATTTTGCACCTGAAAACAAATTTTTTTCCATATTCATCAGTTAGTTACTCCTTTAAATAATTAACATTATCTATTGTTAGGATGATAATCCTAATTTAGATGAAAAATATAGGGCAAATGTCCTAATCTTGCAAGCCTAAATCATATTAATTACTTTATTAGACTGATTAGTAATTAAACACAGATAAATTTAGATATAATCCGTAACCACTAAACTTATAAGCCTTGATTATTTAAATGATTCATGTGTTGTCTTTGCAGGAAAATAAAGATGAATTTTCTACCGGTGAAATCGATATATAACCAAAAACTCTTTTTGGTTTTAGTAACAATAGCAATCTCTGCTTGTGGGGGTGGAGGCGGTGGTGCTGGTGGCTCATCCTCTTCCACTGATACAAACACTGATGCTTATAATACGACCTGCATCCAAAGCTCAGACAGTGAATTACATGGTTGCTGGATATCAACTTGCGAGAGTCTCGATGCCACACTTTATAATCAGTTAATTGTCAGCTTTAATCCGGATGGAAATTATTCGACTCACTTGCGTCAATTCAAAACATCAGATTGCTCCGGCGAACCCTTTGGTTATGGAAAAATCCTCTCTGAAACATACACATTAGGCGTTGATACAACGACTTCGTCTGGTACAACTGCAACAAAATATGATCTCACAAACTCTGGTGCACTCGGATACAGCATATTTGATGTTACTGCAAGTGAAGAACTATGTTTCCCAGAACTTGATTATGCCTGGGACTCAAATCCATCCGTACTAGGTTATTTTGGCCCAACAATTTTTACAGAAAATTTACGCGTTAATGCCATCGACTATACTGAATGCATGACACGTTATACTTTTTAGACACCTGATACTCTAGTGATAACAACGAATGTCCATCGAATATTTTTTGCTTTATGGCCTGATGATGAAGTTCGTCGGCAGACAGTACACAACCTTAAGAAATCACCGCACTATAAAATAAATGGCTATAATTTACCGCCTTCCAACTTACATATAACGCTGCACTTTATCGGAAATATTTCATCTGAAAAATTACACTGCCTGCATCAACAGGCA
>Ga0316207_10001138_pt1 | contig 34896 bp, 30 predicted proteins | sample 6weekpyrite_MG_FD_204943 | JGI IMG/M metagenome (GOLD analysis project Ga0316207, IMG submission 204943) | Microbial mat bacterial communities from mineral coupon in-situ incubated in ocean water Damariscotta River, Maine, United States -... | ecosystem: Environmental > Aquatic > Marine >... | reverse complement strand
GGTCGCCGTGCCCGTGTAAGAAAGATTTACCGTTACACTGTTACCCGCAGGCACCGCATTCGTCAGACTCACCGTGTAGTTAGTGGTGCTCTCGCCTTCAACAACCGTCGCAGGACCTGTAATACTAACCAATGTGTTATCAACACCCGTTGGTGGATTATCACTACCTACTTGATCAGCAATCGTTGTGGTAACTTGATTCGCCGTGGTGTCTTCAATGATATTTTCAAACGACGTGTTGGTGTCATCAATCGATGCAATATCAATAATGATCGTCTCACCATTGTCCGCAAACGCATCATCAATGGTCGCAATGTTAAAGGTCGTACTGCTCGTGCCTCCCGCAATCACAACACTCGCAACACCTGTGTAATCCGTGCCATCGGTCGCCGTGCCCGTGTAAGAAAGATTTACCGTTACACTGTTACCCGCAGGCACCGCATTCGTCAGACTCACCGTGTAGTTAGTGGTGCTTTCGCCTTCAACAACCGTCGCAGGACCTGTAATACTAACCAGTGTGTTATCAACACCCGTTGGTGGATTATCACTACCTACTTGATCTGAGATTGTAGTTGTAACTTGATTAGAAGAAGAATCAGCAGCGATCGTATCAAATGAATTGTTTGTATCATCAATACTGCCAATAGAAACAACAATGCTTTCCCCACTATCTGCAAACGCATCATCAATAGTCGCTACATTGAATGTAGTGCTACTCGTTCCACCAGCGATAACAACACTTGCAACACTATTATAATCACTACCATCTGTTGCCGTGCCACTGTATATCAAATTAACTGTAACGCTATTTCCGGCAGGAACAGGCGTATCTAAACTTACCGTATAATTGGTAGTTGTTTCGCCTTCGACAACACTTGCAGGACCGGTAATACTAACGAGAACAGTTGGTACTGGTGTAGGTGTAGGTGTGGATGTAGTTCCTGTACTATCAGGAGCAGCTGTCGCATTTGGATTAATGAACAATAGTTCTTCATTATTTTCTGGAAAACTATAGTTAAGACCAGTCGTTTCAAAACCACTTTCTGGTGTTGATTGCATACCAGACAGTTCAATAACAGGAGCAATAGTTGCTGCATCAGATAAGGACCCACCTGCTCCCGGTTCATTACCCGCTGCAGTGGCTTCACCAACTTCACTAGGATCTTCACCCGCGAGAATAGCTTGTTGGATTGCTTTAATTGACGCCGCATTCTCACTTGGGTCAACATCTAAGTTAGGATTAAAGACATCATCGTTCAATAATGCTGTTGAGCTGCGACCTAAATCTAAACGACTACCATCGGTAAACTCGATAAGTATTGCGCTCGCATCCGCAGTTGCAACAACATCATTTGCGTAAATAGGATCGCCTACTTGCAGAGGTCGAGAGTTACCTGATGCATCTTTTGCTTCAGCATCACCCTTAACCATCAGGACGTAACCAATAACCAATTTACCTTCAATAGTCGCCATCTTTAAACTCCAAAATTTACTTCAGCCATCACTGGCCATTTCAATAAAATATAAATTTTCGTTTGTTTTTGTTTGTGGTGTCCTACAAACAAAACCCCAAAATCTTGAGCGAACCTCTTATGCAAGAAGTTTTAGTCGCTCGACTAAACTTGGTACCATTTTTCTTGGCAGCCAAGCTTCACCTTGATTAATTTTTTTAACCGCTTTGGCTAATAACCGTTCCAGATCTTCGCTGTTCATAAACCCCACCGCACTGGCTTCGATCTGTTTTACGGTCTCCGCATCAGACTGATTATCCGCAAGTGCTAATACTTGACAGCTTTTCCAACGCAACTGAATCAACTTAAGTAAATGCAAACGTTGTTCACTATCAAGATTTAGTCCCATTACCACCACATCCGGTGAAAATGACTGCAGCGACTCTAATGCAGAGCGACTGTCACAATCAGAAACACTAATTTCTAAATCTGATGTCAATAATTGGCCGCAGGAAACGCGAAACTCGCTATTGTCATCAATAATCAGTGTTTTTAATTTCGACATATTTGTAACTAATTGTTTCTATTAGTGTTATCAAAAAAGAGGCATTCAAATGCCTCAGCATGCCTTATTTATAGGTGAGTTGGGGGAAAAGAACTATTGTACCTTGGTACAATAAAGCCAAATTTATACTAGGAGCCTAGTTTTGAATATAAATCTGGCTTAGCTTGATTAATTTGTAGCGCTAGCTGAATTCTATCTTTACAGTCAGTTTTTCGAAAAATTGCGCTTAAATGCGCTTTTACTGTTCTTTCAGTAATGTCCAGTTTCTGAGCAATTAACTTATTACTTGCGCCCTGACCAACCATCTGAGCTACCTGATTTTCACGCTGAGTTAAACCGCGCAACCAGTCGCTCCCGGCTACTGGGGCTTCAGATTGAACTGAAGAAGATAAGTTATTGATTAACTTAAGTATTAAACTGCGTCCTACCCAAACTTCCCCAGCCTTAACTTGTTGAATAACCTGCTCGAGCTGTGGGGCAGCAATCCAAGTGTTGCAGTAACCAACCACACCTATTTTAAGTAATTCCAGACCTTGCTCATCACTAGGTACATCAGCGCACGCTATTACTTTCATATCCGGGTTGTTTTGTATAAAAGAAGCAATCACGCCTGTGTTCGTCATTTGTGGGAAACCAAGATGCAGCAAAACGACCGCATCACGATACCGAGTAGTTGTATCAAGAAACTCATGAGCATCGGTGCACACTGAAAGCGCGTCTGAATCTTTAAGCGATTCTGACCAACGCTCAACCGCTTTGTCATTGGTACTGCATAAAATAATCAATTAAATCAACCTCTAACGCTCTCGCATCGCGCGTTCGTTAGCACGAAGGATAGGTTTTAGCAGATACTCTAATACTGTCTTTTTACCCGTCAGAATATCAACTTCTGTCAACATTCCGGGAATAATAGGCAATTGTCCCCTAGGCGTCACTAATGCACTCTCATCGGTACGAACCCGCACCATGTAATAGCTGTCACCTTCCTCATCAGTAATTGTATCGGCACTTATTTGTTCAACCTTAGCCTCTAAACCACCATAAATCGAGAAATCATAGGCGGTTATTTTCACAATTGTCTTAAGGCCAGGACGCAAAAATGCAATATCAGCGGGTCTAATCTTCGCTTCTACTAGAAGATTATCTTCTAATGGAACAATTTCTACCAAATCCATGCCAGGCTGCACCACCCCGCCAATCGTATTCACAAGCAATTGTTTAATGGTACCGCGCACTGGTGAAGTAACTTCAGTACGTTTTACCCTGTCTTCCAGCGCTAAACTTGTTTCACTAAGCCGACGTAACTCGGCATCTGTTTCATTAAGTTCGACGCGAGCCAGGTTTCTAAAATTGATTTCAGCCTCTTCTAGCTTTTGAACGGCTTCTTCCAGCTTGGCTTTCTCGCGTAATACTGAAATTCGAGTGCTGCTAATGTCACCTTTAATATCATTTGCTTGTCTTTCCAAACGCAATAGTTCAACTTCTGACATAACACCTTGGTTTACCAGCGGCCTCGTCATAACAAGTTCTTTATCTAACAAAGCAAAACTACGTTTATTTTGTTGAAGCTTAGAATTAAAACCAGCTATATCTTGTTTACGTTGCGCAATTTGCTGTTTTAAAATTTCTCGATTAGTTTCAAGTTCTTTTTGACGGGATTCATATAAAGACCTTTCTTGTTCAACCAGTTCGGGTTGCTCGGCAAGAACATCTGCAGGTACTTCAAATGGCTTGCCTTCAGCCTCAGCTTTAAGCCGCGCATTTTTAGCTTTAATGGAAAGGTAGCTCTGCGTGTTCTCGCGTAGAGATGACATGAAACGTGTATTATCAATCCGTAATAATACGTCACCCTTATTTACAATTTGTCCTTCTTTAACGCCAAGATCAGAAACGATTCCACCTTCAAGATTTTGAATCACTTGAATTTGTCCTGATGGAATCACTTTACCCGAGCCGCGTGTCACCTCATCCAGCGTAGCAAAGCTTGCCCAAACAACTGCCACAAAAATAAAAGCCAACATAGCCCATATAATAACTCGCGCGCCTGATGGTGTGGTTTGAACTAATACTGCATGGGTATGAGACATGTAGTTAACATCATCGATGTCAAAGACGGCATCATCTTCACTACGCCTAAACTTTTTCCAAATATTTGAAAAAAAACTTATCATCTCGATATCCTTACGACCGCACCGGACGTAACCGCCCTTGCTTTAATGCAGCAAGCACATCTTCTTTCGGCCCATCTGCTATTAATTTGCCATTATCTAATACGATCAACCTGTTCACAAAACTTAGTAAAGAGGCACGATGCGTCACAAGAATTAAAGTTTTTTCTTTAATCACTTCGGTCAATCTTTGTTTTAATTGTTCTTCTGTGGAGTTATCCATTGAGTTACTAGGCTCATCCATAAGTAAAATAGGCGGGTCAAGTAATAAAGCTCTTGCAATGGCAACGGCTTGACGTTGTCCTCCAGACAGACCTTCGCCACGTTCACCAACAGGCATATCAAAGCCCATAGGGTGGCGATCTACAAAATCATTCACGCCAGCGATGCGTGCAGCGCGTAACACTGCTTCATCATCAGCATTAGGCATTGCATAAACGATATTGTCACGAACGCTACCATAAAAGAGAGTAATATCTTGCGGGACATAACCTATGTTTCGACGCAAATCGACCGGGTCAATTTGTCGTGCATCAATACCATCAATGCGAATCGCGCCTTCTTGAGGTTCGTAAAGGCCCATTAATAATTTTTCAACTGTCGTTTTTCCCGAACCAATTCGACCAATTAAAGCAACATGCTCACCTTTTTTAATATTGAATGAAATATTCGCCAACGACTTTTCTTCACAATTAGGATAAGCAAAGTTCACTTCCTGCAATGTCACAGCACCGTCAAAACTAGGACGATGAATGTATTTTTTTTCTATTGGTCGCTCAACAGGCAACTTCATAATGTCGTTGAGAGAATGTAAGCCAGCTTTTGATTGATGGTATTGTGTAGCAAGATTTGCCAACTGTCCGGTAGGCGCAAGTGCACGCCCTGTTAGCATCACACTAGCAATCAGCCCACCCGTTGTTAATTCTCCGTCACCAATTAGGTACACACCGAAAACAACAATCGCAACCATAGACATCTGCTGAACCAACGTCGCAACATTCACAGACGAAGATGATAGTAAACGAGAACGTAAACTCCATGTTGAAATATAACCAACTGCACTTTCCCATTTACGTTGCATAACGCCTTCAGCACCAAGGGACTTAATCGTTTCCATCGCCGTTAAACTTTCAATTAACATGGCGTTCTTTTGTGATGCGCCACGAAAAGTATGATCAACTGCTTCTTGTAAAGAGTTTTGTATAAATATCGAATATAAAATAACGATTGGGATCCCCGCCAGCGGAACGAAGACAAGCGGCCCACCGACCCAAGTAATCACAATTAAAAATAAAATCACAAACGGCAAATCCACTAACGTAGAAACCGTTGCTGAGGTTATAAAATCACGAATGCCTTCAAAAGCTCTTAGGTTATTAGCGAATGCACCAACCGATGTCGGGCGCACAAACATTTTGAGCCCCATTACTTTTTCGTAAATCTGAGCGGATAACGTCACATCTACTTTCTTGCCTGCTAAATCGATAAAGTAACCACGCAACGACTTAATAATAAAATCAAATATCATCGCAATCGTTACACCAATCGCTAAGACCCATAGCGTTTCCGTCGCATTATTAGGTACCACGCGATCATAAACATTCATGACGAACAAGGGCGAAACTAAAGCAAACAGGTTAATCAGAAAAGAGCCCAGCAATACATCCCGGTATATAGGCCAGGCATCGGTCATTGCACCCCAAAACCAGTGCCGAGACTTAACATTGACAACTTCGGGGGTCCGTTCATCAAAAGTATGTTCGCGCTGTGCAAAAATCGCGCAACCTGTGTAAATTGCCTCTAACTCAGCTAAAGCGATAATTGTCGTCGTTTTTTCACCAGGCATACGCACTTCAGCTTTGCCTTCAGCCTTATTAATAGACGTCAACACACACGCTGCATTATTCTTTAACAGTAATACACTGGGTAAGACTTGGGATGGTATATCAGAAAGGCTTCGCTTAACTAACTGAGAGCTTAACCCCGCCCGTTTGGCAACGCGATCAAATAATTCAGGGGTTAAGCGATTATCTACCAATGGAATACCAGCACATAAAGCATTCGCCGAAAGTGGTCTATGCTCCATTTCAGTCAAGATAATCAAGCATTCCAACAACTCATCAGTTGTGTTTGCTGACTTTGCTATTTCTTCCGTTCCACTATCCATTTAGTGATACCGCCCCATTTTTGTGGGTCTCTGTAATTATTCTTTTAAGCATTTATCGAGTATTTATGCAAAACTCTTTGTATATTATAGCAAATATTAAGTATTTAGTGTTGTCGGTAAATTGCCTATAATCTTTAATAACAGTAATAATAGCCCATTAAGGTCTTAGTTATGCCATTTGTAAAAAGAAATGCAGACCACCAAATAGTCGCAGTCTATGCAGAAGCACCATCAGAAGAGGCTGAGTACCTGGCCGTTGGCCACCAAGATGTCATTAATTTTCTAAAAGTTAATGCTTCTGAAGAACAATCAATGCAATTCCTCACCAGCTCCGACTACGAGCTAGTCCGCGTACTGGAGGATTTAATTGAATTACTTGTAGAAAAGAATGTTGTGTTATTTACCGAGTTGCCAGTGGCCGCACAACACAAGTTGGTTCAGCGAAAACGCGCTCGGCAAAATCTACGAGAAGAAAACTCTCTTATGGTAGATGAGGATGATATTCTCTGATTGAAATCACCGTTCATAAGGGAGCTGGGCGAGCAATACCAAATCCTTGAACACCATCAATACCAAGCGCTTGTAGCACCTGTAATTGGTCGTTATTTTCAACTGCTTCAGCAATCACCGTGATATCTAAACTATGCGCAACTTTGCATAGGGAGCCAACAAAAAACTGATCATCCTGATTATTTGAAATATCAGTCATGTATAGTCCACCAATTTTCACATAATCCGGCTTAAGCGATTTTAAATAACCAAATGAAGTCATCCCACGGCCAAAATGATCAACCGCGAAACCATAACCATGCTGTCGTGCAAGATTTGCGAGTCGCTGAACACCTTCAAAGTCTCTTACCACCGTTGACTCAGATACTTCAAATGCAATTAATGAAGCTGCAATATCTGCATGCTTTAAAGTTAATTCAAGCCAAGTTAAAAAGTCAGCATCATGTAAAGAAGCGGCAGAAATATTAATTGATAAAGGAATATTTCCAGCCGACTGAGTTAGCTTGGCAAACGCTTTTCCAATTACTATTTGATCAATTTCGCGTGATAGACCAATTTGTTCAGCAATTGGTAAAAACATACCCGCAGTCCACAATTCGTTATCTGGTCCTGTCAATCGTAATAAAACTTCTCTATGTAAAAGGTTGTTTTGATTATTAGCGCTCGAAACTGCTTGCGCATGCAATATAATTTTTCTTGATGCTATCGCATCTCGTACAATACCCTGCAATGCCTGTCTACCTGGCATATCATTTCCTGACTGCTCAGGCGCAGAATACAGCGAACAGGTATTAACTCCCTGGGCTCGAGATGCTTGTAACGCATTATCTGTTCTCGACAAGACATCACCACAAGTCATACCAGTCGTGTACATAGTCACACCTGCTTGACAGACATTTTTAGTATCGATCAGCTCTTCATTGTAAAGTCTGGTTAACCGACTGCATAACTCGTTACCCAGCTGTCCAGCTTCTTCCTCGTTGACATGTTCAATAATTATTGCAAAGTCACCACCAGACAGCCTCGAAATCACTGTGTTATCCATTAATTCAGCACTGCTCGTAATGATTTTTGCAACTGCTTTTAATAACTCATCTGCTGCATCAAAACCCAAACGTTGATTAATACCTTGTAAGTCTACTATCTGTATTATAAGGAGTGCACCGCCTCGGTGTTCTTCCGCATCACTTAAACAATTCCGTAATGAAGCATCAAAATAACGACGATTATGTAATCCTGTTAATGAGTCTTGGAACGACAGACTTCGGAATTTCTCAGTTGACTCAGACTGTTCATCAAACATTTTTTTAACCTTATCTGTCATGTAATTCATAGCAGTAATAAGGTTACGTAATTCTCGTGTATGTGGAACTTCTGTGATTTTATCAAAGCGTTGTTCACTAACTGCAAGGGCTTGCTTTTCTAGCCTATCTAATGGACGTAAAAGTAAGCGCACTGCGAAATTAGCCATGAATAATAAAACAAGCATTAAGCCTGAAAACCACCAAAGCATATTAGTAATTGTGTCCCACAGGGTGCGATAAGCAAACCCCGCATGACTTTTTACATATACCGTACCTGCTTGTTGCCAGCCTGACATTATTATTGACTCAGCATCTGGCGCCTCCAGATTAATCCAGCTAATTAACCATGCAGGTACTTCATCTATATTTTTACCTGATTTTCTTGACCAAATAACGTCACCATTTATTTTGCGCAATGTAATATTTTCGTAGTAGCCACGATCAAATATCGCATCTACCATTGATACCATTAAAGCATCATCATTGTTAGCCATATGTGGTGAAAGCGATAAACCCAAAGAGGTAGCAGTGTCCTGCGCATGTGATTCAAGTTGCGTAGCAAGGTAGCTCCGCGTATCGTGAATGTTAATCACAGCAGTGCCCAAAAACATTAATATGCTTAGCACCACTATCATTAGTTCGATTTGTTTATAAAGGGTCATATTCTTAGTTTCCCATAATTTTCATAACACATCATGCATTACTTAATTACTTTACCGTTTAGTCCTTGCATCCGTTTAATAACATCAGTCCAACGACTGATTCTTGAAGATTTTCCCACTAGACGCCCCTGCTCACGCTCTTTCGCTAACCATAAACCATTACCATTGAAACTATAGACAGGGACTAAATCACGCCGTTTTGAAGCGCGCCGAATTTCCTTGTCTAAATTGTCGAGTAGAAGTGGCTCAGAGGCGGGAGTCTTATAGTAACTGAGAACCATGTGGGCTTGATTTAATCGAATAGCTTTAACATAAGTTAAACGAAGTTTTTTATCTGAGACGCCTAATTCTCGAAGCGTAAAGTATTTTGCTAAAGCAAAATCTTCACAATCACCACCATTAGTTGATAAAAATTCTAATGGTGTTGCCCAGTAGTCTTTCTTTTTCCAATGCTCTATATCTGATACAAATCGTGACTTATTAAAGAAATCGTTAACGCGCTGCAACTTTTCTTTTTCTGAAATGCTGCGATCAAGACGCATCAAATCATCCCAATTCTCTGCTCGAAATCTAGCCGCGGGGCCATATTTTTCTTCAATAAAGCTTAGAATTTTTTCGTCGAGTAAAAGGGTTTCGGCAACAACCAGAAAAGTAATACATTGAAGCATCAATATCAAAGAACTTGTTGTTCGCCGATTTAGGATCATTTTAGTATTTCTACAATGTCAGACCATAGTTAGTATGAATTGAATTAAGGCATTTAGTACAACGTAGTTACTACAATTCAAGAAATTTTTAGTTGCAAGTAACATATTTTAATAAGAGCAATAATTCTTCCCTAAAAATAAAAACCACGTTAGGCAACAATCATGTTCGTAGTAGACTCACATAATCTTCTTTTATCGCATTTAGTACTCTATTCAATACCTGGCAAGCACACAGTGAGCGATGAATAGAATCGTTCATTTTAGTTTTTACGTACACGCTGCTTTGACAAGTTATTTGCAATTATGACCATTAATAGCCAAATATCGACAATTTCCAGATTTTCTTTAATTTTTAGAACACAAGTAAAGTACGGTTTCACAACAACCCTGCTGATTGCTGGGGTTCTATCGAGAATGATTAAGTGCAAATATTTTTCTTATCAATAGCTTAAGCTGGTATTTCTTAAATATTGATATGCGTCAGCTTCAGCAACGGAGGAAGGATTGTAAGTTTTTTATACGTTAGGTTTTTCAGCATGAAGTAAAGCAAAATACTCGTCCGTGAGTAAATTGTTAATGAGTTGGTTATTCGGCAAAAGGATGTCTGCGAACAATTGTTTCGATACGGTCTGGGCCAGTAGAAATAATATCTGCAGGTGCTCCAACTAATTCTTCAACACGGGTAATGTAATTACGCGCATTGACAGGAAGCGCATCAAAACTTTGAACACCTACAGTAGATTCTGACCAGCCTGGCATGTCTTCATAAATTGGTTCACACTTTTCAAAAGCATCTGCACCGATCGGATTAACCTCACGAATTTCGCCTTGATATTTATAACCTGTACAAATACGAATTGTATCCATGCCATCAAGAACATCTAATTTTGTAATACACATTCCAGAGATGCTGTTTATGCGAATGGCACGGCGTAATGTGACTGCATCTAGCCAACCACAGCGACGCGGGCGCCCAGTAGTGGCACCGAACTCAGCTCCTTTCTCTGCCATATGGCGGCCAGCTTCATCTTTATGTTCGTCTGTACCATCAAATAATTCTGTTGGGAAAGGTCCGCCGCCAACACGTGTTGTATATGCTTTAACGATACCCAAAATATAATCCAGATCGCGCGGGCCAGTACCGCTGCCACATGCGGCACCACCTGCCGTAGTATTGCTGGATGTTACAAATGGGTAGGTGCCATGATCAATATCAAGCAAAGTGCCTTGAGCACCTTCATACATAATATTCTCACCGCGTTGTCGAGCTTGATAAAGTAATTCAGGGATGTCATCAACCATTTCAAGAAGACGATCTCGTTGTGACATGATGCCATCAAGTACTTGCTGATAATCAACCGCATCCACTTTGAAATAATTCACAAGTGCAAAGTTATGATATTCCATAACTTCTTTTAGTTTAACTTTGAACTGTTCTACATTGAACAAATCACCTAAACGAATACCGCGGCGAGATATTTTATCTTCGTACGCTGGACCAATACCACGGCCTGTCGTACCAATCGCTTTTTTACCGCGAGCAATTTCACGCGCCTGATCAAGGGCAATATGGTAAGGAAGTATTAATGGGCATGCTTCACTAATTTTAAGTCTACTGGCTGCGGGAATGCCTGCTGCCTCAAGTTCATCCATTTCAGCGAACAAAGCATCTGGTGATAGCACAACACCATTACCAATAAGGCAGGTAACTTTATCCCTTAGAATGCCCGATGGTATAAGATGTAAGACGGTTTTTTTTCCATCAATCACCAACGTGTGACCTGCGTTATGTCCGCCTTGAAAACGCACCACAGTCGAAGCTTGATCAGTTAATAAATCAACAACCTTACCCTTACCTTCATCACCCCAGTGAGCACCGATTACAACAACGTTCTTAGCCATGCCATATTGCCTGTATAAAAAATATAAAAAAACATGATTACACTCTTAGCCATCTTAGCAACATTAAAGTGCAACCACCTCCCAAGAATCATTCTTCAAAACCAATTTTCTGTCACAACCTAGCTCTTGCGCAGTACCAACTTGTTCTGGTAATTCTACAATGACACATTCTCCCGACTCACGACATGCTGCGATAGCCGATAATAGATCAACATCATCTCCAGATGGTGCAAAAATCGCCATCTTGTCAGTAGTTGACGTTTTAGCCATTTCTAGTAAACATTTTAGGTCAGTACTAAAACCTGTCGCTGGACGCGCTTGCCCAAAATCTTTTCCAATATTATCGTAACGACCACCCCAGGCAATCGCCTGACCTTGCCCTGCAAGATAAGCACTAAACATCACACCATTGTGATAGTGATAACCACGTAACTCGGCAAGATCAATAAACAAACGAGTTTCAGGTGTAAGGGTTTGCAATGTTTGTGTGATCCCTGCAAGATTTTCTAATGCATCCAACACTGGTTGGTCTGCGCCAGACAATTTTTGTTTCGCAATTTCAATAATATCGGCATCACCATTCAAATCAACTAACGCACGCAACATAGAAGAAACGTTGGCATCTAATGACCACTCGGACAACATAGCTTCAAGCTCTGGAATAGCTTTGCGTTGTAATACTTCAAATAAAGCTGCCTCACGAACATCATCAAGGCCTGCTTGGTTTGCAAGACCTCGGTAAATTCCAACATGCGCTAAATCCAGGTATACATCTGACACACCTGCCTTGATCAATGTCGCTAACATCAGACGAATAATTTCGATATCACTTTGAATACTTGATGAGCCATAAAGCTCGGCACCACATTGCACTGGGCTTCGACTGGCAGCAAAATCATCTGATCGTGTTCGTAAAACCGTGCCGAGATAACAAAGCCGGTTCGGCGTTTCTTTCTTTAGTTGGTGGGCATCCATACGCGCAATTTGCGGCGTCATGTCAGCGCGAATTCCCATTTGACGCCCTGATATCTGATCAGTCAGGGTAAATGTCTGCAATCTAAGGTCATTACCCATACCTGTAAGCAGCGAATCCAGGAAATCAACAAAAGGCGGCATCACTAACTGATAACCCCAGCTACGCATTTGGTCAATAAGGTCGCGACGCAACGCTTCAAGCTGTTGCGCCTGTTCAGGCAACAGCTCTTCAATGCCCTCGGGTAATAGCCAAGCTTCTTGTGATTTCATCTTAATTCTTCATTGTTTAACGTAATATATAGAGCAACATAACCCCAATTAGCATACTTATCAGTCCGGAAATGCGTAATGACTTATCATCCATTTCGAGCATTTGGAGCAGCAATCCACGCATCGTAGTGGGACTCAAAAACGGCAGAATCCCTTCAATGACCAGCATTAATGCGATTGCAGTTAGCAGATCTTGCCACATGATAAATATATTTTTCCACAAAAAAGCCGAGCAATTCGCAATCAGCTCTGCTGACCGCTCACCCGGACTGTTGTATGTCGCGCAGTTTATCACTGCGCGACAGTATTTTCCCTATCTTTTCGTCGCTGGATCACCGAAATACTTAAAGAAATCAGAATCAGGCTGGAGTAAAATTACATCACCTTTATTGCTAAATGACTTCTTATACGCTGATAGGCTACGGTAAAATGAGTAAAACTCCTTATTTTTACCATATGCATCTGCGTAAGTCTTTGCTGCTATTGCATCGCCTTTACCCCGTGTGGACTGTGCAGTTGAATACGCATTAGCCAAAATCGTTGTATATTCACGATCAGCATCGGCACGGATACGTTCACCATCAGCCCGACCTTTTGCACGCCGTTCACGGGCAACGCGGTCACGCTCGGTGCGCATTCGGTTGAAGACGTTTTCACTGATATCGTCTTCAAAATCAACTCGCTTCACTCGCATATCTATGACTTCAATGCCGTATTTCTCTACCTCAGCTTTTACATTTTTAGTCAATATATTCATCACAGCTTCACGATCACCAGCCACCAAATCCTGGATAGTGCGCTTACCAAATTCTTGCGTCAATTGACGACGAACAATTGGGTCTAAACGAACATTAGCTTGTCGAATATCACCAGCCATTGTGATGTAATATTTTTCAATATCACCAATACGCCATTTCACAAAAGCATCAACTAATACGTATTTCTTTTCCTTGGTAATAATACGTGTTGGCCGGGCATCCATGGTTTGCAGCCGTGAATCAAATTTACGTACATTATTCACAAAAGGTAACTGAACATAAATGCCTGGCGTGTAGTCACTTCGTACTATTTCACCTAAACGAAATTTAATTGCTTTCTCGCGTTCATCAACAGTGAATACTGAGACACTTACTAGGCCCAGAGCAACAACCAAAATGATTAAAAAGAATCGACTGTTCATTAGCGGTCTCCTCGACTACGTGGCGCTACAAATTGTCCATCTGAAGAAGACGAACTCGAAGAGCTAGGCGACCATGCAGTAGTTCCGTTCACATCTTTCTTAGTGTTAGATTGCTGCATAATTTTATCTAACGGCAAGTAAAGTAAGTTGTTCCCACCACCTTTAGTATCAGTCATGATTTTAGTACTACTTCCCAGCACAGACTCCATAGCTTCAATATAAAGTCGTTCGCGTGTCACCTCAGGCGCTTTCTCATATTCTGCAAGTAATTGATTAAAGCGGCTCGCTTCACCCACAGCCGATTCAACAACACGAGCACGATAACCTTCTGCGTCAAGCAAAGTACGTTGTGCTGCACCATCTGCTTTTCCAACCACTTCATTTTGATAGGCTTGAGCTTCGTTTTTATAACGCTCTGCATCAGCCTGTGCCTTTACTGCATCAGCAAATGCAGCCCGCACTTGCTCTGGCTCTTTTGCTGTTTGCATATTAAAAGAAGTAATTTCAATACCTGTGTTGTAATTATCAACGATTTTTTGGACCAAATCACGAGCTCGAAGACTAACTTCGGTACGGCCATCTTTAATGACATAGTCCATACCGCTCTTGCCAACGATTTCGCGTACCGCTGACTCAGTTGCTACTTTTAAAGAAGCTGATGGCAATGCATCGTTAAATGCAAATGCGCGTGGATCTTTTATTCGATATTGAACCTCAAAACGCACATCAACGATATTTTCATCCTGAGTAAGCATATACGATTCATTGACGTTGTTACCTATCGTTAAAGAACGAATAGTATTCACATCTACACGCAATACTTTTTCAAAAGGTCTTGGTAAACGGACATTGAAACCTGGTTGAATGGTTTCAACATATTGTCCAAAACGAAGCACGATACCCCGTTCCTTTTCGTTGATGATATAACTTGAGTCAATAGCTAACCATACAACAACAGCAATGATGATCAACGCACCCATTCCTGTGCCGCCTGACCCAGTATCCGATGAACGACCACCACTACCACCGCCGAATAGACCACCCATTTTCTTACGTAAATTACGCACGACTTCATCTATATCAGGTGGTCCTTGATCTTTGCCGCCGTTACCCCAAGGGTCACGACCACTTCCGTTACCGTTGCCTGAGCCACCAGGTTCATTCCAAGCCATTTTCAACTCCAGTTATTGTCGTTATAACAATTAATTAGATTTATGTTTTGATTGTAAGTTGCCACAGCATGTGCTGCAACCTTATTAATTAAGTAATTATTGTCAAGACTCTGCCATATTGCGGCTATCATACTTGTCATATAGCTCGCCCTCAAATACCTCTTGGTGTTGGTATAGGTCTGGCTTTTCATAGCAAACTTCATGCAATATTTTTCGCAAATCGTCAATTCCAGCGCCGGATGATGCAGATACCCATATTCGCCATACTTTCCCAGATTCATCTCGGTCAACACGTGCCGGAGTGTCTGCTAATAAATCAATTTTGTTGTAAACAATAATTTGTGTCACTTTATCTGCTTCAATCTGATCAAGCACAACATTAACTGAATTAATATTTTCATCTCTCCGTTCACTACTGGCATCAACCACATGCAAAAGTAAATCTGCTTCGCGGGTTTCTTCCAGAGTTGAATGAAATGCTGTAACTAAATCATGTGGCAAATGACGAATAAACCCAACCGTATCGGCTAAAACAATTTGTTCATTTTGCCCCAGATCAACACGCCGCATGGTCGGATCTAGGGTAGCAAAGAGTTTATCTTCTACTAGCACCCCCGCACCCGAAACACGGTTGAATAACGTTGACTTACCTGCGTTAGTATATCCGACTAATGATACAGTGATCGCGTCCCGACGTTTTCGATTACGACGCCCCTGCTGACGTTGTCCCTGTACTTTTGCAAGGCGTTTACGAATTGTTTTAATGCGCACTGATAGTAAACGACGATCAGTTTCTAATTGCGTTTCACCAGGGCCACGTAATCCGATACCCCCTTTTTGTCTTTCAAGGTGAGTCCAGCCTCTTACTAAACGCGTTGACAAGTGTTTTAACTGTGCCAGCTCAACTTGTAGTTTGCCTTCATGTGATTGCGCACGCTGAGCAAAAATATCGAGGATTACTCCTGTCCGATCAAGTACCCTACACTTTAGAAACTCTTCTAAATTACGTTCCTGCGACGGACTTAAAACATGGTTAAACAACACTACTTCGGCATTATGTTCCTCAACAGCGCTGCGAATTTCTTCTGCTTTGCCGCTACCTACAAAAAAACGCGGGTGGGGGCGACTACGGCTACCTTTTACAACTGCAATTGGATTAGCGCCAGCAGACGTCACTAATTCACGAAACTCATCGAGCTCCTCGCGACTATCTTCCTGTGGAAATTTAAGATGAACTAAAATTGCACGTTCACCGCTACGGGGACGATCAAACAATGGTATCCCCAGCGGTGAACAATGGCTTATTTATTTCCTGCGTCTTCAGTACCTGGAACCTTGACGTTACGTGACGGGACAACCGTTGAGATTGCATGCTTGTACACCATCTGGCTAACACTGTTTTTTAACAGCACCACAAATTGATCAAAAGAATCTATTTGGCCTTGCAATTTAATACCATTCACCAAAAAGATGGAAACTGGAATCCGTTCTTTACGCAATGCATTTAAAAATGGATCCTGTAACATTTGCCCTTTATTCATTTCGTACTCCTTTATTATAGTTTTTATGGGCCTTCATAATGATGTCAAAAACCAAGACCTCATTAGCTACTGCCAGCAAAAAAATCATTCAAAAACTTACAAAATCTCGGTAAATCCCTCATACCGAGAGCCTACTATAACAAAAACAAAGTTACTATTAACCCGCTATGTTAAAGGATATTGGGCTATTTTGAAGTCTTTTCAAGACCTGGACAAGTAAATCATCCGCTAAACTATCAAATCGTTGAATTGACTCGTCACCGCGTAACCAGGTCAGCTGTCGCTTCGCCAGCTGTCGGGTAGCGATAATGGCCTTTTCAGTCGCTTCAGCCAGTGTGCAATCACCATTTACATACCGCCAAAACTGGCGATAACCGACTGTTCTGACTGATGGCATGTCTAAATTTAAATCCCCTCGTTGAAACAAGGATTCTACTTCTTCTACAAACCCCTGTTTAAGCATCAAATGAAAACGACGTTCAATCCGATCATGCAATAAACCGCGATCTTCAGGGCTAATTGATAACTTAATTGCTTGATAAGGAAATTGATTTTCAGGTTCTGCGCTGCACAACTCCGTCATTGTTGAGCCTGTTATCTCGTATACTTCCAACGCACGCTGAATCCGTTGCGGATCGTTGGGATGAATACGCTTAGCCGCAACAGGATCGACACCTGCCAACTTTTGGTGCATTCCTGTCCAACCTATCACACTTGCTTCAGTCTCTAATTGTTTACGCACTATTTCATCTGCAGCAGGCAATGGTGATAACCCATATTCTAAAGCACGGTAATACAACATTGTTCCACCGACCAAAACTGGCAACCTACCTGCTTCTGTGATCTGTTGCATTTCTTTTAAAGCATCATCACGAAATTCAGCAGCAGAATAACGTTCACTGGGATCGCGTATGTCAATCAAACGGTGCGGAGCTCGGCTCAATGTTTCTGCATCGGGCTTCGCCGTACCGATATTCATATCGCGATATATTTGCCCTGAATCAACGCTAATTAATTCAACAGGTAAATGTGACATCAAGGACATTGCCAGATCAGTTTTACCTGAGGCAGTTGGCCCCATAATAAAAAGCGCAGGAGGAAGTTCAGAAGGTATCACCATAATATGGATATCACTTAGAAAAAAATTGTTCCAACTGAGATGCGTTTAGCTCAAGCAACCAGTCACTTGCGTTTTCTAATGTTACTGAATCCATTAACTTGGCCAACCATGTCTGTAATGCTGTCACTCCTTCGGGTAAGTTCGTTGTACTCGCTGCCTTGTCGGCAAGCAACCGTAAGGGATCTTCAACGCTATTTTGAAAAATATCCAGTAGGGCCATCCCTAAAGCAACTGGGGCAGCTTGCTGTAATACAACTGGGGCACGTCGCAATAATGCAGCGTCATCCCCCATAATAGTTATTTCAAAGCCAAATTGTTTAATTTGGTTTTGATGCTGTTCGATTAGTGCTATCTGCTCCGCGGGCAAACTTAAACGTTCCGGCAATAATAGCGGGCGAGAAACAATCCCTTGTTGTTGTGACTCACGCTGTAATCGTAGTGAATAAATTTGTGTTAACAATCGACGTGTGTCGATAAGCCTATGTTGTTGTATATCTTTACATAGTAAAAAACGATCATCGATAACGCTTAATACTTCACCAAACGGATGTTTAATTTCTTTAATTGACGCCTGTCGAGGTGGTATCGCATAAACAGTCGCACGTTCTCTAACTTCATTGGTAATAGGGGGTGAAGAATTGATAACCGCATTGAATTGTTTAACCGCCGACGAGTGTCCTTGTAGCGCGCGTTGAATTGACGAAAATAAAAAATCATGGACATTGCGCCCATCTCGAAAACGTACTTCATGTTTTGTTGGATGAACATTTACATCAACCAACACGGGATCAATTTCTAGATGAAGACAGTAACTTGCGAAGCGGCCTTCCGGCAATTGATCCGCATAAGCTTGTCGTATCGCATGAGATAAAACACGATCTTTAATGACGCGACCATTGATATAAACATATTGACGATCAGTTTGTGCGCGATGAACACTTGCTGGGGCCACATACCCAGTCAAGCGTAGACCATCTGTTTCTTCTAAGACAACATGGGCCGATTCAACAAAGTCGTTTCCAAAAATTCGCGAAAGACGTTTTTGGTTTGAGGACTCATCAGTCACTGCATTGACTTTAACAACTTGGCGATCATTGTGTCGCAGAATAATAGTCACGTCTGAGCGGGCAAGAGCAATCCGCTGTACAACATCCTGAATATGCGAAAATTCTGTTTTCGCTGCGCGTAAAAAACGCCGCCTAGCAGGTGCATTGCAAAAAAGATCATTGACGACAACTGTCGTGCCTAAAGGGTGTGCAGCGGGGTGCACTTCACTCATTTCACCCAGCTCGCTTACTTCAATACAACTTGCTTGCGAGGCATCATGACGTCTTGTAATGATTTGTAACCGAGAGACAGAGGCAATACTAGGTAATGCTTCTCCACGAAAGCCCAAGCTATTTAGGTGTTCAAGATCAAATAAACTAGTTACTTTACTGGTCGCATGGCGAGATAAGGCCAGCGGAAGATCTTGTTCAAATATGCCGATACCATCATCTTGTATTCTAATACGCTGCAAACCACCTTGTTCAACCTCGATCTCAATACGTTTAGCCCCAGCATCCAAACTATTTTCAAGTAGCTCCTTCACTACTGAAGCTGGGCGCTCAACGACCTCGCCTGCCGCAATCTGGTTGGCAAGTTGAATTGGTAATTGTTGAATATGCAGATCTGTGGCTGTGGACATAGCGTTAGCTTAAAACAAAGCCGAGCTAAATGGTAAATGAATAATTTTGTAGTCTAAATTTAACCAAGCAACGCTCGCCAATTTTTACCGTAAACTTTGGTGAGGTAACTTTTTAAAAATAGGAATGTGTATAACGCCACCACATCGATTCAAGCCTACGAATCTGTGTGTGCCAAAAATCAACTATCGCTAGTTTGTACTGGAATTTGCAGAGTCTGACCCACTTTGACCGCATCACCTTTCAGGTGATTAACATTTTTTAGGCTAGTCACAGGCACTTGATACTGCTGCGCAATAGCAGACAAGGTTTCACCCGACTGAATCACATGACGGCGCGCTAAATGGGTGCCAGGGGGTGGGAAACGTTGAAAATACTTGCGAACACCTTGCATTAACGCTTTCGCGAGCTTTTGCTGATAAGACTTAGATAACAGCTTTCTCTCTTCCTCAGGGTTGGAAATAAAGGCAGTTTCAACTAGTACAGATGGAATATCAGGTGATTTCAAGACCATGAAGCTTGCAGACTGCACACGGCGTTTGTGCACTTTTCCAACTTGTTTCAAACCGCCCAGAATATGATCGGCGACATCCAAGCTGGCTTCAAGGCTCGCTGTTTGGGATAAGTCGAGTAATACAGAAGCTAGTAGATCATCCTTGTCATCAAGGCTAACCCCGCCAATTAAATCCGCTTTATTTTCACTTTCAGCCAACCAACGGGCCGCTTCACTTGTCGCGCCTCGTGGAGACAAGGTGTACACCGATGATCCTTTGGCTTTTTTGTTATGAAATGCATCGGCATGAATCGAGATAAAAATATCAGCGCGCTTTTGACGTGCTTTTTTAACCCGCCCTCGAAGACTTATATAATAATCTCCATCTCGAATCATCACTGGGCGCATACCTGGCTCTTTCTTAACTAAATTATTGAGCCTACGCGCAATCGCCAAAACTACATGCTTTTCACGAGTACCACGATGACCACGCGCGCCAGGGTCTTCACCACCATGGCCAGCATCAATGGCAATGACGACATCACGTAACTTCTTACTTGATTGTTTTTTAGCTGTTAATCGCGCTGTCTTAGCAACTTTGCGTTTTTTACTCTTGGTATTGTAAAGATCCAACACCAGACGGTTACCATAATCACCATAAGGTTTAAGCACGAAACTCTTGGGGCGCATGGTCGCTTTGGTATCAAGCACTATCCGTAAATCTTTACCGTTTCGCTCGCCACTACGAATACTCTTCACTGGGCCAGTGCTTAGGTCAGGCTTTAAATCTTTAGCCACGCCAGCGTTCTTTAAATCGATGACGATTCGGTCGGGATCAGGCAGGGTAAACAAGCTGTGTTCTACAGGGCCGCTTAGGTCGAATACAAGACGGGTATGATCAGGTGCAGGCCATAAACGAACGCCGACAACTTCAGCCTGACCGGCGAATGCAGGCAAGCTTGTTAGCAATATTATGGCAATCCAGAGATTTCTCATGCCACGCACCTTTCTTAATTATCGAATACAATAAATCATATTGATATTAAGTATATACACGGTGTTCTTAAAAAACAACATTAGATATAACAGAAAGAAAAAGTTAATTTTAAGCTGTTTTTAGGGTCTTAATTATCGATTTTCCAAACTCACTTTGCGCCTCTAAGCTCACCTTCCTTGCGCTGCCATCATGTGTCAATTTAAGCAATAAGTCGGCTTCTGGCAGCATTTGCTGTCCCTTTTGCGGCCACTCGACTAAACACAGACTATCTGGCGCAAAGTATTCGCGCAGGCCCATATATTCCAGCTCTTCTGGGTCAGAAAGCCTATATAAATCAAAGTGATAAACGTTGCTTTGCCCTATTTGATAAGGTTCGATTAAGGTAAAAGTTGGGCTCTTCACCGCGCCATCATGTCCCATCGCCCTTATTAAGCCTCGCACTAATGTCGTCTTGCCTGTTCCAAGATCGCCTTCCAAATAGATTCGACCTCGGCCAGCGCATGCCAATGCCAGTTTTGCACCTAATTCCTGCATCTTTTGGTCAGAATCAATTCGAAATTTCATCAAATTAACCAAACTGGGCTGGGTTAACGGTTTCTCGTAATGCCGCAATGACATCACTGGCAAGCAACCCCCGTTCACCATCGAGGTGTGCTGCCCTATCAGCGGCTCGGCCATGTACACATACGCCAAGTCTTGCGGCCAATGCCTGCATCGTATCTGACTGAGGTCGCTGTGCTAGCAACCCCGCAATCACACCTGTCAGCACATCACCCATACCACCGCTTGCCATGCCTGGGTTGCCTTCACTGCAAAGCCCTACCGGCATGTTAGGCGAAGCAACCAGCGTACCGGCGCCTTTCAGAAGAACTGTTCCAGCATATTTTTTCTGTAATGCAATAGTCGCAGCGAATCGATCTTGCTGTATCGTTTTCGTATCAGTGTTTAGTAGTCGTGCCGCTTCGCCTGGATGCGGCGTAAGAATCCATTGCTCACGGGACACGGGTTCCGTGGCGAGCAGGTTCAAGGCATCGGCATCGACGACCATCGGGCGATCTTGCTCAAGCACGACTGATAACATTTGCTTAGACCAATCTGACTGGCCCAGCCCTGGTCCAATCGCAACAACTGATGCCTTGGCAAGCAATACTCGTAATGCCGCTACACTATCAACAGGATGGCACATCAATTCAGGACAAGCCGCACTAATGCTAGCGGCATGAGCAGGTCGTGTTGCAACGCTCACCAAGCCAGCGCCAACGCGTGCTGCTGCTTCTGCGGCCAAGCGCACCGCCCCGCTCATCCCGGATTCGCCTCCGATCACTAGCACGTGACCGCATTGGCCTTTATGCATATCACGGGGTCGTGGTCCAAGCAGGTGGCCTAGACCATCAAAACCCAATCGGGAACAAGACGGCTTAATCTTCATTAAAACGTTTGGTGGCACGCGGCAGTCATCATATATCACCTGACCAACATGGCGTGGCCCAGCGCCGGTCATCAAACCGCGTTTAAGGCCGATGAAAGTAACCGTTAAATGTGCGTTAACCGCCACGCCAAGTACTGAGCCAGTATCAGCATCTAATCCAGAGGGAATGTCTATGGCAAGCACTGCCGCATGGCTGGTATTAATTGCGCGAATCGCATCTGCAAAGTCACCCTCAACATTGGTATTAAGGCCGGTGCCAAGTAAGCCATCAACGACAACCTCACTCCCGCCAAGATCAAGCCCAATGTTAAATGCGTCTGTCTGCCCACCGGTTTCTTCCCAGCGCTTCGCCATACTAAGAGCATCATTCGTTAAACGACTGGCATCACCGACCTGAAAAAGCCGAACCTCATAGTTTGCTTGGCGTGCCAACCTTGCCACGACAAATCCATCTCCACCGTTATTACCCGTACCAACCAACACAACAAGCCGCCGTGCCTTTGGCCATTTCTCACGCAACTTGTTAAATGCGGCCTTACCCGCATTCTCCATCAGTGTTGCACTTGGGATAGCAAACTCTTCAATCGCGAGTCGATCTAACTCGCGAACTTCTTCAGCAGTGTATAAAGCATTCGGTAAACGGCGCATAACCGGTATCATAGCACTATGAATGACAAAGCCTCACCCTCAGAACTCAATCCGACTGATGCATCTCAGATGCAACAACTAGCTCATGATATTAAAGACTGGGGACAAGAACTTGGCTTTCAAGAAATCGGCATTGCCGATGTTGATTTATCGAACCATGAAACCTTATTAAATAGTTGGCTCGATGAAGGCCTGCATGGCGACATGCATTACATGGCCAAACACGGCACGAAACGCAGCCGACCCGATGAACTGGAACCAGGTACCTTACGTGTCATTTCAGCCCGCATGGATTACCTACCTAACGCACATGATATGGACACAGTGCTTAACGATTCCACGCAGGCTTACATCTCACGCTATGCATTAGGTCGTGATTACCACAAGCTTATTCGTAATCGCTTGCAAAAACTTGCTGACAAAATCGGGGAGAAAGTAGGTGACTTTGGCTATCGTGCTTTTACCGATAGCGCACCTGTTCTAGAAAAAGCCCTCGCCAATAAAGCCGGACTTGGTTGGTTAGGTAAACATACCAACCTCATTAATAGTGATGCCGGCTCATGGTTTTTTCTTGGTGAATTATTTACCGATCTTCCATTACCGATAGATGAACCCGCCTCTGATCACTGTGGTACCTGTGAAGCGTGTATTGATATTTGTCCAACGCAAGCCATTATTGCACCTAACCGTCTCGACGCGCGTCGATGTATTAGTTATCTAACCATTGAAATGCGCGGTAGTATTCCTGTCGAATTTCGTAAGCACATTGGAAATCGAATTTATGGCTGCGATGATTGTCAACTAGTTTGCCCATGGAACCGTTTTGCACAACTTTCGCATGAAATTGATTTCATGCCACGTCATTCTCTTGATCAAGTCAGTTTGATTGAACTGTTTAATTGGGATGAAGAAACATTCTTAGAACGCATGGCTGGTAGTGCAATTCGACGCATTGGTCATGAATGCTGGCTGCGCAATATTGCTGTTGCGCTGGGCAATGCATCAACAACGTCTGAAGTTGTTAATGCTTTACAAAGCCGTGCTAACCACGAATCTGAAATAGTCCGTGAACATGTTATCTGGGCGCTAGATCAGCACATTTAATATGTCTGCCAAAAGAGGAGGATTAATTTCACATTACGAATAGTTACCAATCAGCGGAAGCAGAATCAAAATTAATGCATATGTTTCATCGACTGGTTTAAATCACCGCCAATAGCGGACATCCCGCAATTATAAAGAGTAAAAGATTATTAAAATATTTCACATTCAAGAGCTCAGGCAGACATTAGGCAGCTTCTATTACTTCAGTTTCCCATGCGGCATGGCTGTCCATCCACCGTAAACTAAGCCAATACCAAACAGTAATAGGTACCATCATCGCAAACCAACTCCAGTCTTCGATTAATATCTTGTTGATGAATAAATCTTGAGTAGAAATGAGTAAAGGCCAAGGGATAAAGTAAAAAGTAAATGCGATGCTTGCCCAAATTAATCTCTTCGCACCAATGCGTGTCTGAATACTTGAAAAGGCAAGAAAAACCCATATTGGCGTAGTGTCAGTTTTTTCCATTTTATCAGTTAACCTCAAATATAAACTTTAAAATTAGCCACCTTGTAGGCACAAAAAAACCCGTCACTGTGCGGGTTTTTTTGATAAATATGAAAATCTCTTACGCCTTAGCTTTACGTCTCGAGAATCCAAAGAGTCCAATTAATGCAGAACCAAATAACCAAAATGCTGCAGGGACTGGTACTGCAGATATATTTTCAGTAGAACCAAATGTTCCTGAAAAATCATCAATGATAAACCTGTTTGCTTCATTAGATGAAAAATCAAATAATGCATATGATGCAATACCCATGAAATTCAGATTCACAAAACCTTCAGGAAAATCACTAGGGTTTACACCATCAGGAAAAGTAATATCAGCTGATTGAAAAATTGAATTAAGTATTACATCATTGCTGTCAAATATACTGAATGTTACGCCATCAGCGCCGCTCTGAAACCCGCTAACGGCGAAACCAAAATTTAAATTTGTAACTGCGCCATTGAGAAAATCCACTCTTAAATCAGGTGAAAGCAAGTTAGTGCCTTCAAGTCCTGGTTCATTAATAAAAGACTGATTTGGACCTGGCCCGGCAGTATTAAAGCCAGAGGGATCGGTTGTGGAAAAGATCACATCATCAACAGTGTCACCATCACCATCAAAACCAAATGATGTAGAACCCGAAATTACAGCATTAAAATCGATAGTTGCAGCATTTGAAATATTACTGGTCAACAGAACAATGCTAAAAAGAGCAATGGATAATAAACTAGGATTTTTCATTATAACCTCCAGTGTCCATTTGTTTAAAAATAGCTTGATGGTACATGCATTATTGTTAGGTGCTGATCGTGCTGTGGAGCACTCGCCCATCCGTATTCCACGTGGAATCAAACGAAGATGAGAAGCCATGAGTACACTTTACACCGACTTTACTTATAGTTGCTATGGCCCGTTCGGGTAGTTAGTACAATGAAATGATCATATTTTCCAGCATTTTATCTGATTTACGTGCGATTCTGACATTCAGGTGGGGGATTAAATGATGTGCCAAGGATAAAGCCCATAGCTAGGCCGCATGATTCCCGATACTGTGGTCGATAGAAGGTATCGCCGAACGACTGCTTCCAGTATGAAGCGTTCACTCGCTGAGATTTAGTAAACGGCTACTTTGGGGGTGAAGCCATCAATTCTACTACCAGATTTACTTTTTGCCTTACGCACTAGCTTATTTGCATAAAGCTTGGATAAACCTTCATAAAAGATGAATACAGTCATATTTGGCAGGTTAATGATTAGATATGGCTAAAACCACCTTGTATTATGATTATTTGCCCCATATATTAGTAACCACTGATATTTAACGAGGATTTAACCATGCCAGTTGATGTAACCAAGGACACTTTACAGTCCACATTAGATAGCAACGACATCGTTGTGTTAGATTTTTGGGCCCCATGGTGTGGTCCTTGTAAAGGCTTTGCGCCAGTTTTTGAGAAAGTTGCCAATGAAAATACTGATGTAACTTTCGCTAAAATCAATACTGAGGAAGAACAGGAACTCGGACAAATGTTCCAGATTCGTTCGATTCCTACCCTAATGATTTTCCGTGACAACATTATCGTATTCTCGCAACCTGGTGCGTTACCAGAAGCAGCGCTAACCGAGATTGTCGGAAAAGTAAAAGCACTAGATATGGATGAAGTCCGTAAGCAAGTTGCTGAGCAGGAAAAAGCCAACGGCTAAGTTTCATTGCACTAGTTTTACTAAAACGCCCGTCAAATGACGGGCGTTTTTATTAGGTGATTGCTCAAAGAATCCCTACGGGCTTTATTTAGAGTTCCCTACTGTACTGCTAGTAGATTCAGGACAATCTACATTCCACGTTCATAATTCATCGAGTCATTTTACCTCCGCCAGATAGCGCCATCATCGCAACTCTTATCCACTGCATCAAGCCGAGCTTCATGTAAAGACTGCTCTTCCTCAGTTGGCTGAATGAGTCGTGTGACGGGACGATCACCATCAAGACGAATAATTTTTTCTTCTGCTTTTATACCACTGGCATCTACCGAACTATCGAGTAACAACGCCCCCTGCCCGCCTGTCATCGCTAGATACACATCTGCTAAAATTTGCGCATCTAGTAATGCGCCATGCAAATCACGTTGTGAATTATCAACATCATAACGTTTACACAGCGCATCAAGTGTGTTTTTTTGACCGGGATGTTTTTGTCTTGCCATCACTAGGCTATCAATGATGGTAGAAAAATCTGCAATTTTTTGGTTATGATTACAACGGTTGAGTTCCATGTTTAAGAAGCCAACATCAAACGGCGCATTATGTATAATCAGTTCCGCACCTTGTAGATAATCGACCAAGTCGGTAACAACTTCTTCAAAACGCGGCTTATCAAGCAAGCTTTCGTTTGTGATGCCGTGTACTTCCATCGCGCCTGCATCGATATCACGGTCGGGTTGCAAGTATTGATGGAAATCATTGCCGGTCAGACGACGATTGACCATTTCTACACAACCGATTTCAATAATACGGTGGCCATCGTTAGGATCTAAACCGGTGGTTTCAGTGTCAAGTACAATTTGTCTCATAATGTTTGCCCTAACATTTCATCAACTGCGTCGTTTGCAAGCTGATCGACTAGCTCATTTTCAACATGGCCACTATGTCCTTTAACCCAATGCCAATCCACCTCATGCGCAGCTGCCGCCGCATCAAGGCGCTTCCAAAGATCAACATTCTTAACCGGTTTTTTCGCCGCTGTTTGCCAATTACGTTTTTTCCAGTTTGGCATCCACTCAGTCAAACCTTGCAATACGTACTTTGAATCAGTTGTCAGCTTTACTTTGCTCGGCGAAGTTAAAGCCTCTAATGCACTAATAGCAGCCATTAGCTCCATACGGTTATTAGTTGTATCTGCTTCACTGCCTTTAAGCCGTTTTTCACTTCCATTATACCGTAGTAATACCCCCCAACCTCCTGGTCCAGGGTTACCTCGGCACGCACCATCCGTAAAAATTTCAACTTGTTGTGTCACGATGAATTCCTCGAGTGCTAGGCTCAACCAAGCCACTATTAACTATTTTTTTTCGTGTCGTACGCCAACGAGGGCCAATCGGTGTGAGTGTGCTAGTTCGCTTCATTGCTACGACGACGTAAACACCTGCAATAAAACTCATCCACTCTGGTGTGAATTTTTCCATAAATGCTAATTTCTGTAACACCTTTTCATGCTGTATTGGTGGTCGATGAAATACGCCTCCAGCATAAACGCAGTCATAACCCAATACGCTTAACCAATCTTTAACACGTGCACGATTGTAAAACTTACCCGTCCACGGTAATTGTTTTCTCCAACTACGAAAGAAACGGTTAGCGCCCCAACAACTTATTTGATTGAAGCCTAATAGCACAACATGTCCTTCAGGTATTAAAACGCGATCTATTTCACGTAAAATTGCATGCGGGTCTTCATCAAATTCCAAGCTATGACTTAGGACACAGACATCAATACTTTCACTGGCTAAAGGCAATCGTGAAGCATGTGCAAAAACGCCGGCATTCAGTCGCGGTTCTGTCTTCAGCTTTATTTGATGGGAAATACGACTAGCATGGCATAGCGTCTCAGATCCATGCACTCCAACCTGCAGTAAATGATAACCAAATAAATCAGGCAACAACTCATTAAGTAGGTTTTGTTCCGCTTCGGCTAATAATTTTCCAAGCGGTGTTCGATACCAGTCATTAAATTCCATTTGAATTCGTTTTTGCATGTTCTCTCAAAACAAAAGTCTTTATTTATCAAGTATTACACATTAGTTGGTCACAATGTGCCTTAATGTGACAAATCCCGCATTTCTCCGCAATTAAACATGTTCTACTAGGTGCACAAAAGAAGTTGATTCCTAAGGTGGAGAAACCTACCATGTGCGACAATAAAATATAATGCTGTTTGTAAGGAAGAATTATTATATGTCACCCCGAATTTCACTTCGTAAGAATTTTTTACGAATATCGAGCCTTATTGTTACCATATCAATATTTTCTGCATGTACTTCCAGTCCAGAAAAGCCTTCTGCTCCACCGTTACCACAAGCAGAACGGTTACCTAGCCACAATATTGCAGTAAATTATTCTGCTGCTAAGCCTAAATCTCGGGCTACCAGCACCCCTACACCATCAAAGTTGTCAACATTCCCTGAAGAAATTTCAGATGTATGGGAACGCCTGCGGCATAACTATTCATTACCTAGCTTGGAAAACTCGAGAATCCAACATGAGATCGACTGGTACGCAAAGCATCCAAGTTACCTAGAGCGCGTTAATGAACGTGCCAAGCCCTATATGCACTACATTATCAATGAGATAGAAAAACGAGGTATGCCGGGTGAGATCGCCTTGTTGCCGATTGTTGAGAGTGCTTTCAAGCCATTTGCGTATTCACATGGCCGGGCTGCCGGAATTTGGCAATTCATCCCAAGTACTGGTCGTCGATATGGTTTAAAACAAAATTGGTGGTATGACGGTCGCCGCGATGTCTATGCTTCCACTAAAGCAGCCCTAAGTTACTTACAGCGGCTCAACAAAATTTTTAATGGCGACTGGATGTTAGCCTTAGCCGCATACAACTCAGGTGAAGGAACCGTACTAAAATCAATTCGTCGAAATAAAAAACAAGGTAAACCCACCCATTTCTGGGCATTAAATCTGCCTAAGGAAACACGTCACTACGTGCCACGTTTACTGGCTATATCCAAGATTGTTGCTGATCCGACTCGTTTTAATATGAATATTGTCAAGCTTGAAAATAAACCGTATTTTCATCTCGTAGAAACCAAGAGCCAAATAGATCTTGCGCTAGCCGCCGAAATAGCTGATATCAGTATGGATGAATTATATAAGTTAAACCCAGGCTTCAACCGATGGGCAACTGCTCCCAAAGGCCCACATTATTTACTTATTCCCGCTCAAAAAGCGGAAACGTTCAAAACTAAACTTGCCAAACTAGCCGACTCTGAACGCATGCGCTGGAAGCATCATAAGGTAAAATCAGGGGAAACGCTTAGCCATATTGCAGATAAACACCGTATTAGTTTATCAATGTTAAAAGACAGTAATAAGCTACGACACAACACCATACGCATTGGTCAAAATTTAGTAATTCCTGTTGCCACTAAAAGTGCCCGCACATATCGCCTCAGCGAAACGCAGCGAAAGCAGAAAATTTTAAATTCACCTAAATCAGGGCGTAATAAGATAATTCACACAGTCAAAGCTGGTGACAACTTTTGGGATATTTCTCGCAAACATAAAGTAAGTGTAAATGCCTTGGCAAAGTGGAACGCTATGGCCCCAAGGGACACACTACGACTCGGGCAAAAATTGGTTATCTGGACTAAACCTTCTCGCGCTTCAAAGCGAACGCAAGCCAGTATTACTGGCACCCCACGCAGTAATGCCATAGTGCAGCGTGTTCATTATGTGGTGCGTCGTGGAGATTCATTAGCTCGAATTGCAACGCGTTTTCGAGTTAGTGTTTCAGATTTACTACGATGGAATACGATTAAGAAAAATAAATACTTACAGCCTGGTCAGCGAATTAAATTATTTGTAGATGTAACAAGACAGAGCAGCTAAAGGCACATTACGCTGGAATGTTTTTTATGCTGTCGTTTACTTCATGAATTAATTTATCCATTGTTGAGCAGCCAATAATTTTATTTGCTGATACCAATACACTCAACGTATTATCACGAACTAGAAATAGCGCGGGTAATTCATCACTATGCTCATGATATTTTTTTATAAACTCATCGCGGTGAAGAAATTCTAAGTTAACACCAAGTGTTTTTAAAAAATCATTCCACTGATCACGCATACCAAAATGGCCATGGGTCAGCATACATAACTGGCAATTATACGTTTCAGGTGAAATGATTTTATGCGCCATATCGCTGACGAGATTGAACAAACCACTATCTGCATTGTAAACGAAAACAATCGTGTCAGTTTTGCGAAGTGGCATATAGGTGGCAGCTAACAGTATGTGAAGTTGAAAAACTTACAGGTTGCGGATAATGGTCATGACATGCTTGAACCGCATGAAGACAACGAGGATGAAAATGACAACCTAAAGGCGGATTCAAAGGTGAAGGCAAGTCACCCTCAAGCTGAATAACTTGTTTTCGTGTTTTAGCATCAATAACAGGAACCGCAGACAATAATGCTTGAGTATAAGGATGCTTAGGGCTACGAAGCACTTCTTCAACACTACCTTGCTCTACAATTCTACCTAAATACATTACAGCTACCTCATGCGCCAAATATTCAACAACTGAAATATTATGCGTAATAAACAAAAATGATAGTTGTAATTCAGATTGCAGTTTTTGTAACAAGTTCAATATTTGCGCTTGTACGGAAACATCTAAAGCACTAGTAGGCTCATCGCAAACGATCAATTTTGGGTTAACCGCCAATGCGCGCGCAATACAAATACGTTGTCGTTGGCCACCAGAAAACTCATGCGGGTAACGATTGATACTATCTTTTGGCAAACCAACTTGCTGAAGCAGCTGATCAACTCTGTCTTTGCGTTGTTGCTTTGTTTTAACTGTTTTTTGTGCAACCATTCCCTCGGCGATGATATCGCCAACCAACATACGCGGGTTCATTGAGGCGAAAGGATCTTGAAAAATAATTTGCAGGTCAGATCTTAAATTACGCATTGTTGAGGCGCTTTGCTTACAGAGATCTATACCGTCATATATCACTTCTCCCGAAGTCACCGGCAGTAATTGTAATAAACCTTTACCGACGGTTGTTTTACCACACCCAGACTCTCCGACCAGTGCTAGGGTGTGTCCTTCGCGTATAGATAGAGAGACACCATCAACGGCTTTTACATAACCTGACAGTCTGCGAAATAATCCTTTGTGGACAGGAAAATGTACTTTGATATCTTTCGTTTCCAAGAAAACTGTTTCAGTCGGTTCAAAACGGTTAATACTATCTGTTGCTGAATCGTTAACAGACTGTGAAGAAAATAGTTTTTTCATACTGCTATCAAAACGGTGGCAACGCACTTTACTATCTAACCAGTGTGGCGCAGTGTCGTGACATACTGACAAAGCATAGTCACATCGATCGACAAACCTGCAACCAGTAAACTCCTGTGTTAGAGCAGGTACACTTCCTTCAATGACTGCAAGTGCTTGTCCGCGCTTCATGTCTCCTGGTAACGAGGCAAACAATTTTTCTGAATATGGGTGCCGCGGTGTCTTGAAAAATTGTGAGCGATCAGCTTCCTCTACAATTTGGCCGGCATACATCACGCCAATTCTATCCGCCATGCCTGATACCACACCAAGATCATGCGTAATCAATAATATAGCCATCCCTGTATCAGCTTGAATTTTTTTCAATAGATCCAGCACTTGGGCCTGTATAGTGACGTCTAAAGCAGTTGTTGGTTCATCTGCAATCAGCAAATCGGGTTCGCCGGCTAAAGCAATAGCAATCATGATACGTTGCTTCATACCACCTGAGAGCTGATGCGGATACTCACCATAACGACGCTGTGGGTCTGGAATACCGACAGAATCTAGCAAGTCAACCACTCGCTGTGTCGCTTCAGCGCTAGTCAAATCGGTATGTTGGAAAATTGTTTCTCGAATTTGATCACCGATCGTGATTACCGGATTTAATGATGTCTGGGGCTCTTGGAAAATCATTGCGATACGGCTACCGCGAACACTACGCATACGAGACTCTGAGTAATGTAAAATATCTTCACCATCAAGATGCACACTGCCACCCGCAATGCGACCAACAGGCTCTGGCACTAGTTGCATTAACGACAGTGCAGTCATTGATTTACCGCAACCGGACTCACCAAGCAAAGCAAAAGTTTCACCTTTGTGAATATCAAAACTCACACCATCAACTGCGCGCAAGATACCTCTTGATGTATCAAACCAGGTTTGCAAATCTCTAACTTTAATTAAATTCTCACTCATTATGGTTATTTTCGTTATTGACCTCTCAAACGGGGATCAAATGCATCACGCACTGCATCGGCAAATAAATTGGCGGTTAATACCAATAACAACATAAAAACAAACGCTGCCAGCAGCGACCACCAAACGATGGGTTCCCGTGCCATCTCAAGCCGCGCACCATTGATCATATTCCCCCAACTAATCATTGAAGGATCAACACCAACACCCACATAAGAAAGCACTGCTTCTGCTAACACTAGGCCACTAAAGTCAAGCACGACTAAAATCAATACAATGTGCATGACATTTGGCAGGATATGACGCGTAATGATTTTAAAACTGCTTACGCCAAACGCTTGTGCAGCTTGTATATAATCAGCTTCTCTCAGCTTCAACGATTCTCCACGCAACAAACGGCACAGCCCTGTCCAGCTAGTTATACCTAATATCAAACATAAAGCTAACAGCTTTGCATCTGCCCGATTTTGCAAATTACTAAACATATCTGGATTATTTTCAATGAGCACTTGTGCCATCAGTGCGAATGCAACAATTAATAACACGCTTGGAATAGAGCTTAGTGTTGTATAGATATACTGAATAAAATCATCAATCCACCCGCGAAAATAACCTGCCATAATGCCTAACATAATGGCAAAGGGCAGCATCACTAGTGTGGTTAATGTGCCGATGACTAAGCCGGTGCGAATACTCTTAAGAGTTAGGTAGTAAACATCTTTACCAACTTTATCCGTTCCAAATACATGATACACACCAGCTAACTGTTGAGATAAACATATCAATAAGACAATAATCCCTAGTGTCGCGAAAACAGTCTTCCATGGGTAACTTCCCCGTTCACCGTGCCACATGCGACCCAAGGTAGTAACAAGTTTTTGTTTCTGTTTTACAGATTGCCATATCGCAAAGAAAAATATTATCGCAACCATTATCAAAGCAGCATTTTTAACACCGACAATGCCCCTTGCTCGAACATCTTGGCCTACGCTAAGTTTAGAATTTATAAGATGTGACCCACCATATTTTAACTTTGGGTAATCCCGTCTGACGGTACCGTCCGCTGATTCGATATTTTCTTTTGCATACAAATGCGTAGCAAACGGCGCTGAATAAGTTTTTTCTATATTTGTTTTAAGTGGTAATACTAGCTGATCAAAAAGACTCACAGCCTCATTGCTATAGCGTAGCGAACCATCGCTATGCACGCTGACTGCTTGGCGAAAATGAATAGAATCCAGTATTCCAATTGTTGCAAATGATAATAAAATAATGCATGAACTCATTGCGAGGCGACGTCGTAAAATTAAGCGCCATGGAGCCCGTAAATGTTCGTGCTTACGTGCATGAAATACAAATATGCCTATCGCTATCAATAATAAATACAGTAACCAATCAGTCCATAAAACATTAGGCGTTACCTGCCACCACGCAATTGTATTTTCCATTACGTCCATATCAAGCCAACCTTATGCGTGGATCAACCAACGTGTATGAAATATCTGTTAATATAAGGCCGACGATATAAAGCACCGAACCTAGAAACACCATAGCGCGAACAATTGCAAAATCCTGTGAGTGAATAGCATCAATCGTGTAACTACCCAATCCTGGTATACCAAAGAAAGATTCTGTTAATAGGCTGCCCATGAATAGCAGGGGTATAACAAAGACGATGCCGGTGAGTATCGGGATCATGGCATTTTTGAGAACGTGTTTGAATAACACATTTAATTCAGACAAACCTTTAGCTCTTGCCGTGCGAACATAGTCCTTATTGATTTCTTCAAGAAAAATTGTTCGATACCAACGTGTGCCTGAACCAACGCCACTTACAATGGCGATTGCTACGGGAAGTATCAAAAATTTTAGCCCGGCAATACCCTCACTATATCCGGAAATTGGTACCAGATGCCAAAGCTTGCTCATTACGTATTGGCCACCAATAATATAAAATAGTGTTGAAATTGAAATTAAAACAACACCGGTAATGACACCGGTCACATCAATATAACTACCTCGAAAAAAAGCCAACAACATCGACAAGCTAATATTAACCAATAAGCCCACCAGCAGACTGGGTACAGCTATTGCGAGACTTGGCCACATACGCTGTTGAATATCATGACTAATGTCACTCCCCTCGTCCGACACGCCAAAATCAAATACAAATAGTCGTACAGATTTAGTATAGAAAACCGTATCGGTAAATGCGTCTGTGCCTTGTTTAGATTGGTTATATAAAAGTGGCTTGTCATAGCCATGGTTAACCTTCCACTTTTCTATTGCTTCAGGTGTAACGTTCTTGTTCCCTAGCTGCAGGCGCGCAATATTATCTGGTGTATTGACAATAAAAAA
>Ga0316207_10001137_pt1 | contig 34918 bp, 27 predicted proteins | sample 6weekpyrite_MG_FD_204943 | JGI IMG/M metagenome (GOLD analysis project Ga0316207, IMG submission 204943) | Microbial mat bacterial communities from mineral coupon in-situ incubated in ocean water Damariscotta River, Maine, United States -... | ecosystem: Environmental > Aquatic > Marine >... | reverse complement strand
TCATTCGGGAATGACGACGTCTTTTAAGTTAACGGGGTAATGACAAACAATATAATAATGCCTGCACAAAAAACGCGACCCATTGGGTCGCGTTTTTGCACTTCTTCAATAGCTATAAGTATTAGTGAAGCGATTTTCTACGACGTGCCACACTGAACAGGCCATTAATCAGTATTAATGTTAACAGTATGCCACCGACTGATCCGCTCGATGTGCCGTTTCCATTTTCATCATCTTCAAATAATGAAGCACCCGCATCAAGGAAGTCCTGGATAAATGATCCACCGTTACTCGAAACCAGTGCTAATGCATTTATCACGATAAAGCCATTTGCAACACCATCGGCATCACCTGGGCCGCCATCGGTTAATTCAACTGTTACTTCAGCAAGATTAGGTACATCAAATTCTGTCCAGCCAGTGGCTTCAGTCCAGACTTCAAATGTACTATCTTCTTCCAGGCGTAATGTTGTTGGTAAGGTTACTGTAACTGTTTCACCTTCAGGCAGGGTGATCAACATAGAAAAGAAATGATCATCATGGGCTGTTGGTGCACCACTTTTGGCGCCATCTGGTAAATCGTCTTCTGTGTAATCAACTATCTGCAAAATACCACCCGATACCGATGCGCCACCTGTTAAACCAGATTTAAGATTCTTAAAAAGATTCACTTCATTATCAGTCGCTACAACTAGAATTTCAGCATCTCTACTAATTTTTAACTGCTCAAATCTATTCGCGCTATTAGGGATTAAGGCCGTGCCTGTTGAGGTTGTACCTTCAGCCGAGACTGTGAAGAATTTAACATTGCCACTACCCTGGTTAGAGTCTACTAAGTACGACACTAACATATTGTCATTTTCATCCATTCTGGCAAAAGGATGACGTGGACGAGAATCTAAACCATCAGACTCATTTATTAATAATGTCTCAGGTGATACGGTAATAGTCTCCAGGTTTGTTGCACTGCCATCCATATCATCAAGGGCTGGATTTATACGGATCATTCTGATCGAATCATTCGTTACACCATATACCAGGTTTGCGACATTATTAGAATCGATGCTTATAGTGGGTGAACCTGCATTATTTTTTATAAGGCTTGAATCGATTAATACCTCACCATCATTACCATTAATAAGCCCATACCAGACGGTGCCTCCCTCGCCATTACTAGCACGCCATGTTACATGCACTTTATTCTGGCTATCAATGGCTAAATCAGGAAAAGCTCGGCGTAAATTAGCTACCGATGTAAGTGTTGTATCAGAAATAATTGAGCCATCTGTATTTAACTTTACGTAATGAATAGAATCAATACTCTCACCTTCAGTATGACCATCTTCAAAAACCACATGTAGTTTATTATTTTTACCTACCGCAATTCGTGCATGATTCGATTTTATGCTATCAATAGGTGAGATAATGATTGGTTGTTCTATTATTCTTAATGTCCCAGGGTCAGCTGAACTACCATTATGCGGCACAAGAGAAGGATCTAAAGCTACAAACTCAACTTCGGGTGGATTTTCTCTATCGTCCTGTCTCGATTGCCAAACGACATAGACTTTGCCATTTAATACCGTAACATCTGGCATTTTTGATCTTAGACCATCATCATTTGAAATAAGTGTAGAGCCAATTAGCAGCTCACCTTCAGGCGATAGCATAGTATAAAAGATTTCATCGCTACTTCCTTTCTCAGATAAAACTCGATGATTATAAACCACATGAACATTGCCATTCTCATCCGTCGCTACTGCAGCGTTATCTGATGTACCTACAGTAGTGCCAATGGCAAGTATACGATCATCTGCAAGAGGATTTAATCCAAAAAGAACTTCAAAGTAATCTGACTTGCCATCGTCATCTGTATCGACAAGGGTAAGGCTAGTGCCTAAATCAAACTCAACACTATCACTAAGGCCATCACCATCTGTATCAGGCTTAGTTGGATTACTTAAAACCTGATACTCCTGCAGGTTAGTAAGACCATCGCCGTCCAGGTCAAAAGCACTATCATCTATGAAAGGATTCAAACCATAAAAGATTTCCCAGAAATCATTCATACCGTCCAGGTCATCATCTCGAAAGGGTTGTGCGGCAATAGCTATTCTGTTGCCTGCTGTATCTGAGAGTAATGTAGCTGCACCGGTGTCTTTATTTATAGAGTAAATTCCACCTGATCTATCAATACCCAATAATGAATTAGTAACCGTATCAAAAGTTAAGTCTTTAATGGCTCTATCATAACTAACATTGAAACTTCCAATCGTTGTTTGAGAATCGGTAGTAGTACTTACAGATTTCAGCTGATTACCCGTTGATTGAAATAATGTTGTTCCGTCAGAGGCTAAGCCTCTGCGTGAGCCTGAGATATCAAAAAGACGGGTAGTAGCCCCTGTTTCAGGATCAATTCTGTACAGGTCCCGGTCATTATCAAGCGCATACAGGAAGCCATCTGCCTGATGAAATGCAAGGCCTGTAAATCTATCAGGGGTGGATGTTGTGACATCAGTAAATGCACCCGTAGTTAAGTTTATTGTTACTACTTTGCCATTTCCTCCGGGACCACTACGCCAGGTATTAGTTAGTGCATAGAGTGTTTCACTATCTGCAGCAAATGTCATAGCGTGTATTGCTTCCGCCAAAGGTGCTATTGTTGTTAATTCGCCCGTATTAACATCCACCTTATAAAGCGAGCCATTAGCTCCTCGTTGACCATCTGCAACATAAACGTCAGCAACTGCTCCCAAAGAAAAACTCAAACCAGCACATACAGCCGCACCACATAAAAACCCTTTTAATCCCCAAGATGCTCCTAACATTTCTACCCCTTAATTCCCATTTTTTTATTGACTTTAATTAATTTTTACAATCCATAAAACAATTCGTACAAATTGTTTATATAATTAGGCGATGATATTACCCGATGACATAAAAATTTCCAAGCACGATTTATATCTTGAAATGAATTAAACCTCATTAAGTCAGAATTAAATATATAACCAGCGATAATTATGCTCATTATATAAACAACTTAAAACATAAGTATTTTGCGTAACTGTTCTCGAATGATAAATTGCTTGTTTTTTGAACAACACAAAAAATATCGCATTTATTTAATATTTAATTGAAAAAAATCATTGAATGTTAAATTATATTAATTTAAGAATTATTTAACCGTATTTTATTTACGCACCTGCCCACAGTAGCGACTTTAAGTCATTCAAAGTCACTAGATTCCGTATAAATGACGAGATTTTTTTACATTAAAGGAATTTAAGGGATAGTTGTGATATAAAATTTAATCTGTATTAATACAGGTCAAATGTTGCGTAGGGTGGATAAAGTAAAGCGGATCCACCCGGTTTCGTAATAACGGTGGATCCGCTTCGCTTGATCCACCCTACGATTCATAATATTTCTCTTTGTTATATGTATCTCTATGAGAAAGTTTGAATAATTCTGAGTAACTATTTTGGGAAACTTAAGACCATATTTTACCTACTATAGCTAATATAATTAAATCACCCTGCTTGTATAGTAGTATTCCTTTCAAAAACCCTCTTATTCAATAATCCCAATTAAGGTAATACGGCGTAGTATCGTCCTCATTTTTTTAGCCGGCGCATTACCTTTTCCGCATTCGAGAAACTTTATTTGTCCACGTCGATTCAATCCCAATGCGTGACAGGCAGGATTATTATTAAACTGCTCTTTAGTTATCGTTTTTTCATTATTATTACAGGTTTTCATTTTTATAGCCGTTGCAGTTGGAAAGAGCTTTGCTAGAGGATAGGTTTTTTTATTGTCTTTTTTATTGCCTTTTCCATCACCTCGACCATTTCCACGTCCACTTCCGTCACCCCCTCCATTTCCGCTCCCGTCACCTCCTTCACTGGCATTAGAAAACGGTTTGCTACTTTTTAATTTTTTTCCTGAATTCCTGTCTTCTAAATATGCAAATAATTGCTTAAATGGAACTTCTATATTTTTTTCACCTTTTCTGGAAATTGTAACTTTTGATAAATTTTTACAATTTTTTTTATTTTTCTTATTATTTTTCTGTTTATTTTTCTGTTTATCTCTATTTTCTGTATTATGATTACCCCAGTTCTGATGCTTCACACCATTTGTAAAAGTTCCTTTTTCATTGGTGTAGGTTACAGCATTTGCTACCGAGAAAAAAAATGAAAAGATTAAGATAAATAAAACACTTACAATATTCATAAATAAAAAACTCATTATATAATTTATAGAAACCGGTTGGCTGCGCATACAGAGTGCTCGTAACTAATTTCACAAGACCGGTACTATTTGACTAAAAAATTAAATCATTAAATCCAAAAACTAAGACACAGTAAAGCTACTTCAATTGTCTAGAATAATTCCTGCCCTCTCAGCTTCTGCTACTCCATCGCCTTTTAATTCTCGCTGCTTTTTAAACGCTTTCCACTCATCTTCTGACATGTTGCTGCTTTTAAACTTTCTTCTATTTTTTTTGGGATTGATAGTTAATTCTGCCCCAGCTATGTTTCCATTTTTATGTTTACTTTCTTCACCTAGCGGTAAAATCCAGATAACACCGGCCACTCCCTCTTTTAATTTTTTATCATCAGCATATGATGCAATAATGACGCTTGCAGGTGAGACGAGTTGGTTAAGCACCTTATTAATGGGGCCAGAAATATCAAAAGAAACGGTAGTAGACTGATCTAAGGATTCAAGCCCCTGCAAGGTATGATTCATTTTTTTAGCAATCTGCTTTAGAACATGACCACGTTGCTGGTTAGACACATTGACAGCTAGCACTGTGCCTTCAACATTAAGATTAATTTCGGCCTCATTAGCCATAAGCAAATGACTAAACAACAAAAACACTAATCCAGTAGAAATTTGTTTAATTTTGCACATAGGTTCACCACCCTGAAATAATTATTTTGCTAACGACTATATATAAATGCTAACACATAAAAAACGCGGCCCTAAGGGCCGCGTTTTAGCACTTCAACTACTATTTATAAATATCTAGTGAAGTGTTTTTCTACGGCGAACAACACTAAACAGACCATTTGCCAGTAACAGCATCAGCATGATACCGCCCACTGCACCACCACTTGTGCCATTATCATCATCGTCATCACCAAATAATGAACCACCCGCATCAAGAAAATCATCTATAAAGCTTCTACTACCCGAAACCAGTGCAGAAGCGCTAATAACAATAAAGCCATTTGCAATACCATCAGCATCACCAGGGCCACCATCAGTTAGCTCAACTGTTGCAGCAGCCAGATTAGGTACATTAAATTTCACCCAGCCATCCGCTGCAGTCCAGACCTCAAAGGTACTGTCTAGTGCTAAACGATCAACCGTTGGTATAGTTAAGATAGCTGTATCACCCACAGGTAAGGTAATCAATGCGGTAAAGAAATGACCGTCATGTGGCATTGGAGCACCTGCTCCTGCGCCAGCGGGTAAGTCAGCTTCAGGATAATTAATAATTTGCAATGCACCTACATCAACTGAAGAACCAGCAGATACTGCCGTATCAATAAGATCCTTATAGAGATAAATTTCATTACCTGTTGCAATAGTAAGTATTGATGCATCGCTACTTATCTTAAACTGCTCAAATCTCTGTGCGTTATTACTGATTAAATCCTGACCTAAGCTTGGTGTACCATCAGGTGTAACAGTTAAGAATTTAACCGTTCCATCACCCTCGTCACCCTCTGTCAGATAAGAAACCAACAGACTGCCATCATCAGCCATTCTGGCAAATGGATGGCGTGGATCATTGTCATTACCATCATTCTCATTAATTAATATTGTTTCAGGTGATGTTGTGATTGCCGCCAAATTGGCAGCACTACCATCCATATCATCAAGTGCAGGATTAATGCGAATCATATTGATGGTGTTATTACTGATACCATATACCAGAGTTACGATACCGTTAGCATCAATATTCACAGTAGACGAATGGCTATCATCAGGTGCACTAATAAGGGTGGAGTCAATTAAAATCTCAGCATTATCACCATTAACAAGGGCATACCAGATCTGGTCATTACCATTAGATCGCCAGGTTAGATGCGCCCTGTTCTGGTTATCCATTGCGATATCAGGAAAGGAGCGACGCATATTATTTTCTGCGTCAGTCAATACCACATCTTCAATAACTGTGCCATTAGTCTCCAGTTTAAGGTATCGCATTTCATCTTCATCTGACTCCTCTACAATTACGTGCAGCTTATTATCTGTACCTACCGCAATACGTGCATGATTTGATTTGCGATTATCATCACCGGAAATATTAACCGGGCCAACAGTTATCAATGAAGCAGGGTTTGCTGGATTACCATCATGGGGCACTAATGAAGGATCTAGCACAGCCAGTTCCACTTCAGGATCGCTATATTGATTTGAATGCCAAACCATATATACCTTGCCATTTGCAACTGCGACATCTGGTATTCTTGATTGATCGCCATCATCATCTGAGATCAGTGTTGCGCCAATTAAAACTGTTCCATCAGCCGCTAGCATGGTATAAAAAATTTCATCGGTACTGGGGTCATCATTGTCATAAACGACATGAACATTACCACTTGAATCTGTTTCTACTGCAGAGTGATCCGAACCACCCACGGTAGTACCAATTGCAAGAATACGGTCATCTGCTAATGGATTTGAACCAACAATAAACTCAAAATAGTCAGTTTTGCCATCACCATCTGTATCTTTAACGGTTAATTTTGTGCCAATATTAAATTCAACATCATCTGTAAGACCATCATTATCAGAATCAGTATTATTTGGATTACTAAACAAACCAGATTCCACAATATTTGTCAGGCCATCTCCATCTGGATCAAAACCACTATCATCAAACGCCGTATTTAATCCAAATAGAAGCTCATAGCTATCGTCCATGCCATCATTATCTACATCGACCGCTGGAACAACCGCCATGGCAATAACTCTTACACCCATATCACCAATTTGAGTGGCTGCGCCAGTAGAGGTATTGATGTTGATCAAACTTGAATTACCACCCGTTCTACGTGGAAAATCGATACCATAGAGTATATCTGTATCAAAGTCATAGGCCATATCTTTGACTGTATTTTGCCTTCCCGACAAACTGCCTATAAATGAACTACTTGTTAAAGTACCGGCGGGGTGCTGTCTATAAAGACTAGAGCCATTGGTGACGAACAGCTCATCACCTGGTTTGTTAGCCACCCCTCTTAAACCAGAAGCATTTCTGGAATTTGTTATGGCACCTGTTACTACGTTAATATCATAAATTCGTCTACTTTGTTGCAGACCAATAAGAGCACCGTTAACCCAGGCCAGGCCAGTCATACGATTATTCTGTATGGTAGTAATTAAGGTTGTTACACCTGTGAAGGGGTTTATGGTGACAAGCTGATCATTACCCCCAATTTGATGATTATTGGTTATTGCATAGATTAGACCGGTATCATCTGAAGCCATTGCATGTATCGGTTTATCCATGGTTGCAATAACAGTCGCCCCACCCGATACAGGGTTTACTACGTAAATATTACCTGTGATACCATTTTCGCCATCAGCAACATATATTGTTCCAGCAAGTGACTCTACTGTGAAACCTAAACCTGCGCATAGAGCAATACTGCAAAGTATTCTTTTTAATCCACGAGTTGTTTCCAACATTTTCACCCCTTATTATCCGAATTTTTTATTGATTCTAGTTGATTTTTTACAATTCGCAAAAATAATCCTTACAAATCGCGCATATAATTAGGTGAAGATAGTACCCGATGCCTTAGTGATTGCCAAGTAACACTTATCACTTTAAAAGAATTAAATCTAATCGATTATATAAGCAGTATTTAAATTACTTAAATAGGCTTTATTAAAAGCGGCATATACGGGTTGCCCTACAACAACAGGACATGCATCGAAACTCTTCCGGCTAATTTTCACTTTTAAACTGTTTTTAGCTATGGCTAGTGTGAGCTGCACATAACCCGCTGCCAGACCCTCAACCTGTTCGACTTTTGCCATAACATTATTAAGCATACGGCCTCCGGCCTGGGGGGTATCACTAAGAAAAATATCATGTGCAGAAATTTGCAGGCTTAAACGTTCCCCCACCCTGGTATCACCGGCTGCTAAATAAAGCTCACCAATAGGCGAATCGAACGAAGCAATGAATGTTTTTTCATCTATGGTTTTCACCACAACCTCATACTGGTTATCAGAAAAGCCTGTTGCCTCGCCAACTGACATCTGCGCCAGCATTTCAACCACTTCACCCATTCCACTTACCCGTCCATGCTGCAAATGTATCATGCGGTCAGCCAGATGAATTAACTCTTCAGGTGAATGAGTTACATATATAACCGGTATTTCCAGCTCTTCATGCAAACGATCCAGGAACGGCATGATTTCTCTTTTTCGCCGATTATCGAGCGCCGCCAGGGGTTCATCCATTAATAATAACTCAGGGCGCGTTAACAGTGCCCGTCCAATGGCCACCCTTTGCATTTCTCCACCTGAAAGGCGTTCAGGTTTACGATTGAGTAAATGCTCTACGCCTAACAAATCGAGAATATGTGCAAATTCTGAAGGCTTACGCTGTATTCCACGTTTACGCTTCACTCCATATAAAAGGTTTTGTTCAACGGTCATATGTGGAAAAAGACGGGCTTCCTGAAAGACCAAACCAATAGGTCGTTCATAAGGCTTGAGAAAAATGCCTTTCGATTCATCCTGCCAGGGCTTGCCCGCAACCTGCAAAAATCCTGAGTCAGCTCTCTCTAGCCCGGCCAGACAACGCAATAGAGTCGTTTTTCCGCAGCCGGAATCTCCAAATAAGCCGGTAATCCCCTTAGCGGGAATGTGAATTTCTGCATCGAGTGAAAAACCAGGGCGGTTTAGCTGGAATCGACCATAAAGCTTATCTTTCACAGGCCCCGTCTCCGCCATTTGCCATTAATGGTGTAGACCATCAGGAGAATCACGAAAGAAAAGCCCAGTAACACAAGGGATATGGCGTGCGCCTTATCATAGTCCATCGATTCCACATGGTCATATATGGCAATGGAAACCACACGGGTTTCACCCGGAATATTTCCCCCTACCATCAATACAACACCAAATTCACCTAATGTATGGGCAAAACCTAGCACCGCAGCAGTGATGTAACCTTTCATCGCCAGGGGAAATATCACACTAAAGAATGCATCTACTGGCTTCGCACCTAAACTCCAGGCGGCTTCCAGCGGGTGGTGGCCAATGGACTCAAATGCATTTTGTAATGGCTGCATGACAAACGGCAATGAGTATAAACAGGAAGCAACCACAAGACCTATAAAACTAAATGACAGGGTATTGCCGGTAAGGGCCATCCAGGGACCTCCCAACATACCATTGGGGCTCATGGCAATGAGCAGATAGAAACCCAGCACCGTGGGTGGCAATACCAGTGGCAGGGAAACAATAGCTTCAATTACCGGCTTACCACGAAAGCGGGTTCTAGATAGCCACCAGGCTAAAGGTGTACACATCAGCAAAAGAATAAGGGTTGTTATTGCAGCCAGTTCAAGTGTCAGCCAGAGGGGGCCGAATCCGGGGATAAATGCATTCACTGTAGTGGCTTAAACCCCATAACCATTTGCAGCAATGATCTTTTTAACCCGAGCCGTTTTAATGAAATTAACAAATTCATTTACGGCGGCATTGCGGATACCCTTTTTCAGCACCACCAGGTGTTGTTCAAGCACCTGATGGTAGTTAGCCGGCACCTCCCAGTAACAGGCTGTTTGCTTGTTTTTAGGATCGAGCACCTGGGACATAGCCACCAGCCCCAGTTGCGCATTACCCGTGCTCACATATTGAAAGGCCTGTCCAATATTTTCACCACGCACCAGCTTGGGCTTAACGCCAGGCCATAACTGCAATTTTTTTAATACCTGCATCGCCGCCTCACCGTAAGGGGCCGTTTTAGGATTAGCAATAGCGATGCGTTGATACTGGCCCTGTGTTAACCATTGCTTACAGTCTTTTCCCTGTAAAGCTTCTGATGCACTCCATACCGCCAGTCTTCCACTGGCATAAGCATATCGAGAGTTAGTTTCGGCAAGCCCGTTATCCTCCGCCATTTTAGGGCGCTCACTGTCTGCGGCCATGAACACCTCAAATGGCGCCCCATGACTGATCTGTGCATAGAGTTTTCCAGTTGAAGCTGAGCTGAGTAATATTTTATGCCCGGTCTCTTTTTCAAATTCGGTTTTAATCTGGCGTATAGTACTAAGGAAATTACTCGCCACAGCCACTTTTATTTCTGCCGCAAAAACAATATCTGGAAGACATAACAACAAGAACAGAAGGTATTTTTTATTCATGATTGGCATTTTATATTTTGAACATAAGCCCTTATCTTTCAGATAAGAAGCAAACGACATAAGGGATTATTTAGGGGCGCTCATTGTACGGCATTCACTAATGGGCCTCAAGCCGACGCAACTAGATTTCGCCGCAATTTTAGTGCTACAATGCCCGCCCCTGTTAAATGACAGTCAACTGAATTCAATGTTAGCCTGAACCATGCAAATAAAAAGCCTCTCCAGTCAAAAGGCATTGTTTCGGCTGATTTATCTACTGTCCCTGGCTTTTGCACTCTTCTTTATTCAGTCCCCTGTCATACTTGGATTTCTTTTTATATTTCAGCTCATTCTGTGGAAAGCAAGCGACCTCAAGTGGTCACCTCTTGCTCGCCCACTGAAACGCCTGAGCCTGTTTTTTCTAATTATTTTTCTTTCCTATGCCTTTTTCAGCACAAGCACGCCAACAACAGATAACTGGGTAGATCTTGGCCTCTTTTCAATCAACTTAAGTGGCATTATGCTGGCCGGCATTATGTGCCTGCGGGTGACAAGCCTGATCATTACCAGCCTCTGGGTACAGAATGTCTCCAAAAAAGGCGAATTTGTAGGCTCGTTAAGGCAAATTGGTGTTCCCGCATTTTTATCAGTTGCGATAGATGCCTCACTTGCCCTGCTCGCGCCTGACAAAGCGAAACCCGGTAGTGGTTCTGGTGGCGGTTCTGGTGGCGGTTCTGGCGGTGGTTCTGGCGGTGGTTCAGGTGGAGGCTCTGGCGGTGGGCGACACAAAGATAAAAAGAAAGGTGCCTTGACGATTGTCTTTAAACAGATTCTAAGCGGAGATCTCTCCTTTCTCCACGATATGATCAGTAAGGCTTTCAAGCGCAGCGAAGACTACATCACTAAACACCACCCTGATATCAGCGCACAAGATGCGCGTGATATAGCCATTATCTCAGGCATGACCCTGGCGATGATGGGACTGAAACTCATACAGCTAATGCCGGGGCTACCCATTGCACCGGGTCATAAAAATCTTTTAATGCTCCCCATGTTTTTACTTGCCAGCCAGCTGACCCACTGTCGCTTTGGCGGCCTCTGGACAGGGCTAACCATGGGTGTAGTTAATTTTTTATTTGGTTTTGGCAAATATGGCGTACTGGAAATTTTACAGTTTGCTGTACCCGGACTACTGGCTGATATTTTATTACCCCTGGCAGTAAATGCACGCAGCCGTTTGATTCGTATCGGCATGTATGGCATGATCGGCGCCATTCTTGGCATAGGGCGTTTTAGTGCCAATCTTGGTGTGCTGGTTCTTGCGGGCACGCCTCTGGTAGCAGTAATAGCCCTGATGCCTATGCTGTTTTCACAGGTGATTTTTGGTACACTTAGCGGAATTGTCAGTGCCTATATTCTAGGCAGAAACTTTTCTAGCGCTAAGGAATATTCATCACCGGTTGAAAATGAAAACCAGATCCGAAAATCGGAATCCTGATGTTAACTATTTTTTAAAAGACAATATTTAATATCAGCAGTAACTGTTCCAGCTTGCCCCTGCCTCGCTCCAGATCAAGTTAATCAATGGATGTTTACTCAGTAAACTTACATTTGCTTACTTGGATTTGGCGCCATAACAGAGGCGAACTTAACAATTACATTTATAATATTTTTAAAATAAGGAGACACTGCAACATGGCAGACCTCATAAAAGGGGATGGAAGAACGCATATCTCAAGTGGATTAATGCGTGAATCCCTGGTCAGCACGAAACTGCTGGCCGACACACACGATGAAAAAGTCATCCCGATGGTGCCTGATGTCAACATGATCACCATTGGCGGGCAAAGCATTATGGATCGTGGCGCTGAAGGGGTATTACCTCTTGTCGATTCCATTGTAAAAGCCAAAGAACTTGGGCATAAAATGGTGCTAGGGGTTGGCGGAGGCACACGTGCCCGTCATACCTACTCTATAGGCGTCGATCTGGGTCTACCGGTTGGTGGACTCGCCCGCGTTGTGGGTGGTGTTGAAGAACAAAACCGCAACATGTTGCAGTTTTTACTTGCTCCCCATGGTGGCATCACTTTTGTTAAAGACCACTTCCAGGACTTGCAGCTGTTTTTAAGTGGCGGCATGATTCCAATCTGTATCGGTCAACCCCCATACCATTTCTGGGAGCCACCACCGTTAAAAGGCGGCTTCCCGGATAATGGTCCGGATGTGGGTCTGTTCCTGATGGCTGAGATTATTGGTGCTAAAAACATGATTTACGTGAAAGACGTAGACGGTGTTTACACGGACAACCCCAACACAAATCCCGATGCGGAATTTATTAAAGAAATTTCTGCCCAGGAATTGCTAGATAAAAACTATCCTGATTTGCCCATCGAGCGCGAATTGTTGCGCACCCTGGAAAATGCGCGGCTGGTTACCTCTATTCGGGTTATTAATGGTCTTGAGCCAGATAATATAATCAAAGCCATGAACGGTGAAGATATTGGTACCTACATCTATTCACAACGCGCCCTCGATGCCAAGAATTCTGGAGAATAAGCACTATGGCAATGAAAAAAGACGGAAAAATCTGGACAGCTGGAATGGACAATGCCTTTGCCGGGCAAACACTGACTAGCCTGGACTTAATCCAGAAAACATCAGACCAAAAGACAACGGCTGTTTTGCCTGAAGTCTGGGTTCTGAAAATTGGTGGCCAAAGTGTAATGGACCGTGGTCGTGAAGCCGTTTTTCCCATTATGGAAGAACTGGTTGCAGCAAAAGATGCGGGCATTCAGTTTGTGCTGGGCACCGGTGGCGGCACCCGTGCGCGTCATGTGTATGCCCAGGCACTGGATTTAAATATGCCGACGGGCATGCTCGCAAAACTGGGCTCTGGTATCCCGATACAGAATGCGCGTATGCTGCAAATGCTCATGGCAAAACACGGTGGCATCATGGTTTATGACGATGATTTCGAAAAGCTGCCCATGTATTTACGAACCGGTTGTATGCCCATCATGTCAGGTATGCCACCCAATGAGTTCTGGGAAAAATCAGCCCGTGTTGGCCGTATTCCACCTAATCGCACCGATGCCGGTGTTTACCTTATGGGTGAATTTCTGGGAGCAAAAGGCGTTATTTATATTAAGGATGAAGACGGACTTTATACGGATGATCCGAAGAAAGATCCTGACGCTAAGTTTATTCCTGAGATTACTGCTGAAGAACTTATCGCAAACAAACAGGATGATCTGGTAGTGGAACGTGTGGTGTTAGAGTATATGCAACGTGCTAAACACATGAAAGAAATTCGCATCATTAATGGCACCAAAAAAGGCAATATTACCGCCGCATTAAATGGTGAGAGTGTGGGTACGCGGATTTATTCTGACAGTTAAACCTGGAAAAATCAGTTGAAAGTGCGTAAAAGCCGGAAACAGATTCTGTTCCGGCTTTTTTTTCGAATTTTAATTTTTAGCCTAAACCTAAACTAATGCGGTTTAGTTTTAAAGCTTTCATCTTTCAGGTGAACAAATTCATCAAGCCCCTGGGTCGATAAAGTAAAACTCAACACATGGTAATCTTCCCTGTCTTTATCAGAATGCCCAATATCCGTAATATGCATATCACACTGTCTTCGGCTATCTGTTTCCGTTGTTTTTTCCTCAAGCAACTGGTGATCATAAGCGACCTTGTATTCTATTCCATATAAGGGGTAGTCTATATCGATGCGATGATTACTGTCATCGGAGCTAAGATCAACTACACCATAGGCAAAGCTGTCATCATCATAGAATCGCCGCTGAGTATAATGATAAGCATCAATCGAAACATTAGAAATTTGCTGGTCGACCTCATGCATCAGTACAATTGAAACCGTACGTGTTGGAATGTCTGTTTCAAATAATATCGACTCACTTCCTGTGGCCTCCATTCCTTTATAGGTGTACTCATTTATTACGGTTATGTCCGCAAAATCAGCTTCCAGATTTTCATCAAAGCTCAGAGCAATTTCGAGTATGTAGAATAAACCGCCCCGATCATAGCTTTTTTCAATTGAGGGTTTACCGGTAATAATGCTTTCTTTTGCTGACAGGGAGAAATTAAATTCATCTATTTCACACTGCGGACGAATTTTGTGGCGCAACGTTACCAGTTTTTCTTTACGTACATGGTAGATACTACGCTCGGTTACCCGGTCACCACAAACCACGACCAGCACCTTGTCCCGGGATATACCGATATATGAAGATAACGACTCATAAAAGCGTTTTCTACCTACGTGTATTTTCTCTTTTTTGCTAAATGTAGAACTCTTTTGGGTCCAGTCCAGTAAATCAAAAGCGGGACGACTGGCCTGGATTTTATCAATCTTAATTGCCAGACGAGTGATCCACTCGGCCCCTGGTAAAGAGATAAAACTGATAGAACGGTTATCCGCAATAAACTGGGGTAAAAGCTGGCTTATCCAGGCAGGAAGTAAGGTAGAAAGAAAAAAGTTTGTTATCGGGCTATTAAGTATGACCGTTAGATTTTCGCTACCCTTAAAATCAAACGCACCGACGGGAACTTTTAATGAATTAATTATTGATGCCAGGGAAACCACCGACATAATAACCAGTATTTGACGCCCAGAAAGAAACGAATGAAATCCGTTTTTATAAAGCTCAGCTATTCGAAGAATTCGCTTATCATTACCGATATTACTCAATGATAAAAATCGAAGAATCGCCTCTTCACATTGCTCTTTCAATTGAAGCCCTGCTATCTGTAAGCCTTCTAATAAAAATAACACATAAAAAAGTCCACCCAGCAACAGCAAAGCAGAAATTGAATAGGGGTCCTGGCTCAGGGAAAAATAAAATTTAGTACCCAGGAATAAAATTAATATTAAAGCGAAGAAGCGCCATAAAATAGCGAGAAACTGATTTAACATAAGAATTGATATAACCCGTGATTTATGGGAGCGTTTAGCTACCCGACACTATATTATTTAACTTGAAAATACTTAATGTGTTTACAATCCGCAGAATTTTATCATATTGCACCACTGCTGTCCCGATAACTTAAAATACCGTCATCCCCGAATGCCTCAATCGGGGTATAACAAAGATAATGAGCCATTGATCACACACAGACATATAGATACTATTACAACACAAAACTTTCTATACGTAACCGCTCCCGATTGAGCTGCAACCACTGCATAGCAATTATGGGTATCGCAGCACAAATTTTGCCAGACGCCATAAGGTCATGCAGCTCAGCATAATCGATTACAAACACTTTAATATCTTCCCCTTCATGCTCAACACCATGAAAGCCACCAGCCTGATCACTGTCAACCAGAGCACATAAGACATGAATTTTTTCTGAACAGCCACCCGGGCTTGAATAAAAGCTATAAACCTTCTCAAAGCTATGCACCTCTAACCCTGCCTCTTCGAGGCATTCGCGTCTTGCAACATCTGTAACAGACTCACCCTGCTCCACCATGCCAGCCACAATTTCCAGTAACCAGGGGCCATTCTCATCACCAATTGCCCCAACCCTGAATTGCTCAAGCAAAACCAGCTTATCTTTAGATGGGTCATACATGAGTACCGCCACCGCATCACCTCGATGAAATAATTCACGTTTTACTTCAATTTCATCTCCCTGATAGGTTTCATGCTGTATATGACAGAGGTCGATTTTAAAAAAACCCTGGTATTTAGGTTCTGATTTGAGTAATTTCCATTTCATGATTTTTCACCCGCCGAATAAGTGATATTATTAACAAACAATGCACTCTCAACTACACAACTTAATTGGCCAACAGATTACACATGATAATAATTTATGTATATTAATCGAAATAATCGAAGATGGCCCATTTCTGGTATTTCAGTGCCAGACTAAAAAACAAATTCAACATGACCAACATGGCAACGCCAACAGAAGATCACTACCCACTTTCACCATTCATTGTTTAAATGAATTTAAAACCGATTTACACCCGGTATTGAAAGCAATGCTTAACGAAACCGAGCAAAGTAGCCTACTTGAAAAACTTACTTAAAAGCAAAAGCTGTTTACCGCAAATGAACGCTAATAAACGTTAATCTTTAGTTTGTGCGCCTTCGGCGCACTGCACCATTACCACTTTTTTTTGCGTTTATTCGCGTTCATTTGCGGTAATCTTGTGCCTTTACTTTACCCCATCAAATTCGCTCAGCACACTCATGCACTAAACCTGGCCCCTGATAAATAAACCCGGTATAAATCTGCACTAAACTTGCACCCAGTTGAATTTTCTTTTCAGCATCTTCACCACTACTGATTCCACCCACAGCAATCACAGGAATTTTTTTATTTAAATGCGCCGCCATAACCTGCAATGAATGATCTGCTTTATTTTTTAATGGTTTCCCGCTTAAACCACCCTGCTGATTAGCATCGGGTAAATTTTCTACGCCTTCCCGGGAAAGTGTTGTATTGCTTACAATCACTCCATCAATTGAAAATTTTATAAACGTGTTCGCTAATGCTTCAATTGCATTATCATCCATATCGGGTGCTATTTTTACCACCAGTGGAACATACCTGTCCTGTTGCTGGGTAAGCTCTCTTTGTTTAAATTTTAAATCCCTCAATAGCTTATCTAATGTCTCACCAAACTGTAAATTACGTAAGCCCGGCGTATTTGGAGACGAAATATTGATGGTTATATAATCGGCGTGAGCATAAACTTTTTCTAAACAAATCAAGTAATCTTCAACCGCATTTTCTTCCGGTGTATTTTTATTTTTGCCAATATTAATTCCCAATACACCTTTAAAAGCAGAACGTTTTACATTTTCCAGTAAATTATCAACACCCTTGTTATTAAAGCCCATGCGATTGATAATAGCTTCGGCACCAAGCAGTCTGAATAAACGAGGTTTCTCATTACCCTCCTGGGCAAGCGGGGTTACCGTGCCAATTTCTACAAAGCCAAAGCCACATTTTGATAAGGCCTGAAAATACTCTCCATCTTTATCAAGCCCCGCAGCAAGCCCCACTCTATTTGGAAAATTAATTCCCATAACATTTACGGGTTTTAATTTGTTTTTTCCAAAAAACAAATTGATTAAATTTAATCTATCTAAAAAATTTAAACCTCGCAGTGATAACTCATGGGCCGATTCCGGGTTAAACATAAAGAGGATTTTTTTTACTAATGCGTAGGGCATTAATGCCATGATTGTTGATCCTATATTTTATTAACTATGGTGGATCCGCTTCGCTTGATCCACCCTACATCACATATTAAATTGCAGGGAAATTTCGTAGGGTGGATCAAGCGAAGCGGATCCACCTATAAGCTAAATAGCTTCAATATACTCCACAATTAATTGTGCTGTTTTTTTATTTCTAAACTCATTCACATCCAGCCGGTAAGCTGCTCGAATAAACCCATCACTTTCATGTATTAATGAAGCCGGGGCATTAAATGCAATAGCCGATATTGGTTGCTCAGCATCTACAGATTGCAACTCCATCTTAAGGTGTTTTTCACCCACTACACGCCAGTCAATCACTTCGAAGTCACCATCAAATGTGGGCTCAACAAAACCCTGCCCCCAGGGGCCTGAATTGCGTAATGCTTCCGCAAGATTTAAATTAAAATCATCACCCTGCAACTCTCCATCAGACTCTATAACACCCTGCAACGCATCATCACTTAGCTGTTTTTTTACTTCCGTGTTAAAAGCCACTTCAAATTTATTAAAATCGGCTTTATTGATACTCATTCCCGCCGCCATTGCATGGCCCCCAAACTTTATTAACATTCCCGGATTTTGAGTAGAAATAGATTCTAATACATCACGAATATGCAGACCCTTAATCGAACGGGCTGAACCTTTTATAACTGACTCATTATCATTTGCAAAGACAATTACCGGTCGATTAAATTTCTCTTTAATTCTCGATGCCAATATGCCAATAACACCCTGGTGCCAATCCGAATTATATAAACTAATACCATAGGGTAATTCACGCTGGCTCATTGTGGCCTCTAAATGCTGCAGACTTTGCATGGCCTGCTGTTGCATTTGTGCTTCAATTTCCCGCCTGTTTTTATTTAACTGATCAAGCTGTTCCGCTATGGCCATGGCCTGACTGGTATCATCCGTTATTAAACACGCTATGCCTAATGACATATCTTCTAAACGCCCCGCCGCATTTAACCGGGGGCCAATGGCAAAACCCAGATCACTGGAGACGATTCGATTAATATCGCGGCCGGCAGTTTTCAAAATAGCCTGGATGCCTACACAGGCTTTACCCGCCAGCATACGCTTTAAACCCTGGGCAACGAGTATGCGATTATTTTCATCCAGTGGCACCACATCGGCAATGGTTCCCAGAGCCACTAAATCCAGTAATTGCCCCATATTGGGTTCAGGTATTTTTTCGGTAAAATACCCCGCATCACGTAAGCCTGCTCTTACCGCAAGCATGACATAAAAAATCACACCGACACCGGCAAGATTTTTACTGGGGAAATGACAACCCGGCTGATTAGGGTTAACAATGGCATTTGCATCGGGTAGCTCAGCCCCTGCCAGGTGGTGATCCGTAACCAGCACATCAATACCCGCATCCCTCGCCGCCTGCACACCCTGGATACTCGAAATTCCATTATCAACCGTAATCAACAGATCGGGTTTATTCTCACAGGCAACGGCGACAATTTCAGGACTTAAGCCATAACCATAATCAAACCGATTTGGTACGAGAAATGAAACCGATGTGTGCCCTAGCATTTTTAGTGCACGCATACAGACAGCTGTGCTAGTTGCACCGTCCGCATCAAAATCACCTACAATAAGAATTTTCTGTTTATGCTGTATCGCATTTACTATCAGCACTACCGCCTGCTCAATTCCCTTTAACTGATTAAACCCCGTTAATTTACCTAGGGTATAATCCATTTCTTCAGGCGAGTTTATTTTTCTATGGCTTAATACTTTTTGTAACACCGGGTGTAAATCAGATTGTTTAAGTGATTCTGAAATCTCACCGGAAATTCGTTTTATTTTTTTAGTTTGCATATTGTCAACCAGAATCCTGATACCCCTTTAGGCGCACCTACAGGATTAAATATATTTATATAGTGGTTTAATTTTTTTCCAGAATTTAAGTAAATTTGTTCGATTAATTTTAAACAACTTCCCATTACAGGGGTAAATATTTAATTCATCTATTTTCTTCGAAGATAATAAATTTACACTACGTTTAAACTCACCATTACAAAACTGTTTTAAAGACTCAAACCATGCATCAACATCGCCATAACAAACTGATTCATATAATTGATCAAGCACTAAAACCGCTGTCGATTCAAACTCATCAATATTGTCAGTTGATTGCACCGTAATACCCGCCTGATTACCCAGGGCTATTGCCAGTGCTTCATTGGTAAATAATTTATCCGGCGGGCTAGTATTACAAGCATTCAGGTCAAATGAAAAATCCCATAACCACAGACCATTAATACTTAACCGCCCCTGATTCTCACGCAGCTGATTCACCTCATGCTGAAAAAACAACATTTGGGCCTCATTGAGTATTTTTCTCCACCATAGCTCATCTTCACCCTGTGGCATAAAATGTTTTATATCCCTGCCTAAAGTAAAATCCAGGGCACTAAATTCTAAACTCAGTGGCTTCTCACTTCGTAAATACCAACGACATTCGTTTGTTGAATACAAACTTAATTTATCTTCAGAAAAATGTTCATTGAAACTAGATATTAATTGCTTAACTTCTTCCGTTTCAGGTGAAACCAGATCTGGGCCGATTAATATGGCATGATCTGATTCTGCTTTAAAATGCACCGGATCGGCTCGGTAGTAAAAACCCTGGGAAATATCAATGCCGTCATGTTCAGCGCTTAACTGACATAAAGAGTGTTTACATTGTGGATTAATTAATCGTACGAGGGTTTCATGGTATGAATCACCCTGGGAATCATTATGGAAATCATCCTGGCATTGATCTACTTGTGTATTTAAAGTTTCAGCCCTGGATAAATATTTATTAATAACATTAAACTCAGGCTGCTTTAATTGTTGTTGAATATGAACAGGCAATTTATCTGAAAACGGCCCCAACAAACCAGGAATAACAAGGTTGAGCTGTTTCATTTGCTTTTTGTACGTTGCCTGACTGCTTCAAATAAACACACACCTGTGGCCACAGAAACATTCAAACTTTCAACCTGGCCCGCCATGGGCATTTTCACCAGTTGATCACAATTCTCACGGGTCAAGCGTCTCATGCCCTTTTCTTCTGCACCCATAATCAACGCCAGCTTTCCCGTTAACTGACTATTGTATAAATCATTTTCAGCTTCACCAGCCGTGCCAACAATCCATACCTCATTATCACTAAGCTGTTTTAATGTACGCGCCAGATTGGTGACCTGAAAAAATGGCATGCTTTCCGCTGCACCACAGGCAACCTTTCTTGCCGTTGGTGTAATACCTGCTGCCCGATCTTTAGGTACAATGACCGCATCCACACCCGCCGCATCGGCTGTGCGCAAACAGGCACCTAAATTATGTGGGTCAGTCACACCATCTAACACCAGCAAAAATACATTTTGTTTTTGTATGATATCCTGCAGTGACTTGCCTTCTATTTTTGCCGAAGATTTATAACGAACAGCCACGCCCTGGGTTTTATGACTATCGGCCTGTTTCTGTAAATCGGTCTTTTTTAAATACTCAACTGATATCCCCTGGGATTCAGCAAACTGTATTAACTGTTTAATGCGCTTATCATGTCGATTTTTTTCTACCAGTAACTGAAGAATATTGATCGGGTCATTACGAATAATTGATTCAACAGAATGGAAACCAAAAATAATTTCGGATTGTACTTGCATAGTTAACTATTATTTAGTTTCAGCCATGGCCCTGTTAGCCTGAGATATATGGGTGCTAAGTAATTCATCGAAGTAATCAACACTATTAATACCAATAATACGTTCACTTAATTCATTACCCTGTGCATTTATGAATAAAATGGAAGGCGTCACCTCTATGTCATATTTTAATGCCATAGTCTCAGCGGAAATTATTTCGCCTTTTTCATTACGTAAATAGTGGTAATCATCTATATAAAGCTGCCTGAAAAGTATTGTTGATGAATACTCTCCGGTTTTAATCATGGGCACCAGATAATTATCTCGAACCGCATCACAATAACCGCAGTCTTCAGCAGAAAACAAAAGCAGAACAGGTAAGTTACTCGTCTCGACCTGTTGCTTTAGTTCACGTAGATCTTTAACGGTTTGAATGTCATTAGCTGCTAGCGCATTTAATGAAAACATTAATAATATAAAACCAATCAACTTTAATTTTAAAATCATAATAAACGCTATAAATAGAACTGATTAGCTTAGCCCATATAATGATATACAGGCTGAGCCCTTTTTAGTTACTGATTAAACTACTTCTTTTTCGCTGCCTTCTTCTTCGCTACCTTTTTCTTAGGTGCTGCCTTTTTAGATGCCGCTTTCTTTTTCACTACCTTTTTCTTAGGCACTGCCTTTTTAGGCGCTACCTTCTTCTTCACTGCTTTTTTCTTTGGCACGGCCTTTTTAGGGGCCACTTTCTTCTTAACTACCTTTTTCTTTGGCACGGCCTTTTTAGGCGCCGCTTTCTTCTTAACTACCTTTTTCTTTGGCACGGCCTTTTTAGGCGCCGCTTTTTTCTTCACTAATTTTTTCTTTGGCACTGCCTTTTTAGGCGCTGCTTTTTTCTTCACTACTTTTTTCTTAGACACTGCCTTTTTAGGTGCTGCTTTTTTCTTCACTACTTTTTTCTTAGACTCTGCCTTTTTAGGTGCTGCTTTTTTCTTCACTACTTTTTTCTTAGACTCTGCCTTTTTAGGTGCCGCTTTCTTCTTAACTACTTTTTTCTTAGACTCAAGCTTTTTAGATGCGGTTTTCTTCTTCACAGGATTTTTCTTAGAGGCTGTTTTTTTGCTTGCTGATTTCTTTTCTTCTACCTTCTTTTTAGCCGCTAATTTTTTCTTCTCTTTTGGTTTCTTATCTTTCTTTTTCCTGTCTTTCACTTTCTTCCTGGCCGAGTCGATTGATACAACTTTAGCAGGCTTTCTCTTTTCATCATGACTAAGAAGTTCAAAATCAATCTTTCGCTCATCCATATTCACACCGGCTACCTTAACAGTTACCGCATCACCTAACTGGAATACCTGCCCTGTGCGCTCACCTATTAAACGATGAGTGACCGGTTCAAACTGATAATAATCTTTAGGCAAATTAGTAATATGCACCAGGCCTTCTACAAATATTTCATTTAACTCAATGAATATACCAAAAGAAGTAACTGAGGTAATCGTACCTTTAAATGTTTCACCGATGCGTGCCTGCATAAATTCACACTTCAATGATGAGACCGCATCACGGGTGGCTTCATCGGCACGGCGTTCATTGGCTGAGCAATGCTCTCCCAGATGCACCATATCGCTTTCACGATAAAAGTACTGGCTCACTTTATTGCCCTGAATCACATGACGAATTGCACGATGCACTAATAAATCGGGGTAGCGACGAATCGGTGAGGTGAAGTGCGCATAGTTCTCTAATGACAATCCAAAGTGGCCTTCATTTTCAGGTGAATATACGGCTTGCTGCATAGAGCGTAATAATACGGTTTGTATTAAATGAAAATCAGGGCGATCTTTTGCCTGGTTAATTAAACTGGCGTAGTCCAGTGCATTTAATTCACCTTTACGTTTAAACTTTAAACCTAATCCCGCAACAAAATCCATAACATCATCAATTTTGTCTACTTTGGGCCCCTGGTGAGATCTAAACAGCCCAGGAATTTCATGTTTTTCTATAAACTGTGCAGCCGCAATATTGGCCGAAATCATGCACTCCTCAATTATTTTATGGGCTTCATTTCTGGAGGTCGGCACAATTTTTTCAATGCGTTTGTTTTCATCAAACACAATACGCGTTTCAGTGGTTTCAAAATCAATTGAACCCCGTTTTTTACGCTGTTTAATTAAGACTTTATAAAGTGAGTGAAGGGTTTCTAAATGAGGTAAAACATTTTTATACTCATCTCGAAGTGCCAGGTCATTATCTTCCAGCATTGCTGAAACCTGAGTATAGGTAAGACGTGCATGTGAGAACATCACCGCTTCCGAAAACTGACTACTAATCATTTTACCCGCGGCATTAAAGTGCATTTCACACGCCATGCATAAACGGTCAACTTGAGGGTTTAAAGAACACAGACCGTTTGATAAAACTTCCGGCAACATGGGGATAACCCGTTCGGGGAAATAGACGGATGTTGCACGATTATACGCCTCTTCATCTAATGCAGAGGCACGCTGCACATAATGTGATACATCAGCGATGGCGACGGTTAACTTCCAGCCCTTTGCTGTTTTTTCACAATAGACCGCATCATCAAAATCGCGGGCATCTTCACCATCAATGGTTACCAGGGGTAAGCCGGTTAAATCAACGCGGCCTTGTTTATCCGCTTCAGAAACGACTTCCTTTATGTCTGCAATTTGTTGTTTCACTTCATCTGGCCACAGGAATGGAATGCTGTGGGCGTGTATCGCAATATCGATTTCCATACCCGGTGCCATGTGATCACCGATGATATCAGTAATTTTGCCCAGTGCTTTATGCCTGAATGTAGGCTGCTGAGTAATTTCGACAATGACGATTTGCCCATGCTGCGCTTCACCAAGCTGATCCTGTGGCACCATAATGTCCTGGGTAATTCGCTTATTATCAGCGACTACAAAGCATATGCCCGACTCAATAAACAAACGTCCAACAACTCGATCATTCGCTCGTTCGATAACATTAATAACCGCGCCTTCACGACGACCACGACGATCAACACCGGAAACCTGCACCACTGCCCGGTCACCATGTAATAAAGTCCGCATTTGACGACCATGCAGAAACAGGTCTTCGCCACCTTCATCTGGCACCAGAAAACCAAAACCATCCGGGTGAGCAATCACTCGACCACTGATTAAATCTTCTTCATTCACCGGTATATAGCCATCACGACGATTTCGAATCAGTTGACCATCACGCACCATGGCGTTCAAACGACGGCGCAGGGCTTCTTTCTGCTCGGGTGAGTGCATCTCTAAACGATCAAGTAAATGCTCATGGGACATGGCCCCTACTTCCTGAACAACCTGTAGAATCAGCTCCCTACTGGCAATAGGATTTTCATAATTACTGGCTTCACGCTCACTTTGTGGGTCTACAAGTGGCTTATCTGACTTTTGATGGGGGGGTCTGGATTTAGAGTGCGATTTCTTATGACGCTTTTTGTTTTTCTTCTTATCGTGCTTACTATCGTTTTTATTGGATTTTGCCATTATTCAGGTATCTGATTTTAAAACCCAATTGTACACAATGCCGCAGCAGATTGCGCCATTTGAAACTACCTTAATGCTTTTTATTGACAAAAACAGGTGCAAACGGTAAAGTTCGCGCCGTCTCGGATCATTCGATCCAACGCACCCATATGCCGAGGTGGCGGAATTGGTAGACGCGCTAGCTTCAGGTGCTAGTGAGCTTTGGCTCGTGGAGGTTCAAGTCCTCTTCTCGGCACCATTAAACTCATTTCTTACCACCCCTGAAAACAGCCTTAAACACTATTATAAAAGCATATTAGCCCTATCTCACTAACCACCCAGGGTACCCTTGTGTTGTATCTGAATCGCCTCAAATGTGGCTGCATAGTGACTGCAAAACATTAATTCTTTTCAGCTATTTCTCTAATTTTTTTGAGAACAATTGATACACGTGCCTGGCTTGCTTCATCTGTTGGCATATGCCCCGATATAGCATCAATGAACCGACTATCCTGCAACTTATTATTTAATCCATCAGACAACGCTTTCACTAAAACATGATCTGCCTGTTTAACTTCTTCAACTATTTCAGGCCGCCCATCAAACACCGCGACGATGTCCTCAATATCATGGCTTAGCAAATAATCGCCATTCCCACGACCATCAAATGCTTCAAGCTTTGTTATAAGAAAATAAGGTGCCGATACCATATGAATTGATTTACCAGATGGCAAAACTATTAACTCAGACTTTTCCATCGCAAGTGAATACCATTGATTCCCAAATCCTAAAATTTCTGAATCAGTTGGCATAACATCAAGAATAATGTTATTAGCAACCCAGCGACAAATCGGCGCATCGTCACTCACATCTTCTTTAAAGCCCTGAATACGTAATTTTGCAGATAATTGATGGTAATCTGCAAGTGAAGTAACTTTAACAATAGCATCTACATCCCGTGTAACGCGTATAGGTGGTGCAGCAATATCTGTTATTAATAAACCTGTTGCACATCCTCCCAAAAACACCATCTCATCAGTGAGTGCTCCAAGCCGATCAACCGCAAGCATTAATATTTCTAAATTCGGATTTTGCAGCCTAAGCATATTGTTTAAGCCGTTTTTTTAATTCTTTTTTTGCGATTTCCCGCTCCCTGGCTCGTCCACCTCGAATAGCATCAACTAGTGCCAGTAACTCATAGAGCTCAGGATCTTTTTTTGCCGCCTTTGGTACAGATCTATAAAGTGGAGAAAAAGACTCGCCGCGTATTTTTCCCTCTGCATCGGGCCAGACAGGTGGTGGCTCATTATTCGCCACAATAATAGAATTCATAGGTGACGCGGCATAGGCAGTCGGCATACCGCGGTTTAATTCTCCGTGCTCAGGTACAAACACATACTGAATGCCATACAAAAGAAATTCTTCAAGGTTTCTAATATTGGGCCAAATTTTATCGTCTTCTTTAATGGCCAATCTTGCAACCAGGGCCCGCTTTGCTGCAGCATGCACCTCAGAAGGGCTCATCGCCAGGTCAATCGCTAACTTGTTAAAGGACCAGTTTTTTTTACCCAAAGCAGTTAGCTTTAGTAAGAACAATATATCCTGTGGTTTGAGGTTCATTATGCATTCTTTGTTCGCGATTCGCGAATAAAGAATAACACCTGATAAGTTATTGTCAAGCCACAAATAAAGGAGTAATTATAAGCGTGCACTCATGTCTTAAAATTCGACCAATAAAACGGCTGTATGGCTGTGGCTACAACATAATGAACATTAAGAAAGTATAAAAAACGTCGAGGTTCAAATCCTCTTCTCGGCACCATTTTGACCGCATTAAATCTAAATTCGTTTCTGTTTATTTCGTTCGGTTCGTTTCACTTAAGAACTGAAATAATGCCGGCCAATCTATGCGACTTCATTCGAAGCTAATGGTCAAATCGTCATTATCAATTTACTGACTCAGTAGAATAAGACGATTGCTTTATCGTATTGAGACAGCAAAAATTGACATTCCTTGCCATAAACAAAATAAGTACGATCACATAACCCAAAATTCTGTTAGAGTTAATAAAAAATTTTTAAGGGATGGCATTTCAAATGAACAATTTCGATGTATTTAATGGCGATGCAGATGGTATTTGTGCACTACACCAGATGCGCCTGGCTAAGCCATTAGAAAGTACACTTATCACAGGTGTGAAGCGCGACATTAGTTTACTTAAACAAGTACAGGCTGAAGCAGGTGACCAAATTCTAGTACTGGATATTTCACTGGATAAAAACCGCGAAGACCTACTAAGACTGTTAGAAACGGGTACTGAAATTAAGTATTTCGACCACCATTTTTCCGGAGATATACCTGAGAACAACAATCTTCGGGCAACTATAAACACTGATCCTAATACCTGCACTAGCCTTCTGGTAAATGAATATTTAAAACAGCAGTATCTTGCCTGGGCAGTAACCGCTGCATTCGGCGACAACTTACACCAGTCTGCAATTACCGCTGCCAAACCTCTGGGCCTGTCAGAGGCTAAACTCAAGCAGTTAGAATTACTGGGTACCTGCATTAACTATAATGGATACGGCTCATCTCTTGATGACCTAATTTTTACACCCGAGAATCTATACAAGATAATCAGTCATTATGAAAATCCATTTGATTTTATTGAAACTGATGCCAGTTACCAGCAACTTGAAAATGGCTATATAGAGGACCTGGCCCAGGTTGAAATAACTAAACCAGTCTATGAAACCGCCAGTCACAGTGTAACCATTTTACCTAATGAAAAATGGGCACGTCGAGTGGGTGGGGTTTATGCTAATCAGTTAGCAACCCAAAACCCGGATCGAGCCCATGCAATGCTCACCCAGCAAAATGGTGACAATTTTGTGGTGAGTGTTCGTGCGCCTTTAAATAACAAAACCGGTGCGGATGAGTTATGCCGTCAGTTTGAAACCGGTGGCGGCAGAAAAGCGGCAGCTGGTATAAATAAATTACCTGCTGCTGATTATGATTTGTTTGTTGGAAAATTCACCCAGGCTTTTGTGTAGTTCGGTATATTAATTCACTGCAAATAGCTGCAAGTATCCTGAAGCTGACGCTCGGTTGTGTGCCCTGTTCAGGCACGTCTCCATCGGGGAAAGACCGCCGATTTTTGGCGCTCTGTCCCCTGTTGTGAGACCACCAAGAGCTGTGCTTACTCGTAAGGATTACGCAGAACAATTGTCTCATCACGTTCAGGTCCGGTTGAAATAATATCTACCGGAATTCCCACCACTTCTTCTAAACGCTTAAGGTAATTTAATGCATTTTGAGGTAGTTCATTCCTGTTACGTACACCGACAGTTGATTCAGACCAACCGGGCATTTCTTCATAAACAACTTCACATTTTTCAATCGCATCAGCACCTACGGGTGGTAACGCTATTGAATCGCCATTGTAGTTATATGAAGTACAAATCTTTAATGTTTCTAAACCATCCAGCACATCAAGCTTGGTAATACATAACCCCGTAATACTATTTACCTGTGCAGAGCGACGCATGGCAACACCATCAAACCAGCCACAACGTCTGCTACGTCCTGTGGTAGCACCAAACTCATGACCTTTTTCACCCAGGTACTGCCCCACATCATCAAATAACTCTGTTGGGAATGGACCTGCACCTACACGTGTTGTATAGGCTTTAGTAATACCTAAAATATAATCTAAATCACGGGGGCCAACACCAGAACCGGTACACGCACCGCCAGCTGTACAGTTCGATGAGGTTACATAGGGGTAGGTTCCCTGGTCAATATCCAGCAGGGTTCCCTGGGCACCTTCAAACATAATATTTGCGCCATCTTTACGCAGGTTATGCAAGGTTGCGGGAATATCTTCTATCATGGAAACGATCTTGTCACGCATTCCCATAATTTCATCTAATACACTCTGGTAATCCACCGCATCGGCTTTAAAATAATTAACCAGTGCAAAGTTGTGATACTCCATTACACCTTTTAATTTTTCTTTAAATGTTTCTACATTTAATAAATCACCCACACGTAAACCACGGCGAGATACTTTGTCTTCATAAGCGGGGCCAATACCACGACCCGTTGTACCAATGGCTTTTTTACCCCGGGCAATTTCACGGGCCTGATCTAAAGCGATGTGATATGGCATAATTAATGGGCAGGCTTCAGAAATTTTCAAACGCTGGCTAGCGGGAATCCCCCCCTCTTCCAGCATTTTAATTTCTTCAAATAATGCACTGGGTGACAACACCACACCATTACCAATCAGGCACATAACATTGTCACGTAAAATACCCGATGGCACTAAATGCAAAACGGTTGTCTTATCGCCAATAACCAGGGTATGTCCCGCATTATGGCCACCTTGAAAACGCACTACCGCAGATGCGCGATCGGTGAGCAGATCAACAATTTTGCCCTTACCTTCATCGCCCCATTGGCTACCCAGTACAACTACATTCTTACCCATTAGACTATGCCTTCATTAAGATAAATAATTTTATTCAACAACCCACTTACCAGACGCATTTTTCAATACCCGATTACAACCCAGGTCAGAAGCCTGCTCAGCAACATTACCCTGCTGCCCCGGTAAAGATTGAATTACTTTTTCACCCTGCGCGCGCAGCTCTTTTACTGCTTTCCATAGCTCAGGGTCATCATCACTCGGTGCTAAAATTGCATTTGCTGATAATGTATTATTTTGTTGTGATAAATTTAATAAGTTTTTTAAATCGGTGCTAAAACCGGTTGCCGGTCTTGCACGGCCAAACACTTCACCGATATCATCATAACGCCCACCACGTGAAACTTCCTGACCTTCACCCGGTGTGTATGCCGCAAATAACAAACCCGTGTGGTAGTGGTAACCACGTAACTCTGACAGGTCAAAGTGAATATCTACATCACTCACCCGTTGTTTAAATTTATGTACTGCCTGTTGTAAATAACTCAGCGCATCTTTAACTGATTTATCCGCATTGGTTAATATTTTTTGCGCATCAACTAAACAGCTTTCATCACCATGTAACTCGGGTAACGCATTTAACATGTCAACAATAGTTTTATCGGTAACCTGATCAGCTAAGAACGCCTGAATTTCGGGAATAGCTTTGCGTTGCATCATTTCGAATAAGGCCGCTTCCTGCTCTTCATTAAAACCGGCCTGATTTGCCAGCCCGCGATATAGCCCTACGTGACCAATATCTATTGAAATTTCTTTTATGCCCGATGCCCTGAGTGTTTCCACCATTAAACATAAAACTTCAACATCACTTTCTATGCCAGCATGACCATATAATTCAACACCCGCCTGAAACGGACTGCGACTACTGCCAAAACCATCGGACATGGTGCGTAATACCGTACCCATATAACAAAGACGATTAGGTGCATCATTTTTTAGCTGATGTGAATCTATGCGCGCTACCTGTGGGGTCATATCTGCGCGCACCCCCATCGAACGACCGCTGAGTTGATCAATCAATTTAAAGGTTTGTAAATCCAGGTCATGTCCGGTACCGGTTAACAGGGAATCAAGAAACTCTATCATCGGTGGCATCACCAGCTGGTAACCCCAGCTCGCATAAATATCGAGTAAATTTCTACGCAGCGTTTCCAGGCGGGCCGTATCCGCAGGCAGTGCTTCTTCTATGCCCTGGGGTAGTAACCAACGATTTTTTATAGCTATGTTGTTCATTATTTATCTAAACTTTTCTATGTATTGTATGGATGACTCAACTATCGCATTAAATACAGTAACACTGCACCCGCTAACATGCTGCCAAAACCAATAACCCGCAAGGTTTTATCATCTAACCGGCTAGCCTGTTGCATAGTGTCTCGCCAGCCCTTTGGATTGATGAAAGGCATTATACCCTCTATGACTAGCACCAGTGCCAGGGCACTAAGAAGTTCATTCCAGGCTATCATTGTAAACCCTTATATTTTACCTAATATTAAATCCCTTCAATTCTAATACCATTATCTTAAAATTTTCTATACACCTGATCAGCATAAAGCCCGTTTTTTAAAACGTCCCGCAGCCACAGCATGAACTATAGTAAGTAGCGTTAAATACCGTACATCCATGCTCACACCTTAAAAATGGCTTCTGCATTTTTAAGATACCGCCCGTCCATGCGCACAAAAGCCGGACATTACTGTCCGGCTTAAAATTTATCTCTATTAGCGACTACTTACTGCCTGAACTCTTAAAATATTTAAAGAAATCAGAATCGGGTTCAATCAGCATCACATCGCCTTTACTCGCGAAGGTTTTCTTATAGGCTTCCATACTTCTATAGAAACGATAAAAATCACGATCACGGTTATAGGCTTTTGCATAAATTTCTGTAGAAAGCGCATCGCCTTCACCACGTATTATCTGTGCATCTCGATAGGCTTCAGCAACCAGAACCTGGCTTTGCGCATCCGCATCTGCACGAATACGAGTTGCCGCTTCCTCACCTTTTGAACGATGTTCACGGGCTAATCGCTCACGTTCCGTACGCATACGTTCATATACGTTCTGGCTGATTTTGTCTGGAAAATCAACGCGTTTGATTCGCACATCAACAATATCAATTCCCATTGGAACTGCTTTTTCATCAATATTACTGGTGAGTACACTCATGATCTGCGTTCTATCCTGGGAGATAACTTCATTCACCGTACGTTTGGCAAACTCATTACGTAATCCATCATCCGCCATTTTAGAAATTAATGATGCCGCCTTTTGCTCATTACCACCGGCAGTAGCGGTAAAATATTTCGCCTCATCAACAATGCGCCATTTAACAAAAGAATCAACAACCATGTATTTCTTTTCTTTAGTCTGTATACGCACCGGGCGCTGGTCAATTGTCAGTATTCGACCATCCAGTTTTTTCACTTCATTAAACGGAAACGGTTTTTTAAATTGAATTCCCGGCTCAAAACCGGTTCTATCAATTTTACCAAAGGCCAGCAAAATAGCTTTTTCCCGTTCGTCTACAAAGAAGGTACACATGTAAACAGCAACCACTACAAAAGCGACAATAATGCCAATTATTTTACCCATTATCTTGCCTCCCTTGTACGTGTTGAACGAGTCCTGACATTGTTGTTATCAAAATTAGTATTCCGCGCGTCTTCAATTAAGCGCCCTGCTCTTTGCACTGCACCTCGACTTACATCACTATTTTGCAACATCTTATCCAGTGGTAAATAAATCATATTGTTACCACCTTTAACATCCACCATGATTTTGCTGGTTTGGGATAGTACCGCTTCAACGGATTCTATATATAAACGATCACGGGTAACCGCAGGTGCCTTACGGTATTCTTTGTAAAGGCTATTGAAACGCTGTGCGTCACCTTCTGCACGTGCCACCACTTCCTGCTTATAGGCTTTTGCCTGTTCCAGCATCTGCGCCGCTTCACCACGCGCAGTTGGCAGAATTTCATTTCGATAGGCTTCAGCCTGGTTCTTTAATTTAACCTCATCTTCCACCGCCTGGGTTACATCATCAAATGATGCCTTAACCGGCTCAGGTGGCTTCGCTTCCTGCAGGTTAACTCGAACAATTTGTAAACCTGATTTATAGCCGTCGAGTATTTCCTGTATGGTTTCCTGTGTGCTAATTGCAATATCTTCACGACCATCACCGAAAACATAATCCATGCTACTGCGCCCAATATGCTGGCGTAGTGCACTTTCCGTTGCCTCGGAAAGCGTGCGTATCGGATTTCGCATATTAAAGAAATAATCCTCCGCAATGCCGACCTGATACTGCACGGTAATCTCGATATCAATGATATTTTGATCCTGGGTCAGCATGGTGCTTTTGAGGGGAAATTCCTGGATATTACTCACATCCACTTTGAGCACTTTTTCAATCGGTGCAGGCATATGCCAGTGTAAGCCAGATTCAACTGTATAGGCATGCTTACCGAAACGTAAAACTACGCCTCGCTCAGCTTCCGCTATTTTATAGGTGCCGGTTAATAACCAGATAATCACACCGATGACCAGTAATGCAATGATACCACCCGCATTATTACCTGATGATACCCCACGGCCACCGCCACCTGAACCACCTAACACACCGTTAAGTTTGTTCATGAATTTTTTGAACACTTCATCTAGGTCAGGTGGGCCATCATTGCCACCACTACCCCCACGGTTACCCCAGGGGTCTTTATTTTTGTTTCCACCAGGCTCATTCCAAGCCATTAGCAACTCCAGCCATATTCAATTTTTAAGAAAACGGATTGTAACCTGTCTGTCACAGAAACAGAAGGCATGAGTATGCCATTTAATTAACAGCATATCTAAAGCCTATACAGCGTCTGCGATAGGGGCTACATAATCCACGGGTAATAGTAAATGTTCAGGCACAGACTCACGACTGGCCATTTGTAAAAGATCACGCCTGGGTATATTAATTTGTAAAATAAACTGCCCCTGATCATTAATTTGCTCATTTTCAACCGCTTTAATATCGTAAAGCAGGGCACGCACCCTGGCATCTGCGGGAGACAGACTTATTGAGCCTTTAACCACATCTTGCTTAAAATAATCAGCTAAGACCTGATGCACTAAATCCAGGCCCTTTCCTTCAATCGCAGAGACCCAGATTCTTTTCACATTGCCCTTCTCGTCATGGTCAATACGGGGCTCAATTTCCAGCCGATCAATTTTATTCATGATCTGTATCTGCGGTACTTTCATCGCACCTATTTCATCTAATACTGTTTCTACCGCATTTATATTATCCAGGCGCATATCATCTGAGGCATCAATAATATGAAATAATAAATGCGCCTGTTCGGTTTCCTGCAGGGTAGATCGAAATGATTCGACCAGATCATGGGGCAAATGACGAATGAAACCTACCGTATCAGCAAGAATAACATCGCAACCATCAGCTAATTTTAACTTTCTTAAGGTCGGGTCCAGGGTTGCAAACAACTGATCCTGCACATAAACATCTGCTTCGGTTAGTGCATTAAACAGGGTTGATTTACCCGCATTGGTATAACCTACAAATGCCACGGTTGGCACCTCGGCTTTACGCCGGGATTGTCGTCCCTGCTCCCGCTGCTTACGTACTTTTTCCAGACGTTTATTTATCTGCTTAATTCGCATCCCCAGTAAACGACGGTCAGTTTCCAGCTGGGTTTCACCCGGACCACGCAAACCGATACCCCCTTTTTGCCTTTCCAGGTGGGTCCAGCCCCGAATAAGTCGGGTAGATAAGTGTTTTAGCTGCGCCAGTTCAACCTGTAACTTACCTTCGAAGGTGCGGGCACGTTGCGAGAAAATATCTAATATCAAACCGGTTCGATCTAATACCCGGCACTGGAAGAGTGCCTCCAGGTTTCTTTCCTGGGATGGACTGAGCGCATGGTTAAATAACACCAGCTCTATATTTTCAGCTTCAACTTTTTGCGCTATTTCATCTGCCTTCCCCCGGCCAACAAAATATTTGGCATCCGGGGCATTGCGTCGTGATGTAACGATATCGCGCACAGTCGCACCTGCGGATAACGCCAGCTCTTCAAATTCAGTGATATATTCGCGTTGATTTTCTGCGTTAAGGTCAAGGTGAACAAGTATGGCCTGCTCGCCAATACCGGGACGATCGAACAATGTAGGTCTCTTTGAATAAAAATGATTAGTTTATTATACACGTAATGTGGTGAATCATTGTAGCTTAGTACTGATCTGCCTGATTGCATCCTGAAGTTGACTTAAATAAAGCAAAAATAACCTTCGAGGGGATAGCTCACATCCTGTCCCGATAGAGACATTCTGTAAGTTACACGCAAAACGGCTACCCAACTTGAGCAGCCGTTTTATAATTAGTGCCATATAAACGGGTTTTTATATATTTCCACCACCATTTCCATTATCACCATTACCATGTTCATCATCATGGGCATTGGCCCAACGAATCGCTCGTGCCGGCACAATGGTGGAAATAGCGTGCTTATAAACCATCTGGCTTACCGTATTTCGCAACATAACTGCAAATTGATCAAATGATTCAACCTGCCCTTGTAGCTTGATACCATTAACAAGATAAATAGATACGGGAACACGTTCTTTACGTAGCG
>Ga0316207_10001136_pt1 | contig 34992 bp, 55 predicted proteins | sample 6weekpyrite_MG_FD_204943 | JGI IMG/M metagenome (GOLD analysis project Ga0316207, IMG submission 204943) | Microbial mat bacterial communities from mineral coupon in-situ incubated in ocean water Damariscotta River, Maine, United States -... | ecosystem: Environmental > Aquatic > Marine >... | reverse complement strand
GGAAGAGCTCAAGAACAACACGCTTGTTGAGCAAAGCAAATCACAAACCGAACTTTTAAAGGCGCAATCAGCGAAAGAGACTGCCCATATCAACGCGCAAGTCAAAATGGCTGAATACGCCTTGAAAGAGAAAGAGCTCGAGGTAAAGAAACTGGAACTTGAGCAAACCCAACCTCAATACTCAACAGGAATTGGCGAAATCGTCATTCCACAAAACCACCTAGAAGGAGAACACGACTATGAATGAAACAGCCGAAGCGGTAGAAGTCACGGACGTTGCGAACGTCACGGAGACACCTGAAACCGGAATCGAGCAAGCGCCTGAACCAGCACTTGAGCAAGACCAAAATCCTGAACAAGGGCAAGAACAGGCACCCGAAGAAGGTGCGGAACCGGAAGCCCCTAAAGTTGACGATCCGTGGCCTAAAAAAGCGCAAAACGCAATGGCAAGACGTGACAAAACAATTGCCAAGATGCGAGCCGCGCAAACTGAAAGAGATCGAGAATTTCAAGCCATGCGTGCTGAACTTGATGCTCTTAAATCACCACCTCAGGAAGCCCCTAAAGAAACTGATTTTGAAACATATGGAGAATACTTGCAGGCTCTAGCTATTCATGCAGGCCAAAACGGTAATCAACAACAACAAGATCAAAATCAGGAACAGCCAAAAACTCAGGAAGAAATTGAAGCGGATGTACGACAGCAGATACATGTCGAAAAACGTGAAAAGGCCATTACTGCACAGGCTGAACAATACATTGCCGAGGTAAGTGATTTTGAACAGGTGACACAAGAGAACATCGACATTGTGGAGAATTTTAGTCCCGAGCTCATCATGACAATGCTTGAAGCAGAAGACGCGCCTCTGGCGTTCTACGCTCTTGCAAAGGAAGGAAAGCTTGAGGATATCGCGAACATGACACCAGTACAGGCGGCGCGAGAAATCGCATTCGCTGAGGGTCGTGGTCGTGACATGATTGCCGCAATGCAAAAACCGACGGTCTCTGAAGCTCCACAGCCAATTGCAGGCGCACAAGCCGCAAGCAGTGGAAGCAAAAGCCTAGCCGAAAAGACTGCCGATGAGATTGACGCGTGGGTTGACGCTGACTCTTAAAGGCAAAATGAAGCCAAAACATTAACCAAGCTCCAATTATGGGGCTTTTTTTTATGGAGAAATTAAATGCCTAATAATCTTAATAATATGAAAGACGCGCCGGGTGCCATCTGTAAGGCCGCGGCGAAAACACTTCACGACCACATTGCTTTTTGTAAGTCTGTTGACAAGGTTCCTGCAAAGGAATTTGAAGGTAACAACGGTTTCGGAGCCGGAGATACAGTATACGTCTCTAAACCCGCCCGTTTTGTCCCTCAAGATTCTTTCGATATCACGAGTACCCAACAGGACATCGTGGAAGAGAAAGTACCTTTGACGCTTGACATCATTTCAACACTTGGTGTGAACATCACCTCTATGGAGTTCGCTACTGAAATTCAGTTGAAAGACACAATTAAACGTGTTGTCCGCCCTGCCATGGAATCCATTGCGCACGACTTTGAAAGACGGTGTGTCGAAAAAGCTACAGACGCTGTCTATAACGCGAATGGAACACCAGGCTCGACAGCGTTTACAACGCAAGTTGTTTTGGCTGGTCGTACACGTTTGAACAAGGGAATGGCTCCTAAAGGAATGGGACGCTTTAACTTGTTTGAAAGTGAAGCTGGCGCATCCGCTGTTGATGATCGTAAAGGTAGTTTTCAAGACGCTTCCGAAATTGCAAAGCAGTACAAAGAAGGCTTTATTGGCCGTGCTGACGGGTTCAACTGGATGGAAAGCGAATTGATGAACGTTCACACAAATGGTAACGACGTAACAGGCGTTGCTATGGATGGTTCAACAGCAGAAGGCGCAAGCACAATCCATGTTGATGGCCTGACCACTTCAACAGGTACTTTGACAAAAGGTACTGTGTTCACAATCGCAGGCGTTTACGCCGTTCACCCAATCACAAAAGTCGCTTACACACACTTACAACAGTTTGTGGTAACAGCAGACGTGACAGCGGACGGTTCAGGCGATGCAGACGTTGCTATTAGCCCAGCTATTTACGCGGGTTCTGACGGCTTGCAAAACGTTGATGCTTTGCCAGCTGATAACGCCGCAATCACAATCATGGGTGCCGCCGATGGTGCATACGTGCAGAACTTGCAGTATCACAAAAGCGCATTCCGCGTGTGTACTGTTCCGCTAGTGATGCCTGAAAAGGCTGAGTTCGCGGCTCAGGAAACATACAAAGGTATTACAGTTGCGATCATTCGTGATTTTGATATCAAAACGCGCAAGATGATTACTCGCCTTGATGTTCTTGGTGGTCTGGTAGCGGATCGCCCTGAATTTGCAAACCGCATTTATAGCTAACTTCGCTTAGTTATTTTTACTGACTTGGGAGGGCTTCGGCTCTCCCATTTTTTCTGGGTTTAGGCAGGTAACCCAACAAAACGTAAATATCTGCCATGTTTTTGGAAGGAACAGAAATGTCTAAAGATCAAGTAACACTCGTCCGTGGCGATGAAACAAAACTAATCGACGCGGATCAACCTGAACGCATTGAAGCGTGTGAAGCAGAAGGTTTCAAACTGGAAGGCGATAAGCCTGATGAAAATAAAGATGACGGCGGCGACAATGCTGGTAATGACGGCGAAAATGGTAATGGCGATGGCGATGGCGATAAAGAGCCAGAACTTGACCGTGACGCACTCGTTGCAAAAGCCAAACAAATGAAATTGAAACATCACCCTCAATTGGGCGCAAAGAAACTTGCGGCTTTGATTGAAGATGAATTGCAAAAGCAAGGAAGTGAGTAAACAGTGGGTACAGCACTTGGTTTAATCACCTCCGCTATGCGGAAAGTCGGGGCTCTCACGAAAAATGAGAGCCCAGACTCCGACGAAGCGGCGGACGGTCTGGAAATGTTGAATGACCTCTTGGCGTCATGGTCAACAGAATCCATCATTGTTAACGTGCGCACTGAGGAGAGTTTCCCTCTGACCAGTGCCTTGGCTTACACCATTGGTGTGGGCGCAACATTCGACACGACACCACCCGTGCATATTGTTTCAGCCTATGTACGCAGTGGTTCAACAGATTATCCTTTGGATATCATCACAGACGCCGCATACGCGCAAATCACACAGAAAGATACCGCGGGCATTCCTGATTGTTTGAACTACAATAACGGATTTCCTACCGCCACGATCAAGTTCCATCCTGCCCCTGTTGCCGGATACACACTTTATCTTGTAAGCGAAAAACCCCTCACCTCATTCTCATTAAACGACACCGTCAACCTTCCGCCCGGATGGAGACGCGCCTTGATTTATAACTTGGCTATTGAGATGGCGCCAGAGTTTGACCAGCCAGTCAAACCGAGTGTTGAAAAGGTGGCAAGACAGTCAAAAGGCGCTATTGCCCGTGCTGTAATCAAAAACAAAAGCATGGATGGCAACAAAGGCGGCCGCACTCAAAACATCTACACGGGATATAACAATCAATGAAAATAGGCTTGGTCGGTGCTTCATATCAAATGCGTAGCTTGCCATTTGACGCCCAAAGAACAGTTAACCTGTACCCTATCTCTGACCCAAAAGGGAAAGAAATTTCTTCTTTAGAAGGAACACCAGGTCTTCGCCTTTTCGCTGAGGCAGGAATTGGCGCAGTAAGACAAGGTTTTGTTGCAAGCAATGAACGCGCCTTTATCGTTTCTGGCACCAAGCTATATGAGCTCGACAGTGCAGGAACAGCAACCGAGCGCGGCACCATTGAGCAAAGCTCTGGTAACGTCACAATGGATGAAAACGCAACACAGCTTGCGGTTTGTGACGGAAAATCTCTTTACATCTTCACCTATGCCACAAACACCTTTGCCAAGGTAACTGATACAGACTTTCCAAGCTCTGTTGGGACTGTGACCGCAATTGATAGTTATTTTGTAGTAAACCAAAACGGCACAGGCATTTTCTTTATCTCAGACGTAGGGAATGGCTCATCATGGCAAGCCCTTGAATTTGCAACCGCAGAAGCAAAACCAGATAAGCTTTTACGGGTAATCAATGCCCTTGGCCAATTGTGGCTTTTGGGTGGTGTCACAGGTGAAGTCTGGACGAACACAGGCGCAAGCACATTCCCATTCCAACGCATTGCAGGCGCTGTTATGACCACGGGTATTCTTGCACCTCATACAGCGATTGAAGTTGATACCGCCCTATTCTGGGTTGGTCGTGACAAATTCGGTAGTGGCATCGTGTACCGTGCAAGAGGTTTCACACCACATCGCATTTCAACAGACGCGATCGAGTACGCCATACAAAAAGCAACAGATTTGGAAAACATGCGAGCTTGGTGTTATCAGCAAGAAGGCCATGTATTCTACGTTCTGACAGGCGGAGGGCTTGAAACATCTCTTGTGTATGACCTGACAACAGGCCTATGGCATGAACGCGCATTCTTGAACGAGGACGGAGATTTTGAACAGCATCTTGGAAACTGCCATATGTTCGCTTTTGGCAAACATCTTGTTGGTGATCGTCAAAGCGGCAAAGTTTATGAGCTTTCTCTTGATGTGTATAGCGATAATTCTTCGCCGATCCTGAGAGAGCGGATTTTCACGCATTTAAGCAATGAGGATCAACGCATCCGTTTGAACGAGTTAACAATTTCAATGAAAACAGGTGTCGGCCTGCAATCCGGCCAAGGTTCAGACCCTATGCTTGGGCTATCTATCAGCAAAGACATGGCGCGTACCTTTGGAGCTCAAAGCCTTGCCAGCATTGGTAAAGCAGGGGAATACGATACAAAAGTACGTTACAGACGTTTGGGAATTGCTGAGACCGTCACATTTAAGATCAGTATTTCCGATCCGGTACCCGTTTCATTCTTGGGGGCATATCTACGATGAGTTTACAAGAACCGCCTACAACGGAAGTCATGATTGATCAGGACGGCCGCCCATCTTTGGCATGGCTCCTATTCTTTAATCAGTTCCCTATCGGTGACACAGGCGAAGTGTGGGAACCAACCTTTGACGGTTTAACAGAGGTCGGAGGTGATGCAACTATCACAGGCCGCTTTTTCAAATTGTCACAGGAAATTGTTTATTTTCACATTCACATTGTGCCGGCCACTAACACTTCGGCCACAGCAGGCACAACATTTGTAGACAACTTTCCACTCAACGTAACCAGAAATGGTGTGTGTTTTGCTGTTACCGGAAACCTTGGATCAAATAGCGGAATTGTTCAAGAAGGCACAAACAAAATCTATGTGCCCGGATGGACAACAGTTACCAACCCTCTAACCATTGTCGGTATTGCAGAGGCAAAATGATCGAATTTGAATTTGTACCTTTTCACACGGTTTCAAACGAAATCGTGGCGCTTTCCGGCGATCATATGGATGAACTGGAAGAGCCAAAAGACCATGAAGAGATTGGCATTGATTGGGATTACTACCTATACGCAAGCCAACTCGGAAAATGTTGGGGGCAGATAGCCCGCAAAGACAGAAAAATCATTGCTTACTCGTTTTACACGATCGATAGCAACCCGAATTACAAAAAATATAACGAAGCCCAAGCTGTTGCGACTTATGTGTCAAAAAAACACCGCGGCAAGCTAATAGTCGAGCTTCTACAAAAAGCAACTGACGCCCTGAAAAACATAGGTGTCAACAAAATCAGCATGTCCGTAAAGGACAGACGAATTGGTCGTCTTTTATCGATGTGCGGTTACGAACAAACATCAGTCAAATGGAGTATTTATAATGGGTGATACAGTCAGAAGAATTGTAAGAGTAGCCGCACCAGTCGTAGGAGCCGCATTCGGTCCGGTCGGTGCTGTTCTTGGTGGTGCCGCGGGTGGACTTGCAGGCGGAGGCGGTTTAAAAAGCGCCCTTATTGGTGGTCTTACAGGTGGTTTGGGTTCTGCAGTTAGCGGAGCAACTGGCGCCCTAAGTAGCACAGGCTCAAGTCTTTCAAGTGGTCTGAGAAGTGCCCTAAGTGGTGGCCGCAGTATTCTTGGAACTGTTGCAGGCACACCGCTTGCAGGTGGTGTCGGTCCGACCCAAGGTTCTGGTCTCTTAGGCTCTCTGACACGTGGCCTTTCCGGTGGTGCATCACAGGCTATCGGTTCTCTGGCTCGTAGTGCTCCGGATTTGCTCAGCGCATTTGCCGCAAATGACACGCAAGACGATATCAAGAAAAGTTTGATTGCCCAACAGCAACGATCAGAGGAATTATTTAAGCCGTATACAACATCCGGCCATAATGCCCTGAACACGCTGAACAACTTTGATCAAACAGCCCTTGAGAATGACCCGGGTTATAAATTCCGATTGAGCCAAGGCGAGCAAGCGTTAAATCGCGCTCAGTCTGCCTCTGGGAACTTGTACTCAGGGCAAGCATTGAAAGCCGCGCAAGAGTATGGCCAAGGTGTAGCCGATCAAACATACAACGACGCATTCGGCCGCAACTTCCAACTTGCTGAACAAGGCAGATTGGCAACAGGTGCGCAAGCAGGCGTTTACGACAATATCGGCAACATTCAAGCGAATTCGAAATTGGCGAAAAACAACATCCTAACAGGTGCGCTTTCAAACGCCCTGACAGGTAATAAAACAATCGTTGGCTACAAAGACGACGGAACCCCAATTTACCAATAAAGGAGGCTCATTATGGGAGTAGATTTAAGCGTATTCCACAAGATTAAAACCAAGGCTGACTTTGACCGTGAAGAGGAATTGTTCCAAGAGCGGAAACGGGCGGCACAAGTAAAAGCGACCGGACAAGATCCCGCGGCCGTTAAATTGGCCAATGAGATTCAAAAAGCGCGCGCCTCTGGCGACACTCAGCGCGTGAATGATCTCATGGTTGCTTCAAAGTCCATGGATAAAGGCCTTATCCGTGACGAGAGCGGCCGTGTAATTGCTATGGGAGGTTATGGCGATGCTTTGGGTCAAATTGGCTACGGGAAGAAGTACGGCGAACAAAGCGGTACAGAGACTGCTAAAGATCAACACGAGCCATGGCGAGCGGGCGCGAAAGCTCAAGCTGAGAAAAACGTCGATTTGGCTATGAACCCCCAAATTAAAGGCGCAGAAAGCGACGCTGTCTTTAGCTCGAAGATCGAAAACCAACCTGCATTAGATGCCGCCAATGCCCGTCAAAAGGCAATGGATGAAGCGCGCGCCAACCTTCCGGGCTATGAGGCTCAGGCTGGTTACATGCTTGATACCTTGGATAAGATGCAAAATCACCCAGGTCGTGAATATGCAACAGGCGGAAGCTCTGTCTTGCCAATTATTCCGGGTACGGATGCCGCAGGATTTATGGCTCTGTACGAACAAGCCCACGGCAAGCAATTCATGGAAGCATATGAAGGGTTAAAAGGTGGTGGTGTTATTACCGAGATCGAAGGACAAAAAGCAACACAAGCCTTGTCACGCATGAATAGATCAACTTCCGAGGAAGAGTTTATTGAAGCCGCGCAAGAGTTTGAAAGATATGTCCGTGACGGCCTCGTGAGAGCTAGAACACGAGCAGAAAACCCATATACAGTAACGCCGAATGAAACACCAAACACCCAAGCGCCTAAGCCCGGAACACGTCAAGGCGATTACATGTACACAGGTGGGGACCCATCAAAACAAGAGAATTGGAAGAAGGTGCAATAATGAAACCTTGGGAACAATACGGATCAGAAAAAGCGCCTAAGCCTTGGGAACAGTATGCGCCTGCACCGCAGGAAGAAGCTGTTGTTGAGGCTCCGGCACCCGAGCAAGGTTTACACAAAACCCTGTACAATATGTTCGACCAAGGCCTTACCATGGGCTTTGGCGACGATCTAGGTGACTTGTACCGCTCCGGTGCTCGTGCTATAAGAGGTGACAACTTCAAAGACGCTTTCGCCGAGGAGCAAGATTTCTCCCACCGCGAAATGGAAGCGCAACGGGAACAACACCCAGTCGCATCAACCGTCGCAGAAATGACAGGAGCTTTAAGCACAGGTGTTACAGGAGCCGCAACAAAAACCGGAAGTAAGATTGCACGTTGGCTTTCTAGTGGAAAGCTCCCAACGCGTATGGCGAAAGGGGCGGCTGTCTCTGCGCCTTCCGGCTTTACTTACGGGGCTGGTTCAGCCGAGGGAGACCTCGACGAACGTCTCAAAGCAGGAGGGGAAATGGCTCTTACTAGCGCTGTTCTTGCTCCCACTGTTATTGGCGGCGGCGCAGCGGTAAAACACGTTGCCGGAGGAACAAAAAACCTCTACAAAGGTTTCCGTGCAAGAGACGTCGAAGCCTTAGAACAAGCCGCAAACACAATCAAAGACCGTTCAAAACAGGCATATTCATACTTCCGTGAATCAGGTGCGAAGTTTAAGCCTCAAGTTTCCCAAAAAATTATCAAACAATTGGAAAGCGACCTTGTCAGTGACGGCAAGCTAAACCCTCGTTTGCATGACAAAGTTGTTGGCCTCATGTCTGACATGAAAAAGGAAATGAAAAAGACGGATTTGACGCTTGAAGGTCTTGACCAATGGCGCCAGCTGTTCGGAGAAGTTGCCGGAAACTACACGGATAAAGTCAACGCTCGCAAAGCTTCTTTGTTGATGCGCTCAATTGATGACGCTATGGGGAACATCAACCATAAAGACCTCATGGAAGGTACACAGGAAGCAATTGACGCCTTGAACCTTGGCCGCAGTGAGTGGGCACGTCAAAGCAAATTCAATCAAATCACTGACATTGTCCGCAAGTCTGACGGTGACGCAAATTACTTGAAGCGCGAGCTGAAAAAGTTTGTAAACAACCCGAAGAAAACACGTGGTTTCACGAAAGAGGAAATGGAGACCTTGAACGAGGCGGCCACAACATCCTTTGGTGAAGGTATTATGAAGATGCTTGGCAAGTTCGGTATCGATCTTGGCAATTCACGTATCGGAAACACTGCCCTTCCTGTTCTTGGTGGCGCGGCCGCCACAACAGCTGGCGGTGGCATCGTTGGTGGTGCGGCGGTTCCGGCCATTGGAACTGGCGCACGATATGGCCAGAAATTACTTGCCCGCGGTAAGGCTGAAAAGCTCTTAAAGACGATCGAGGGCGTCGGCGACAATGCGCCAAAGTCATTGCCTGACGTTCTAAAGACCCGTGAATTATCCAATAAATATGGTCAAAGTGAATTAGGGGCTCTTATGGCCGGAAACAAAGATATTCCGATCTCCAAGCTCAAAGACGTTCCACCGGATGTGATGAAAAAAATCATGGCAATGTCGCCTGCTGAAGCACGGAAAGCCCTAAACGCTTTAACGCGTAAATAACACCAAACACAAACAAACACACGAGCCCCTTAATTGGGGCTTTTTTTATGGAGTAAAGATATGCCTGTATTAATGACGCCTCCTTTTTTGCAGTTCTTGGATGCTAACGGCGACCCTCTTGCCGGAGGTAAGGTTTACACCTATGCCGCTTCAACGCTGAACGAAAAAGCAACCTACACCGACGAGAGCGGAGCAACCGAACACCCGAACCCAATCATTTTGGATGCCTCCGGCCGTGCGACAATCTGGATTAATGGTTCTTACAAATTTCGCCTGTATGATTCAGCTGACGTTTTTATCCGTGAAACAGACGACGTGACCGCATTTACAGCAACAGCGGCCGCAAGCTCTGCATTCCTACAGTCGTTTTCCGGTGACGGCTCAACTACCGGCTTCACTCTTTCTGAAGATTTGGGAACGGATGAAAAAGCCTTGATGGTCTTCATTGCAGATAGCGTCGCGGCATTTGAGCAAGAGTTTTCAGGCGACGGTTCAACAACAGCCTTTACACTATCTGCTGACATGGGAACGGATAGCAAAAACTTGTCGATTTTGGTTGATAGTGGTGGAGCGGAAGGCTTTGAGCCCCTGCCCTCAACTGATTACACGGTAAGCGGCACCACATTGACAATCACAAGCGCTCCTGCATCCGGTACCGATAACATCTTGGTAAAAAGTATTGATCGTACAAGCACAGGAGTTTTTGGTTTCTTATCACCAAACGATTACACCGTGAACGGCACGGCTTTGACTTTTTCAACGGCTCCAAGTTCGGGCACGAACAATATTATTGTTACAGCACCTTCGACCTTAGTTAACGCGGCTTCTGCTTCTGCGGCCGCGGCCGATGTTTCAGCAAATGCGGCGGCGGCAAGCGCAACAGCCGCGGCCACATCTGAAACAAATGCGGGCACCTCTGAAAGCAATGCTTCATCCAGTGCAAGTGCGGCCTCTTCCTCTGCAAGTGCGGCGTCAACATCTGAATCCAATGCCGCCAGCTCTGCAAGTGCGGCATCATCTTCAGCAAGTGCGGCGTCAACATCTGAAACAAACGCCGCGGCTAGTGCGGCCGCAACAGCCGCCGCTCTAACTGGAACATCAACAACGAGTGTGGCCATTGGAACAGGATCAAAGGGCTTTACGACACAAGCAAGTAAATCTTTTGAGGTTGGAAAATGGCTATTAATCACAAGTGATGCAGACCCAACAAATTATATGCATGGTCAAGTTACCGCTTATTCTGGAACGTCTTTAACTGTGAATATTACAAACGTTGGGGGATCCGGAACGCTCGCAGATTGGACAATAACTTTGTCCGGTACGCGTGGAGCCCCAGGTGTGGGAACATTAAGCAATGTCGTTGAAGACACAAGCCCAGAGGCAGGTGGTGACTTCTACATGAACGGTCACCAAATGCAACACTCCAAAGGTGCAGACGTTGCAAGCGCGGCCGCCTTGCCAATCATCACAGACGGTAACTTTTTTGATGTGACTGGAACAACAACGATTACGTCGATCAACACCACTGGACAGGTCGGAACAAGCATCACGTTGCAGTTCGACGGCGCATTAACGTTGACGCACCACGCGACTAATTTGATTTTGCCAACTGGCGCAAATATCACCACAGCGGCCGGAGATGTTGCAAGCTTCACTGAATACGCCTCTGGTGATTTCATTTGTACGTCATACACCAAAGCAGACGGTACGCCTCTTGCTGGTTCGTCAAGCGCCCCTGAACTTCTGCACATTCAAGACCAGAAAACAAGCGGAACAGCTGGCGGTACAGGCTCTGTTGGTGCCAACACTCGTACACTAAACACGGTCGTTACGAACGAAATTACAGGCGCAAGCTTGGCCTCAAACCAAATTACGTTGCCTGCGGGAACATATGAATTTGAAGCTTCTTGCCCCCATTACGCTTCGTCTACAACCGACAGAGGCGGTAGCAATTCAGCGTACTTATACAATGTCAGTGACAGCACTGAAATTGAAAGAGGTCAAAGCGGCTACATATACACCAACGTAGGTGTCAGCACCACGCACGTATCTAAAGTGTGCGGTAAATTCACACTAGGGGCTGAAAAGGACATTGAACTGAGACAATATCTTAGCAATGTCGGCGGCGCTTGGGACTTTGGTAACGCTTCATCGAATGGTGTAACGGAAGTGTATGCAGAAATCAGAATTTGGAAGGTAGGATAATGAAATACGCAAAAACAAAAAACAACGTGGTTGTACAAACGCAACCCAATAAAGGCCGCGGTTTCCGCAAGGTGCCGGATGATGTCGTTTGCGGTATGGTTCGTCAAAAGGATGGTTCGTTCGTAGCGCCTCCTATAGAGGATACGCGCACATATAAAGAAAAGCGCGCACTTGAATATCCTAACCTTGGTGATCAACTCGACGCCATTATGAAATGGGTTTTCACAGAGACGGAATTCGAAGTCCCTGAGGAACTCAAATCCATTGCGGCTAAATGTATGTCAGTTAAATCGAAATACCCAAAAACAAAGGAGTAAAAATTGACAAAATTTACTTTAATCCTTTTCGGCTTACTCATCTATGGAGCCGTAACACTTCGCATGGCCGGAGGCGGTCTAAAAGCGTACTTATTAAACAAAAAAGGTGCGACTGACGATAAAGGGAAGGATTTGAAAGGCATTATGCCGATCGGCCTTACGTGGGTTCCTGAATTGCTTTTCTGTCTCCCTTTTGGATACCTTCCCTATAAAGTCACGGAATATATTTTAAATGGCCTTGGTCATAGCGAATTACATGTGACTTTATTCTCCGCTCTCGCCTCGATCGTGTCTGTTGGCATTTCCTACATCTTTTTGCAGTCGGGACCTGGGGGCGCACTGCATTGGGGAGAAAATCCAAAACGAAGCTTTGAGAGAAAAAACAAATTACGCCCCTTGGTGTTCTTTCTTGCAGAAAAAGCAAATATCAAAGTTGGCAGTGTTCAATATTGCCGCCTTTACATGGGGGTTCGCGGTTTCTTTATCTCATTACCAGCTGGCGGCCTTGTCTTTACAGCTCTAATGCCGCTTGGCTATGAACTCGGACACCGATTAAAACCAAAATTCAAACAGGTTTACGGCAATAAAAAGGGGTCACTTATGTCTGAGGCCGCAAGAGAATACTTCGCCGGAGTGGGCGGTGCAATCTCAGTAGCTGTAGCAAATTTCGTAATGTTTTTAGTCGCCGGCTTAATCTAGGAGAAACCATGCAACACAAACCAAACGATAGGGTAATGCGGATTGTTAATTGTCTGCATCACAACAACCTTGCCCTTGCAAAAATAAAACAACAAGAATTGGAAGAGGAAAAGCTCAATGTCAAAAACGGAAGAAACAAAAGACAGCATTGACGTATTTGAACGCCATGCCCAGACCATTATCGCCGTTATCATTGCGGGTCTTATCAGCTGGGTGGGCTTCACGGTTTTATCACAAAGCACAAACATCGCCATTTTAACGGAAAAATTCACTTCTCTTGAAAAGCGCGTTGAAAGATTCACAGATCAACCACGCTTCACACGAAACAACTTTGATGCGGAAATGCGCCTCTATGAAAGCCGTTTAACGCTCATGGAGAGAGAGCTAGAGCGACGCAATAACCTATTCAACAAGATTGATGATCGCTTGCGGAAAATAGAGGTTGATTTAATCGCCAAGGAAGAAAAGTAATGTTTGGCTTTAAACGAAACAAACAAGATCCCCTGCACAACAGACGTCGGCTCATGGTCTTCGCTCTGGTCTACGCGATCGCATGGGGATTTATCATTTTATATTGTTCAATAGCATACGAATGGGGAGCGGCAAAAAGTGGCACGTTTTTGGGATATATTTCGACGATTTCGGGGCTCGGCATCTTCGGTTACTACCAAGCCGCCGCCAAACAAGACACCGCAGAAAGCCCGGAAGGTAACGACGCGGAAGATTGATAAAATCATTATTCATTGCTCGGCCACAAAACCAAGCATGGATATAGGCGTTGCTGTAATTCGAGGGTGGCATGTTAACGGTAACGGCTGGACTGATATTGGCTATCACATCGTAATACGTCGTGACGGTTCAATTGAATACGGCCGCCCTATGGGTATCGCCGGAGCTCACACAAAAGGGTACAACCGCGGAAGTATCGGCATTTGCATGATCGGTGGCATTGATAAGAACGGCAAGTCTCGTAACAACTTTACCAAGCTTCAATTTGCCACATTGCGCCGCCTCTTGCGGACATTAAAAGCGGATTACAAAGACGCAACAATTCACGGGCACAATGAGTTTTCACCTAAGGACTGCCCATCGTTCAACGTTCCAAAATGGCTGAAGGATAACAACATATGATAGGAAGAGTAATTGCAACGTTCGTCGGAAACTGGCGGATGATCGCCATTGTATCGTTTATTGCAAGCGTTGCTTTGGCCGGAACGTATCTTTACGGATACACGCAAGGTAAACAAGCCGTGCAAAACAAATCCATGAATCTAGCACTTAAAATTAGAGAGAAACAAAATGAAGCTATTGCCAATCGCCCTGACACTAACCGTGTTCTTATTGAGCGCCTGCGCTCCGGCCGTTTCTAATAAGAAGACCGTCAAACTAACCGCACCGATCGTGAAACAATATTCACAAGAGTTTCTTGACCAAGTGGCCGCAGAGGTCGAAAGCGGTGTTGCACCTGCATCAACTGAGCTTCTGAAAGACCAATGTGTTTTGAGAGATGAAGCCCGAATTTTAGGCGGAAAAAAGCCGCAATGTGCAGTTGAAAAGTAGACAAATTCCCCTCCCCAAAAAACACCATTTTTGCCATTTCAATAGTAGGATTGTGTTTCAATAGTAGGATGCTAATTATCGTAGCATCTTTTTCGCATTATAAATATTTGATTTTACTTTGAAAAATGGCGCGCCTGTAGGGATTCGAACCCCAAACCTCCTGATCCGTAGACAAGGATGCTTACCCCGTTTTTTCCTTATAAATCATTGTGATGAATTTTAAAAACCTACTATTGGATTTTTATTTAACCCTTTTAAACCCTTGGTTTTGTCTGGGTTCGTACTTTTTAAATAGTAGGCTTTTCCCCACTACTTTAAAGGATCAATCCATTCGACTTTCCGTCGGTAAACACGGTCAGTAATTCGGCTATCAACATGCCCCAAAAGTTTTTGTGCATGTTCTAATGTTTTTGCATCACTCGCACACTTTGCCCTTAAGTCGTGGTCAGTGAATTTTTCCTGCAAATCCGTTTCTTCAATTGCCTTTTTCATGAAGCGCTGCCATATAGATTTCCATGCGCTCGTATCGCCTGTTTCGATGTTGATATAAGACTTGCCCCGGCTGGTACAAAACAGGAACGGCGAAATATCAACAGGCCTGACAGACATTGCTATATCTACAGCCTCGCGCAATGCAGGTGTCCATTTAAAAGGGGCGTCTTTTCCTGTCTTGTTATGCCGCGCTTTTATCCCCTCCTCTGTAATGTCTGCCGTTTTCAAACGCAACATATCCCCCAGTCTCAAGCCTGTTAAAAGCTTCAATCTCATATATGCCTGTATTACTGGAATCGCTGACCTTGCCCGTTTCGGTGGTTGCAGTGACATACACTCCAAAAATTCCCAATCCTCCACATATCTTGTCCGCGGCTTATTTCCTTTTATTCGTACATCACCTTTAAACGGGTGGTTTTTTATCAAGCCCCATTCGACAGCTTTTGAATAGACGTCCCGCAAAAGGTTTGCTTCAAACTTCGCAACGCGCAAGCCTCCCGTCCCATCTTCATTCTTTTTCTTTCTCTTATCTACGTATTGATAAACGTATTGGGGCGTTATGGCATCTATAGGCATTTCCCCGAAAACACGACGCAAATTATTTGCCCCTCTGTTCAGGTTCGCTCTATTGCTCGCAGCCAATTCAGGCACAACCTCCAAACAATAACGGTCTAACAAGTCACCAATTGTTTTGCTATCTCGCGTGGCCGACCCTACCCGATCAGCCCAAACCTTGTAAGCTTCTGCGAGCGTTTCCCCCAATTTAAATGTCTTTTTTCCATCCCAGAATTTTTCCATACCTGGTGGCACCTGATACCGATATGCGCCATATGAATAGCGCCACCTTGCAGGAAGTCCTTTATTTTCTGGGTTGCGTTTTCGTGCCATTACAGAGCATTCCAATTTGGTTCATAAGTAGATTCTTGCGTGACAGTTTCTCCCCCACCCATAACATTTATGACGTGAGAGCGCAAAACAAGGATGCTTCCATCCGCTCGCCTTTTGTGCATGATACCCAGTCTATTCAACTGCTCGGCCTGTTTTTGTGGTTGCACAAATTTCGTCATATATTCAATTTCATCTTCGCTCAAAAACATATCACTCATATGTTTCTCCATCCGTTTTTGTTTGTGTCTTGTTTGTCTTTGCTAATTGCAAGTTTCCCTCTACTGCATCAAGCCCCGCTTTTAAAATATAAAGGCTACGAACAAGGTCTAGGATGTATTCAGAATCCCCTTTTTCAGTCCCGTAGAAATCATGAATATTGCCAAAATGTTCAAGAGCTCTTCGCGCCTTGTCGACATTAAAAATATTCACTTCTCGCGGCTGTTTTTGTCTTATTTGTTCATCATACCAACGTGCATGCTCTTCTGTCTGCCAATGTGCTTTTTTCGCCATTTCAACCCCCATTCTTCCCTGTAAGCTCTACAATCCGCTCACTCCGCGCTTTGTGGTGCGCAATAATCGGCCGCTCTGCCTTGATGGTTTTCTCGATCCGGATCAGCCTGTCATTGATCAGCAAGCCCCCTGCAAGCATCATGCCGCTAAAGCCGACTAAGGACAGACACATAAATGCGATTACTGTTTTGTATGGGTCTGTTGGGTCTTTGTATCTCATTTTGGTATGTCTCCGTTCCTGCCTGTAAGTGAAATATCTATGTGCTTATCGTCATGTCTCTTTAAGTATGCATTTAGAAACATTTTTGCATTTTTCACGTCGTGGAATTTTGCAATTTCAAAGCCACGTTCTTTGAAAGATATATTGCATCCGTATCTATTTTCTCCCATCACTTCAAAATCTCCTTTATGGTGTCCAAAACCTCTTTAGTGGCTTCGTTGGTTATTCTCATAGTCTCAAGGTCTTGCTCTCTCGCACACATGCAGTTACAGGCACGATCTAAAGCGTTGTAAAGGGTGTTTATCACTGTCCCTTTCTTGTCATTCTGTTCCATCAAGCAAACACACAAATCCGCATGATCAGGCCATGTTAATTCGTCTCCGCCTGCTTCCTGCCATTTTTTAATGGCTCGCATATCGGCTTCCCATCGCAGATCAAAGCTTTTTTCCAATTCCTGCACACGCTCAATCAACCAAGTAACATCTTCGTGAAACTGTGGAAGCGCCCGTAGCTTTTCCCTGTTCTTTTCAATGCGTTTTATTCTTTCGGCTGTGTCCATCATTCCCCCTCTTTCTTTGGTGGTTGTGGTAATTCTCCACGCACCCATGCCTGATATCCGCCAATAACAACATCAATTTGTACAAGATCAGCCTGGCAATGATTAACCCTTGCATAGTCCTGTATTCTTCTTAACTCTGTATCGTTTTGCGGTGTTGGTAACTGGTTCGCGGTGAGGGCTTTTTGGACTATTTCAAGCCACTCCCAATCTATGAGTTCGTGCGACATCATCCCACTATTGACCATGCCCTCAAATGTTCTTTTTATGTTGTCAAAAGCCCTTAAAGACCTCTGCACCTCTTCACTTGTCGGGGCTTGGGTGAGGTCGGCGCGGATGTATTTTGTTGTTACTCCGACACGATTTGTGCCTCGATACCATGCATTATCTATATCAATCCATTCCGGCATTTCTTTTTGTTCAGTCATTTGTTTTCTCCGCCATTATCTTGCCAATCATATTCGTTATTCAGCATGTCTAATAAATCTTGGCAATCACCGACACCTAACCCACCGCTAGTCTGACCTAACCAAGTAATTAATGTGCCTAAGGCTGTTTTTGTATTTTTTAATTCTGTTTCTAATTTTTCTATTCTTTGTTTAGTCATTTTTCTTCTCCAATCTTTCCGATATTTCTTCCCACACTTGTTTTGACCATGCGGGGTCTTTTATGGCCGTGCGGATATACGCCTCTTTGCAAATGCTTCCGCAAGGAAATACAAACGCCTGCATAAACAGTAAAAAACCAATGGCGGCACCGTAGGCCAACATGTCTAAACTCTTATTCATCACTTCCCCTACGCTCTCAAAGGTCTATCAATATCCGACTTGCGAACGCCGCCGCTACACATCGGATTGCCTGTCCAAAAGTCATACCATGGGACAATGACGACTTCGCCTTTGCGGCCGTTTTTGCCTTTTATGAATCTCGTTTTTTCGAATGTTTCGTTTATTTCATTCACCATGTTTTACCCAACCTTCCTTCTTTCTCTCTTTGTTTGTTGCATCAATAAAGAGCTTTGCTTCCCCGTCACACTCTGTGCATGAAACGGCGTAACCATGATCTTTTAACAACGGCTGACCGCAACACTGACAGTCCCTACCTGTAAGCATTCTTTCTGCCCATTCACCCATCCTTGCGCGCCTCCAACATTGCGTCTGCCATTTCATACATCTTGTTCGCACACTCCTGCATCGTCTTTTTGTTACCAGTAATGCAATGTTCACTTGATTGGCTTGCAAGCTCTCCGCTTAAAGCCATACCCGCGAACCAATCACGCAACTTTTCAGGCTGTGTCACTCTTTTCATTTGCGGTAACGGCGCCGCTCGACTTCCGCCACCTGCGGCCTCTGTTTGGGATTTCGGTTGTGTCAACCCTGCTGACTTTGTTACTCCTCCCGACATTCTTCTAACTCCTTCTCTTTGTTCTGTTGTTCAATCTGCAGCTCAACAAGAGCCTCTTTATATTCTGCGGGCATCATCACAACGGGTTTTTCCGTGAACTGGTTCACCATTACAAAGAAGCCGATTGTTGAAAGAAGCTTGATCAAAGTCTTTTGGTCTTCAATTTTGTGAGACTGTAAAACCTCGATCGCGGCTTTGATCTTTTCCTCTGTGAGCTCTTCGCCCTTTTCCTGCGCCGTGGTGGTGCTAGAGAACGCGTGATTTTCACCAAGCCCCATTGCCTGCAAAATATCGCTATTCGCTCTCTGCGCTACCAAATCACGGAATGGCTGTAGCTCTAGTTTCTTATTCGTCAATTTTCCGCACCTCCGATATTTGTTTCTTGCTAAATGTTTTCAGTTTTAACGGCCGATTACATGACTTGCATTTGACCGTCACGCCGTCCTTTGATTCCCTTCGATCAATCACGATCGTTGTTCGGCATCTTGGGCAGCTTATTTCTATTTCTGTTTCGAAATTTCCTTCTAAAATGTTGGTCATTTTTATCCCAAGTATCCTTTCTTGCTTGCACTAACCATCGCCTGCACCCATTCATCTTGTGCCTGGGCTTCGGGTGATGTATCCCGAAAATCTTCTCTGATTTGTCGGCGTGTCTCTTCCCGAACTTCTTCCAACGATGCGCCGTATCTCAAATTGTCGCGACCGTAGAGTGCGTCAAGGTGGTTTAGGCATTCGTCTTCTGTGCACTGGTCCACTTTCTCAAGCGCTTCATACATTCCGGGGTAATATTTTGGCATTCTGTCTCTCCTGTAAAAATGGCCTCCCTCGGGAGAATCAATCCTTGAATTTTAAGTTAATAAAATTGAGGGAGGCCTGTTCGTATTAAGCTTGGTTTAATAGTTGATTTGAACGTGTGGAACTTCGCCTTTGGCTATTGCAACGACAATGTCTTTAATCGGGTCTTCACCAAGGTTTCCGAAATCAACAGCATTCTGGATAGCTTCAAGAATCTCATTATGAATTTTGGCCTTGTGTTGTTTGTCGGCTTCACGCTTCGCCGCGGCCTCTTCTTCGGCTTTCTGTTCTGCCGCAATGCGTTCACGCTCTTGTGTGGCCGCTTGTTCTTTGGCAACTTCGGCGTCACGCTCCGCCTGAAGACGGGCGTTTTTCTCTTTTTCAGCCTGCGCCTCAGCCTGTGCCTTTTCACGCTCAACCTTCGCTTTCTCAGCTTTGGCTTTTTCTTCTGCCTCAACACGCGCTTTTTCAGCGGCATCTTTTGCAATTTTTTCTTCGCGCTCTTTCTGTTCTCGATCTTCTTTTTCTGCGCGTAATTTCGCAAGCTCTGCCGCCTCTTCCTCTTGGCGCTTTTTCTCACCATATTCGGCGGATAAGAATGTTAATGTGTCCTCATAGGCTTGTTCGGCACTTACGTCGAACTCTTCCCATTCGCGTTTATATTCGTTGTTGAGGCGGTCAATACGCTCTTTAATGTCTTGGGAAGTGTAGGAGCCAAACAATTCTTTCAAACCTTCGATCGTTTTAAGAACGGACATGTGTTTCTCAACACGTTCTTTCTCGATGTTTTCCCACTCTGTTAGGGGTCGTCTAACTTCCTCTTTCAAGGCTTCAAGTTCATCACGCATATATTTTCGTTCTGCATTAACTGCATCAATTGTTTTGCGTTGCTCTTCTGTCAATGACTTGCCAAATTTGTCTAAAAGCGTTTTTGACTGCGCCACCTTGTACGCCATAGATGCGATTTCTTTACGCCCTGCTGTTGTCTCCAAGTCCGGTGTAAAGTCTTTTGCTTCCTTGGTAATGGCCGCAACAATGCTCTTGATATTGTCGTTTCCGTACACCTCTGCAGGCGTTAAATCCTGAATTACTGTTAATTGATTTTCACTCATAATTTTGTTCCTTTTATTTCATGTAAAGTTAGTGTTGCTCGTGCCAGCTTTTGGGGCTCTTCATGTCCTTCCGCAATGGCGTTTAATGCCGCGTATAGTGTCGTCGCAACATTCGACGCGTCGGCGTAAAGTCTCTCGTTGTGTTGCATTTCACGCACCATGGCGTTCAAGTGCTCGACCTCAACCAAGACAATTCTTTTGACAATGACCTTTGGGCGTTCTGCCTCTTCGAGTAAGGCTCTGATATCAACGACGTTGTTTGTCATACCCCTGCCCCCGCTAATCCCCGCATAAAGTCCATAACCATGTTGCGGGATTTTTCAGTTTTCAAATTGCCCCAGCTTTTCGCCAGTCGGTAAAAGCCTTTCATGTCCATTTCAGGAACGGTCGTCCCTTCGTAGAAACCGAATACAGGCACGTTTAAGGCAAGTGCGATTTCTTCCAGCTTTGAGGCAGATACGCGGTTTTTTGCGTTTTCGTACTTCTGAATTTGCTGAAAGGTTAAACCGACACGCTTTCCTAACTCTGACTGCGACATGCCCATAAGGTTTCGAATGGTTCTGATTTGCTTTCCGATACGTACGTCGGCGTCTGTTGTTTTGCGTTCGCTCATTGTGACCTCCCTTTATTCCTGTTCTAACAAATCGCCGTTTTCGCCTGCTGGCGCGTCGCCGGGAAAAGGTTTGTACTCCTTTTCGGGTTCTTCGTTTCCCTCGGCTGTCTCTTCTGTTTCGGTCTCAACCTCAACTTCTTCAACCTCTTCGACGTCGATAATCGGCTCGGCAAGATCTTCATTGATTGTGTCAACGATCGAGGGGGAAGCCTCCTTATACTCAACTGGTGAAACGTCATAGATTTCGGAATCTGTTTGCATGCCCATGAGAATTTCAGGTGCATACAGGCGACCAAAGAACGCGGCCGAACGATAGCGCAGCATCAATTCAGGCATGGTTATCCATTTTGACCCCTTTTTGGTTGACCATCCCTCTGCCTTGGCCATAGCCATTGAAACTTCTGGGCCTTCAATAATCGGCAATTTTTGTTCTTTAGCATCGGCAAGACCGCCAACACCCTTTGGAAGTTCAAAGCCCTTGGCGACCGTCCAAGCCACACAAGCGCGTGTCTCGCCCTCGCCAAACATTTCAAAGCGCAGGGGCTCAAAACGTCCGCAGGCATTTACGGCCGCAATGATGTATGTTGAACGCCAAGACGGTCGGCCATGGATAATGTCAATATTCTGCATCACCATGAACGGGCTTGATTTCGTGCGTTGTGCGATTTCTAAAGCAATTAGACAATTTGCTACATTGCCCTGATACTCTTTAGGAATCATCGTGCTTGCTGATAATGATTTTGCAATACGTTGCGCCCCTTCGAATTGTTGTGGGTTCGCGTATGCGTAATTTTCGTCTTTTGTGATTAATTCTTTTGTCATGCTGCAGCTCCTTCATCTAGCAGTTTTTTTGCGTAATATGGGATACCCAAAGGCTTAATCCCGTTGTTGTAACCGGGCCAATGTCCTGTTTTCTTGCACTCAACCAAACGATTAAGCGCGGCGTTAAGTCTGGTATTTCCTACGTTTAAATAAGAAACACCGTCTTCAAATGGTCTGAATGCGTCGTATCCTTCGACGATGTAAGGCGGCTCGGGCTCAATAACCAGAAACACGTAATTGTCTGGTTTCTTGCCATACAGCGCCTCATAACCACGCGTCGTCAGTGCGGCCGAAACGTCGTAACACATGTTGAAAGCGGTGTTTTGGAATAGCTTTGGTTCAGCCGTGTAAGACATTTTTAAATCTACAATTAAGCTATCGTCGCGCATGAAATCAGGGCGTGCGCGGCATTTAAGGCCCGTCTCTGGATCAGTCCAGAAGATAGACGCCTCGATCTTGCCCGGTGCATCCAACAAGGCCAAAGCCTGCTTGTTTGCTTTCAATGAATTGGCCATGCCCTCGATATTCACCAAATCTTCGGTGCGAATGATTTTGCGGCCGTTGGCTTCCTTTAACTGTTCTTGAAAGGCTTTATGCTTTTTATTGCGCACAATACCTTCCGGCAAAATGTAGTATGTTTTGTCAAACAAGTGCGGCTCAAGCGCCAATGTGTGAACAGCATGACCCAAATTCATATGGTCTTTTTGCTTTTCCTTTTCGACGCCGCCGTCAAAGTACTTGTATTTGTACCGTGCTGGGCAGTCGATAAACTCCTTGAGCATTGTCTTTGACTGCACGTCTAAGCGGTCGTGGTAGTCTTCAATGGTCATGTCTTCGAATAGTTCGGCTTTCATGATTCACCTCGTGATTTTGCGATTGCTTGTTCATATTGATCCCTATGAGACGCTAAAAAGCCGTCATTCATTGCAAGGGTTAATTCTTCATATGATTGGATGCTTTCAACCGCCTGACCGTTATCAACAGCTTGACGAATTTTTGAGATTTTCTCGCAAATCCACTCTTGTAATTCCAAGGCAGATTTACACGCGTCTAAAAGTTCAGGGGTGGCTTCGATCAGACGAGCGTTTGCCATGTAAATATCACTGTGCCTATGTGTTGTTCCGTCACTCACCACAATTCTTGCTATGGGCAAAAAGTCGTCTTTATCTGTGACCCATATAACCCCCCGTTTATTTCCACGTTTTGGAAACTCTGCCTTTACTTTCCAAGGCCCTGGGGTGTGTTTGCTTTGATCACCCATTATTCCCCCTCCTCGATACGTTGTTCCATCTGGTCACAAATGTGCTCAATCTGGCCGAGGACATTGATAATTGCCGTTGGTGACAATTCTCCGCGTTGCATGCGTTCTTTCACTGTTGTAAGTCGCGCCAATGCCCCCTGCAAAAACACTTCTTCCGAAATGTGTTGTGAGTGTTCCGCCTGCATTTCTGCGCATTTTCTGATTGAGAGATTCAATCCATCTGTTGCGATTTGGTCGAGTTTCGGTATTGTCATTTTAATGTGCTCCGTGGTTGTAATTTGGGATATTGTTTACAGCTTGCCTGCGTAATATTTACGGCTTGCGGCGTCGTATTCATGCTCTTGAATATTGTTCTCAGCGGCTTCTTCTTGCTTGACTTCCAAAAACGCTTCCACCTCTGGCAACACATAGTCTTCTAGGGCTGCTTTGATATCGTCCGCCTCATTTGCGTATTCAGAAATGCTATCCGCCTCTTTAACAAGGGCAGCAATCTTTTCTTTAAAGGCTTCAATTTTTTCAATTTGGTTTGTCATTGTTTCGCTCAACTGTTTGTTGTAATTAACTCTTAATGGGGATTATTCCCCATATTGGGGAAAGCGTCAACAACTTTTTTGGGATAAATCCCCAACATTAGGCGAAAAATGGGGATAAACCGCAGAAATTCAACACTTGCGGTTGCAAAAAAAAATACATTTTATGATTTTATTGGGGATTAGAGTGTTGCGAGAGACAGACAAACCATATAGATAACAAAAGAGACCAAGGCGATATAACACAACAAGAATGGTGCTGTATATTCAATAAATACTGCGGTCTTCATGTATTCCCAATAAGTCTTTAATTGAAAGAACGGTGGCATTTCTTTTTTAACTTGCTCAAGATTTGATACCCCTACGCCGTTATTGCCTAGGCATTCAATGCGGATTTCTTTTGTGTTACTGTTCGTTGTTTCAGCATATCGAAACAACCATTTTCCGTTAATCTCATTCCAATTAGTACCGTGACCATACGTAATAGAGAGTGGAGAATATTTCTCCACAGCATAATCATGAAGCAATTGTCGCTTACGGTTGTTTAGCTCTTTATTCGTTTCCATCGGTCCGGCCATGGGAATATACGCCAGCTTATACCTCCACAAAAAATAAAACAGTAGACAAAACGCCCATACACAAATTAGAAATGGATTGGCTTTATCAATATCCATACCGAAAACACTCATGTCATCAATCTGGACACCAGTTGTAATAAAGAAAATTATTGTGGTACTGGATAAAATAAGGTTTTTTCTGCTGCGTGCAAAAATCGTTTCTTTCATAGTTTCCATTCATTACCCCTTACAAACAGCCGTTTACACCATTAAGGACTTTCTCTGTCCAGTTCCGTGCTGTAATGTTTGGAGACACTGCGCGCTTTGAAACAACCTCAATCTCTGTCTTGTTCGCGCCCTTGCGGTAAACAAACACCGCCACGTTCTCACCATAGCTGAATGCTGTCATGCCGCGTTGTGCCAGAATATAACCGTCTGTTTTATTCTCAGTAGCAATGCTCAAGCCCAAGCCGTTCACGCTACATACAGCCGCTTTCCATGCTGTATTGAATGACGCATCGTATGTGCGTTTAATGCCCGTACCTTTTGCAAGGCGCGCATCGCCAAGAGTTGTACAGCCAGCTAATAAAAGAGCCACACATGCAATACTTAGAATTTTTTTCATTTGTAATATCCTTTTACATCCATTGCCAACGACCGATAACACGGCCATTAATATAAACCTCTGACATGTCACGCTCATACTCTGCATAACTTGTATTTGCTGATTTGATCTTAACACGCACCGGATCAGTATTAGGAATAATTTCACATTGCTTCATTACAAGCCCCATGCCATCCCAAAGAACAAAGATACCAGGCGGTGACGGTGTTTGATTTGTTGTATCGACAAAAACCGGATCACCTGAATTGATAAGTGGCGCCATGGAATCCCCCTGAGCACGAATGATTTTAATCATTTCGGCTGGTGCATTTGTATATTGCCGGATAAAGTCACGCGGGATTTGCCAACGGTTCACAATATCTGTGCCGTCAGACTCTTCAAAAGCAGCCGCACCCGCAGATGGGGAAACGGAAAGCTCATCAATAAAGAAATTTTTATTTACCTCTGGGGAATCTTCCATAGCTTTCTGCATGCATTGTATCTTCTCTTTAACCGTTAGCATCTTATGGTTTGCCTCTTTGATAATATCATCTCCGGTCGTGTGTAAATCACGTAAATCGGAGATTTGGTTCTCATAAAAGAGATCATCAACACCACATTTGAACACCTTAGCAATTGCCTGCAAAGTCGAGAAACGCGGGGATTTTGATCGGCCCGACAGTATATCGCGTATAGCGCTCTCATTTAGGCCAGCCTTTTTAGAAAGCTGCAGTTTATTCAACTGCATTTCCTTCATGCCAGCTTCAATATTTCGCCTTAGAATCTTTTCATCTTTTTCCATGTTCCCAATGTCTTACAATTCGCTGGGGAAATCATTCGTTATTTTTCCCCATTTTTTACTTTACTTTGGGGAAATGTCCCCATATATTAGTTTTCATGATGAATAAACTTATTGAACAAATCGACCGTTTTTTAAAAGAAAACCAAATGAAACCTTCAACATTTGGGCATAAGGCCGTGAACGATGGAAAATTCGTTGCTCGCATCCGCAAAGGGGGGCGTGTCTGGCCGGAAACTGAAAAAAAGGTCTTGGACTTTATAGCCACCTACAAAGACGAGGCGGCCTAAATTGATTTTACATTTCCCTGACAACTTCCTGAATTTCCAAAGCGATCGCTTGCACCCAAGCGTCAAGCCCCGTCCGTGGGGCTATCTCGCAAAGGTATTCAGAAATGGATTGAAGATCGTTCTTAATTTCACAGGCCGTCTTGTTTTGGCGAACTCTGCCGGCCGGAAATTGAATGACGTTGTTTTTATACATGGTCAGTTTTTCTCCTTCTGTGTTGATAAACATAGATTAGGAGGATTTCCAAATGTCAAAAAAATTTACCCCAGAATTTCCAGATTTGGAAAAAACGGAGGTTTGCATGAAAGCTGGTGACGTAACTTTCAGACAGACCTTGCATAAAATCGCCCCGAAGGAACACGGGGAGAGCCGCCCTGCTTGGTTTATCCGAGCTGGTCGCAAAGTACAAATAACGGCTTCTCGCTTGAAAAGCCTTTTTTATAACCCGGACTGCACCGTGAGCTTTGAAGAAGGCATGCGGATTGTAGCCGAACTACGCAAAGTCGAACGAATGCAGGAACAAATCGACTTTGACGCGCGAACTTTTGACAGGAGGTTGCGCGATTTACAGGAGCAACAGGAGAACATACTAAATGAATTACGACGCCTTGAAAGTGGGGGCTCGCGTCCGCACTAATTTTTTTCTAGCCAGAATTACAGTGAACCTCGCCCAAACATCCTTTTGGTTTGGCGAACGCTTCAACACAGCATCCAAATATTTCACGAATAAAGCTGAGAAGGCTTTAAACGACCGCAAAAAATAGCGCGCGGCCGTACTTTACCACATCCATAACAACCCTAAAGGAGACAAAACACATGGATATTATCAAAGTAAAAATCAAAGGAGACGAAACGGAAATCGTTTATAACGATAATCCCAACGTCAAAACAACACAAAATACGTTTCTAAAATCGGAAGACACCCGAAGCCAGAAATTCACAGATTCTATGGCCGCTTTGACCAGGCACTTGCAATCTGTTGTGAGTTTACCTGCAAAATATCTTGATACGGTTATCGTATCCGGCGTGTCTTTCCGTGACCATGAAACAAAAGGCATGGGAGCCGTTATTTCAGCGCAGAAAAAACTCTCTCACTGTTCTAGCCCCTTCAATATGAGCACCCCGTTAATGTGGGAAGGCTCAGAAGGCCAGAACGATGCAGTATTTGACCAAAACACATTGGAATTACTGCAAGCAATCCGAGAAGAGGCTGAGGCATTTGTAAATGGTGCACGAGCACAGCAAGACCTCTTTGACGAAGACGAAGAAGAATTGGCAGACAGTGTCAACGAAGCGGACGCGGAGGCAGCATAATATGAGCAAGGCCATCCAAAAACCAAACAATAAGAGCGGTCTTGGATGGCCGCCTCTTTTGGCGATCGATATAGGGCAACAAATGGGCTATGCCGTTCGCACTCAGAATGGGGAAATTAAAAGCGGCTCACGTCCATTAAAGCACCGAAACATAGGAGCGCGCACTCTTAAAATGCGACAATTTTTATATGAGATTTACAACGAAAGCCCCACCCTTGAAACGATCTATTATGAGGACGTCCAATTCCAGCGATCAAGGAAGGTAAACCCCGCGTACTCATATGCAGGCTTCATGGGGGAAATCCAAGCATTTTGCGTCTTAAAGAAACTGCGTTGTGTTCCTGTACAGATTAAATCTATCAAAAAGCATGCCACGGGCAATGCAAACGCAGGCAAACCCGCCGTTATCGCGGCTGTTGAATCATGGGGGCACTCTCCATACGACGACAACGAAGCCGACGCAATCGCAATGCTTGATTTGATGATTACGAAACGGGGGGATAAATGAGCGCAGAATTGAAAGATAAAGCGATCGAATTTGAACACTATGTGACGCCACAATGGGCCATTGATCGCATTCTCGAAAAAGAAACCCTTACACAACACATTGTGGATCCCTGTTGCGGAACAGGTGTAATGACTGCCGCCGCTAGAAAAGCAGGGTACAGCCCTATTCCATACGACATTCATGATTGGGGGTTCTTTGGTACACGCCTGAAAGATTTTTTAGATATGGACGCATTTCCATTCAGAAACACAAGCGTCTTTATGAACCCGCCATTTTCCAAGGCTGTTGAATTTGTCGAGAAATCTATAGAGCTCGGAGCGAAAAAGATTGTCTGTTTTCAGCGCTTCGCATGGTTTGAAAGCAAAGGGCGTCAAGACTTCTGGGACAAGCATCCGCCACAACGCATTTATCTGTGCGGTCAACGCGCCACATGCTGGCGATATGACCTACATGAAGAGAACAAAGACAAAGCTGGAACCCCTACCGCGCACGCTTGGTTTGTATGGGAAAAAGGGCAACACAACGGAACAGTTTTAGACAGGATCTACAAATGACCATTAATTATCTTGATTTATTCTCTGGATGTGGTGGCTTTCGATACGGGCTAGACCTTGCAGGTGTATCGATTGGATATGAGGCGCACAGCGATATAGACAAGAATGCAAACAAAACATATGAACGACATTTTAAAAACAGTGAGGCTTTAAATGACATTAGATCAATTCAACCTGTTCGAGGAAAACTCAATGGTGAAAAAATCAACCTCATCACTTTTGGATTCCCTTGCCAAGATGTTTCAGTTGCTGGTGACGGGAAAGGATTGGGAGGCAGTAGATCATCTCTCTTCTTTGAAGCAATTAGACTTGTGCGGGAGCTCAAACCCGAAACTTTTATCTTTGAAAACGTCAAAGGTCTTTTCAGTAGTCCAAAGGAAGAACCCGGACGAGACTTTACGACAGTATTGCGAACAATCGCCGACCTTGGGCTTTATGACTGCCAATGGCAATTGCTTAATACTAGATGGTTTCTCCCCCAAAATAGAGAGCGAATTTACTTTGTGGGACATCTTAGAGGCAGAACCAGACCAAAAGTATTTCCTATCGGAAGAGAAACTGAAAGGTCTTTTAAAAGGACAAAGCAAACCGCAGTTAATTGCCTCACAGCCGGAGGAAACAGCGGGGGATTACACTCAAGCATGACCCTTATTGCGGGCACGCTACGCACTCACAACGACGGAAAGGGATTTAGAGCAACGTCAAATGGCGATTGCCCAACAATACCTGCAAGAGCTAGAGAAGACGGTAGTGGTCAACCGTGTGTTATGGGGGTGCTTACACCAGATAGAAAAGAAAAACGCCAGAACGGACCACGTTTCAAAAAAGATATAAGTTTCACACTAACTACACAGGATAGACACGGCGTTTATGACGGTCAGTATATAAGGCGTTTAACGCCAATTGAATGTTGCCGTTTACATGGTTTTCCAGACAACTGGGTAAACCACTTATCTGATACTCAAGCATATAAACAAATGGGAAACACTGTATCTCCTGTGCTGACACACAGGATTTTTAACAGAGCTTACAAAGGCGGGGCATATGAGAGCGAAGCAAAAGCGCAAAAGCGCATAACGGAATTACAGGAGAGTTTGAAGTGAGCTGGTTTAAAACACACAGAGGATGGCAGAAAAGCCCCGTGTTCAGAAACAATGATGAACGCATTGCATGGCTATGGATGATCGAGAATGCCGAAATTGAAGCAAAAACCATTGCGATCAACGGAAATCCGGTGCGCATCGAGCGTGGCCAATTCTCCCATTCCATTCGTTTTATGGCGAAGGCGATAGGAATCAAGACAGGTAAAATGGAAACAATTCTAAAACACTTCAAAAAATGGGACATGATCCAGACAGAGGTTAGGACAGGTCAAAATCTTATAACTATCTGTAATTACTCGGAATATCAGGACAATCCAGACAGCACCCAGACAGCAAACAGACAGGACTTAGGACAGCAGGCAGACAGCACCCAGACACCGCTTCGGACAAAGATAAAGAAAGAAAAGAACTTAAAGAATAAAAAGAAAGATAAAGGTTCTAAATCTAAAAAAGATTATTCAGAAGACTTTGAAGCCTTTTGGAAAGCATACCCCCGAAAAGAAGGAAAAAAAACAGCTAAAGAAAAATATCAGAACGCACGTGAGGAGGTATCGCAAGAAATTATTCTTGCGGGATTAGTCCGATACAAAACCCACAAAGAAGATTGGAGGCCATGGAAAATGCCATCAACATGGTTACATGGCCAACATTGGAACGATCAATACAGCAATTCAGAAATTGCAGACGTAGAGGATTTCCCAGTGCATTTATTCGAAGAAAAGGAGGAAAAAAAGTGACCGGAGAAGTAAAAAAAATTGTAGACGCCAAAGACAGAGAAATTCTGCAAAACGGTAGTTATTTCATGGTTAAGCTCAAAGGCGATCATTGGAACAAACTTGCTAAGGCAGGCATGGAAACGCACCAAGTCTTAGGTCTTGTAAAACACGGCCGATACAACGCGGACAAAAACGAGTGGACAATGTGCAACAGCTTTCATCGAGAATTTACCATCACGCACCACCTGCACACCCTCAAGAAAGTTTTTGGAAATGACGTGATCATCCTTCAAAGCCCAAAGCCAAATAAGGGTATCTATTTGGGTTCACCAGGGGATGACGGGAGAAAAATTCTCGTAACGGTGAACGGCGTACCGTGGAGCGACTTGAATAAAGAAAACGACCTATTCAACAGTTAAAAGCAATAAGTTTGGGAGAACAGCATTGAATTTAGAAAAATACACATTTGGATATATCAAAAGAAGAATTGAAGACGCCGGAGAAACTGAAATCGCATTACGTGTCACCGGATGCTATCCAGCTAAATACAAAGCCGCATGGCCGGACTATCCACAGGAGCCGTCTGAAAGCTACGGATATAACGAGACAACAATGAAACCGCCACAGCCAACCGCAAGCGACATTACCGATTGGGAGGAAGTCATGGAGTGGCGTTTCCGCCTTTCAAAGCATTGCCGACGTAAAAAGTGTTTGCACTTTGCCCGTATGGTCGTTCTTGGAAGTCTCGGGGATCCAATCACAGGAAAGCGCCTGTACAGCTGGCGGAAGATCGGAAAGATGATCAAGCGAGATCATAAGACCGCGAAAAGCTGGTATGACAGCGGAATACAAATGTTAACCGACCTCCTAAATAGAGAGATTGAAACCAAGAAAGAATTTGCTGATATGGCCAAGAGGTTCACCTAATGAAAGAACAACAGAGTAAATTTTTCAGCTACGGCACACACTTTGAAAAAGGCGACATTATCAGCCTGCCCAGAAATTACACACGATGGGAGCGCATTAAAATGTTTTTCGGTTTCTATGTACCGGAAGAAAAGTTATTCGTGATTACAAACGATATAAAAAATGAGCCCGGAGAGGTCGCTTTTATCGAACCATTTGACGAAGATGGGAAAAGTGGGGAATTTTAAAATTGGACAAATTCCCCAAATTCCCCTAACATTTTATGTATTGTTAAACGAACTACACCCAGCCGCCATTTGAGCGGCTTTTTTTATAACTAAAATTTAGATAATTGCCCCGTATTCCCTAGGTTGCGGGGCTTTTTTGATTCTGTGTTCTCCTGAAACACACGATCGTTCGGCGGCGTCCTCCTGCAAAAAATTCTGCGGCGCCGCCGAGCCTGTCATTTTTTAGAAAGAAGCCACATGACAAAGAAGAAAAAACTGAATGCAAAACACAAGATGTTTTGTAAAGAATACCTCATTGACTTTAACGCAACACAAGCCGCAACTCGTGCCGGATATTCGAAAAAAACGGCCGGAAGCATCGGTTTTGAGCTATTGAAAAAACCTGAAATCGCTGAATATCTTGAGGCACAGACGAAAAAGCGTTGTGACCGCCTCGATATCACAGCCGATAAGGTTTTACAGGAATTGGCAAAGATTGGATTTTCCGACATTCGGGAAATGTTCGACGAAGACGGCAAACCGCTAGGTGTTGAAGACCTAAAAGACAAAGCGGCGGCCGCTGTTCAGTCGGTAAACGTGACCTCAAGAAAGCTCGGTAAGGGCAAGGTCGAATACACGCATAACATCAAATTGGCAGACAAGAAAGCATCACTTGAACTGCTTGGGAAGCACCTAAAACTGTTCTCTGAACAGATCGAACACGGCAACATTGATGATAAGCCTTTGACGGTCGTCGTCCGGAAATTCACGGGTGACAATGTCTGAAATCATCTTGCCGAATAATTGGGAGCCTCGTGTTTACCAAACCCCATTGTGGCAGCACCTTGAGAACGGAGGCCGTAGAGCCTATGAGGTGGCGCACAGACGTTGGGGTAAAGACGATGTGTGCTTGCACTATACAGCAACTGCGGCCATGCAACGTGTCGGGAACTATTGGCACATGCTACCGCAGGCGAACCAAGCCAAGAAAGCGGTTTGGAACGCGATTAACTCGCATACTGGAAAGCGCAGAATTGATGAGGCATTCCCTCTCTCAATACGAAAGCGCACAAACAACAACGAAATGCTTATTGAGTTTGTAAACGGCTCAATCTGGCAGGTCTTGGGAAGCGATAACTATGACTCTCTGGTCGGCTCCCCTCCGGTCGGTGTCGTCTTCTCTGAGTGGGCACTTGCAAACCCTGCGGCGTGGCCATACATCCAACCGATCTTGGAAGAAAACGGTGGTTGGGCGTTCTTTATCACGACCCCGCGGGGAAGAAACCACGCCAAATCATTCTATGAAATGGCCGAGGCTTCAGACGAATGGTATTGCGAAAAACAAACGGTGGCCGACACAAACGTGTTCACGGCCGAACAGTTGAAACGGATTGAGCAAGAACTCATTGCTGGTTACGGCATTGATGAGGGAAAGGCCAAGTTTCAGCAGGAATATTATTGCAGTTTCGATGCGGCATTGCCCGGAGCCTATTACGGCACGGAAATGGTCAACGCTGAAGCGCAAGGCCGGATTTGTTCTGTTCCATACGTTCAGGGCGAACCTGTCTATGTGACCTTTGACTTGGGCTGGGGTGATAGCACCTCTATGTGGTTCTGGCAGATCATTGGCCGCGAGCCTCGCGTGATCGATTATCACGAATCTAGCGGTGGCAGTATCCCAGCTTATGCACAGTTCTTGAACCAAAAGCCGTATTTGTACGGGAAATTGATCTTGCCGCATGACGGCGAGCACGGCCGTTTATCCACAGGCATGAGCTACGCAAAGCAGTTCAGAGACCTTGGCTTTACCGTGGCCACTCTGTCACGTGCCGCATCGCTTGATATTGAGATCAAACTTACGCGCCAGTTCATCCCTATGGTCTGGTTCGACAAAGAAAAGGCAAAGCAAGGCCTCGAATGTCTGCGGAGCTACCACAGAGAATGGGACAACAAAAACAAGTGCTTTAAGCAACACCCCAAGCACGATTGGGCAAGTAACGGAGCCGACGGCTTCCGCACCGGAGCTATTGCACACAAAGAAGGATTGATGAAACCGACCACCGTCACGAAAAAGCCAATGATGGGCAGTGGTCAAAAAGGTAACTGGATGAGTAATTAATGGATAATCAGACCGAAAATACAGAGAACACTGAAGGCGGACAAAACGAAGTCGTGGCGCGCGCACTTGCTGGCTATCAAGAGGATAAGCAGGCATGGCGTCATGTTTACGAAAAAGCTAAGGATGATCTTCATTTCCTGTCAGACGCTGAAGATGCCCAATGGGACGCAAAGGTTCTCGCCTCTCGTGCAAGCGAAGGCCGCCCGGCCATCTCGGCCGACCAGCTGGGGCAGTTCGTGCACCAAGTCGTAAACGATATTCGCATCAACACACCGACCATCAATGTGATACCAGGTGGTATGGAAGCCGACGCGAAAAACGCTGAAATCTTCAAGGGTTTAATCAAGAACATTGAATACAGTTCAAACGCTGACAACGCCTATGACACGGCCGCAACCTTCGCAGTGAAATGTTCAATTGGTTTCATCCGTATTGACCATGAGTACGACGATGATTGCTCAAAATCATTCGACCAAAAGCTTGTAATTAAGCGCGTCACCAACCCATTTTCAGTGACTTTAGATCGTAAATCTGTTGAACCGGATGGAAGCGACGCTATGCGCGGTCTTATCAAAGAGACCATGACCGTTAAGGAGCACAAAGAGCGTTGGCCTAATAAAGATGTTGCCAGTTTCGAAGATGGCAAAGGTGAAGACATAGACCTGAAAGATACCGATGACGTGACCGTTGTTGAATACTTCGAAGTTATTGAAGAATGCAAAACTATCGGCATCGACAACGATGACAAGGTGCAAGAATACGTTGAGGGCACGGAGTACAAGAAAACACGCAAGATCAAAAAGCGTAAAGTCATGCGCTACATGCTTAACGGTAAAGAAGTTCTTGAAGAGACCACGTTTCCGGGCAAACACATCCCATTAATCCCTGTCTATGGTGAAGAGGCATGGATTGACGGCAAGCGCCACGTAAACAGCCTTATCCGCAAGTCAAAAGACGCACAGCGCATGTTTAACTATTGGAAGTCTCTTGAAACTGAGCTCCTAATGAAACAGCCTCAAGCTCCGGTTATGGCCGCCGAAGGTCAGACGGAAGAGTATGAAGAAGATTGGACAAATCCAAGCAAGGCGTATGTCCTACGCTACAAAACAACCGATGTTGACGGTAAGCCGGTACCACCACCGCAACGCTTGAACCCACCAACATTGCCAACAGGTGTGGTCAATGCATCACGCTCAACAGTGGACGATATTAAAGCCACTATGGGTATGTACAACGCGTCAATCGGTGCCAAGTCAAACGAGACCTCCGGCGTTGCAATCAACCAACGCAAAATGGAAGGCGATATTGCCACATATCACTTTGGCGATAACCTCGTTAAATCCATCACGCATGTTGGCCGCGTTCTTGCCGACGCCATCCCTCACATCTACGACACAAAGCGCGTCATTCGCATCATTGGTGAGGAAGACGAGCCAAAACAGGTTTCTATCAACGGTGCGAAACGCCAAGAAAAACAAGAGGAAGATTACGACCTCACAAAAGGCCGCTATGACGTCAAGGTTGTCACAGGTGCCGCATTCACGACACGCCGTCAAGAGGCCGCCGCTCTCTATGAGAAAATGATTACAGGTAATGGCGACATGATGAAAATCATGGGTGATTTGTATTTCAAATACAGCGATGTTTCAGGCTCCGACGCAATGGCCGAGCGCATGAAAAAGATCATCGACCCCAACCTTTTGGAAGAAGACGAGCGCAAACAGGGCGAAGAAGACCCTGAAAAAATGCAAATGATGCAGGCTCTCCAACAGGCACAGCAACAAATTCAACAGATTACGCAACATGCCCAAGCACTTGAGGAAGAGCTCAAGAACAACACGCTTGTTGAGCAAAGCAAATCACAAACCGAACTTTTAAAGGCGCAATCAGCGAAAGAGACTGCCCATATCAACGCGCAAGTCAAAATGGCTGAATACGCCTTGAAA
>Ga0316207_10001135_pt1 | contig 34995 bp, 29 predicted proteins | sample 6weekpyrite_MG_FD_204943 | JGI IMG/M metagenome (GOLD analysis project Ga0316207, IMG submission 204943) | Microbial mat bacterial communities from mineral coupon in-situ incubated in ocean water Damariscotta River, Maine, United States -... | ecosystem: Environmental > Aquatic > Marine >... | reverse complement strand
GTTTTGTATGCTGCTATCATTTTTAATCCCCCTCATTCCCCCTTTTTCTAAGGGGGAGGCTCACTATTTTAATTTCATTAAACCCTGTGATATCAAAGAGTTAACGCTTAACTTACTGGCATTGGGGACGGAGCCTGAGCTACCCCCACGAATATTATTTAAAAGCAAAAATCATATTGTCCGCAAATGGACGTAAACCTTTCATTACAGAAGCTAAAAAGATTGAACCACAGAGGACACAAAGATACACAGAGATAAGGCTTAAGTTTTTAGGTTTGCGCGTAGCGCAAATCATAAAAACCTCTGTGTACCTTTGTGTCCTCTGTGGTAAATAGCTTTTAATGCAGGTAAATAAAAGTAAAGGCTTTTTACAGGGTGCAGTGCGCCGTAGGCGCACAAACAAAAAATTCGCGTATCTTTGCGTTCATTTGCGGACAATATGCTTTATCTTTTTGATTTTTAAGCAAGTTTTGTGGGGATAGCTCAGGGACGGAGCGCCAAAAAGCGGCGGTCCATCCCAATTAAAACACAGTAGCAGTATTTCAGACCTGAAAGACAAAGATTTATCTTCAGGCAAAGCAAGCATATGTGGGACCACTTCTAGCTAATAATAAACCTCCAATCTAACAAACATTATCCACATTACGCTGCAACCACATTTCCAGTAATGCCAGATGCCACAGCTTACTGCCCTGTAAACGGGTATGATAATCCTCAGGTTTTGCCAGTAATTTTTCAACATACTCAGGTTGAAACAAACCCCGCTGTTGCGCTGATTCACTATGTAAAATTTCACGCATGAAACCAAGGAATTCACCGCGCACATATTTTAGTGCAGGTACGGGAAAATAGGCTTTTGGTCGATCGATAATCGGATCCGGTACAATTCCGCGGGCAATTTTTTTCAACACATGTTTGCCCTGGCTTAGTAATTTCATTTGCGGTGGCATACTCGCGGCAAGCTCCACCAGCTCATGATCGAGAAACGGTACTCGTGCTTCCAGCCCCCATGCCATGGTCATATTGTCTACCCTCTTCACCGGGTCATCAACAATAAGCGTGGTTACATCTAACTTTAAAACCTTATCCAGATATTCATCAGCATTGCCTTTTGCAAGTAAATTTCTAACCAGTTTCCCCGTATGATCATCACCCTGAAATTGCTTGCTGACGGTTTGTAAATATTCTTCATGATCACGGTCAAAATAACGCGATGAGAAACGTTCCAGCTCATCTTCGCCCTGGGCTTCGTGCATTTGTGGATACCAGAAATACCCGGCAAAAACCTCGTCTGCTCCCTGCCCACTCTGCACCACCTTAACTTCTTTAGACACCTGCTCAGATAACATATAAAACGCCACCGCATCCTGCCCCACCATGGGCTCTGCCATGACATCGACCGCATCAGGCAGGTAATCCAGCACCTTATCATTTCGAATAAAAAACTTATGATGCTCGGTATTATATTTATCAACTATCAGATCAGAAAACTCAAATTCATTGCCTTTCTCTTCAGGCTGGTCTTCAAAACCCACGGTGAATGTTTTGATATTCCCTACACCTGCTTCTGCTAACAACCCAACCAGTAAACAGGAGTCCAGCCCACCAGAAAGCAACACGCCAACAGGTACATCAGCAATGGTTTTACGTTTTTCTACGGCGGATTTTAAGGATTCATGAATGGCTTCTGTCCACTCTTCCTCATCCATTTTAACGCTTGGGCGACAGGCATTTAAAACCCAGTACTCCCGTTCACTCAAACTGCCATCCTTACTAAAACACATGCAATGAGCCGGGCGCATTTTTTTAATGCCGTTTAAAATTGTATGGGGTGCGGGAATTATCGCATGCAGGGTAAGTTGATGATGCAAACCCACCGAATCAATTGAAGTATCAATATCGCCGGTCGCCAACAAAGCCTGTGCATTTGAGGCAAACAAAAGCCGTTGACCATTAAAACTGTAATACAGGGGTTTAATGCCTAAGCGATCTCGCCCCAGAAATAACCGTTGTTTACGCATATCCCAGATGGCAAATACGAACATACCATGCAAGCGTGTCAGGCAGGCCTCTCCCCACTCAGCATAAGCCTTGAGAATAACTTCTGAATCCCCGGTGGAAAAAAAGTGATAACCCTTATCCTGTAGCTCTGAGCGCAAAGCCGGGAAATTATAAATAGTGCCGTTAAATATCAGGGCCAGGCCTAACTGTTGATCAACTAATGGCTGGTTAGCATGCTCAGACAAGTCAATAATAGCTAGTCTACGATGCCCAAAAGCAACAGGTCCATCGGAATAAGAGCCTCCATGGTCGGGGCCTCGTCGCTCCAGCTTCCCCATCATTATATTAGTTCGCGCTAAATCTGGGGTTAAACCATCAAACCGAAACTCTCCGCAAATACCGCACATATGTATCTCTTTTAAATTTGTTTAAATTACGTTCAAGCAAGAATAACCAATCGTCATTTAAGATCAAATACTTTGAATATCTTCTTCAGGGTGCAAGCAAAGACTTTACTTACACTATGATCAGACTACATTACTGAATAACTATTAAAACAACTGCTCAGGAATATCGCCCTTACTCCCCGCATTTGCGGGCAATGTTTCGGCCGCCACTTCTTTTGGTGCCAGCTCTGTACGAAACACTTCAAACACCACATTAGTATCTGATGCATTGGCCAACTCACCTGTTTCTGCATTAATTTTCACATTTACCAGGCCTTCAGGTCGTGGCATCTTAGTTTCTGGCATGCCATTTAAAGCGGTTCGCATAAACTCTATCCACATTGGCAAAGCCGCTTTAGAGCCGGTTTCATAATTACCCAGTGACATTTGCTGTTGATCAAAACCAACCCAGGCTGTTGCCACTAATTTACTATTAAAACCATTAAACCAGGCATCTTTCTGGTCATTGGTTGTACCTGTTTTACCGTGTAAATCAGTACGACCCAATGCCCTTGCTCTTCGACCCGTCCCCCGGTTAATAACATCCTGTAAAATTGTGTTCATTATGTAGACAACCCGTTCATCAACTGCTCTTTCTGCCTGCTTGGGTAATTTATAACCCAGATTAGGCTCCTGCAATGCTGAATCCTGTAAATCAATATCTTCAGTTTTAAAGTCAGGCTCACTGGTATCGGCATCTTTCACAAGCTGCTGTGTATTTTGTTCTTTTTGTAATGTCTGGCTTAGCAGCTGCTCCTGCCTTAACATTTCTGCTGCACTATCCTCTAACGCGACTCCCTCCTGCTCTAATGGCGTAACAACGCCTCTTGCTTTAAGTTCACAGCTTACACAGGCCACGGCTGGGTCAGCTTCAAACAGCACGTTGCCATCAATATCTTCAATTCGCTCAATGAAATAAGGTTTTATTTTATACCCTCCATTGGAGAACACCGCATAACCGGTAGATAACTGTAAGGGACTTAATTCACCGCTGCCTAAAGCTAACGATAAATCATGGGGCAACAGATCCGCATCAAAACCAAATTGTTTCGCAAAATTAGTTGCATAGGCAACACCAATAGAGCGCAGGATACGAATGGAAACCAGGTTACGTGACTTGAACAGTGCCACACGTAATCGTGTAGGCCCAAAAAATTTTCCACTGTAGTTTTCAGGACGCCAGGTTCCTTCAAGAACCGGGTCATGAAACACCACCGGTGCATCATTAATCAAGGTAGCTGCAGTATAATCACGACTTAATGCGGCGCTATAAATAAAGGGCTTAAAGCTGGACCCCGCCTGGCGCTTAGCCTGCACCGCACGATTAAATTTACTGTGATGGAAATCATATCCGCCAACTAATGCCTGTAACGCACCATCATTTGAACGGACTGAAGTTAATGCACCCTGCACTTCGGGTATCTGCCCTAAAATCCATTTTCCACCCTCTTTGTAAATACGAATAATATCCCCAGGCTTTAAAATCTCTGTTGCCAGTAATGGCTCTTTACCCTGCCTGTTCCGATCAATAAAAGGTTTGGCCCACTTTAAACCTTCCCAATCTAAATTTATTAAACGTCCACCTCGAAGATATACCCGCGCACCTTGCTCGGCCACTTCCAGTACCAGTCCTGGAAATAAGCCCCCCACAACACTCAGGTCTTCAACCGCATCCCTCCACAGTGCTTCTGACTCTTCACTACTAAGCTCAATACCATCCGGGCTTAAATTAATATTTTGCTCAGCACCACGATAGCCATGACGAACATCATAATCTCGAAGCGCATGTTGCAAACTCATATTTGCCGCATGTTGCAGGCGCCCATCAATGGTTGTGAAAACGTTTAATCCCCTGATATACGCATCTTCACCAAATTGCTTAGTAATCTCATAACGAACCATCTCCGCCACATAGGACGCGGAAACATCAACAGGTGAATCATGAAGACCTGCAGTTACGGGCTGGGCTTTGGCAAAACGCATATCAGACTCACTAATAAATCCAAGCGTCAGCATGCGTTTTAATACATAATTTCGACGAAGTATTGCCCGGTCAGGATTCACAATTGGATTATATCGAGAAGGTGCCTTTGGTAGCCCCGCAATCATAGCCAGTTGGGCCAGGCTGAGTTCTTCCATTGGCTTGCCATAATAAACTCGTGCAGCCGCCGCCACACCATAGGCTCGATTTCCCAGATAAATTTTATTTAAATAAAGCTCCAGCACCTGGTCTTTTGATAATTGTTGTTCAATTTTCAGCGCCAGGAAAATTTCATTTAGCTTACGTGCAAACGTTTTTTCTCTACTGAGATAAAAATTTCTAGCGAGCTGCATCGTTATCGTACTACCACCCTGCCCACGTTGACCTGTAGTCAGCATGACCATAACCGCTCTTAAGATACCCTGGTAATCAACACCGGGATGCTCATAAAACCGATCATCTTCCGCCGCCAGAAAAGCCTGCCTCAAGGCTAAGGGTATATCGTCTATCGCCTTGGGCGCACGACGTTTTTCACCATATTCTGCAATCAAACCACCCTCAGAACTATAGACTCGCAGTGGAACCTGCAACTGAATATCGCTTAATCCTTCAATAGAGGGGAGTTTCGGCTCGAGGTAAAGATAAAGACCAGTAAGACTGGTAAAACCTAACACCGTAAGCACAATGAAAATTTTAGAACCAACTCGAAGAATTTTTAAAAATTTTTGCATATTATTTAAATTAACCCTTTTGCAACCTTTTATTGGTTACTAACCCTGTTTTGAACCCTGCACAGCTAGAATGGTTTATTTGTTCATGAAGCCTGTTTAACCTGCGAAATTGACTTATTTTTCAGACACCTAACTCTTATCTGAGCCTATTCAAGCCAATAAGTTGCCTTTATTTTCAGACTACAAAGAAGATAAAGGAACGCCTTACTAAGGGTGAATTATAGTCTCAGAAAGCAATTCAAGCGATAGTATTTTTGAAAATAGACTAGTATTATTCGATACTTGCAGCTAATATTTAATGCAAATACACACAAAAGAGCTATAACTACTTATACTCAAAGTGGATTAAGGGGATTAAAGCGTGTTTCAACTGAAACGCAAAAAGCCATCATTATTAGGAATAGACATTAGTTCGACTTCTGTCAAGTTGGTCGAATTATCTCATTCTGATTCTGGTTATCGTGTTGAAAGCCTGGCGGTTGAACCACTGCCGGCTAATGCTGTTACTGAAAAAAATATTCAGGATGTTGAAGCCGTTGGTGAATCCCTGGTAAAGGCTCTGAAAAAATCTGGCTCCAAGTGTAAACTAGCTGCGCTTGCTGTACCTGGCTCATCCGTTATAACCAAAATCATCACCATGCCCGCCAGTTTATCTGACTCTGAGATGGAATCACAGATTGAACTGGAAGCAGATCAATACATTCCTTACCCATTGGAAGAAATAAATTTAGACTTTCAGGTGCTAGGTGAAACTGAAGGCAACCCTGATTCGGTAGATGTTTTACTCGCAGCTTCACGCAGTGAAAATGTAGAAATGCGTACTGCGGTAGCGGAAATTGCCGGCCTCACTGCAAAACTTGTAGATGTGGAAGCCTACACAATAGAAAAAGCCACTCGCCTGTTCACCCCTCAAGCCGTCAATACAGAGGATGAAGAAAATCCCGCACCATTTGTTATTGCCGTGCTGGATATAGGTGCAACCATGACAAGCCTCAATGTCATTGAAAATAATGAATTGATTTATACCCGAGAGCAAGCCTTTGGTGGCAAACAACTCACTGAAGAAATTATGCGTCGCTACGGTCTGGCTTATGAAGAAGCCGGCAGGCTGAAAAAAGTGGGGGGCTTACCCGATAATTATATCCCAGAAGTGCTAGAACCTTTTAAGGAAAACATGGCTCAACAGGTCAGTCGTTTTCTACAATTTTTTTACACTGCTGGTCAGCATGAAACGGTTGATATGATTGCCCTTGCCGGTGGTTGCGCATCCATTCCAGGCATAGATGAATTAATTGCCTCGCAACTGGGAATAGAAACCATTATTGCTAATCCATTTGCAGAAATGGACCTTTCGAACAAAGTTAACTCACAGGCACTGAGCAATGACGCACCTGCTCTCATGATTGCCTGTGGGCTGGCCATGAGGAGTTTTGACTAATGGCACAAATTAACCTGCTTCCATGGCGCGAAGAACTCCGCAAAGAACAAACCAATCAGTTTTTAACAATGATGGGACTGGCTTTAATGCTAACTGCCTCTCTAATTGCCCTGGTCCACATGAACGTTTCCCGTATGATTGACCACCAGAACAATAGAAACACAATTCTAACGAACGAAATAAAAAAGCTAGATGTACAGTTATTAAAAATAAAAGACCTGGAAGATACCAAAGAAAAACTCTTATCTCGCATGGAAATCATCCAGTCTTTACAGCAAAAGCGACCTCAAATTGTCCACCTGTTTGACGAAATAGTTAAAACCATTCCGGAAGGTTTACACATTACTGAAATCAAACAATCATCCAACAATATCACTATTAATGGTATTGCTGAGTCAAATGGTCGGGTATCGGCTTACATGCGTAACATAGATGCCTCTGACTGGATGACCAAACCCAGACTACAGGTCATCGAAAGCACCCGTAAAGATGGTCGTGGCAGTAAGTTTATTTTAGTTGCTCAACAGTCCGCACCTAAAACTGATGACGATGACAAAGCTGGAGACATTTAAATAATGGATCTATCAAAATTAAACGAAATTGACCTCAGCAATATTGATGTTAATGACATTAAAAAAATTGGTAGCGCTCCAACGCCAGTTAAAGTCATTCTTATTGTAGTATTGTGTTTACTTGCCGCTGGTGCTGGTCTGTTTTTTGACACTAAAGCACAATTAGAAGTACTTGAGAAATCAGAGAACAAAGAGAAATCGCTTCGCGTTACCTTTGATGAAAAACAAAGTAAAGCGGCTAATCTTGAAGCCTATTCACAACAACTAGAAGATATGAAACAGTCTTTTGGTGCTTTACTTCGCCAGTTACCCAATAAAACAGAAATTGAATCTCTGCTTACTGATATTTCCCAAACCGGTATTGCCAGTGGCCTTGAAATTGAATACTTCAAACCAGAAGGCTTATCTCCCAAAGAATTCTACGCTGAATTCCCGATTAAACTTCGGGTTACTGGGCGATATCACCAGTTTGGTAAGTTTGTTAGTGGTGTTGCGGCGTTACCTCGTATTGTGACTATGCGTGATATAAGCATCACAAAACCGAAAGATAAAACAGGTGTTCAACTCGATATGGAAGTGACTGCAGTAACCTATCAATACCTAGACGAAAAAGAGGATATTTAATAATGTCCTTTAAACTAAAAAACTCACTTTTATTATTAAGCATTTTTCTAAGTGCATGCACACAAAGCAATGAAGACCTGACTGCTTTTATTATAGAAACAAAATCAAAACACCTGGGTAGCGTGCAGCCTTTACCTACGTTTGAGCCTTATAAAAACTTCACCTATTCTGCAGCAGAATTAAGAGACCCATTTGAAGCCGCCTTTGAAGCTGAAGTTGGTAAAGAAAGCGCATCAAAATCAAATGGTTTACGCCCCAGCGCCAACCGCCCCAAAGAACCACTAGAAACTTATCCTCTCGATACATTAAGAATGGTTGGCATTTTAGTGCGAGGCAAGGACACATGGGGCCTGGTTAAAGACCCAAACAACGTTGTGCATAGAGTTCAAACTGGCAACTATGCTGGCCAAAATGAAGGCCAGATTATTGCAGTTACTGAAAAAGAAATTGATATCATCGAAATAATCCCGGATGGACTTGGAGGCTACATTGAAAGAACCGCCTCTCTCGCCATAGGTACAAAATAAAAAGAGTACGGAGCAATCATGAACAGCCTAATAACAAGCATTAAAAGCTCAATGCATATAAAAATTTTTTTTAGTTTCATACTTATGATGCTATCGGGTTTAAGCTTGCAATCAGCTAACGCAGCTGTAAATAACATTGAAGAAATAAGCTATACTTCACTACCGGGAAATCGCTTACAAATTAATATTCGCTTAACCGATGCAACAACCAAACCTCTCAGTTTTAATATTGATAACCCAGCACGAATTGCTTTTGATTTTAATAACACTAAAAGCAGCCTGCCTAAAAAAAGACAACTAATTGATATCGGTGTTGCCCAGTCTTTAACTGCGGTAACCGTAAAAAATAAAACCCGTGTTATATTAAATTTATCTGAAACGGTTCCCTACAACCTTTCAGTTAATAAAAACATGGTCTCCATCATACTTGAAAGTGATGCGTCTAGCGCCGGCTCAACTTCATCTAGCGGGCGCATTTCTGCTATGACCGATGCCAGTAGCAGCAGTGGTAGATCCGTAACAAAAGTTGATTTCCGTCGTGGCGAAAAAGGCGAAGGACGTGTATTACTTCACCTGTCAGAAGCCAGTATTCCTATGGACATTACTGAAGAGTTTGGCAAGATTGTTGTTAGCTTCTCAAATACCAGCCTGTCTTCTGAGCTTCATCAACGCCTCGATGTGCTGGACTTTGCCACACCGGTTAAAACAATTGACAGCTTTCAGATTGATGGCAACTCACGCATTCTTATAGAAACCAGCCATAAAGACTTTACCCACCTGGCTTATCAAACGGATAAATTATTCACCATCGAATTTATCCCCATTTCAAAAGAAGAACTGGAAGAACAGAAAAAAGCCAAGTTTGGTTACACCGGTGAGCGCCTGTCATTAAACTTTCAGGACATTCCAGTGCGCGCTGTATTACAACTTATAGCTGACTTTACCGGCTTAAACGTCGTGGTAAGTGACTCGGTTGATGGCAACCTGACTTTACGTCTAAAAAACGTACCTTGGGATCAGGCGCTGGATATTATTTTAAAAGCCAAAGGCTTATCAAAACGTGAGTCTGGTAATGTAATGTTAATTGCACCTAGCGAAGAAATTGCCGCCCAGGAAAAAATTGATTTAGAAGCCCAGGCACAGGTCACCGAACTTGCACCTATTCGAAGTGCCTTTTTCGAAATTAACTTTGCCAAAGTAACCGATCTTGCATCCCTGTTTGAAGGCGATGCTGAAAGTGGCGCATTAAACCTGCTGTCACCCCGTGGCAGCGTAATTATGGATGAGCGCACAAACACACTTATTGTGAAAGATACCGACACCGTTATCTCTGAAATCAGACGCACCCTGGCGAAACTTGATATACCCGTACGCCAGGTGCTGATTGAGTCCAGAATTGTCATTGCGGTTGATGACTTCAAGAAAGAGCTTGGGGTTCGTTTTGGTACAACCGCTGTACGGGCAAATGGTGTCGATGGGGTTAAGGGAACCACCGGTACTAACCTGGGCACTAACCTCATTTCAAACAGTGCACTCGATAACCTGGGAGAAAATGGCAATATTTTCCCTGTAGAAATTCCAGCGGGTACAGACAGATTAAATGTAAATATGCCTGTAGTTGGCGCAACGGGTAGTATTGCTTTTACGGTACTCAGTGGTGGTAACCTGCTGGATCTTGAACTCTCTGCTTTGCAGGCTGAAGACAATGGTGAAATCATATCCAGCCCAAGGGTAGTCACATCTGACCGTCATGAAGCATTTATAGAACAGGGTGTAGAAATACCTTACCTGTCTGCCTCATCAAGTGGTGCGACACAGGTTGAATTTAAGAAGGCGGTACTTAGTATTAAAGTTACCCCTCAAATCACACCGGACGACAGGATCATAATGGATCTGTCCGTTAATAAAGACGCAGTTGGCCAGGTATTTGCCAATATCCCGAGTATCGATACCCGCCAGGTAACAACCCAGGTACTGGTTGAAAATGGTGACACCATAGTACTGGGCGGCATTTATGAAACTGAAACACGTAATGAACTGGATAAAGTCCCCGTATTAGGTGACTTGCCCTTAATAGGCAACTTATTCAGGCACACATTAGAAAGCATTGAAAAGCAGGAGTTACTGATATTTGTAACCCCTAAAATCCTGAAGGATACGTTATCTTTATAATGTATGCCTTAATCAGGTAGGTACTTTTTTTAAAATTATTATCAGTGAGACCGATTACCGTTCGTCTGCATAAATCAGTCCACTGATATATTTTATATTCGTTAATAATAGAGAACTCAATTAGTATTTAATACTTAAAATGAGCCGTAGGCAACGAGGTTGAACCGCATGAAATTTTTTCTCAAGAGCATAGCGTTATTATGTCTAATACTAATACAGTCTTGCTCAGATAGCGTAAGCCCATTTCTTTCGGGTGTGTCGGGTGAAATACGCATTGGCTCTGGCACCGGTGATACTTTCACCGACGGGGCAATTGAGCTGGAATCAGCTACTATTACTGAAGGTGGAAGTATATTAGTAAATGTAAACATTGTAGACTCTGCGGGTGTATTGGCAAACGTTGCCGGAGACGTCACCTTCTCTTCAACCTGTGCAGACCAGTCACTAGCCGGCTTTTCACCAGCAACATTAAATATCTTTTCAAGCTCAGCCTCTTCAACCTACACACACCAGGGATGCACTGAAACTGACTCATTAACTGCAACAGCAACACTTGATGACGGCACTGAACTTGTTGCAACTGCAACATTATCAGTAACTCAAGTTGTACAGTTAGGTTCTGGGACAGGCGCTAGCTTTCAAGCGGGCGCACTCACTGTTGAAAATACCAGCATTATTACTAGCGGCAATAGTAATATTTCGGTAAACATTGTTGATGTTAATAACGCTTTAATTACTGAGCTAACCACCATTAGTTTCTCCTCGAACTGTGCAAATAGTTCTCTTGCCAGCTTCACAATACCCTCCGTGGTCACTACCTCTGGCACGGCTACTACAACCTACATTGATAAGGGCTGCATCGGTGGCGACTTCATCACGGCTACTTTACAGAACGGCGCAACAGAACTCACCGCCTCAGGACAAATATCAATCCTTCCCCTGCGCATCGGTTCCGGTAGTGGTGGTTCGTTTGTAGATAGCATCGCCTCTATAACTGATGGCTCTATTAATTCTGGTGGTAGTACAACTGTGGCCGTCAACATTGTCGACTCTAGCGGTAGCCCTTACACATCACCTGTAACAATTAATTTTTCCTCAACCTGCTCTGTAAAAGCACCCGAAGAAGCCCAGTTCATCCCGAGCAGTTTAATTACCGCTACGGGCACCGCCACAGCCACATATGTTGATAAGGGCTGTCCCGGCAGTGATCTAATAACGGTTGAATTAAATAATGGAACCGATGCCCCTAATCCAACAGCAATTAACACGGTCATTATTTCACCTCTAAAAGTAGGTACAGGTAGTGGCGGCACTTTTAATGAAAGCGCAATAACCCTGGCTTCTTCAACGATAACTGAAGGAGAGTCAACCACCGTTTCTGTCAACATCGTAGATTCGGCTAACGTATTAATCACCTCTCCGGTGACCGTAAACTTTAACTCTAACTGTGCCGATGCAGATCCAGCAACCGCTTCATTTACCAGCTCATCAGTTGTAACCAGTAATGGCACTGCAAGCACAACATACATAGATGCGGGCTGCCCAGCCTCAGACACCATTGTTGCGACACTAAATGCAGCGGGTACTGTCGATCCAACCGCTTCCGGTGCAGTTAGCATTACGCCTTTAAGAATAGGCTCTGGTAGTGGTGGCGCCTTTGGCAATGGGGTAGTCACCCTTGGCCTAACTTCTATTTCAGCAGGTGGTACCACATCCGTTTCGGCAAGTGTAGTTGATGCTGCTGCTGCACTCATTACCACACCGGTAACCGTTAACTTTGAATCTAATTGTGTGACCCAGGGTATCGCCTCTTTTGATAACAACAGCGCCTCCACAATCAATGGTACCGCCAGTGTCACCTTTACAGCCGACACAGGCTGCACTGGCACAGACACCATTCGGGCTAAAATTAACCCCTTTGGAAACAATGAGCGCGTTGCACAGGCAGACCTGACCGTTGCATCACCTGGCCTGGGTTCAATCCAGTTTACCTCGACCAGTAACGACGTTATTGCTTTATCTGGAACTGGTAACTCATCGGGTCTGGAAGAAAATGCCACATTAACCTTTACTGTTTTCGATAGCACTGGCCAACCACTATCCGGCTCAAATGTAACCTTCGCTTTAAATACCGTCTTGGGCGGTATAAACCTGCAATCTACTACCGATACCAGTGATGCCAATGGTTTAGTCCAGGCCATCGTACAGTCTGGAACAGTGGCGACCTCCGTAAGGGTAACCGCTACAATCGACGGCACCGCCTTCTCTACACAATCAACTGCAATCGTAATTTCCACCGGTTTGCCTGATCAGGACAGCTTTTCCCTGTCTGCAACCGTCCTGAATCCACAGGCATGGGACCGTGACGGCATTGAAGTCACACTGACCGCACGCTTGTCAGACCGGTTTAATAACCCCATTCAAGATGGTACCAATATTAACTTCACCACAGAACTTGGCTCAATTATCTCAGCCTGTTCAACGGTGGATGGAGCCTGCTCAGTAGTATGGACCAGTCAATCTCCAAGAGGTGCCGCTGGCCCGGGCACTAATGCGGGTCGCACAACCATTCTGGCTCATGTGGTAGGTGAGGAGTCATTTGTCGATGTTGATGGCGACGGTGTATACAGTAACAACGACGGCAACCTGGCCGGTGGTGCCTTTGGCGACCTGCCAGAGCCTTTTGTTGACTGGAATGAAAACGGTGTCAGGGAAACAGGTAGTGGTACCGCCGAACCCTTTAAAGATTTCAACAACAGTGGCACCTATAATAATCCCGACACTCTATTTAATGGGGTAGTCTGTACCCATCCCACTGAATGTAGCACACAGGAGACTACCTTCGTATGGGACTCTCTTGTGCTGGTAATGGCTGAAAATAATCCTCAAATTATTATGGTTGAAGATAGTTCAGGCCCGCTATGTGATAACACCAATGCAAGCACCGCTGATGACTGCTTTAACGATGGCAGCACCACTGGGATTACTTACCCTAGCAGTATAAAAGTTGGCTCCACATTTGAAACACTGACATTTACCATTGTGGGTAATACTAATTATCAGATTATGCCTAATGGCACAGATATCGTTTTCGCTGTGGATAATGGCAAGATTGTAAGTGGAGGCAGTCACACTGTACTTAATACAAATGCAAATACTTACGATGTGGGTGGTTTACCTAATAATCTAGGCGTAGCTAAATACAGTGTGACCGTGCAAAAAGACGACACCCCCTCTAACAATGGCACCCTCACTATTTTAGTCAGCGCCCCGGATGGACCTGATACAAGTTTCACAGCTATTCCAATTGACGACAGGCCACTATTTGTGACGATTGATTTACCAACTAGTGCCACGTTTACAGAAGGGGCAGCATTTACCCTGGCTGGTACGGCTATTGATCCTGAAGATGGTGATATAAGCAGTGATATTGTTTGGACATCGAGCCTTGGCGATCCTTTAGGAACTGGTGCCTCAATTAGCGTAAATGGAGGCGCAGGCCTGACAGTAGGTACCCATACAATTACCGCAACTATTACTGATAGTAATCTTCCTATTGCTAATATTAGGCAGACTACCAAGACCATTACTATTGAGGCTATTGTTCCATAACCATGGGAAAAAGGGGAGCGATCCCCTTTTTCTGCCTTAGGCTTACCCTTACCCTGCAACCTTAACTTTAAAGACCGCCCAAGCGGTTTCATTAAAGAGAATACAAAATCATCACCACCATAAAACAAACCTTTAACAACATACCACGGCTATTTTTCCTTACGCTCAATACCCACGCAATTCAGCCATTTTGTATAATTTAATTTAACAAAAAAACACGGCAACTTAGATAATAATTAAACACTATGCAAAAGTTTGAGCATTACACCTAAGACAATATCACCCAATAAACTCTAATAAAATCAACACTAAAAGAGTAGCGTCCCTTTTTAGAAATGATACACTTCGTCGTCTATGACAAACAAACACAATATATACCTAATCGGCCCCATGGGCGCGGGCAAAACCACCATGGGGCGGCAAATTGCCAAACGCCTGAATATGGATTTCGAAGATAGCGACCATGTTATTGAAGAGCACACGGGTGTGGATATTCCGTTAATTTTTGAGAAAGAAGGTGAGGAAGGTTTTCGCAAACGGGAAAGCGCGGTTATTGATGAACTCACGCAAAGATCCCGTCTCGTGTTAGCTACCGGTGGGGGAGCTGTGCTGGCTGAAGAGAATCGTCAGTTTTTAAAAAATCGTGGCACCGTCATCTACCTGCATAGCGACATCAAGCATTTACTTGAGCGCGTGGGCCATGACAAAAACCGCCCTCTTCTGCAAACCCCTGACCCGGCGGCCACGCTTGAAGAGATTATGAAAATTCGTGAACCCCTGTATCGAGAAACCGCAGATATCATTATAAATACGGGACAACAGTCGATTCGAGCCGTAATAAACGTTATGCTAGATAAAATCAAAGCATATAATAATAAAATTCAAGGTTAAAATGATTTCATTAAAAGTAGACCTGGGTGAGCGAAGCTACCCCATTTGTATCGGGCAAAACCTGCTGGAACAAAGCGAGTTGATCACCCAGCACATTCCCGGCAATAGCGCACTCATTGTTAGCAATGAAACCGTCGCCCCGCTTTACATGGATGCGGTGGAAAAGTCCTTAGGCAATATTCGCCATAAAACCCTGGTACTCGCGGATGGGGAAGAATATAAAAACCTGAATGTTCTCAACACGATTTATGATGCACTTCTGCAAAACCGTCTCGATAGAAACACCACCCTGATCGCACTAGGTGGTGGGGTCATCGGTGATATTACCGGGTTTGCAGCGGCAACCTATCAACGGGGTGTGCATTTAATACAGATACCAACCACCCTTTTATCCCAGGTAGACTCATCGGTAGGCGGAAAAACGGCGGTTAACCACCCCATGGGCAAAAACATGATTGGTGCGTTTTACCAACCTAAAGCCGTTATTGCTGATACCAACACATTAAATACACTGGATAACCGCCAACTAAGCTCGGGCATTGCTGAAGTCATTAAATATGGCCTGATTCGCGACACCGAATTTCTACAGTGGCTGGAAAATAATATTGATAAACTCATCAACAGGGATGCGGATGCACTGGCTTATGCCATTGAGCGCTCATGCCAGAATAAAGCAGAAGTAGTCGCCGCCGATGAAAGAGAAAGTGGACAGCGGGCATTACTAAACCTGGGCCACACTTTTGGACATGCAATCGAAACGGGCATGGGCTATGGTGTATGGTTACATGGTGAAGCGGTTGCCAGTGGCATGGTGATGGCCGCACGTTTATCTAATAAACTCGACTGGATATCTGAGGCCGAAGTTGATCGAGTCATTAATATACTTGAACGGGCAAATTTACCGGTAAAAGCACCTGAACAAATGAGTGCGGATAAGTTTGTCGACCTTATGTCTTTAGATAAAAAAGTATCCGATGGGGTTTTAAGTTTAGTGCTTTATAAATCACTGGGTAAAGCCATTATTTCTAAAGACTATACCGAGGCAATTTTAAGAGAAACTATTTCAGAAAGTTATTAATCAGTTAGTCGTAAAGAGATAATGAAATATGCATAAAGGATATGATTTACGCAACCTGGCCCCCTATGCATGTAGTGAAGCAAGTTCGCGTGGTCGCCTCCATCCAGAGCCAGATCCAGTTCACCGCACCCAATACCAGCGAGACCGTGATCGCATTATACATTCAGCTGCTTTTCGACGTCTTGAATACAAAACACAGGTTTTTGTGAATCACGAAGGCGACCTGTTTCGCACCCGCCTGACCCACTCCCTTGAAGTTTCACAAATTGGCCGCTCAATTGCGCGCGAGCTTCACTTGCACGAAGACCTGGCTGAAACCATTGCCATTGCCCATGACCTTGGCCATGCACCCTTTGGCCATGCGGGTCAGGACGCCCTCAACCGTTGTATGAAAAACTATGGCGGCTTTGAACACAACTTACAATCATTACGCGTAGTCGATGAACTGGAAGAAAAATACGCGGAGTTTCCCGGGCTTAATTTAAGTTTTGAATCACGTGAAGGCATATTAAAACACTGCTCTGCAAAAGACGCTCGCAACCTGGGGAATCTGGGACAACGTTTTTTAGACAAAAACCAGCCTAGCCTTGAAGCCCAGGCCTGTGATAAAGCCGATGAAATTGCCTATAACAACCATGATATTGATGATGGGGTTAGATACGGTTTAATTACCATTGAACAGTTACTGGAAGCCCAGCTATTTCGCGAACAACATGAAATTGTAATGCAGAAATACCCAAAAATTAGCCATAACTGCTTAATACACGAAGTGATTCGTCGCATGATCAGTCGCATGGTAGTTGATTTAATAGATACCAGCAGAAACAAAATTGATGAGCTAAAATTAAATCATCCGGATGATGCCAGAAACCAGCAACAGTATGTGGTCGGCTTTAGTGAGGACATGCAGCAACAAACATTAGAATTAAAACGTTTTTTAATGAAAAACCTGTACCGTCATTATCGGGTTCAGCGTATGACAACAAAAGCTGAAAAGGTTTTAAGCTCATTATTTGAAGCGTTTATAAATGACCTTCGCATATTACCGCCGGACGCATTACAACACTGCAATAATTTAAAAGAAAAAATTGGTGATAACGGAATCGCCAGGGGTGTTTCAGATTATATAGCCGGCATGACTGACCGTTATGCCATTGTAGAATATGAACGAATTTTCAATCCTCGGCAATTATCCTTTGCCAATTTAATACCTTAAAGAACGTTTCAATGGCAAAAAAAAACAAGAAAACAAATACATCACCCTGCGAGCTTGAGCTACAAAGCCTGAATTATTTAGGTTTAAGTAAACAACCCTTTGCCAACGAAATACTCACCGAGAAAAGTTTTTATAACAGCCCTGCACTCATTAAAATCACTGACAGCCTGACACACCAAATACAGTTCAGCGATTTACTACTACTGGTTGAGGGTGTTCATGGCTCAGGCAAAACCTCATTATTCCGTCAATTTATTCAATCTGATATTACCAACATTAAATCTTTATCCATACAGGCTGAAGCCACCGACACACTGGTTCAGGTACAGCAAAAAATGTCTATTCACCTGCAGGATTTAGGCGATGCAAATCACCTGGATAATAATTTAAAAAATCTGCAAATGTTTGACCAGACGCCTTTAATTATTATGGATAACGCCCATGTACTCAGCGATACAACATTACAGGAATTATTTCGCTACCAGCAACAATTAAAAATAGACCATGAAGTTAATTTAAAAATTTTACTTTTTGCTAATGCTGGCATGAGGGAAACTCTTCAAAAAATAACCGATATACAGAATGACCAGATGTATGTTCAAAACATACCTGCACTTTCTGAAAAACAGATTAGCAGTTTTATAAATCACCGCCTGAGCAGCGCCGGCTACACGGGTGAGCCAATAATTGATAACAACGAGATGCAACAGCTTTTAAAAAAGTGTGACGGCACGCCGTTGAAGATAATGACGCTTGCGGCCCCACTTATTGATAAAATTATTGCCAATAAATTAAAGCCTTCCCTGGCGATCTGGGTTAAAGGTTTAATTGCCTTTATTATTTTATTAGTCCTGGTAGCAGGGGCTTACGCAGCTTATAGTTTTTTTATAGATGACGGAACAAAGATAGAACAGCCGGTGGAAGATCGCTTGCCACTTGAGCCTGAAAACAATAACACAGTTGAAGTCATAGAAAACAACACCGAACAATATGAGCCAGTGACTGAACCTGTAGAGGCGGACATCAATAACGAAGAGACTATAAGTGATGTTATTGAGGCACCTGAAAACAATGAGCCTGCTATAGAAACAGATATGTCAAGTGAGGAAAGCGCAATCACAACAGAACCCGTAATAACCGAAGCTAACAATTTTGAAAAAACGGAGCCTGTAAAAAAACCAGTTGAGGCAACAACTGCACAAGTAATGGCACAGGAACCTGAACCTGCTAAGAATATAGTTAAAACGCCTGAACCCGAACCTGAAAAAATTACAGTAGTAGAAAAACCCAAAACAATAATTAAGTCAGAACCACTCATAAGTCCAACCTTGCAACAACTAAACAGATTGGGCTTACATGACGCTAACTGGTTACGCCAGCAAAACAGCCAAAACTGGACCTTACAACTACTCGGCGCACGTGATGAAAAAACACTTCTAAAATTTGTTCAGCGCAATAACCTGTCTAAAAATGTCGCCTGGTATAAAACCTGGCTAACTTCTAAGCCTTATTATGTACTGGTTTATGGAAGCTATGCCGACCGCGACACTGCGCGTAACTCCGTTGCGAATTTACCACCCAAAGTCCGCTCGCTTAGACCCTGGGTTAAAAGTATGAAGTCTGTTCAGCAGGCGATACAGTAAACCACTGCATACACCTGAAGCTGAACTTTCTCAGTTTCATTTGCTGATAAAAATGCGCACTGTTAAGGCACATCTCCATCAGGGACAGTCCGCTGCTTTTTAGCGCCCTGTCCCATGTGGTAATTCCGATCAGATGGGCAGTGCGATGAACGACTCCGCACAGCTCTTGGTGGTCTCACAACAGGGGACAGAGTTTTAAAAGCAAGCTCTGTCCCCGAGGGAGATGTGCCTTAACAGGGTAATTTAGCACCAAGTAAATAGAACAGTTAACTATTTGCATACCCCCCACCACCAGGCGTTTTTATAACCAAACAATCACCCGCCTTAAATACTTTAGAAAACTTGGGCGGATAAACTTCACCATTAACTAAATTTTGCCCTACTTTTGCATTCCCGGCATTTAGTCCCCAGGGCGCATGATTTCTTCTTTCCGTTAACAGGGTGACATGGGTTTCCTGCAACAAAATAAATGTTCTTACCAGGCCTTCTCCCCCATTATGCTCACCCTTACCAGCTGAATTTTTTCTTAATGAATACTCTTTTACCCTCAGAGGGTAATTCATTTCCAGCACTTCAACCGGCGTATTCAGCGTGTTGGTCATATGGGTTTGCACGCCACTCAAACCATTATATAAATAGTTCGCTCCCATACCGCCGCCTATTGTTTCGTAATAATCCCAGGCTTTATTATTTTTATCTGCCGCAGCTCCCATCGCCAGATTGTTCATACTGCCATGACTGGCGGCGGGGAGTTTTTGCGGATTTGCTTTTGCCAGCGCACCTATAATCACATCCACTATTCGAGTGCTGGTTTCTACATTTCCCGCCGCCACAGCGGCGGGTCTCCTGGCACTAACTAAACACCCTTCAGGCGCAGATAAACTTATATGTCGAAAACTGCCGGCACAGGCCGGGGTATTATCTGGCATCAGACAACGAAACACATAGTAAACAGCGGCGGCTGCGACGGATAAGGGACAATTTATATTTCCTGTTACCTGACTGTCCGTACCATCAAAATCCACATGTATTGATGATGGGGTGATAGTTATCGTGGCCTGTATTTTAATATCTGAGCTACCCTGCCCATCATCATCCATAACATCACTAAAGCTATACTTTCCTGGGCTTATCGCCTTTGTTGCATCCAGCGCAATACTGGCCCCATAGTTATTTAATGCGATTAATGCCCGCTGGTACTCCTCCACTCCATGGGCTTCTATTAATTCCTGCAAACGAAGAATACCACGACGATTAGCACTGATTTGTGCCGAAAAATCCCCATGGGACTGCTGGGGATTCTGTAACACGGCGAGTAATTTTTCCATGACCTCGGACTCTTCCCGATCATTTTTTAATAAATGCATGGGGGGAATAACCAGGCCTTCCTGGCTTAACTCCGACGAAACAGGCATTGATCCGGGACTGGCAGCACCAATATCCGCATGATGCGCGCGATTTACCACAAACCCCTGTAACTGTTGATTAAAAAACACCGGTGCAATCAGGGTAATATCCGGTAAATGGGTCCCCCCTAGATAAGGGTCATTCAAGACCACCATATCCCCTGGGGCCCAGTTAATTTTACTAACAATGTCACGGGCTGCATAAGCCATACTGCCAAGATGCACGGGTATATGAGCAGCCTGGGCACATAACTCCCCCTGGGCATCAAATACTGCGCAGGAGTAATCCAGACGATCTTTAATATTGGGCGAAAAGGCAACACGTTGAAGTACCGCACCCATTTCATCACAAACCGCTTCTATCCGGCTAGAAAATACACTTAAAGCAATAACATCCATAGGAAACCTTAAAAAAATGATTTAAGTCAAATAATACCTTGAAATACAGGCGCTTCTAACTTATCTTAATGCCCAACTAAAACACTCAAGTATTTTAACTGAAAAATAAACAGGAAATTAATATGAATCCTTTAATGTCAATCAAAGGCACAATCGCCGTTGGTTTTATTCTTGCTCTGGTAGTCGCATTTGGTATGGGTGCTGGCGTTGACGGCCTGAAAGCGGCTGCCATGACCTGGTTACATGTATTGGCAGGTGTGGTCTGGATCGGCCTACTCTACTACTTTAACTTTGTTCAGGTTCCCGGCGTGGGTAAAGCACTGGCCGAAGCTAATGATGGCGGCCCTGGCCCAGCAGCAATCAATAAATACGTTGCACCTGCCGCTTTACTCTGGTTCCGTATGGCAGCAGCGGTTACCTGGTTAACGGGTTTAAGTGCATTAGCTTCTATCGGCGGTGGCATGCAGGGCATTATCGATGCATTCACCTTCCAGAATGGAATGGCAATCATTGGCCTTGGTGCATGGTTAGGTACCATTATGTTATTTAACGTATGGGTACTAATCTGGCCCAACCAGAAAAAAATCCTCGGTCTTGACGGCCTGGAGCACAGTGCAGAGGTAATTGCAGGCGCAAAGAAAGTGGCTCTGCTAGCTTCACGTACTAATACAGCATTATCTATTCCTATGCTGTTATGCATGGTAGGTTATGCTCATAGCTTAGCGTAGAACTTGCTGCGCTGTTAACTGTAAAGGCGCATCTCCATCGGGGACAGACCGGTGCTTTTCCGCTCTGTCCCCTTATTGATACCACCGTGATTGGTAATATGGCGATTGATTAAAACAGACTAATAACGACTTCGATTTGCTCTTGGTGGTCTCACCACAGGGGACAGAGCGCCAAAAAGCGGCGGTCTTTCCCCGAGCATGTCAATCAAATGAGAAGTCGTAACTTTCTGATAAATAAACCAGCGAGTAACCTGGTCACCCGTATCTCAAATCCATCTATTATTTGAAAAACCCGTAAAGCCTAGTATAATCAACGTTTACACGGCAGCTTTTACTGCCGTTTTTGCATTTTAGGGCTATGAAAAAGTCAGCAACTGGAACACCTAATGAACGGATCTGAACATCTAATGAAAACCTATGCACCACTTGATGTCTGTTTTGACAGGGGCGCGGGAGCCTATCTGTATGATGATAAGGGCACTGAATATCTGGACGCGCTGGGGGGCATTGCAGTCTGTGGCCTGGGTCACGCCCACCCGACCGTTACCAGAGCAATTCAAAACCAGGCTGAAAAACTTCTTCATACCTCAAATTTATACTGCATTCAAAATCAGCAGCAGTTAGCTGATAATTTATGTAAAGCCTCAGGCATGGATAGCGTGTTTTTCTCAAATTCCGGCGCTGAAGCAAATGAAGCCGCTATTAAACTGGCTCGACTCTATGGTAATCAGCAAAACATTGAAAATCCATCCATTATTGTAACCGACGGCAGTTTTCATGGGCGCACCCTGGCGACCTTAAGCGCTACCGGTAACCGCAAAGTACAAGCCGGCTTCGAACCACTGGTTCACGGTTTTATTCGCGCACCCTATAATGATATTGAAGCCATAAAATCAATTGCTCAAAACAGTAAAAATACGGTTGCTGTAATGGTAGAACCGATTCAGGGAGAGGGAGGTATCAACCTTCCTGATGAAAATTATTTAACTGAATTGCGAGCTATTTGCGATGAAAACAACTGGTTATTAATGCTTGATGAAATCCAGACAGGCATGGGCCGAACAGGCACCTGGTTTGCTTTTCAGCATAGCAAAATCATGCCCGATGTTATGACGTTGGCCAAGGGTCTGGGTAATGGCGTGCCAATTGGCGCCTGTCTTGCGCACGGTAAAGCCGCTGAACTTTTTCAGCCGGGTAATCATGGCTCAACTTTTGGTGGTAATCCACTAACCTGTGCCGCAGCCAATGCAGTTGTAGAAACCATTATTAAAGATGGTTTATGCCAACGCGCTGATCAACTTGGCAAAAGAATGCTTGAGGGCTTTAAGGCACAACTTAAAGAACTCCCTGCCGTAAAATCCATACGCGGTAAAGGTTTGATGCTAGGAATAGAACTGGATCGCGATTGCCCCGAACTGGTAGCCCTGGCCCTGCAGCGGCACTGTTTAATTAATGTAACCGCAGGCAATGTTGTTCGTCTGCTTCCCCCACTCATTTTGTCTGACCAGCAGGCTGATACCATTGTAGATGTGGTCAGCTCGCTCATTAAAGACTTTTTAAACTAATAAGCACCTGTATTAATTATCTCGTGATTTAATTAATAGAAGTGCTCTAAATATTTGCGGAGACGCCCAATGGCGACGCGTCATTTTTTAAGCTTACTCGATCTTAACCCCACTGAACTCAGGCAATTACTTAAGCGCGCAAGCGAGCTTAAAAAAATGCAACACGCGGGTGAGGTTTACGAACCATTAAAAAACAAGGTGCTGGCGATGATTTTTGAAAAATCATCCACCCGTACCCGGGTATCATTTGAAGCAGGCATGACGCAGCTAGGTGGCCACGCCATGTTCTTATCTCCACGTGATACGCAACTAGGACGCGGTGAACCCATTGAAGATACCGCCCGGGTATTATCCAGCATGGTGGATATCATAATGGTGCGCACCTTTGAGCACGAAAAGATTACAACCCTTGCCAAACACTCATCTGTGCCCGTCATAAACGGCCTGACCGACTGGCTCCACCCCTGCCAGCTACTGGCGGATATGCAGGCGTGGATTGAACATCGAGGAGATATGCAGGGCAAAACTGCAACTTATGTAGGCGATGGTAATAACATGTGCCATTCCTATATCAATGCGGCACGCCAGCTTGATTTTAATTTACACATTGCCTGCCCTGAAGGTTATGATCCGGACCCGGAATTAATTAAAGCGGCCGGAGACAAAATCAGTATTTTCAGGTCCCCCAAAGATGCATGTGTAGATGTGGACATGATTGTCACGGATGTCTGGGCCAGCATGGGCCAGGAAGAAGAGCAAAAAGAACGCGAAGCCGCATTTGCCAACTTTCAGGTCAATGATGAGATTATGGCTGTTGCCAATAAAGACGCCCTGTTTATGCACTGCCTGCCTGCACACCGAGGTGAAGAGGTTAGCGCCAGTGTAATTGATGGCAAACAAAGTGTGGTATGGGATGAAGCAGAAAATCGCCTGCATGCTCAAAAGGCATTGCTCGAATTCTTACTGACCTGATTAAGCTCATAAAAGACTAAATGTAGCGCTCCTGGATGCAGCGGAGCCTACATCACTTTTTGTTTACGAAGATTTATATATTTCTTTAAAATATCATCTGTTCCTCTACCAAATTCGATGAACTTAAAAGCCAGGCCATACACACTTCGACTTCCAATCACAACGGAACGCACAACTTTTGCCTTAACCAGCACCCGCTTGAACTCATTGGTTAAAGGCAAATCAAATGCCAACTCAAAGATTTTACCCTCATCAGCCGGCGCTCCATATTCAAGATAAATCCCCCCCATTGAGACATCAACCGCCTGTGCATGCATAATGCTGCCATCCGATAAACGTATATAGACTTTTAAACTAACCCTGAAACGTTCATAGGCTCGATTTTCATTAGTTAATGCTCCAGCATTACCTGAACCTGCATCACCATTAATATCTTCATCTTCCAATGGATATTCCTTCTGCTAATTAGGTCTATTCGAGATACAATACGTACTTTGAACTGGAAAGATCAGTTGGGCATGGAAAACCTGTAAAATATTGGTACAGGGTGAATTCGATTTTTGCACAATCACCTTAACAAACATAGCAAGGTGAAGACTTAAAACGGCAGGAGATATGCGAGCCCCGGGTCTACCTCGTACATCAATAACTTTCATGGGCCGTCATAATCCTGCTGATTTTCAAGAGCTCATATACACATTTTAAAAACATAACTGCACCAATAATGACATTTAAGTATTTCTGTTTATATAGCTTTCTACTAGTCGCCTCGCCAACACTGTTGTGGGGCTCTGAGGAGTACATCAATAATGATTTTGCATATGATATGTGCCCCGCGAATAGCTATTCATTTTTAAAGTATAGTCCACCTCCAATATTTTCTGATGAATTAATCAACACAACCGATGTTAGCGCCCAACAGGTACAGAATATAAATAAATCTACAAGCATGTTCACAGGAAATGTCCTAATCGAGCGCCATCAGCTTCGCCTGCAGGCGGATAAGGTAATACACAATAAAGACACTCAACGACTTGAGATAAGTGGCAATATTCATGCTGACACTGAAAACATGGCGCTTAGTGCTGATAACGGCTGGATGAATTTGCTGACAAATGAGGGTGAATTCAAAAATACCGCCTACTACATGCCTGAAGCACATTTCTCAGGTAAAACACCCTTATTTACAATATCGAAAGATAAAAAAAGTGTTTTACTCGATACCCAGTTTTCAACCTGCCCGGAAAACAAACGCGACTGGCATATGGATATTGGGCGCCTTGAATTAGACCAAAGCACAGCAACTGGCACCGCGTCACATGCGGTGTTCTGGCTAAGCGAGATTCCCGTTTTTTATTTCCCCTGGTTACAGTTTCCCCTGGGTGATATTCGCCGTTCGGGTTTTTTAACACCACGTATTGGTAAATCAAGCGCTAACGGTATCGAATTTAGCATCCCGTTTTATTGGAATATTGCACCTAATCAGGACGCAATCTTCACCCCTGCCTATTTACATGAACGCGGCACAATGCTGATGACAGATTATCGCTACCTGAGTCATAGTAGCAATGGAAAATTAAATCTGGAATATTTAAATAACGATAAAGAAACAAATGAAGAACGTTATTTAGTTCATTTTGATAACCAGAGTCGAATCACAGAAAATCTCAATTTTAACTTACTGGTTAATGACGCATCAGATACTGAGTATCTGAATGATTTAAGTAGCAATATAAATGTTGCAAATACAACACACCTGGAAAGAAATGCCAAATTCAGTTACAGCAATGGCCCCTGGAACACGGGCTTAATGGCACAAACTTTTCAAACCATTGACCAGGAGATTGACCCTGCCAGTAGACCTTATAAGCTACTACCTCAGTTCACATTAGATGCCACAGACGAATTTGCCGAGACAGACAATAGCTATATAATGACCTCTTTAGAGAGTGAATGGGTAGAGTTCGAACACGCAAGCGAGCTAAAACAACAGGGTTCTCGTTTACATATATACCCTAAACTGAGTATGCCGTTTGAAGGCAATGCATGGTTTATTAAACCCAGTGCGGGCTTCATGCACACAGAATATGACATAGATGATATAAACGGCACAGCTTTTAATATTGAGAACCGAGATTTAAGCATTCTGAGCCTGGATAGTGGTTTATTTTTTGAAAGAAGTTTAAACGATAGCTCAATAATACAAACCCTGGAACCCAGATTATTTTATTTAAATGTTCCATATGAAGATCAGTCAGCGATCCCCATATTTGACACCAGTGAACAGAGCTTTAGCTTTGCTTCTTTATTTCGTGAAAATCGCTTTAATGGTGTCGATAGAATCAGCGACGCCAATCAGCTTACCCTCGCATTAAGTTCTCGCTTACTAAGCAATAGTAGCGGACAGGAATTATTTAACTTAAGCATTGGCCGTATTTTGTATTTTGATGACCGTCAAGTCTCCCTGGATAATACAATTAACACATCCGATAGTTCTGACATAATAACCGAAGTTGGTGGAAGACTTTATAACTGGATAGGCAGAGCCACTTATCAATGGAATACCGATACAGACTTATCAGATAAGCGTAGTATTCAATTAAGTTATGCGGCCTCTAGTAAAGCTGTTTTTAATATGGGTTATCGATTTCAGCGAGACCCCAACGAGGATATAATTGGTGAAATTAATAATGTAGAACAAACTGATCTGTCATTTGCTTGGCCATTTGCTCAAAACTACGCCCTGCTAAGTCGCTGGAATCGTGACTTAACAAATGAGCGAGATATCCAGACACTCGTAGGTATTGAATATGAATCCTGCTGCTGGGCAATACGCCTGCTATCCGAGCGCTTCCGCCGAGATAGTAACGAAGAAAACCCATACCACTCATCTATTAGTCTTCAATTTGTTCTCAAAGGCTTTGGCAGCAACTCAGACAAAGACTCAACCGACACACTTAAACATGCTATTCTTGGCTATCAACCGGATTTTTAATATGCAGTTTCGAAAAAACACTTTTCTAACATTATTTTTTATTACATTTTTTTCTACACGTTTATATGCTATTGAAGAAATAGATTCGGTTGCTATTATCGTTAATGACGGCATTATCAGTCACCAGCAAGTAAATAACCAATTAAATAATTTTAAACGACAGCTAAAATTACAGGGCCAAAGCCTGCCGCCAGAAAAACTTTTTAAAAAGCAGGTTATAGAACGCATTATTTTAGATAGCATTCAATTACAACATGCAAAATCCCAGGGTATTAGCGTCGATGACCTGAGCCTTAACAAAGCACTGGAAGCAATCGCAGAAAGCAATAACACCTCTCTAGAAAAAATGCTTAAAGCTCTCGAAAGCAAAGGCATTAGCTATAAAAGTTTCCGCGAACAAACTAGAAAAGAAATGATAATAAGGCAATTACAAAAACGCATGATTTATAGCCGGGTAAAAGTTTCACAACAGGAAATTAATATTTTTCTAGAACAGCAAAAACTATCTGGCGAAGCAGCAAATGACAAGTACAATATTGCACACATACTCATTGCTACGCCTGAAGCTGCAGCACCTGAAGATATTTCCCTGGCCCTGGAAAAAGCAAAAAAAGTAGTTTTAAAACTTAAAAATGGCGAATCATTCAATGACATTGCTCTTCGTTATTCCGATGGTCGTCACGCATTAAAAGGTGGCAAGCTGGGCTGGCGAAGTGCAGCTCAACTACCCACATTATTTTTAAATACTGCACGCAGTTTAAATAAAGACCAAATATCTGAACCCTTACGAAGTGCGGGAGGCTTTCACATAATTAAATTATTAGATAAAAAAACCCAACAACATATTGTTAAACAGACTCACGCCAGGCATATACTCATAAAAGCCGATGAAATAACCAGCAGTGATGATGCCCGAAAAAAATTAACCAGCATAAAAAAACGGCTCGACCAGGGTGAAGACTTTGCCACTCTTGCTGCGAAATTTTCTCAAGATCCGGGCTCTAAAAACAATGGCGGGGATTTAGGCTGGGCCACGGAAGGTTCTTTTGTACCACGCTTTACTGAAGTCATGAACTCACTAAAAGACAATCAGATATCTGAACCGTTTAAAAGCCAGTTTGGCTGGCATATTATTCAGGTTCTCGAGCGTCGCCAACAAGATGAGACTGAACAGTTAATTCGACAGAAAGCAGAGCTGGCAATACAAAACCGTAAAGCTGAAGAAGAATTACAGCTCTGGTTACGTCGAGCCCGTGATGAGGCTTATGTCGATTATCGAATGGACTTAGGCGTATCAGAGTAATCCCATGCTTCCAGTAATAGCAATAACACCCGGCGAACCTGCCGGAATTGGCCCCGATCTCGCGATTAAAACCGCAGCAGAAAAATTTAACTGTAATAGAGTTTATTTTGCTGACCCTCAATTACTGACTGATCGTGCCCAAGAATTAAACATTGATGTAAAAATCCATACACTCTCATCATTTGAGCAACTGCCGAAACCTGAAAAAAATACGCTACTTGTCTGGCCGGTTAAGTTAACCCGCAAAGTTAAGGCTGGAAAACTAAACAGTGACAATGCTCATTATGTTTTAGAATGCATTAAGCTTGCGGTTGAATCTCAACAAAAACATAAGACTCACGCACTAATGACCGGCCCAATACATAAAGGCATTATTAATGAAGCGGGCATTTGTTTTTCAGGGCATACAGAGTATTTAGCCGAATTAAGTTCAGGCACTCCGGTTATGATGTTAGCTGCCGAAGCTGAAAAATTACGCGTCGCTTTAGTGACGACACATTTACCCTTAAGCCAGGTCAGTGAAGCGATTAATAAAGAAAACCTGCAACTTGTTATTTCTATTTTGCATAAAGATCTTCAACAGAAATATGGCATCAGCGACCCTCACATTTTAGTTTGTGGCCTTAACCCTCACGCGGGTGAAAATGGGCACATGGGTATGGAAGAGATTGAAATAATTTCACCTGTTTTAGACAAACTTCGTCTTGAGGGTTTTAATATTACGGGCCCCTTACCAGCAGATACTTTATTTACACCTAAATACCTGCAAGGAGCTGATGCAGTGTTAGCTATGTACCATGATCAGGGTTTACCCGTATTAAAGCATGTGGGCTTTGGCCATGCTATAAATATTACATTAGGTTTATCTATCATCCGCACCTCGGTTGATCATGGTACAGCTCTTGATCTTGCCGCCACTTCAAAAGCAGATACGGGTAGCTATATAGCCGCCCTGGAAACTGCAATTCAGCTGGCTAATAATCAGGCTATTACAACGGCAGTTTAATTATGGCAATACATCACCGCGCACGTAAACGTTTTGGGCAGAACTTTTTATCTGATCCAGGTATTATTCAGCGCATTATACAAAGCATTAACCCAAAATCAGGACAGCGCCTGATTGAGATTGGCCCCGGTCTTGGCGCACTAACCTGCCCCATCTTAAAATTAGTTGGTGAAATGGATGTCATTGAACTTGACAGGGACATCGTCCCCAAACTCCAGCTCAATTGCGGCCTTGATGCGGTGCATAACAATAAACTTCGCATACATAATGTAGATGTACTGAAATTTAATTTCTCCGACCTTAACTACGCAGAACCATTACGCATCATCGGCAACTTACCCTATAACATATCTACACCCATTATTTTTCATTTGGTTGAATACAGTGACATTATTCAGGACATGTACTTCATGCTTCAAAAAGAGGTTGTACAGCGCCTGGCAGCGAAACCCGATAGCAGCAATTACAGTCGACTATCGGTAATGACACAATACTACTTTCAGGTAAACGCGCTGTTTTTAGTCCCACCTGAATCATTCCAGCCAATGCCCAAGGTTGAATCTGCAATTGTTCGTTTAATACCCCATAAAGAAAAACCCGTAAAAATAGATAATGAAAAAGCATTTGCCAGCCTGGTAAGCCAGGCTTTCTCTCAACGGCGTAAAACATTACGAAATGTACTCAAAGATATTTGTTCAGCTCAACAACTTGAATCTATCGGCATTGACCCCGCCTGTAGGGCCCAGTCTCTTACTTTACAGCAGTTTTCCGATATTTATAATTTGACTACACAATAATATACTCATGAAATCGCTGATTTCTATTCTTTATTTTGGTAAGCTAGTACCAAACTCAATGGCGGTATTTTTATGAATAATGACTCATACAGGATAAGTGTTGAAGTAACACCTAACTATATTGAAGAGCAATCCAAGCCCGATCAGGGGCATTTTGTCTTTTCATACACTGTGACGATTATTAATGAAGGTAGCAAACCAGCCCGCCTACTCACTCGGCACTGGGTTATTACTGACGCCCTGGGTGAAATACAGGAAGTTAAAGGTGATGGTGTTGTAGGAGAGCAACCTCACCTTAAACCTGGTGAAGGTTTTCAATACACCAGTGGCACCATGATGAAAACACCAAATGGCTCGATGGCTGGCAGTTATCAAATGATCTCTGACGATGGCTTTCATTTTGATGCAGATATTCCAGAGTTCTACCTGCTTGCACCCAGTACCCTGCATTAATAAGAAAAAAATATTATAGAGCGATAATAATATGGGGCTAAAATTTAGCTACACCCTCCTGCCTCCAGTTTATGATGCCATTGTTGCTTCTTCAACTCAGGCAATGCGTATATCAAGTTTAAAACGGCTCGACGCACCTGAGTCACAAAACATATTAATAAATGGCATTGGAACTGGTCTGGATATACCTTTCTTACCTAAGCAACATAGCTACACCGCGACTGACCTAACCCCCGCTATGCTAGATAAATGTAAAGCTCGACTTTCACAACATAATTTACAGCTAAGTTTACACAATGCTGATGCCATGAGTCTCCCCTTTGATGATAACCAGTTTGATATAATTTTAATGAATCTGATATTGGCCGTAGTGCCCAGCCCATTATTGGCTTTACAGGAAGCATGTCGCGTCGTTAAGCCTGGGGGTAAAATTTATATTATGGATAAATTTATTAAACCAGGCCAGCTTGCGCCTACTCGACGCTTACTCAATATCCTAATGCGACATATTGCTACACGAACCGATGTTGTTTTTGAAAGCTTGCTTGATAATTGCCCAAAATTGAAATTAATAGAAGATAAACCTGCACTTATGAGCGGCTGGTTCCGATTAATTGACCTTGAAAAAATTAACATGGAAAAATTCAGCAGCTGAAATGGCAACCTATGCAATTGGTGACATTCAGGGATGTTACAAACAACTTAAAGAGTTACTGCTAAAACTCGAATTTAAATCAGACAAAGACAAGCTCTGGTTCGCAGGCGATATTATTAATCGTGGTCCAGATTCTTTAAAAACCATACGTTTTATCAAATCGCTTGAAGATAATGCGATTACTGTTTTAGGCAATCATGACTTACACCTGCTTGCGATTGCAAATGGCCGTGGCAAACAGGGAAAAAAAGATACCGTACAACCTATTCTTGAAGCCAGGGATTCAGACAGTTTATTAGACTGGTTACTCCACCGTCCACTTGTACATTACCAGAAAAAAAACCATGTCTGCCTGGTACATGCCGGCATTTACCCCGACTGGTCATTAAGTCAAATTTTAAGTTATTCTAAAGAACTCGAAAACATTTTACAGGGCCCAAAATCCCACGAGTTTTTTCACCACATGTATGGCGACAAACCCCGTAAATGGTCGGATAATTTAAGTGGTTGGGACAGGTTACGTTTTATTACAAACTGTTTCACACGCATGCGTTATATTGATAACAACTTAAAGTTATGCCTCAAAGACAAAGGCGCACCAGGGAAACAGGATGATAATGTTTATCCCTGGTTCGAATTTGAAAACAAAGAAAAAGATTTAAATATTGTGTTTGGACACTGGTCAACACTTAAAGACCCAAAAATAAAACACTTATTCCCTTTAGATACGGGATGCCTTTGGGGTGGAAAGTTGACCGCACTTAAGATCAATCATAAACTCAAAAAACAAACTTCAGTTAAGTGCCCGAAATCTCAGCCTATTACCTAAAAAGGTTCATGCCTTTATTTTTCTGCGCACGTAGGTAATGATATTAAAATTAAAATTATTTTTTTCATCAGATTCAACAATTTTCTGATTAATGACATTCCATTCAGACAAATCAATTTCAGGAAACCAGGCATCGCCCTCACACTCTGCTTCCACATGAGTTAGGTACATTCGATCTGCTTTCTCGATCATTTGTTGATATAGATTAGCACCGCCAATTATCATCACCTCATCAACATCGCCAGATAGCTGTATAGCCATATCAATACTATCGGCAGAAACAACTCCATCGGCTGTAAAACCACTGCGACTGATAACAATGTTTTTTCTTCCAGGTAATGGCCGACCTATCGATTCAAATGTTTTACGACCCATGATGACAGGTTTACCCATAGTGACTTCTTTGAAATGCTTGAAATCAGCGGGTAAGTGCCAGGGCATACCATTATTAGAGCCAATTAAGCGATTTTTATCCATCGCTGCAATCAACGATATAATCATATTGATATCGGTGCTTTTATATGGGGATGTGCTTCATAATTTATTAATTCAAAGTCTTCAAATTTAAAAGCAAACAAATCTTTAATATCGGGATTAATTTTTAGAGTTGGGAGGCTATATGGGGTACGTGATAATTGCTCGTCAACCTGCTGCAGATGATTATTATATAAATGCGCATCACCAAATGTATGTATAAAATCACCTACTTGCAAACCCACAACCTGGGCAACCATCATGGTAAGCAAAGCATAAGATGCAATATTAAAGGGCACACCTAAAAAAATATCTGCACTTCGCTGATATAACTGACAGGAAAGTTTTCCATCCGCCACATAAAACTGAAAAAACGCATGACAGGGGGCTAACGCCATTCTTCCCTGTTTTACATTATCCTGCGGGGATATTGTTTCATCAGGTAAATCGGCTACATTCCAGGCAGATACAATAATACGCCGACTATTAGGGTTAGATTTTAATAACTGTATAATTTCTGATATCTGATCTATTTGCCCATCATTAGCCCCATCCTTAGACGCTATCGGCCAGTTTCGCCACTGATAACCGTAAACTGGACCCAGGTCTCCAGATTCATCCGCCCATGCATCCCAAATTTTTACCGCATTTTCTGATAAATACTGCGTATTGGTTTCACCTTTAAGAAACCATAATAATTCATGGATAATAGATTTTAAATGGCACTTTTTTGTCGTCACCAAAGGAAAGCCTTTTGCTAAATCAAAACGCATTTGATAACCAAATACAGATATTGTACCGGTACCGGTTCTATCACCTTTTTGCGTACCATTTACTTTTACATGACGCATTAAATCTAAATACTGTTGCATATTATTCGACTGCTTTTTTTCTATAGGCCAAAATCAATACCCCTAAACCAATTACGACCATAGGAATGGAAAGTTGCTGACCTTTTGTCATCCAGCCAAACATTACAAAATTTAAATGCGTATCCGGGGTTCTGTAAAATTCTGTAATGAAACGAAAAACGCCATAACACAATACAAACAACGCACTTACCGCCATTTTTGGCTTCGGCGTTCGAGAATATAAAAATATTATGAAAAATAGTAACAATCCTTCAGTTAATGCCTGATACAAAGATGAAGGGTGGCGAGCTATTTGATCACCATAATCCATTGCCCAGGGCACTGCTGACTCCACCGGCCTACCCCAGAGTTCTTTATTAATAAAATTGCCTAAGCGACCAAAACCAAGCCCCAATGGAACCATGGGTGCGATAAAATCATTCACTTCAAAATAGGTTTTGCCGGTTTTTCGGGCAAATAAATACACGCCACAAATCACACCTAGCAAACCACCGTGAAACGACATACCGCCTTCCCAAATTCGAATCAATATAAGCGGGTTATCGATAAACTTGTCAAAATTATAAAAAACAATATAGCCAATTCTGCCACCCAGAATTACGCCTAATGCGCCATAGAACAATACATCTGACACTTGCTCTTTATTCCAGCCTGAATCTGCCTGTCTAGCCCTGTAATTACCTAATGCCCAGGCAGATATAAATGCAAGAAGGTACATTAATCCGTACCAGTGAATTTGTGCGAAGCCTAAATCTAGAGCAACAGGATCTATCGTTGGGTATGTAATCATGGGCGGATTTTATCAGAATTTTGGAGTTTGTTTATGACTGCTTTGGGATTCTTTTTATAATATTTAATTTTTTAATGTATGTTGGTTCATGTGGTTAATTTATATTTTACTACACCAGTCGCGAGCTGAAGCTCGCTCCTACAGGTGCGTGCCTGGTTAAAATACTGGGTTAATAGTTCAAGGCGAAACAGGTTCATTTGCTCGGGGATTTAAACTGCGGCTGAGGCACATCTCACTCGGAGACAGGGCGCCGCTTTTTGGCACTCTGTCCCCCTTAACCCATACCACTAAGATGGTTAAGAACCCGGCTCTTTTACCTATTTGTATTCTGCGTAGTGTTGCAGTTACAACCAGCGCGGATTCAGTAAGGGGACAGGGCGCCAAAAAGCAGGCGGACTGTCCCCGAGCATGATGTGCCTCAGCCTGGTCGCATTCGTTCCTGTTCGGCTGACTTTTTGTCAGGCTAATTTAATTCGTAGATATATTTCTATCAGCCAAAAAAAAGCCCCAACGATAATTTCGTTGGGGCTTTTTAGGTGTTAAATCCTGGCAGTGTCCTACTTTATTCGCGCTATCCCTGCGCTCACCCCTTCGGGGCCGTGGTGGCAAAAGCATCCACCACGTTAAAAACGCTCCGGGCGTTTTTTTCACATACCCATGTGCGAGTAGCACACTGCTTTTGTACATTCGGTAGGCAAAAAAATACCCAGACTAATTTAGGCTGGGTATTTTAGGTGTTAAATCCTGGCAGTGTCCTACTCTCACATGGGGAGACCCCACACTACCATCGGCGCTAAAGCGTTTCACTTCTGAGTTCGG
>Ga0316207_10001134_pt1 | contig 35037 bp, 58 predicted proteins | sample 6weekpyrite_MG_FD_204943 | JGI IMG/M metagenome (GOLD analysis project Ga0316207, IMG submission 204943) | Microbial mat bacterial communities from mineral coupon in-situ incubated in ocean water Damariscotta River, Maine, United States -... | ecosystem: Environmental > Aquatic > Marine >... | reverse complement strand
GGAGATGCACTAAAACACTTAAGGGCAAATATAGGCGAGACAGGGTTTGAATTAGTAGAAGCTTACACTAAAGCAGAAATAGATTCAAAAAGAGTACTAACTACACCAACTGTTCAAGCAGAAGGGCAAAATTGGGCTGGTGTAGTGCATACAGACCTAGATGCAGTAGGAGCTAATCCATCTTCCCTATTATATCCAGATGGTTCTATTGTAACGAGTACCGATAATGGAGAATATACAAAATATCCAAATGGTGATGTTTTTGGAAGGGTTACAGATATAAGTGGGTATTCATCTGGAGTACCAATAGCAAAGACTATGCCAATAGTTCTTATAAATAACGCTATATGTAGTCATGTTATAAACCCTAACTCATTAGTAGATTATAATACTATGGTTAAGGGAACTACATCAGCAGTAACATTCTATAGTTCATCAACAGCTGCATCTAATATTGTAAGTATTTCATTTACAGGGAGATGGAAATAATGCGATATTATGACACAATAGAAACACCACTAACAGGTAAAATATTCCTTAAAGATGGTGCTAATAGAATAGTTGAGACAAACCCTATTGTTAAGGTATGGTTTCAGCCAATAGATACTATTAGATTTGATAGAATTTTTGATGCAAAAGGGTTGCCAATCCTGAAAGAGTACGCTTTAGATTCAGAAGGTAATCGCTATGCTCACTACGAAGCTACTGCTACTGATGGAGTGTTTAAACCTGATACAGTAGCTATTGGTGTTGACTCGATGAAACAAGCAGTAGAAGACATAGAAAACGCTATTTACAAACTGCTTAACGATACAGCGTTATCATTTGGCTTCAAAGGTTCAAGTCCTATGGATAGAGCATCAGGGTATTTAGTAAGCAAGAAAGCTAAATACAATGCCTATGCTGTAACTCTTACAGATTGGAGAGATAATATTTTCGATTATGTAGAAGCACAAGAGATAGAAATAGGTTTAGGCAATCGCACGATGCCTACAGTAGCAGAGTTGCTTGTAGAGCTTGAAACAAACTTTCCAACACCAGTAAAGGCTTAAAATGAATGAACTACTAAACCTAATCAAAGAGAACTACTTTTGGTCGTTTGCTATATTCTTATGGATAGGAATAGCTATTGCAGTAATCGTTACAGACTACAGAGATAAAACTTTAGGGTGGCGAACTATCGCTAAGGTGCTGTTTATCCCTTTTATGTTAGCTTATGAGTTCACTTTTGCCTTATTTGTCATGCCTTTCCTATATGGTAAAAAGATAGGTGGAGCAATAGGATTCATATTAGCTTGGTTGCTTTATTTTGTACTAATATTCTTTTCATGGATACCTAGTATCGGAGATAATATGCACAAAATTAACCGCCTTGCTAATTACTTTATGGGATACATGAACGGACAAACTGTATCCTCTACTTTAGGTGATAGAATTGATGATGGTAAAGCTTCATGGGTGAGTTGTTTACATTGTCGTATACTTGCAGTTTATGACCGTAGAGGGTATCATTGTTCAGAAAGAGCTAAAAGGTTATTCTAATGATTAAAAAGAAAAGTTTTATTAAAAGTTTGATAAGCGGTGCAGGTGCAGAGTTTAGAGAAAGTCCTTTAAAGTTTAGCATCTCAATAGCAATATTAGGTCTAGTTATCTATATGTTTATAGGTGACATAAAAATAAAAGCAACACATGGAGATACTAAAATAGAAGTATCTACAGATGCTAAGACTGTAAACAAGGCTAAGTGATGGAAACTAAAGACATTGTAGCTCTAGCCATAGGCTTATCTATTTTAGGTAACTCAGCTTTCAATTCATATCAAAATGACTACTTAAAAAACAAGGTAAATAATCTTGAAACTTTAGCCCTACACAACAAGGCTATTTTTGAGGGAAAAGCAGTTAAAGAGAAAGTATACAAAGACCTTACAGATAAAATTGAAAAGGAACACAATGAAGAAGTTAACGACCTCAACAATACTAATATTGGTGACACTATCACTTTTGGTTAGTGGGTGTACTAAAATTGAATATCTGCCATGTCCAGAATATGAGCCTAAGACTTTACCGCCTGTTTTAGATTTAAATGGTTCTATGAAACGCATAAGTGCTACCAAGTGGGAAGTAGATCATAGTGTAGTGTTAGGTGTTAAAAGTTTTGAAAAAGCTTGTTATGAGCGTTCAGCTGATTTTGAATCTACAACAAAAGCTATTAATGCCTACAATAAAGAAATTGACAAAGAATAACGTGTTATAATCCAATAAAAAAGGCTCTATTCATGGACGATAATAGTGAATTAACAAAGTTTCTAAAAGAGTTTACAAACAATGTTACTAGCAGTATTCAAAAGCTAGAGGGAACAATAGAAAAACTTTTAGAGGGTGACAGAGCAAATGCTTTAAAATATGAGGGGTTACAGCACGATATTAAAAGGCTTGATAATTCTAACAATGATAGAAAAGCAGAGCATAAAGATATACAACTTGCAATGACTACTCTAGTTAATAAAATCGAAAAAATGGACGATGGCTACAGGGATAATTGTGATTCAACCAAAGAGAACTTTGATGAAAAAATCAAAGAAGCTATTAGAAATTCAAATAACGAAAACAAAACAAGAGCAGTTATAGCATGGTCTATATTTATTGTACTTGGTGGTATTATCTGTTTCTTTGTTGCATCAACCTTTACAGCGATAGATCATAGATTTATCAGAGATGAGAGAGCTATAGAGAAAAACACAGATAGGATTGAAGAAGTTAACGACCATCAAAATGCAACTTATCACAACTTAGAAAAATTTAAAAGGGGTGAACTTTGATTAACTCAATTATAGATGATATTATTTTTGATGAGGGCTTTGAATCTAAGCCATACCATGATACAATAGGTGTCTTAACTATTGGATATGGTACAAACATTGAACAGGGCATTACTAGACCTATGGCTAAAGCTATGCTAAGAGTTGACATTGAATCAAAGATAGCAGAACTTGTAAATGAAAAACCATTTATTATTGAAATGCCTATGGAAAAGCAAAGAGTAGTTTTCAACATGGTATATCAATTAGGTGTAAGCGGTGTTTTGAAGTTTAAAAAAATGTGGTTAGCCATTGAAAATAAAGATTATGACATGGCTGCTAAAGAGATGCTTGACTCTAAATGGCAGAAGCAAACACCAAACCGAGCCGAAAGATTGTCTAAGATTATGAAGTCTTAAACTCCCTCGCAAATCTATAAACAAAATCGTCCTTACTATTTCCAGTAGGGTGATCTTTTACTCTCTTGTAATTCTTCTTACTTTTAACCCTATAATGCTTTGATTTACAATCGGTACACGTATTAGAATAAACTATGCTTGTACTATGCTTATAAAAGCTTGTAAACGTGTTTTTAGTATCAGAGCAATACTTACACTTTCTTCTCCATTGAGTGCCATATATAACGAACTGGTGATGCTTATATTCAGTATAACAATCATTACACATTTCATTATCATAAGTAAACGCTTTTCCTATCCTGTTTCTATTGCATGATTTACAATGAGTATACTTAGGCATTTTTAGCCTTTTTACGTAATCTCATTACATTATCAGAGTTATAATAAACTTCATATCCTAATTGAGTTAATATTCTGTTTGTTTGATTTGGACTCATTTTATTAAGTTTTCTTGTATCTCTCTTGGTTTCACCCACTTTAAATAAAACCTCTTTTTGAATATTTCCATTGACAAAGTTTCTCATAACCTTTACAGTTTCAATAACTTTTAATTCCTTATGCTTCATGCTCTTTTCTCCACAGCTTAATGATCTTACGCATTTTAGACATAATATTAATTTTCATCGTACCATACGAGAACATAACCTCATTAACAAATCTTCTTGCATGATGCATATTTGTATATAGTTTATTTTTATAAAGGAACTTAGCAAGAGCTTCACTTCCTACATCATAATAAATATCAGTCATTTTTTTACGTAAACAATCAGCATATGAGTCATATTTTTGATGTCCTATAGTTGGACTGCCTTTTCCAAGCACAACATAATAACGATAACGTTTAGAGCGTTGAGATTTGATTGTTGCTAAATATGAATCGCTTCTACCAATCGATTTACAATAATCCACATTACCATTTCTAGCATATTTACTTTTCATAATTTTCTATCCTTTCTAATATCATATTCATTTTATCTTCACTTGTACCTTTACCAGTTTCATAGGTAGAACGTAATCGTGAAAAAGTAGTTGCATCTAAGTCTAAAGCCTTACGTGTAAGTGTTTCAGAATTTAGACTGTATTGCAACTGAAACTCACGTAACGCTCTCAAAGTCTTATCGGCTAAAACTTGAATAGAACTATCTACAGGCTTGTTTCGTAAAGGTGTAACAGCTTGTTTCATCTCTTTTTGTTTATGCTCATTATCGTATAAAGTAACCCTTACAGGACGCAACGAAATCATAGCTTTGATTTGTCCTATTTGAACCAAGATTAAAACAGAGCCAAGTAAGAAAATAGTACCCCACTTTGAATAATCAACAGTATATGCTTTCTCTTTTGACTCTTTAATTTTCTCTAAACTTGCAAGTGTCTTTTGTATCGTTATTGGGTACTGTTTATCTTTAATACTATCAAGAACATTCATAACAATTTGCTCTTGCTTGTTAACTACTTCTTTTTGAGCTTTTGTATCTTCATCATTAATAACTTTATGCCCTAAGTTATACAATGCGAAACAGATCACAAAAGCAGAAGTTAAAGGAGCTAATATAATATTGCGATTATACCAAAAGTACAAAGCGATAACTTCAATCAATACAGACATTAGAGAGCCACTAACAGCATCAGAAAAGCTAATCCAAGTATTTATGCTATGCCATTGTAAAAGTGCCATAGAAGCTAATATTATTAGCCATGCGATTACTTTCATTTCATAACCTCCTACAGTTATTTACTTTTTATGTTTTTTTTCAAACTCATTAGTAACGTGCAAAATCATACCTTTCATAGTGCGACCTTCTTTTTTACATACAGCCTTAAATCTTTCCTTTACATCTCTATCTACAATTACATAACCTTCTTTATTACTCATGTTTTACCTTTATTTGATTTGGCAAATGATAACATTTAAAAGATTAAATAAACCTTTACTTATCATTTGCTTTGGTAAAGGTCTGATTAAGTTAATGTGTACTACAATAACACCATCTAAACATAGGAGTTAACATGAGTAAAGAAAAAGAAATGACAGCGAGTGAGCTGTTTATGTATTGGTTTGGAGGTAAAAAATAATGAGTTTATCTAAAATACAAGTGGAGTTAAAAGCTCCTAAGTCACAGTTTAATAAATTCGGTAAATATAAATATCGTTCACTAGAGGATATTACAGAAGCAGTTAAGCCATTACTTGAAAAATACAAGTGTGCATTAACTATTGAAGATGATATTGTTATGGTAGGAGAACGTATTTATGTTAAATCAACCGCAACTATAACATTTAGTGGTGAAGATGCACATAGCGTTTCAGCGTTTGCTAGAGAGCCACTACAAAAGAAAGGTATGGACGAAGCACAGATAACAGGTGCTACTTCATCTTATGCACGTAAATATGCCCTTAATGGTCTGTTTGCTCTTGATGATACTAAAGATGCTGATAGTATGGATAATTCTAAAGAAAACCGACCAACAGCATCTAAAGCAAGTGATGATGATAAAAAGAGAATTTGGGCTGATTTTAAAACCATTTGTGAAAATGAGGGAGTTGACCCAGTAGCTTTTTTATCTAAAGATATTGATATGAGTGATAAGAATTTAGTACACAATACAGTTAATAAGTGGCTTAAAAATACTCAAATGCTGATTGAACAACTAGCAAATTTCGAGGGCTAATTGTGGCTACTCGAACCCTAAATCAAAATAATTTCTATTTTGCATTTATTACCGATATACACAAACAGGCTTTAGCTGAACATATCACAGTTGAAAATATGGACTATTTACGAAAAGGGTTAAAGGATATTGACGAAAACTATCCTAAAGTAGATGATGTTTCTATAAGTAGTGCTAAGTTGTCAACAGTACAGATGAGAGATCATATAGAGTTTGTTATAGAGTTTGTTGGTAGATTTGGGATAACTCCTAAATTTGTAGTAGATGATTTTGAAAGAGCTATGCAAACAGCTCATAACTTAGGGTACAAATAAGGATTAATATGACTATGCTACAACGATACAACTGTACTTTTTGGAGCATAGTTAAAGAGTGCTATGATAATAAAGAATCAAGAGAAGTCTTAATAGACAAAATGGTAGAATCTGTAAGTGAAAATGATTTTACTAATCCTCTTGATTTTGTTATATTATGGCTAGAAGTTAACTACGCATCTAATGAGTAAGACGTATAAATAATATGGGAGAATGAAATGGAAACAGTATGGCTAATCCTTGCAATACTTGTAGCTTTTGCTACATATAAATCTAAAACATTAGAAACTAAACTAGAGGGTATTTCTTTTTTAATTTTAATTGACATAATAAACACAATAAAGCAGGGGATATAAAAGAATCAATAGTTTTATGATATACTGCTGAAAAGGAAATATAATGAAGTATATCAAAGGGTATGAGAAATTATATTCAGCCACAATAGATGGGAAGATATATAGCCACAAAAAGCATAAGCATAAAGGTAAATTCTTAAAGTTTCATGTGAACAACAATGGGTATCTTAGCGTAGGGCTATCAAGAGATAAAAAAAGAAAAACTTTTTCTGTTCATAGGATTATTGCTAATACTTTCCTTGATAATACAGAAAACAAAGAAGAAGTAAACCACATTGATGGAGATAAGAAAAATAATAATATTGAAAACCTACAATGGGTTACAAGTTCGGAAAATCAAATTCATGCTATTAGAAATGGTTTACAAAGATATACAGAGAAGCATAGAGAAACAGCTAGAAAAATAGGAAAAGAAAATGGCAAAAAAAATAAAGGGAAGGAAAACAAAAAATTAAGAAAATTAACAATGAAACAAGCGGAAGATATTAGGAATAAGCACTGTACTGGATATAGTATGATGAGCTTAGGGAAAGAATATGAAGTAGATAAAAAAACTATTTCTGCAATAATAAAAAGGATAAGATATGTTCAATAAAATTATACTGGTTGGTTCTTTAACAAGAGATATCGAACTTAGATACACAAATGGCGGTACAGCATTAGCCAAGACAGCTATTGCTAGTAATAAAAAATTCAAAAAGCAAGATGGAACAAAATCAGAAGAAGTTTGCTTTGTTGACATAACTTTCTTTGGCAAGTCAGCGGAGATTGCAAACCAGTATCTAAGAAAAGGTTCTAAGTGTTTAATCGATGGTCGCTTGATGTTTGAACAATGGACAGATCAACAAGGGCAGAAACGCTCTAAGCACAGCGTAACAGTCGAGAGTATGCAGATGTTAGATACAAAAGCAGAAAGTCAAGATAATAGTTATAAACAACAAGATAGTGCAAATAATACATCAACTCAACAAAACTATCAAACGCAAAACATACCACAAGATAATTCAAGTAACCATCAGCCACAAGGCGGTCAAGGTTCATTACCTGAGTATGAAGTAGATGAAGATGAAATCCCATTTTAGCCCTTGTAAAACCTTTAAAACATAGGTATAATAACATCAAGGTTTCATAGCCACGACCCTTTCATCGTGTACTAGCTACCCTAACGTTAACCTCCTATGAACGTACTTGCTCACCTACAAGGGTGGGTGGTCTTTAAATAAGCGTTATGTAAAGTCAAGTAAGCAAGGGTCTGCCCGACACCTACAAACCTTGGCTTTACATAGGGCTTTGTTGAGTTTGTGAAGTCGGGCAACTTGCACAAAAACTCCCCTAAATTTTATTATTGTCTGAAAGATTATTATGTTAGATAAAAAAATGTCTATTGATATTGATTTAGTTATCAAGAAAATCGAAAAAATGGAACTTGAAGATAAAGTTGAAGCGATTAATGCTTTTAGAGAAAAATTACATGAAGTTTCACCATTTAAAAGTGAACCTGTAGATTTTGTGAAGTGGGTTAAGAACGATACAGTAAGAGCAAATGATTATAACCCCAATAGTGTTGCAACTCCCGAAATGGAACTATTAAGACATTCAATTAATATGGACGGATACACTCAGCCTATTGTTGGTTGGAAACAAGATTATGGACATGAAGTAATTGATGGTTTTCACCGTCATAGAGTAGGCAAAGAGATGCCTGATATTCAAGAACGCATTAAAGGTTATTTGCCTATTGTATCAATCAAAGAAGATAGAAATGCCATAAATGATAGGGTTGCATCAACTATTAGACACAATAGAGCAAGAGGTAAACATAGCGTAGAAGCCATGAGCGATATTGTTATGGACTTACATAAGCGTAACTGGTCTGACAAAAAGATTGCCAAAGAGTTAGGAATGGATCAAGATGAGGTATTAAGACTATCTCAACTTAAAGGGTTAATGGAAGCTTTTGCAAATACAGAGTTTACTGAAGCTTGGAAGGTGGACGATTCAAATGAAGATTAATCAAGTATTTCATCACTATTCAAAATGGGAAGATTATGCAGCAGGTTTCTATGGATATGATTTTGAAGATTACCAATTCAAACATGAGATGTCAAAAGAACTACTAGGAGATGAAAAGCAATTTAGAGAAGTTGCATTACAAATGATAGAATCTTGGGAATATTCATGTGAACATAACCTTACAGACCCAAGTGTTAATAAGATTGCTTACATAGGTCAAGCTTCATGCTGTTTCAATCATGGTTCACCATCAGAGCTAACTAAAAAAGCATGGTGGGAAATACCTGAAGAAAAAAGAAATAAAGCGGATAGTGTAGCAAGAGAAGTGCTTAGAATTTGGAGAGAAAAATATATTTTAAAGGGTTCACTATGGGCAAGTTAGGATTAGGTAAAAATGTTTTAGAAGCTGCACAAGAAAGAGTAGAGTGGACTTTTGATAATTTTGAAAGAGTCTATCTTAGTTTTAGTGCAGGAAAAGATAGTACAGTAATGCTACATTTAACAGCATTAGAAGCAAGGAAAAGAGGCATAAAGATAGGTTTATTACTTGTTGATCTAGAAGGTCAATATAAAATGACTATTGAACACGCTAATGAAATGCTAAAAGAGTACGAAGATGTATTGGAAGTTTATTGGGTGGCTCTACCTATTAGTCTTAGAAATGCTGTAAGTGTATATGAGCCACAATGGACTTGTTGGGACGATGATAAGAAAGATGATTGGATTAGACCATTAGAGGGCAATTATATACATGATGAAAACTTCTTTGATTTCTTTGTTAAAAATATGGAGTTCGAAGATTTTGTGCCTAAGTTTGGTGAATGGTTTTCACAAGGAAAAAGTACAGCGTGTTTAGTGGGTATTAGAACCGATGAAAGCCTCAATCGATGGAGAACTATTGCAAGTAAAACAAAGATAACCAAACAAAATAAACAATACACTACAAAAGTTACTGATAACGTCTTTAATGTGTATCCTATTTATGACTGGAGAACAGAAGATATTTGGGTTTACCACGCTAAAAACCCCGATAAAAGATACAATGAATTGTATGAGTTTATGCATAAAGCAGGGTTAACAATACATCAGCAAAGGATATGCCAACCATATGGAGATGATCAACGTAGAGGACTATGGTTGTTCCATCTTATAGAGCCTAATTCGTGGGCTAAAATTGTTGCAAGAGTAAGCGGTGCGAACAGCGGTGCTTTATATGTTCAAGAAAGCGGAAATATAAACGGATACAACAAAATAACCAAACCTAAAGGTCACACTTGGGAAAGCTTTTCTAGAATACTTATTGAGTCAATGCCTCCACAAACAAAAGAACATTACAAAGTAAAGATAGTAACATTTATTGATTGGTGGATGAAAAGAGGCTACCCTGATGGCATACCTGATGAAGCCGATGGGAAACTAGAAACAGCTAAGAAAGTTCCATCTTGGAGAAGGGTCTGTAAATCATTATTAAGAAATGATTACTGGATGAAAGGTCTTAGCTTCACTCAACACAAGACAGATGCCTACAAAAAATACCTAGAGCTTAAAAAAAGAAAGCTTGAAGATGGTAAAATTCCTAATATTTTTGAGGTGTAATTATGGCAAATCGTAGAATGTTTTCAAAAAAAATAACAGAAAGTGCTAGGTTCTTAAAAATGCCTAGCGAAACACAAGCTTTATATTTCCATCTAGGAATGAGTGCAGATGATGATGGAGTAGTAGAAGCATTTACTATTATGAGGCTATTAGGAGCAACAGAGGATAGCTTAAAGATACTTGTAGCCAAAGACTTTGTTAGAGTATTAAACGATGATTTAGTAACTCATATTATAGATTGGAATGAACATAATCTTATCAGAGCTGATAGAAAAATAGATAGTATATATAAAGATTTACTTTTAGAAGTTGTACCTGAAATAGAGCTATTAGAACCTAAAAGTAGAAAAGACAATGAAATAAGAAATAAGCTATATAAAGAAAGTAGTTTACCTGATAAATTCATGGGAACTATAAGAAGTTTATTCCATGGCGAATACTGTCCAGTATGCTCTATTGAAATGGTGCAAGGAACAAATACTAAGCCATCAGTTCAACACAATAAGCCCCTATCTAAAGGCGGTAAGCACGATTTAGACAACATATCAGTAATATGCTTGTCTTGCAATATGTCTATAAAAAACAAAGAAACAAGCACTTTAAATAACATTGAGGTAAAGAAAAAATGGAAAGAGTTTAGTGAGGACAGCACGAGGACAGCACGAGGACAGCATAGGGTAGGTAAGGATAGGGTAGGTAAGGTTAGTTTAGTTGAGGATAAGTTAGAGATAAAAAGTCTTTCTCTTGAAACATCATTTAGTGAATCTCTTTTAAATGATTTTATTGCTTATAGAAAAGAACTTAAAAAGCCAATTAAAACAGCAAGAGCATTAAAAGCTTTTACTAATCAACTCTTGGAGATACAAACAGCTAACATAGATATTAATTATGCTATTGATACAATGAAAAATAATGAATGGCAAACTGTTAAGCTTGAGTGGATACAAAAACATAAGATAGACAGAAGTAATCAATTACCAGTAGGTGCTAATGTTTTTGATATGATTGATGAAGATTATTAGATTTATGGAGCAGATCAATATTGCAACAGTTGAGGGTATGGCTTTATCTATCAATGATAAAAAGCTTTTAAAGTGACTAAAGGAAAACTAAAGGTATAACACGTTATCATTTGGGTAACAAACCGTAGGAGGTTGAAGATGAAAGCAATTAATGAACTACTAAACAATATAGAAAAATGGTGCGAAGATTTTGCACGAAAGGTTTTTTAAGATGGGTAGCAGAGAACACGCTATGAATGGCGATGGAAACCTAGCAGCACTTGATAGATATTTAGACGAACAAGACAAAGCCGAAGCACAACAAGAGTATGAGCAGCAATGCTTAGAAAACGATTGTGTTTTACATATCGACAAACTAAAATTAATCAACGAAGCCTACAACGCTTTAATGCCTGTATTCCTTGAAATGGATAAAGAGCCTTTAGACACTCGCATTATTTATGCAACAATGTTTCAAGAACTAAAATACCAAGCATCAGGAGAAGTTGACGAAATCAAAACTATTTTTAATGCTTCAGATTTTGACATTGATTGTACTGATTTTATTTATGATTGCTTTAGTGATGCTTTTTTGAGAATTGCTAAGATTGAGGGGTTTTAAAATGTACACAAAAGCAGATCAACTCAAAAGTAACCGAATAAAGCCCAAGAAGTCACAAAAGAACAAAGACAGGGTAAAACCTAAAGGGCTTAGTGATAAGCCTTTTATGACGTGGCTACATGACGTTAAGCAACCAGTATGCTTTTCTTGTGGCAGACAAAACGGAATCGAGCTACACCACATCAAAGAAGCCTCAACAGATGCCAAGAATGATAGAGAAGTGTTACCTCTTTGCGGGATAGAATGTCATCGGCTAGGTAAGATGCTTTCAGCTCATGGTACACCAAGTCAATTCAGAGAAGTATATCCTGTTAAAAAGCAACGGGCTTATGCCTTAAAACTATACTTAGAATACAAGGAAACATTATGAACTTAACTAAACTTGATTTTCTTATCATACTTGCTACAGCAGTATTGACTAGCTTGACATTTAATTTATTTAGTTGTGGAGCATAAGATGAAAAAATATGACTTACAAAAAGCCTTAAACATTTACATGATGGCTAAATCTCTTATAGATAAAGATGGAGAATCCTTCAAAGGCAAATCGAAAACCAAACTTGAAACAATCCATAATAAGCTGCACATGACTTTAGCCATTAAAGGCAGAATCTATAAGCAACAAGCAAGATTTAGTTACTCAATCGTTCAGAGAATCGTTAATGAAGTTGAAGCCGAAAGCTACAGCCCGACCTTAGTAGGGTTAAGTATCCTGCACGATCACCGAGCATTATTAAACAAAACAAGCGGTTTTTCAATAAACGAGCATGATATAGATACTCTTTACAATGAAATCATAGACCAAAGCAATATAACAGTAGACGAACTTAAAGAGGGTAATCGTTTAGCTTTTGCTTTTGCACCATATTTATTAAAGGTTAAGTGATGAACTCAGCAAGTTATATTATTTTGTTTTTATGCTGCTATCCGATTTTTATAATTGTATTTGCAAATAAAAAAGCAAAGCCGAAACGCTCTAAAGATGAGCCTATTGAATTTTCAGGAGGTGGGAGATGAACAAAACCCAACAAATATACGGAACACTACACCGCTACCTAAGACATACTGGCTTAACAGCAGAGGACATCATTAAAACCCTTGATGGCGAAATCGCTTGTTTAGAGGAAACGAAAGCCGAGCATATCTTAGAGCGTGATAATTTTAACGATAACGACTTAATGATTTTTCAAGAGCGTAACGAGTTGATTGAGAAAAAGAAAAAGCATAGACAGCGTATGACTGATTTTATAGGAGAGTGAGATGAAAGAAGATATTATAGTGGCATTTAGTGGTGGTAGAACATCAGCTTATATGAGTAAATGGTTGATAGATAACATGAGCCATCTATACAACTTGCATTTTGTTTATGCTAATACTGGTTTAGAGCATGAAAAAACTTTAGAGTTTGTGGATAAGTGCGATAAGTATTTTGAATTAAATTTAGTTTGGATCGAAGCAAAGATAAATAAACAGCGAGGGAAAGGAACAGAATATGAGATTGTTGATTATTCCACAGCAACAAGAGGAAATAAACTATTTATGGATATGGCAGAAGTATATGGACTTCCTAATGGAACATTTATACATTGCACTAGGGAATTAAAAATTATTCCTATGAACAAATACGGGAATAATTTATTAGGTAAAAAACACAGAAAGGCATTAGGGATAAGACATGATGAGTTTAGACGAGTTAAAAATGATCCTAGTATAATATACCCTTTAGCCACAATAACAAAAACCACAAAACAAGAGATTTTAAAATGGTGGTCTAAAATGCCATTTGACCTTGAAATAGAAGAACATTATGGTAATTGTGTAACGTGTTATAAAAAGTCAGATAAAAAACTAAAGATGATAGCAGATGAAAACCCAGACTATTTCAACGATTTTATTGAGATGGAAAACAAATATAAAATAGTAAAATCTAAACAAGAGGGTGACGAGAGGGTGATGTTCAGAGGGTACAGAACAGCACACGAAGTTAAACACAATCTAAAGCTACCTGATAACTTAGTAGATATAGATGAATGTGCAGAAGAGTGCGGAAGCGTACTATCTGATTACGAATCTCCATCTCTTGAAGATATGATTTATCAAAAAGGTCTTTTTGACTAACACCACCAAAAAGGTAAACCATGAACTTAATATTTTCCTCCCTACTAATCCTCCTGCTCCTAGCAGTAACAGCATGGAGTAAACCGAAGCACAGTAGATATTTTTCAGCAGAACAACGCAATATCATGTGGGATAGGTCAGGCGGTGGGTATTGTGAGAACCCTAAATGCAGAATAAAACTATCACCATACAAAGGTAGAAAAAACTCAGCAGAAGCCGACCACAAAAAACCTTTTAGTCGTGGTGGTAAAACTACACTTAAAAATTCCCTCTTACTTTGTCGGACTTGCAATAGGCTAAAAGGCTCTATGAGTTATGAGAAGTTTTTAAAGAAGTATAAGCCACGTAAACGCTAAATTTATAAATTCTTTTGGAAACTTCCATATTTTATGCTATAATTTAACAATTAAAAAAACAAGGAACAGAAATGAATATCAATGAATTAACAATCGGTGAAGCAAAAGAGTTAGCTAATTTATTTGGCTCAAATAATAATCAAAACAGAAGTGTAACACTAAACACAATGCTAAATAAAAAAGTCATTATCCGTACTTATAGTGCAGGAGTATGGTTTGGTTTATTATCTGAAAAATCAGGTAACGAAGTAATCTTGAAAGATGCAAGAAGAATGTATAGATGGTGGGCTAAAGAATCAATTAGTCTTAGTGCGGTTGCTATTTATGGTGTAAAGCATGATAAATCAAAAATAGTAGAACCAGTTAAAAGCGTTTGGTTGGAAGCTATTGAAATTATACCTTGTAGTGAAAATGCTATAGAGTCATTGGAGAGTGCAGAAAATGTCAAAGCTCAATAAGCCTATGGAATATGGCGGTGGCAATGGCAATGGCGATGGCAATGGCAATGGCGATGGCGATGGCGGTGGCTATGGCGATGGCAATGGCGGTGGCTATGGCGATGGCGATGGCGGTGGCTATGGCGATGGCAATGGCGATGGCGATGGCTATGGCTATGGCGATGGCGGTGGCGGTGGCTATGGCGATGGCTAAACTAAAACCAACACAAAAAGCACTAAACGAATATTTAGGCAGGTCAACCACGTTCTACCACGATATGAAGCGTGACCGACCAAAACAAGCAGAGATTATGATGCTAGGGTGGAAAGAGTACGTAAAAGCATACAACTACGATATGCAACACAACAAGGGGAAAGAACAATGAGCCAAGAGAAAACAGTAACAATCGAAGTAAGCGAAAACTTTTACGATATGTTAGGTGGTGCATCTAATGATAAGATGGTGTTGGTAAATGGTGAAAAATCAGAGTTAGATAAACTTAAAGAGTTGTATGCTACTGGTGATTATATTTGTTATGCTAAAGATGAAATTTCAGATTTTAGAGCTTTAGAATCTTGTACTTTTGCATCTACAAAAGCAAAATATAAACTTATCCACAAAGACCACGCTCATATTGCAGAAGCAGTAGCTAAAAATAGTAGTGTTGAGGTTGAGTGGACTATGGATGCAGAAGATTTAGGACGGTCTAGTATAGTAAAATTCTTTGAGAACTATGATAAAAAAATGAGTTACAGACTCAAAGAATCTGCACCTATATGGTGGAAGCCTGAAAATTATGAGTATTTTTATTCCATAGACCAATTTGGAGAAGTTGAGAAAAGTATGTTTCAGCCTGATGAAGATGGTGAATTACTAATTAATTTTGCAAACTGCTACAAAACCAAAGAACAAGCCAAGATAGCATCAAAAGCCATGCAACGACATAACAGACTTCTTAAATGGGTGTTGGACTTTCAAGGTGATTTAGAGGGCAATTTTGTAGTTTGGTTCGACCACGATACAGAACAGCATGAATGTAGCGATAGTTCATATCCTAATGTTGAGGGGTTATCCATGTACCACGACACAGCAGAAGCCCTGTGCAAAGTTCTAAATGATGGTTCTTTCAGTCTTGATAGTGAGGTGTAAGATGAAACGAGATGATTACACACTAAGACCTAGTGATTGTTACGATTACAAAGCTATGATAAGAACCAATCAGCAAGTAAACAAAATATTTGATGACCTTGATAAGCAACAATGTGCCTCATGCCACTATTCAATAGATAACGTATATTGTGCATTACACACTATCTATGATGACGATAACGAACCATTAGGACAATTACCTATCAAAGATGGGTTTAGTTGTACTGACTGGGAAAAGGATAAGAGATGAACCAACCAATACAACATATACCAACACCACAAACATTAGAGTCTATCTTAAATGGTGCTAGGCTTATGGTGATTAAGATTGATGAAGATAAATATATACGACCAAAGATAACAGTCGGGGAATATGACCCTTATGTGTGTTCTCATTGTGGGCATATTGCAAACCCTTTCAAAGATGAATTAAAATGTGTAGGCTGTTATGATGAACTATTACTTGAGCTTTTACCTCTAAAGCAAGGTGATGATATTTATATCGCTGAGGATTATTTAATATGTGAAAGAGAACATGATGGTTCAACTTATGTATCATGTGATATGGATAAAACTAAATTTCACTTTCATGCTGAGTGGCAACCTGCCTCAGAAATGACCTACGAACAATCAAGACTACGCTTTACAGTAGGTGAAGTAAGTGTTAAAAAGGTGATTGAGATAGTGATATCAGAAGCAGAAGAAATTACAAAATGGAAATATATTGATGATAGTTTCTTTACATCTGATTGGAACGACTGGCTCAAATCTCAAGACATAGAGCCTACAGATACAGTAGCTTTATATGAGCTAACTGATAAGGAGAAGTGATGCAAGTAGAAACAATATACAGAGCTAAGAAGATAGATAGTGATGAGTGGGTTAAAGGGAAAGGAGTATTGGATTATTTTAACGGTCAAAAAGATGTACTTATTGCAGAAGATGGGTATTCAAAGATTGATAAATCAACTCTATCTATCCACTTTACAAATAGCGGTATGAACGACTCAGATGGTACACCTATATTTGCAAGCCTTAGTAGTGATGGGAATGGTGGTACAAAGTTTGAATATGTAGAGTCAAAACAAGATAATTATTTTATAGCTATCATAATAAAAGGTTCATTTTTTGTTCATGATACTCTTTATAAAATCGGAAGTGGAAACTCTTTATGGGGAATGGAAAAATGGGTTATGAATTGTAAAGTCACAGGCATTCACGCCATAGAGGGAGAAGGATAGATGAAACTAAGAGAAGTAAGAATTAGAATGTGTCAAAAGTTAAAGAGTACAAGAGAGCCTTTTGCACTTAGAGTCGCAGATATTATGGCTCTAGAACAAGTAAGTGATGAGCAGGTAATAACAACTTTATCTGATTGTGTTATAGAACTTGAGTCATTAAAGAATAAATACCTAAGAATGGTATCAAGTGGAAAATTAGACGATAACAACAACCAAGACAAACAATAGCTTTAGTTAGCTTTAAAAAGGAGAAGTGATGTATAGACTAAAATATAAAAAAGGCGAATACTATTTACAAGAAAAGGGTTTAGTATTTTGGAGTAATGTTATTCAATATTGCGGTCACTGTTGGCATCCAGTAACTTATTCTGAATGTCAATTAGAAAAAGCGAAATTAGAAGTGAATAACTTAAACGGAAAAGAACCTACAAATAAGGAGTAACCATGTACGACAGAATAGCAAGTCTACAAATGGAACTAAAAGCCTTAGAAAGTCTTTGGGGTAACTGCTCAATAGACAGAGAGGGCTTAAACAAAGAGAACAAAAGGAATGAAGCGTTTCTCAAAGAAGCCATGAAGATAATGAAATCTCTTATGGACGAGTTAGCGGAAATGAAAACAGATTACATCTTAGTAAAGAAACAGGGTACAATATGGAATGTTAACCCTATCCCTTGCACTATTTGTAATGTCAATCATAGATGAGGACGATATGAAAGTAATGATTGTTATGATCTCTTTCGTTCTAGCTTTAGTTGGGTACAAGTATGGATAACTTAAAGCCTGTTTATAAGTGCCATGCGTGTAAAATAGAGAGATGTGACATCAAAGTATGCCCTAAGTGTGAAAAGCCTATGAAGGCAGTTTATAGGATACCATATCAAAAAACTTAATTAGTTGGTATTCCTATACGAGAGCAAACAGCATTTAAAGCTATTACAAAGCGGTTTTTAGTTATGATATAATAATACAAAGGATATGCTTTGGAACATAAGAAAAAGAAGCGTTTTAAAACAGTATTGCCAGATGGTAGTAAACCATCTTATAAAGACTTAGAGCAAAGCTTTTTAGTTACCTATAAAAAGCTTGTTGAAGCTGATAATGAGGTTAAACGATTAACCTTAGAAAATGCAGAACTAAGATATAAAAGGGATAAAGATGCCAAAGAGTATTCTAAAAGCAACCAGAAAAGTTAAAGAGAAAAAGACAAACGCTAGAAATAGTGCTTTTTCTGGATTAAGAGCTACTAACCCAAACTCAGCAAGTGAAGTTTCAGCTTATGCTAAAGCCAAGAAAAGTCAAGATGCTTGGTGCAAGAAACAAAAAGCCAAAGGCAAAAGCTGTTTTTAAACAATCAACCATAGGAGGTTAAGATGAAAAAGTTATTATTAGCAGCATTAGTTGCCACAAGTCTACACGCTACAGGATTAAGTCAAGAGTATCACGTTAAATATCTAAAGTTAATGGATAGTTGTGCAGATCACTTAATACTAAACCCTAAATCAAACTGTAATGATAAGGTGAAAAGCCTAAAGACAAGAAGTCCACACCTGCCGAAGTTATGTAACATAGCTTGTAACAACAGAGATTTATACTATTCTGATATGAGAGATAACTAATTACGTATGGCATTATCGAAAGAGCAAAAAGAGCGTATAAACGTACTTGCAAAAATAGGTGGAATATCCAACAGAGAGATAGCAAGACAGGTAGAATGTAGCGAGTCGGCAGTACGTGTTTATATCAAAAATAACGATGTAGAGAAAAACGCAATTACAGACCTTGCAAAAGAGGAAATTTCTAATACTATAATAGCTAATGAAATAAAAACGCAGAAAAACGCATTAAATAACGCAGAGAAAAAAGCCTATGATGAAGTCTATCTAACAATGGCTCAAAGCATGAACTTATTTAACAATGCGACCATACAAAATCAAGAGCTAGTAAACATAGCACAAGAGAACATAGCACAGCGAATAGCAGAGTGTGAAGATGGTACAGAAGCTATACAACAACTACCAAACCTTTTAGGTATCACACAAGCAACAGAGCGTAACCGAAAACAGATATTAGGGGTTACAGAAACATATAAAGCACCAGTTAAAGAGAGTGATAAGAGTAACGAACCTTTAACAGTTGTTTATGTTGAAGATACTAAGGGAGCGTAATTGAAAAAAGCTCTTAGCCTACTACCTCATCAATACCAACTGCTTACAGACATAAATACAAAGATACTAGGCTTAGTAAGTGGCTTTGGTGCAGGAAAGACTTATGCAGTAGCACGTAAAGCAGTTGATCTTGCTATGAGAAATGCAGGTTGTGATGGTATCGTAACAGAGCCAAACTTTCCACTACTTACACAAATTCTTATTCCAGAGTTAAAAGATGCTCTAAACTTCTACAATATCCCTTACGAGTTCAAAGCAGGTGAAAGTATCTTTTACTGTACTATTGAAGGTAAAGAAACACGTATCATCTGTAAATCAATGGAAGGATATGAAAGACTCATCGGTATTAATGCTGCATGGGTTGTTATGGACGAGTTCGATACAGCTAAACCAGAACTAGCTTACAATGCTTTTATTAAGTTATTAGGTCGTATTCGTGTAGGTACAGTAAGACAAATGGTTATTGTATCAACACCAGAAGGTTTTAGGGCTATGTATCGCATTTTTGTAGAAGAATCAGACGAAAACAAGCGATTGATTAAAGCTAAGACTACTGATAACTACCACCTACCACAAGATTACATAGATACAATGAAGTCACAATACCCACCAGAACTTATTGGTGCTTATTTAGATGGAGAGTTCACCAATCTTACAAGCGGTACAGTTTACACGCAATTTGATAGAACCCTAAACGATACATCAGTAGATGATGATAACATAAGTGATATTCACATAGGTATTGACTTCAATGTATCAGCTATGAGTGCAATCGTATGTCTAGTTAAAGATCAAAGAGTGTATGCTATTGATGAGTTTGTAGATTTATTTGATACACCAGAGCTTGTTAGTGTACTAGAGGAAAAGTATAGAGGTCGTAGAGTATATTGTTATCCAGATGCAGCAGGTAATGCACGTAAAAGCGTACAGGCTAACACATCAGATATTAACTTACTCAAACAAGCAGGTTTTACCATCAAAGCAAACTCAACTAACCCTGCAATCATGGATAGAGTAAATGGCATGAATGTAATGTTTGGTAATGCAGAAGGGCATAGACGTTTGTTTGTCAACATAAATAAGACACCTAAGTTAACCAAAGCAGTAGAGCAACAAGCTTATGATGAAAATACCAAGATGCCAGACAAGAAGAACGGGCATGACAATAAAGGTATTGATGCACTAGGCTACTTAATAGCTAAACTATTCCCTATCAAGACAACACGTAACATCAACAGAAAAGCATCAAGTGGTAGCTTCAAGCCTAAAGAGTGGAATGTTTATGATTAGAGTTAATGATGATTTCGTTAAGCCTATACTGCTAGATAAGCTAAGAGGTACTTCAATAAGAGAAGATCACGACAAAGAAGTAGAGGAATACTTTAAAGAGATTCATCATAATTGGGCTGCTGTATCAGGAGAAGGGATATTATGTATATCTTTCTATGGTTCTTATGCTATTGCTAACTATGCTTGGAGAGAGAATAAAAGGTCAGTACATAAAGAAATGGTAGAGTTTGCAAAAGCATTATATAAGTGTTATACTATCATCAATAATATTCCTATACTATACACAGGTAAGGTTAACTTCTATCCTAACCACAGTAGAGAGATAGGCAAAAACTCTTGGATACTAGAGATGAAGGTTTAATATGGGTGGTGGAAGTGTTAGAAGATTCAGAAGAAGCATCGAACGACCTTTTGAAGATGTAGGTCGTGCAGTAGGTGGTGCTATTATGGGTGGCAGAGGTGAAGAATTTGCCGCACCTTTTCAAACAGCAGCAGCAAGGGCAGCAGACACAAAAAGGCTAGAGGATATATCAAAAGGTACAGCCGAAACAAAGCGACTTACCGAAAAGTATGATGCAGATGTTATCAAGCAATTTGGCGGAGGTGCTACTTTTTCAAGTTTACGAGGTATCGAATCTAAAGCAGAACAGAGCTTATTAAAGCAAGATACAGAGTGGGCTAGGAAGTTAAGGGCTAAGAAGTTTGCAGTAGGTAAACAATCTCTATTAACTGGCGGTGAGCTAGGTATAGACAAATAAAAAAGGATTAGATATGTTAAAGTCATTAAATTTTGCGGTTATTAGTTGTGAAGATTGTGGAGAGATTATCAAGATTGAGCCAAGCCAACCATTTGAGCCTTTATTGCATGAGTGTAAAATTAATAAGGCAAAAGTGAAAGCAGCACCTAAAAAAGCACCTGCTAAGAAAAAATAATGCCTTTAGTTAACATAAAAACAATGTCAAAGCGTATTAAAAACGCTAGGGCAAATAAGTTACTATGGGAAAGCCATCTGAAAGAGTGTTATAAGTACGCTATGCCAGAGAAGGAAACCATCGACAAACACTCAGCAGGGGAGCATAAAAGAAATGGCTTGTATGATGATACAGCTATGGAAGCTCTTGACCGATTCGCTGCACGTACACAATCACAAATAACACCATCATTCAGTAAGTGGGTTAAGTTTAAAGCAGGTAGTGAAGTGCCAGAAGAACAGGTGGAGAAGCTAGAAGAATATCTAGAAGAAGCTACTACTGTACTTTTTGAGCATTTAGATAACTCTAACTTCATTACTCAGGTTATGGAGTGCTATCAAGATGTAGCTATTTCAACAGCTTGTTTAATTGTTGAGGAAGGTGATGGAATCAGATCACACCTAAACTTTAGAAGTGTATCACTATCTGAAATTATCCCAGAGAAAACACGCAAAGAGAACATAGGTAATATTTGGAGAGATATTAAGACTCCAATCAGAGATATTACTACAATATGGAAGAAAGCCAAATTAGGCGAAAAGCTTACGCAGATACTAGCTAAAGATGAGTTTGCAGAGGTTACACTTCAAGAGGGTGTAGTTTATGATGAAAAGCTAGGCAAATATGTTTCAATGGTTATTAGTACAGAGTTTAAGCACATTCTTTTTGAAGAAACATTAGACACTTCACCTTTTATTGCTTTTAGAGAGAGTGCAGTTAGCGGTGAAACATTAGGACGTGGTCGTATTATGCGAAAACTACCATCTATCAAACTACTTAACAAGATTGTAGAGATTTATGTTAAGGGTGGAGCTACAGCAGTATCACCAGTTTATACAGCAGTAGATGATGGTATAGTTAACCCAGACCATTTTTCATTCGCACCTAATAGCATCAATACAGTAGAGAGTAACGATAACACAAATCCTAGTATTAGAGCTTTAATGACTGGTGGTGACCCTCAACTAGCAAACCTTGTTATTAAAGACCTGCAAAATAGTATTAAGAATTTCATGTTAGCCGAGCCTTTCGGTCAAGTGGATACACAGCCACAGCGTACTGCCTTTGAAATGGGTATCAGAGATGAAGAATCTAAAGAGATGCGTTCAGCTTCTTTTGGTCGTATTCAGTCTGAGTTCTTAGAACCACTTATAGCAAGAATCGTTGATATTCTTAAGAAAAATGGGAAGATTGCAGACTTTAAAGTAGATGGTAAAGAGGTTAAACTCCAATTTATGTCACCTGCATCTAAAGCAAGAGATAGAGATGAAGTAGAAAACCTTGTTGAGTTTGCACAAGTTCTACAGCAAACAGTACCGCCAGAGGTGTTAGCTCAGACAATCAAGTTTGACGAAGTTCCATCAGGCATTGCTGATCTCATGGGAATACCTAAAAAGTATATCAATAGTAAAGCAGAGATTGCACAAGCACAACAGGCACAACAAGCACAGATGCGACAAATGCAACAGATGGAAGCAGAGGGCGAAGGCATGAAAGCCGAAGCAGTAGCTACAGGGCAGCAGGGAGCAGAAAATGCACAATGAAAAACTTATAGATGATTTACTAGAGCTTGATTTTGCAAACATTGAAAATCAAAATATGGAAGATAACAAAAAGCGTAAGAAAAAGATGCTTGAAGATGCTCAAATATTTTTCCATACTTTCAATACAGATGAAGGACAATTAGCATTAAAACACATGATGCAAACATTTCTAGTAAAGTCTATCGCTAAACCTAATGATGACATGGTATCTATCGGCATTAGAGAAGGTCAAGCTAGAGTGGTAAGATGGATACTACAACAAATTGAAATTGCTAAGGAAGGTTAATCATGGCAACAGAAAGAGATTTACAAAACGCTTTAGGTAGTGGAGAAATTACAAGTATGTTTATTGGTGGTATTACCGCAGATAAAAAAGTGGTAGTGTTTGGAGACTTAACAGGTGCTAATGTTAGTTTCAATAATGCTTCAACATCTCTTGCTGCTACAGATGCACAAGCAGCACTTGTTGAGTTAGCTAATGTAGGTTTAGCACATATGCACTTAGCTGTTCCCTATTCAGCAGGACAAACTATCACAACAACACCTACTAAAATATCTCTATTTGATACTATTACACACAATATCAATGGAGCTGTAACCCCCGTAATAGATACAAGTGAAGCTGTACCTGCACATACATTCACGGTAGATAAAACAGGACTTTACGCTATATATGGAACAGTTACAGCAGAGTTTGCAAGTGCAGATGCAGTTACACTTATGCTATATAAAAATGGTGCTTTAGTCTATGGTGTAGAGCTTCAAGGTCGTGGAGCAGGAAAGCCAGTAGGTTTTTCTTACTTAGATGCAGTAAGCTTAACAGCTACAGACGTTTTAGAAGTCTATGCTAAAAGTGATGCAAGTACAAGTGTAGTAGTTACAGGTGCAAGTATGACAGTTGAGCGTAAGCCATTATCGTAGTCTAACAAGACTATAAACTGAAAACTAAAAGGATACTAGATGGAAGAAACATCTACCCAGACAGAAACAGCAGCAGTTGAGGAAACTCAGGAAACACCAACAGAAACACAAGAGCCTTCATTCAGTTATGCAGAAGGTATTGCAGGTGAAGGTGAAAAGCCAGAGTGGTTTAAAGATTCTAAGTATAAGACTATTGCAGATCAAGCAAAAGCTTATGGTGACTTAGAGAGTCGTTTTGGTGGTTTTACTGGTAAACCAGAGGACGGATACAGTCTATCAGAAGGTATTGAAGCAGTAGAATCGCCTATGCTTGATAGTCTTAAAGAGATTGGTGAAAAGTATAATATGTCTAATGATATGTTCAATGAAATCATTGAAACACAAATCAAGGCAGAGCAAGAAGCAGAAGAAGCTTTTAGAAGTAGAGAGATTGAGAATCTAGGTGAAAACGGACAACAACGTATTGATAATGCTAATGATTGGTTAAGTGCAAACACACCAGAATGGTTAAGGGATTCTATCGGTAATTCTATGCAATCAGCAGAAGATATTGGAAAGCTTGAAGCATGGATTAACGACATGAAAGGGCAACCATTAGCACCTTCTGATAAAGTAGCATCATCAGAGCCTACACATACACAAGAGGGTTATGAAGCTATGCTTATGGCTAAAGATGAGCGTGGTATGCCTAAAACTAGAGATGCAGCATATTTAAAACAAACAAGAGAATATGCAGCAGAACTTGCAAAACTTGAAAAGCGTAAATAATTTAGTTATACTTATATTAGTGTAAATACTAACTACTTAAGAGATACCTCATTTCGAGCCTCACAGAGTAGGGATATTTAGCGTAAAGCTATTTAACCCGTCTTTGTGACGGACACCTAAATAACTTACAAACACAAACATAACAGAATAAACAAAACAAACAAAAAGGACTATTATGTCAAAGTTTTTAAGTGATGTAGCTCAGAAAGAGTTTGATTCAAAAGTAAAGTTAGCCTTTCAAGGTAAATATAAGCTAGAAGGTACGTGTGAATATCGTGGTAATGTTACTGGTAACAGCTATGATTTCCGTTTAATGGGTAAAGGTATGGGTCACGAACGTGGAGCACCATCAAGTGATGTAACACCTATGGACATCTCACACAGTAAGCCTACTGCAACAATGAAAGATTATGAGTTCCCAGAGTACACAGATATTTTTAACGATGCAGAAGTTAATTTTGATGAAATGTCAAAACTAGCATCAGTTATTGCTAATGCAGGTGGACGTAGAAAAGATCAGTTACAAATTGATGCTATGGCAGCAGGTACATTTAATGCTACTCTTACAGCAGGTGAAGGTCTGTTAGTTGATACAGATGTAGGTGGTGTTGGTACAGGTCTTAATGTAGCTAAGTTACGTGCTATTAAGAAAATGTTCGTGGCACGTGAAGCAGACGAAACAATCTTTATTGCTATGGAGTCAGAAGGTCTTGATGATCTTTTAGCCGATTCTACACTTACATCTAGTGATTACAACACAGTTAAAGCTTTAGTGAATGGTGAAATTAATCAATTTTTAGGAATGACGTTCATTACATTTGGTACACGTGCAGAAGGTGGTTTAAACCTTACTGGTTCAATACAAGATGGTTACGCATGGACTGCTTCATCAGTAGGTGTTGCTTCTGGTATTGAACTTTCTGTATCTACAGATTGGATACCTACTAAATCTTCATGGTTATCAAATGCAAACCTAAAAATGGGTGCGACTATCATTGATAATGAAGGTGTTTGTAAATTTCAGTATACTGTTTAATCAGTAGAACCATAACCCCTTAAGTGGGGTACAACATACGAAAGGGCTATTATGGCTTTTGATTCAAAAAACTTTTATCCTATCTCAGCAGGTGTAGGTTCAAACGCACCTAAGATTGTTACTTTTGTAGATACAGCTTCTACTAAAGCACAGATCGCAGCAGCAGATTATTTTCTGCCAAAATACGCTGTACTTAATGTTAATGATTTTATCATGGCGGCAGGTTCAGATGGTTGTGTAGTTTTAGCGGTAACAGCTTCAACATCAGCAACAGTTACAACAGAAGAAGCAACACTAATTTAGTGTAGTTTTAACGTGTACCCTCTTTGGGTATACACTTAAGGATATACTATGGCAGGAAACACTTCTAAAATTCAATTAATCTCAAACGCTTTAATCTTATTAGGTGATGCTCCTATCTCAGCATTAACAGACTCAGGAGCAGGAGCTATTGCAGGTGCTAATCTATACGACTCTAGCTATATCAATATGCTTTCTATGCACAGATGGAGATTTGCCACTAAGAAAGCTAAATTAGCCAGACTGTCTGAAACACCACAATCTGAATACAAATATCAATACCAGATGCCTAGTGATTTGGTTATGCTTCAAAACACTACAGCAGAGCGTGATTTTGATATTTATGAAGATAAAATCTACACCAACTACAAAGAGTTAGAGATAGAGTATACCTACAAGGTCAAAGAAGATTTCTTACCTGCATACTTTATCAAGACTTTCGAGTTTTTCTTAGCTGCACAGTTTGCAATACCAGTTACAGGTAATACAACAAGAGCAAATGAATATTTAGGTATGTATAACTCGCAACTCAGAAAAGCAAAAGCCCTTGATTCAACAAGCAGACCTGCACAACAGATCAAACATAATCTTATAGCGGATATATTTTCGTGAAAACTAGAATAGTTCAAACCAACATGACTAAAGGTGAAGTAGCACCTACACTTCATGGCAATACAGGTACAGATGTATATGCAGGAGGAGTTCAGGAAGCTACTAATATGCTTATTATGCCACATGGCGGTCTAAGACGTAGAGCAGGTATGCAAAAGATTACAGATAATCACATAGGCACAGGCTATGCACGTACTGAATCATTCGTCTTTAGTAGAGATGAAGCCTATTTAATCATATTTCAAAACAATAGTATCAAGATATATTTCAATGGTGTTTTACAGTCTACAGAAGTTAGCACATACACAGAAGCACAAATACCAGATATTGATGTTATTCAATCAGCAGATGTTCTTATTATCACGCATGAAGATCACGCACCTGCAATTTTAACAAGGGGTGCATCTCATACTATATGGACTTTATCCAATATCCCTTTAGTTGGTATACCCACTTATAACTTTGGAGCAGGAGCAGAACCAGTATGGAGTGCCACAAGAGGATACCCAAGAACGTGTACTTTTCATAAAGGTAGATTATGGTTTGGTGGTTCAAAGTCAAAAGTATCTAGCGTATGGGGTTCAGTAGCAAATGACTTTTACAATTTCGCAGTAGGAACAGGTGCAGCTAATGATGCAATCTTTGATACTATTGATACAGATGATTACAATGAAATCAATGGTATTATATCCGCAGGTTCACTACAAGTATACACACAATCACAAGAGTTTTATAACACAGCTCAATTATTAACCCCTGCTGATAGTGCATGGGCTTCATACAGTACAACAGGTGCTAAAAGGATTAGACCACTATTCCTAAATGGTGCAACACTTTACATTGATAGTTCAGGTCGAACACTAAGACAAACTACCTATAACGATAATGAAAAGTCTTATACTCCTATAAACGCTTCTTTAATATCATCTCATTTACTTAATAGCGTGGTTTCTACTGCAATGATTAAGGGTACAACAGCAGATTTTTCTGATTTAGTTTTTGTCGTTAATGCAGATGGTACTATAGCAGTTCTTAATAGCATGAGAAACGAGGGCATACATGGGTGGACTAAATGGACTACAGATGGACTTTTTAAAGATGTCGCAGTAGTTGATAAAGAGGTTTACTTTCTAATTGAACGTAGAGGTAGTATTTTCGTAGAAAAACTAACAGAGGGTACTTATTCAGATCACAATACAGTAGTTGAAGGAACACCACCAGTTACAGACAATATTGTATTTGGTTTAGATAACATTACTTTCAAGGGTGAAAACATTGTTTTTCAAAACCCTACTACTGGTGTATCTGTAAACAGTATCACTACAAACATAAAAGAGTCATTAGCTTACACTCAGTATTGGAGAGTAGTCGCAGATAGTTCTATACAAGCAAGTGCATTACCAACAAGTGATGGTACAGACTTAAACCATTTCGACATCACAAGAGAAGCATATCATATAGAAGTAGGGCTAAACTATGATGTTAAGGTTAAAACACTACCACTTAATGCAGGAACGCAAAAAGATGGAAGCATCATAAATCTAAGAAAGCGTGTAAATCGTGTTATAATTAGACTACATGAAAGCTTAGGTATTTTGGTTCAAGACAGCATTATGAACGATAGAAAATTTGTAGTTTCTTTAGATAAAGTACCAGTGCCTTTTACTGGTATAAAAGAGATTTATCTACTAGGTTATGGTAGGTTAGTTGATATTGAAATATCACAAGATGACCCATTACCATTTACATTATTAAGCATAGATGCGGAAGTGGAGTTTTAAGATGGCAGGTGGATTAGTAGCAATCGGTGCAGCTCAAATAGGGCTAGGCATATACGAAGGTAAGAAACGAGAAGAAGCAGCAGAAGCAACAGCAGAGAGTACACGTTTAGCAGCAGAAGCAGATGTAGAGAGGATTAATGCAGAATTAGAAGATGCTTTAGATATGCAGCAAGTTCTATTTGCAGGTCAAGGTAGAGTTGTTGAGGGTTCAGCTTTAGCAGTAATGGAAGGTGATAAAGCAGCAGCAGAGAGAGATATTAAAGCAGTACGTGCAGGAGCAGGTAGAACATCAGAAGCACTTAGAACAGCAGGACGTGTAGCTAGGTTTTCAGCAACAGCAGGTGGACTTTTATCAGGTGCAGGTTCTTTTGCTAGAGCATCACAAATTGGATAGGAGAGAATATGCATTTACCTAGATATAGAGAAAAACGTATTGCAGAGGTTAGCGGTGATGCAATCGTACATAAAGCCAAAGCACAAGCAGTTGCAACACTAAGCCAAAGAATATCCGCATTTCAGGGTATAGCTGCACAAATAGGTAAAAGAGAAGCTATATCTAAAGCAGAAGAAGATTTTTCTGCTAAAGTATTACAGGGTGAAGATTTCTCAACCATTGATGATAATACAATTTATGCAGACAAATATAACAATCTTACACGAAATACTTTTATTGCAAAAACTACACAAGGCATAAAAAATAGAGGGGTGGAGTTAGCTGCACAATTCAAAGATAATCCACAAGGTTTTCTTGATGGTATGAACGATCACATAAGTGCGATAGATGCTAAAGGTGCTGATATTGCATTAATGGCTCATGCTACAAAAGAAGCAGAAACTATACGTGATGCAATGTATTCCAAGATAAGAGCTAAACTGATAAGCAGTAAAAGTTCAGAAAATGCAGCAGCAAGTAAATATATTATGGCAGACCTTGAAGATAAGATGAGCCGAGCCTATATTGATTTAGGTAATGCAACAAAAGAAACTATGCCAAGCACGTTAAAAAGCTTTAATGGAGCAGTAGCAGAGTATGGAAGCTTTTTAAAGTCACAAGCAGGAGCAGGGCTTATAGAAACTAGCTCTATTCCTATGCGATTAGATATAGCTAAAAAGAGTGCTTACAAGGCTTATATTAAGAGTGGTATTAAAACAGCAGAAGCAAGTGGAACTCAGGTTGCTTTTCTAGCTAAGTTTAAAACAATGAAGCATGAAGCATCTAATCTAACTCTAAAAGAGATTGATGATTTAGAAGATGAGGTATATGATAGTATAAGAAAAAAGAACTTAGCACACCATGACGTATTAAAAAGACAAGAGCTAGACTTTGAAACAGCTCAAACAGAAGTGTATAAGAATATTAAACTATCTATGGTGGAGCATCCTGCACAATCACAAAACTTAATTAAAGAAGCTTATTTTGCAGACAAGATCACCAAAGCAAGGAAAAATGAACTATTAGAAGAAATTAAAAATCAAGATAACATGGTTAGTACACCAGATGTAGTTAATAGCTTAATAGCATTTCCATTGTCTTACACAAGAGAGGAAATATTAAACCACCCACAACTCAGCAATAAAGATAAGCGAACATTTCTAGAGAAGATTAACAGCAGACCTGCATTTACTTCTGATATTAACTACAAGCAAGGTAATAAAGAGATTATGGGGCATTTCGGTTTTGTCGAGGGTACACTTGCGGGTAAACTTGATTTAAACAATGACAATGCTAAACTATACAATATGCTTAGTAGTAGATATTTTGACATGGTAAACGCTTTACCAGTAGCAGAAAGAGGTATTAAATCTCTTGGTATTGCTAGAGGGTTATTAGATAAGATCAAATCAAGAGCCAAAGCAGAAGATAAAAGACGTGAAGAACTAAGACAACAAAAATTCAAGGAAGCAAAAAGCCATAATCAAGAAACCCTTAAAGAAGGAATGAAAAATGCCAAATGATATACAAGATGATTATGAAATAGATAATATTTTTAGTGGCATGAGTGATGCAGAGTTTAATGAAATTCAAGATAATTGGGCTACTGCAAAAGCAATTAAACCCAGATACATGAAACACTTCAGAAGTGAAGATGATAGACGTAATGCGATACAAGCTTACGCTACAGAATTGCAAGAAGAAGATAGAGTGGTTAAAGAAGAATCTTTATCAACAGATAAAACATGGATTGAAGCATCAAGAGCATTACATAAATACGTTAATGGGTATGATATAGATGGTGATGATGCAAGTATAGCTAAGTATGGTTTAGATGAAATGGGTAAATTCAATTATAATCTAGGTGCAGGTACAGTTCCTATGGCTATGAATATTGATAAAGCAACAGATGAACAAAAGATGGCTCTATTTTACATGATGGAAACCTATGATGAAAAAGATATAACAATGGCAGGAGTAGGTAGATTTTTTGAAGGTATTGCAACAGACCCTACATCTTATTTGTTTGGTGCGGGTCTTATGGCTAAGACAACTGGTGGTACTGTAACAAAAGCAGGTTTTAAAGCAGCATTAAAAGCCAAAGTAGCATCTATTGCAGGAAGTAAAACCATGCAAGGAGCAACAGCAGGTGCAACTTATACAGGCATTGATGATGCCCTTAGACAAGAAGTGGAAGTGGAAACAGGGTTTTTAGATGAATATGACCCATTTAGAGGTGCTTTAGCTATGACTATTGGAGCAACAGCAGGTGCAGTTTTAGTTAATGCAGAACCAATTATTAAGTCTTTAAGTAAAGGTGCAAAAGATATAATAGAGAAAAGCTTAGATAATCCGATTATGGATATGACTTTGAAAGGTGCTAACTAATGGAAGAAGAACTACAAACTATCGAACCTCAGATAGACCAACAAAAGCAAGAGCAAGATATAGCGACTATGGAAGCAGTACCAGATATTTCTGGTGATGTTCCAATGGGAGAACCAACAGCAGGGCTATTTAGTACTATTACTAAAATGATTAGACCTAAAGTTAAGCCTACAGGAAAAGAGAGTGCTTTACTTAAAAAGTGGGGTATGTATGATGACCCTAAAATGAAAGAACAAAAGCGTGGTATGATTGAGCTTGAAAAACAGATAGAAGCAGGAGAGATCAACAAAGCACCACTTAAAGAAGAAACTGCACCAATCCCTAAAGAGTTTCAACCTATCAAGAAACAAAAAGAAGAACTTAAATTAGGATATTCAAATATTGAAGATTATGCTACTACTGATAGTCACCAAATGAACTTTGATACTATTGAAAGTCCAGATGATATTAAAGCAATTATTGCAGAGATGGCAGACAATAACAAAGCATCTATTAATGAAAAAAGACGTGGTGTAATTACAGATGAACAGCTTTATGGTTTAGCAGATGATATTGGAAGTGACCCAGAGAAGTTAAAGAAGATTTTAACCACCGAACAAGGCGAACTACTATCAGCCGAATACATGATAGCAGCACGACAAATGATCGAGCGTTCAGCTATTAAGCTAAAAGAGTATTCAGTATTAAAATCAGAAGGTAAGCTTTCAGACAAGGAAAAACTGTCCGCAGCTAGACAACTATACTTTCACCAACAACTACAGCAACAGTTCATGGGTCAACGTGCAGAATATGGTCGTGGTATGAGAGCTATGGGGATACAAACTGGTTTAGGTCGTGAAAGTGAAGCAAGAGCGATTGAAGAAAAATTAGCATCAGCAGATATGAGAATGGGGTTAGATCAATTACTAGAAGATATTAGTGCGATTGACTCAACAAAAGATATTAACAGATTGTTAAGTAGTAAGACAAATTGGCAAAAAGGTTTTGATAGTGTCTATGAAGTATGGGTAAATTCTATATTATCTGGTATCAAGACATTTAAAGTTAATACAGTAGGTAATGCACTAAGACTAGGCATGGATACAATAGACCAAGGTGTAGCGGTATTTATGGGTAAAGGTCAAGCAGATAAAGATATGGCTATTTCAGCTAAAAGCTTTATGCACCATGAACTAGGTAAATGGAGTTCTACAGTTGATGCTTTAAAAGTAGGGCTTAATGTAGCTAAAACAGCCGATCAATACAAGGGCATGAGCAAACTAGATAGTGATATGTTACCTGCTATTTCATCAGCTAACTATGGCATGAAAGCAGATACTACAGCAGCATCGGCTATTGATTTTATTGGCGGTGTTTTAAGAGTTCCTACAGAAAGATTAATGGGAGGTGTAGATGCACTTTTCAGACGTATTAGTGAAGGTGCAGCTAGTCATTCAGTAGCATATAGAGAAGCTTCAATGATAGCCGAAAGAGAAGGGCTAGACCCTGCACAGGCTAGAGCATTAATGCAAGAGCTATTAGATAACCCTAGTCAACAAATGATTAGAGAGTCAGCAGAGTTAGCAGATGATGTTACATTCCAAAGACCATTAGGTGAAAAAGGACAGCGTTTTAATAAAGTTATCAGAAATACACCTGCATTAAGATACGTGATACCTTTTGTTAAAACACCTACAAATCTATTAAAGCAGGGCTTCTTAGAACGTACACCTATTGGTTTAGCATCTAAAAAGTTACGTGACGATATTATGGCAGGTGGTGCTAGAGGACAGTTAGCAAAAAGCAGAATGACAACAGGAACAGCTTTAGGTGGTCTAATATGGAACGCTGCATCAGAAGGACTTATGACAGGAACAGAGCCAAGTGACCCTGCATTAAAGAAAGCATGGAGAGATGCCAAAGTAAAACCTAGAAGTTTTGTTTTTAAAAATGAAGATGGAACTACTGAATATGTACCTTATGACCGATACGAGCCATTGAGTTATATTTTAGGTTCTATTGCAGACTTAAATAACTTTCTTTATGGTAAAAAGTATGATGATTTAATGGACGATGAAGATGCACTTTTTGAAAAGTCTATGGGTGCAATCGTTACAGCAGTAGCAGAGAACACTTTAAATAAAACCTTTATGACAGGTATACGTGATCTTATGAATGTATGGAGTGACCCTAAACGCTATGGTAAGCGATACATTCAAAATCAAATGAACGCTTTTATACCATTTTCAGCAGCTAGACGAGATTTAGCAAAAACACAAGACCCTTATTTAAAAGTATCATCAGATGCAGCAGATTATATTCAAAACAACACACCTTTTATTACAAATGCAAACAGTAGAAGGGTAGATGCTTATGGTGAGCAAATACAGTTTCATAACATACTAAGTCCTTATGAAACAGTCGTGGGTACAGATGATAAAACAAAGCTAGAGGTTTTAAGACTTGCTAACTCTATTAACGAGTATCCTTTTTCACTACCAAGTAAGATGCTAGAAGGAGTTAAATTAACACCAGAACAGCACAATGACTTAGTGCTTTTAAGTAGAAAAATCATTACAGTAAAACAGCTAGATGGTAATAGCGGTTTAGATCAGTTCTTAGATGGTGGAGAAAGCAGAGAGCTTAATTTTAAAGGCTTTGTAGATATGACTATGAAATCAGAGCTTTATATTAACGCAAATGATAATAAAAAAGCTATAATATTACAGACAATAGCTAATGCTTTTGATGAAGCAGGAAGATTACAGCTAAAAGCTACCAATGAAGATATATTGCGAAAAACGATACAGAAAAAAAGTATTCCTCTTATTAAAGATAAGTTTGGAGGGGAAAGCACCGAGGTTCAAAGAGAAATGCTTAAAGATGAAACTGATTATCAGTTTGACAAGGTTAAGGGTGGCTCAGAAACAACAACACAAGATATATTTGGAGAAGAATAAATGGCATATAATACAGCAGAAGGAAGGGCAGAATATACTGCTACATCAGCACAAACAGATTTTCCATTTTCGTTTAAGATATTTGATACATCAAATGTTGTTGTATTTTTAACACCATATGGAAGCACACCAAACGATACAGACGATATACTAACTGAAATAACAGATTATACAGTTACTATTAGCGGTGATAATGGAGGACTTATAGAGCTTGTTACTCCTGCATCAACAGGTGATAGTATTACAGCAGTAAGAAGTTTACCAACCACTAGAGAAACGGATTATCAGAATAACGGAGATTTATACGCAGAAGCATTAGATGAAGATCAAAATTATCAAACATATCTTATTGCAGATGCAGAACTAAATCAATCTGATAGAAACTTAACTATCCCTGTTTCTACACAAGGCTTTGATACAGTTTTACCATCACCTATTGCAGATGGATATATTCGTTTTGCACCAGATGGAAAAAGTATTGTAAACGATGATACAGTACCCACAAACGTAACTTTAGCAGTTGATAGTGCAACAGCAGCAGCACTAAGCGAAACAAATGCAGCAGCATCAGAAGAGGCAGCAGCACTAAGTGAAACAAATGCAGCAATAAGTGAAGAAAATGCAGCAGCAAGTGCAGCAGGTGTTAATCTACCACCTATTGCAGGAGGAGATGCACTAAAACACTTAAGGGCAAATATAGGCGAGACAGGGTTTGAATTAGTAGAAGCTTACACTAAAGCAGAAATAGATTCAAAAAGAGTACTAACTACACCAACTGTTCAAGCAGAAGGGC
>Ga0316207_10001133_pt1 | contig 35045 bp, 39 predicted proteins | sample 6weekpyrite_MG_FD_204943 | JGI IMG/M metagenome (GOLD analysis project Ga0316207, IMG submission 204943) | Microbial mat bacterial communities from mineral coupon in-situ incubated in ocean water Damariscotta River, Maine, United States -... | ecosystem: Environmental > Aquatic > Marine >... | reverse complement strand
CCCAAAACAGCCCCAGCGACGGCACCCATACCGATAACGGCAAAAAAGCCGGCTCCGGCTGTCTGATCGCCCATAACGGCCGTTGCCAGTATGCCAAAGGCAGCACCCAGCATGGCTCCAAGATAGATGGATGGTGAAAAAACGCCTCCGGCAAAACGGAAAGACAGCGTGATGACTGTGGCAATGACTTTCAAAACCACAAACAGGATCAATTGATGAAACAGATACTCACCGGTCAGGGCATTGGAGGTTGCTTCATAGCCAACGCCCAGAATTTCCGGTGCAATCAGGGCCAGAAGACCGATGATCAACCCGCCCGGAACGGGTAATGACCAAAGCGGTATTTTCCAGCGTTCAGCCCAATGGGCCATGCGCCCCGGTAAAAACAACATGCCCCGGCTGAAAGCGATGGCCAATCCTGCAGCTGCCACGCCCAAAAGGGCGGCAGCGGGAAAGTCCCACAAACTGGCCGGGGCCAGATGGGGCAAAATGAACACAGGATCTTCACTGAGATGTGTGCGAACGATCAGGGCACCGATGACGCTGGAAACAGCAACCGGGGCAATAGAGCGAAGCGCGTAATGTCCCAGTACGACTTCAAAGGCGAACAAGGCTCCGGCCACGGGGGCGTTGAAGCTGGCAGAAACCGCTGCTGCCGCGCCGCAGGCCAGAAGGGTGCGAGCCCCGCGTGGTGGCAAGCCGACCCATTGTGCGATGGCGGATCCGAAAGTGCTTCCAAGGTGAACAGCCGGGCCTTCACGACCAGCGCTACCGCCGCCACCCAGGGATATGGCTGACATCAAGGCTGAATACAGGCCCGTTGAAAAGTCCACCTTTCCGCCATTGACGGCACGGGCTTCCAACACATCAGCGACTGCCAGGCCACGTGTTTCCGTGGTCAAATTCAAACGGTTTCCAATCCACAAAAGCGCTGCGACAACACAGCCTGTGGCCAGGGGAATTAAAATGATCTGCCAATGAGGCAAGCTGTGGGCGGCGCTGGCGAGATTTTCTTCAGTGGTCCCGAAGGCCAATTCCTCAACCAGATTGATGCTCAATCTGAGAGCCAGCGTAGCGTAAGCCGCAAGCAATCCAACAAGGATACCCAAAACCCAAAGGGCCGGGCCGCGCCCATCCTTGAAATTGAGGATGAAGCCTGAATGAAAGGGTGGGGGCGATTTCTTCTCTGTCACGGCACGATTTGGCGTGCGCCGCTATCAATCGTCAAGACAAGTCTGGGCAAAAAAGCGTGGATTGTCAGATTTGACTTGAGCAGCGTGCATAAGTTCTACTAACTGTAGATCGCATTCAGTCTGTGAGGATCGCATGATGAAACAATTCTTTTTAGCAGCCTGCTTCATCAGCCTGATGGCATCGCCGGTAAAGGCCCAATCTTATGACAGCGCTTATGTAAACGTGTTTGAGACCTGTGTTCAGCGCGAAGCCAAGGATGAGCCGGTCTGGTATTCAGACTGCGAAGGCTATGATGATTGGACCGTTCATGTGATTGCCGGGGAGCATGGCGCGTCAGTGGCGTATTCTGAGCGGGGAAAGGATATTCAGTGGCGAGAAAACCCGCCTCGGATCGGACCTTTTCAGGATTTGGGCGAGGTGATGGAGTGGCGTCTGGGTCAGGATGGACGCGCATTTGCCACCATTTATCGCTCGATTTTTTCCGGCTTTGAACCGGGCCAGGGTGATGGCCAATATCTGACAGTGACAGCGCTTCGAGAGGAAGGACCTGTGGGGGGATGTCATGTCGCCTATATTGAGGCGGCTATTCAGCCGGGTGCCAATCAAATCGCTCGCGATGCCGCAGACTATCTGGCGCATGATTGGCAATGCGGTATCGAAGAGCCAATTGTGTTTGATCTTGAATCTGAAATGGATGTTTTGACTATCGCCGCCCAACGCATGCCGGGGCACTAGGTCAGTCGACTGATTGGGTTTGCTTCAGCACCCAGACCCGCATGGATGAGGCGAGCGGTTCTTCTCCCCTGTTTTCATCAATGTGTGCAATCAGGCTGGCCAGGGACCGCTTCTGATCCATGACGACCCTGTCGATGACGGTCCAGAATTCCGGCTCGAGCGACACGCTGGTCCGGTGACCGGACAGGGAGATGGATCGTTTGATCAAGGGCATGGCTTCCTCTTCCCTTATACAAGGGACAGGTGCAAGTCTTTCATTGCCTCCCAACCGGCTGGGAAATAGCTGAGTATTGGCCTTGAGCGTAGGTTAAACAGCTTTCCTGCATCCAAACCAGCTTTGCCAGGCATCTCAGCTTTGACTGGGGTGCTGTGCATGGCCCTCCGAAACAGGGGATGAAGGTAAATGTTCGGAAAATTTTGGCGACTCGTTACCACCCTCTTCCGGTTTATTCCTTGGTATGCTTGGGTGGTCATACTGGCGATAACGGCTTGGTTTGGTCGAAAAATTCTGTTGATCATCGTAACGATCATTGCCTTCCACCCGATTCCGGTTCCGCCCCTATTTCAGAGTGACCCGGAGACTGTGCTTGAAGCGCGCGAACAAGATATCAGACAATTCAATCATGTCCGGCGCAATGAGCGGTCTCTGGATGATGTCGGACGGGCTCGCTTTGATGAGGCGCTTGATGTCGTTCGCTCGGATATGGCAACGATGTCGGATGCGGAGTTTCAACTCGGACTGGCTCGTGTCCAAGCCGTAATAGATAACGGGCATTCCAACGCCAGTGCGACTAGGATGGTTCAAAAATTCCCACGCTTGCCTGTTCGCTCGGCCTTCATGAATGGAGAGCTGCGCGTGTTGCGGGTTCTGCCTGGCCATGAAGACTTGCTCGGGGCCCGCATCACTCACATTAATGGTGAAGCGGCTAGAATGGCAGCAATTCGTTTTCGGGATGCCTTTGGCGGAAATTACCCATATTTCCTTTCCATAGTCCCGTTATTACTGGAAACACCCGCATATCTGCTCGCAGTTGGGTCCGGTGATGGCGAGACGGTATATCGTTTTGAGCTCATAGATGGCACTATATCCGAAAGGGCTTTGACGGCCGTTGATGTCGAAGACGATACTCGACGCATATTATCCGGAGGTTTGCCCCAATACTGGAAAAGGGAAAGTGATCAATGGATTGCATTTTCTCCCATTGGGAGCCCTTTGTACCTTGAAAATCCAGATAATAATTATTGGCTGACATCCTTGCCGGAGTTGGATGCAGCCTATGTCAGCCTGCGATCAAATATTGATGATGCTTCGGGTGAAACCTTGGTGGAGTTCGGTGATCGAGCTATCCGGGAACTCAACGAAATGGCCCCATCCGCTATCATTTTTGATCAACGGTTCAATGGGGGTGGGGATTTGACCCAAACCCAAACCCTGATGACGGCATTGGCGGGTATTGTCGGGCCAAATGGACGGATTTACCTGTTGACCAGCGGCAATACGTTTTCAGCGGGGATCGTCAATCTGGCCATGGCCGAGGAGGTAGCTCCTGATCAAACCCATCTGGTGGGTGAAGCGATAGGTGACCGGCTTCAATTCTGGGCTGAGGGTTGGTGGTATTCCTTGAAAAATTCCGGCTTCAGGGCCCGGTATTCCACCGGATATTATGATCTTCAAAACGGATGTGAGGGTCTGTTTCTCTGTCACTGGGGCAGTTTGAATATATTTCCGGTAATAGTAGAAGATTTGGACGTTGATATCGCAGCGCCTCTCGACTTTGCCTCATATGCAACTGGTCGAGATCCGGCTCTGGAGGCTGTATTCGCTGCCGAGAGGGCGAATGAAATCGGTCATTCACAGGATTAGATGTATTGAATTATGAGCGGTTAGAACTTCGTTCACCACGCATAAGCCTAATGCGCATATGCGCAAATGGAGTAAACCCGTCGCCCTGTCGCGATTACGCGAATTCGAAATCCCGGAACGTTCCGGGGTCTATGTTTTGCTGGGCTCTTTGGAAGATCCATCAGCTGTTTTGAAAATCGGCTCTGCCCGTTCCTTGCGCCGGGCCTTTACCCGCGAGATGGAAGACCCGCCTGAATTCAGACCGATCCAGCCCGTTGGCTTTCTCTATTTTGAGAGCGTCAAGGAAAGCGAAGAAGCATCTCGCTTCATGGAAGAGTTTCGGCGCAAACGCGGCGAACGCCCAATGTATAATTCCGGTTTTTGAGTCGGTTACAAACCAAGCTTTTCCCACGTATTACCGCCGACGATCCCATCTGAAGTCAGGCCTTCTTTTTCCTGAAACAAACGCACAGCCATTTCTGTCGCCGGGCCAAAGTCACCATCCACGCCCATGGGAAAGCCGGCCTCTTTCAAGGCCAGTTGAAGCTGGATGACGGTGATGCCTTTGGATCCCCGTCTGAGGACAGGATTGGCATCCGGTGCATCAACGGCATGCAGGATGACACCACCCAACCTTGCCATTTCATCTTTGGCCTTGCCCAGATATTTGCGGCGATCATCAAGCCCGTTTGTGCCGCCATTGATCGCGCGTGTGACGGCGATCAAATCATCTTTGTCAGCCTTGGCATTGATATTCCGGCTCTTCCAGTATTCACAGGCGATAATGAGGGATAACTCAGGTTCTGCACACTTTTCGGGATCGGCAATAAAATCGTCACCCATTTTATCCCCGAAAGTCTTGTAATTGGCGCGACCGGTCAGCTGGATCAATCCACGCCCCTTGAAGCGCTTGCCATCTCCCGGTTGGGTATTTCCCAAATCAGCGCGACCTTCATAGGCCTCCCCGCTGGCAAATTCTTCTGTCGTTCGAAGGCCAGCAGATTCGTGGGCAATTTGAGCGATGAAATGGGCAATGCGAAGCGGGGTGTTGATCTCGTATTTGTCCAGGGTGATTCTCAAAACATCATCGATTGCATTGATGATCTCGGACTGACGGATGCCTTTGCGGCCACTAAACCGGGGGGCAATGGCTGTGAGCGTATCTCCATTGATAGGCAACATGATCAGTCTCCATAGACAGTCAATACAATCTATACGCGATTCTCGGAAGGTCTTCTATTTGGTCTCACATCCTTCGAGGCTGATCGGGCATAGCCCTCACAGCGCCTCAGGATGAGATTGAATGTGTTTACATCAACCGTCATTCCAGCGAAGGCTGGAACCTAGTTCATAAGACATGTTGTTGGTGGGTTCGCAAAGTAACCCGGTTCATTTCCTGCAAGCCTGGAGTATTATGAACTGGGCCCTGATCTTCATCAGGGTGGCGGTATATTAAGCCAGATTTCATCTCATCCTGAAGCGCTCTGAGGATTTATCCGAAGAGCCTCGAAGGACCAATGAATGTAACACCTCACACGTAAATCCTCCGTGCGCTTGTGCGCCGAAGTTACGGGGATGGTGTGTCCTGATTAATCAGGAGGAGCGCGGGACATTGCAAAGCGCCGGTATGATAGTTTTAAGTGAGTGACGTTTTGCAACGTCCCGCACGCAGAGATTTACCGGACCGTCTCCGGACCGTGTCCTATTCAGACGGTAAAAGCGGTCGGTCGTATAGTGCCGCCCGGACCTTCTGAACGACCTGCCGGTTCCGTGGACTGTCACCTCCACAGCGCGGACAGGCTCTGCTCTCCCGATGACCATAAGTGACTAGAGCTCATGCCTCCAAAGCCATCGGAACGCTGTGCATTATAGGGGAGGACTGAGGGGCGTGGATAAGGGTGGGTTAGACCAGCACGAATAACAGGCTGGCACCCAGCACGGCATCAAGCCAAAAACCAATGCGTTGGCGAGAGATTACACCGAAACTCATGCCCGGCGCTCCATGCGTGGGGCCGGTGCCTGACTTTGAGACGCCTGTGCATAAGCCCGGCGATAACGGGCGAGCTCACTGTTTTCAGCTTTCAAGCCACGACGCTGTGGACCGGCAATGATTTGAACAACCACTTCAGAAGCCGCATTGCGGGCCCGGTACACGCTCTTCTTTTTGGAAGGTTCGGTGCGTGGGGTCGGGACAAGGACCAGGGCCTGGTTTTGCGGCTTGGGTTGATCACCAGATGAAGCAGCCTTGCCCGCGGGCGCAACACGCCGTGCGGATGAAGTCGGGACAGATATATGGCGGCTAATCATGGTCATGTCCTCTTCTTCGCAAGCCTGATGCCAAGCTTAAGAGGTCATTAACCTTGATTCTGGTTGTTTGTGCGACCCAAATGTAGGTATGTTAACCAAAATCATCCTGTTTTGGCCTGTCAGGACAGACGATTGCTCCAAATCGAGACGACGGCGTTAACACTTTCAACTGAAGAATTTTGGCCGAACTGCATTCCTTGCCCCAAAATCGCCCTGTTGCCGGTAAGAATGCTATCCGGGATGACGCGATTACTTATTGCCATATTGGCCACCGCCTTATGCGCGGGTGCTGCCGCGGGTTTGCAAAACCCCCTGCGGGATCGATTGCTCAGGCATGATCGCACCCAGGAAACCATTGGCTGGTACCAACGGGCAGATACCGGTGAGTTTTTCCTGTTTGACCGATCGGGTCCTGTTGCCTTCTTGCAGCCGCGCAATGACGAAACCGCAGAAGTTTTGATTCTATTTGGAAACCGGGCTCCCGGTGGCGGCAATTCCTATGTCACTGATACAGGCCGTGAAGTCATCCGCATGACAGGTCTGGGCGGTACCACCTATTTTCCAAGTGATGCGCCCGATGGGGTGATCGCTGAATATGCCAGTCCGGCAGGCGGCCTGGCTCCACCGCCGCGTTCGCCGGAGGAAGTACGGATACGGGCAGAAGACCTGGTTGAGGATATTGCCCGCATACTCAATCATGATGTGACGGTGGAATATACGCCGGCCCCGCGTGCGGGTCTGGGGCTTCAGTTTGATACATTTCAGATCGTTGAACAGGCCTTTCGCGGTGCTCAATCGGACCGTCGGGCCTTGCGGGATTTGGCACAGGTACAAATCACCACAGGTGATCAGCCAGCAGCTTACAAGCTGGGTAATTCACTGATAGTGGTGATTGCTCCGGAATTTGGATATGCCGGGCGGCCATCGTCTGAATTTATCGTTCAGGTCTTGTTGTCGGAAACATCGCAGAACTGATCCAATTATTGGCCGGGTTCCCAATCAGGCGGTGCCATTTCAAACCCCGAAAATTCGAACCCGGGTGAGACCGTGCAGCCTACCAAGGACCACGTTCCATCGGGCTTGGCTCCCTGCCATGCCATGTTGGGAACGATGATTTGAGGCCGTTCACCGGCGACAATATCGGGTCCGAGTGTAAACGTATTGGCTGTTACACCATCCTCGCTTATCGAGAGGGACAATGAAGCCCCGTCATACCAGTGCCATATCTCGACAGCGTCCACGCGATGCCAGCGCGAAAACTGACCTTCCTCCAGTAAAAAATAAATAGCCGTCGATTGAGGGCGACCATTGACCATGTCTGTGTCCCGGAAGGTTTCGCAATACCAACCCCCTTCCGGGTGCGGTTTCATATCCATGAGACGAATGATGTCTTGAGCGGTTTTCGTCATTACTAAAAAGAATCCTTGCGCCGTCTGATTTCGGCAAACACATCGTCATCATCATCGTCTGGCATGTTCAATCTTTGACGGATGCCGGCGCTGTCGGGGCGAAGAAAAGGATTGGTGGCTTTTTCTGCACCGATTGTGGTCGGTACAGTCGCTTCACCCCGCGCGCGCTCCGCATCCACGCTGGCTGCATAGGCGTGCAAATCAACATTGTCGGGATCGATTGTCAGGGCAAAGCGGGCATTGGCCTGGGTATATTCATGCGCACAATAAACTTGGGTCTCATCGGGTAATTCCGCCAGGCGGGACAGGCTGTTCCACATTTCAGCGGGCATGCCTTCAAACAAACGACCGCATCCCAGGGCAAACAGGGTGTCACCGACAAAAATCACTTTTTCGGTTGGAAAAAAGAAGGTGATATGTCCCCGCGTATGGCCCGGCGTGAAGATGACTTTAGCCCGGAATTGACCCAATTCTATGATGTCGCCATCAGCGACCTCATGATCAATGCCGTCGATCCGGTCATTATCGTAACTGGACGCGACCAGTTTGGCTCCCGTGGCAGATTTGATCGCCTCATTGCCGCCGATATGGTCGAAATGATGGTGCGTGTTCCATATTTGTGTGATCTTCCAGCCAGCGGCATCGGCTTCAGCCAGAATGCGGTCTGCGTCAGGCGTGTCGATCGTTGCGGTTTCTCCACTGTCCGGGTCATGGATCAGGAAGCCGTAATTATCGTTGAGACAAGGAAATTGGCGGATGAGAAGCGCACTCATGATTGATCCTGCCAGGGTCTTGGGGGTTGGAGAGGTCTTATTGTTTAAGCCATTTTCACGGAGAGTGTACATTGCGTCGTGATGCGCTCGATCTGGATCGTTTTTATCGCAGCCGTCAAGGAAAAACCGCGCAGCGCATGATCCTGCGTCGTCTTCAGGCCTTGTGGCCTGACACCAAAGGCCTCGACATGTTGGGTCTGGGTTTTCCTGACCCCTATCTTGACCCTTTTCGTGAAAAGGCGCAGCGCTGCATTTCACTGATGCCAGCCGGGCAGGGCGCTGTCATTCAATCGGACGCCCCATCAACGACATTACTGGCCGACGAGACCCATCTTCCCTTTTCTGAAGCCCTGTTTGATCGCGTGCTTCTGGTACATGCCATTGAAGAAGCCGACGCTTTACCGTCCCTGCTTCGTGAAATCTGGCGCGTATTGGCCCCGCAAGGCCGGATCGTCATAGTCACCGCCGCCCGCTCGGGAATTTGGGCCCGTCTTGATTCAACCCCCTTTGGTCATGGTCGCCCTTTCTCCAAGGGGCAATTAAACCAGATGCTGGATGGTGCCTTGTTTGAGCCGACGGCTTGGTCGAGGGCTCTCTATGCTCCCCCCTGGAGATGGAGTACGGGTGAAAAAACGGCCGATATCTGGGAAAAGGCAGGCGAAAAACTGTGGCCAGCCCTAAGCGGTGTCGTCATGGTGGAAGCCGTCAAGCGCACAGCAGCGCTCACTCCACGTGCCAGTGGCATAACCGGACGCAGAAGGCGGCTTGAAGGCAAGCCTGTGACTGCGTTATCCCCTCATCATCAAAGACGCGACAATCCTGATAGGTAACATTATGGCCATTGAACCCCGCTCCGGCATTCTAGACATCAGACCTTACAAGCCGGGAGCCGCTGATGCGCCGGGGATCGAAAACCCTGTCAAATTGTCCTCTAACGAGAATGCCTTGGGGTGTTCTTCCAAGGCTGCAGCAGCTTTTGAGGCAAGCGCTTCAAAACTGAATCTATATCCCGATGGTGGAGCCACAAAACTCCGCGAGGCGATCGCGCGTGAAGAAGGCCTTGAGGCCGATCATATCGTTTGCGGGACAGGTTCGGACGAATTGCTGCAATTGCTCGGTCGCGCCTATCTCAACCCCGGCGATAAAGTGGTCCAGTCCCAATACGGATTTTTGGTTTACCGGCTCGTTGCCATGCAGTGCGGCGCGGAATTGGTCTCCGCGGAAGAGACCGATTATCGCACAGATGTCGATGCATTGATCGCGGCTGCCGGGGACGATGCGAAAATCGTATTCCTGGCCAATCCAAACAATCCGACCGGCACTTATATCTCTGATGCTGAGGTGCGCCGTTTGCGGGATGCCTTGCCGACAACGACACTGCTGGTACTCGATGCGGCCTATGCCGAATTTGTCGATGAGGCTGATTATTCAGCCGGTATGGAGCTGGCGATGGAGCGCGATGATGTCATTGTCACGCGAACATTTTCCAAAATTCATGGACTGGCCGCTGCCCGTCTCGGCTGGGCCTATGGCTCCAGTGCGATCATCGACATTCTCAACCGGGTGCGAGGACCGTTCAATGTCAATATGCCTGCCATTGAAGCGGGCACTGCCGCCATTGCAGATCGCGATTTCATGAAACGGTCCGCGGCCCACAATGCGGAATGGGTCAATTTCCTGCGCCAACAAATTGGCGGAGCCGGATTGGAAGTAACGCCAAGCGTTTGTAATTTTGTGCTGATCCATTTTCCCGACACGCCGGGAAAAACGGCTCAAGAGGCAGATGCCTTCTTGACCTCAAAGGGCCTGATCATCCGTCCCGTTCAACCCTATGGCCTGCCCAATGCCTTGCGGGCAACTGTGGGCACAGAAGCGGAAAACCGGGCATTGGTCGAAGCCATTCAGGTATTTATGGCGGCCTAGACAAAGGTTATTCGCAAAATTCACCGAGCGGAACAGGGCCGAAATAGGCCCGGCATTCGTGAAGACGAAATGTCATGGATGTTCCTTGCGGACCCCGGGGAGACATCAAGGCTCCCAGACGCATCGACATGGCCTGTTCTTCACTGAACAATTCACCCTCTACGAGGGCATCAGTGAATCTGTCGGGATCGGTAATATTCAATGATAACAGGCCATTGGGTCGTGCTTGCTGGTCCAGGGTGAAGTCCCCGGAGCCAGACAATTGAGCCGGGCCCCATTCAAGCTGCGCTTCTTCGATATGAAATTCCCCACCAGCACGGCTCCAGGCCGCTGCATCGCCCTCACGGGCCAGGGAAGACCATTGGCTGATGGACATATTGATGCGGGCCAGTTCGGCCGTCGCCCCAAAAACCTCGGAAGCACGGTTCGACAAGATTCCCGGAGATGTTTCCAGCCCGGCAATTTCAACAGACATCTGCATCAGATCATTCTGAGTGATTTGCCCGGCCATAACCGCGCGTTCGATTGAGCGCACGGCCATGGGTGGCCCTGATACGGTCGTCAGATTCAGTTGCTCAATTTCAGCGCCGATACGTGTTGTTTCACCGGTCGTATTGCTGTTCAGGCTGATGCGGGCTCGGACGGCCTCCAACTGAAGCGTTTCATTGGCATCGCTGTCGGCTTCAAAAAGCATCGGACCTTCAAATTCAACGATCCAGTGTGTGAAGTCATAGGGCAGGGCGTGGGCGCTGAGCCCTTCCAGCCGGGCAGACCAACCCCCGTCGCTTTGTGGGGCCCGTATGTGCGGAGATGTCGCTTCGATTTTGAAGCGGTAGGGAAATCCGGTCACCCGCAAACGCTCATGATCAAGCATGTAACCAGCGTTTTCCTGATCCTGGATCCAGAGCGTGACTTCGTCTTCAATGCGCCCTTTGGCGTAAATCCAATAAGCGGAATAAAGAATAAAAAGCAATATGATACCAAAAAACGGTATCATATAAGTCAGCCGGGTTTTCACGCTGCACGCTCCTGACTCTAAGACAAATTCTGTTCAGACAATAAGGCATCTGAAGCCGAGTTGATACGCTGATGAAGTGTGGTCATGAAAGTGGCCTTGTCCAAACCCGGTTCAATAGGCTCAAGAAACTCGACCACAATATGTCCGGTTTTCTTCAAGCCGCAATAATTGGAGAGATGAACCCCCGAATTAAGGGCCACCGGAACACAAGGAAGCTCCATGGATTTATACAAACCGGCGACACCCGGCTTGAATTCCGGATTGTCACCAGGATCGACACGGGTTCCTTCTGGAAAAATCAGAACCTGTCGCCCTTCCTGACCCCGTACCGCGGCATCTTTGAGCATTTTTCTCAAAGCTTTTGAGCCATCTGATCGGTTGACGGTGATATTGCCCAGCTTGACGGCGAACCAGCCGAAAAACGGCATATAGACCAGCGTGTGCTTCAGGATGATAGCCGGATCGGGAAGAATGCCCCAGAACGCCATCGTCTCCCACATGCTTTGATGTTTTGAGGCCACCAGGGCTCCGCCTTCGGGCATGTATTGCAGGCCCCGCACTTCGAAGGTTACACCGCAAATCCATTTCAGGCCGAACCAGGCAATATTCAGATAAAGCCTGACCCAGGCACGCGACCAGCTTCTTGGGCCCAGCAATAAGGGCGCTCCAAGCAGGCCCGCGAGCGCCATAAGGCCATACAAATAGACGTAAAAAACAAAAGATCTAAAAGTATTCATGGGATTAGCTTGCACTTGTAATGATTTTTTGACCAAGCCAGACCGTGGCGTATTTCGCATATTCTTGTAGCCATAAGCGCGCCACCGCCAGGTTTCGCCATGGCGGTCGGGTACGGACCGGGTAGGGAATGAATTCCAGATTAGGCATCATGGCTTTCATTTCGAGAAGACTACGAGGCAGATGATAGTCAGATGTGACGATGATCAAGCTTTGATAACCGTTTTCATGAACCCAATTTGCAGCTTCCACCGCATTGCCAGCCGTATCTTCAGCCTCATGACCCAGCTGGACACAACAATCAAACTGGGCGTCGGAAAAATTGGTTTGGGCGCGAATATCAGCTGTTGTTACCGAGGGGTGGACGCCGGAAATCAACAGTTTGGGGGCTTGGCCTTGTTGAAGCAGGTTCTCACCCGCCTCCAAACGACCGGCATCACCTGTCAGTATGATGATGGCATCGGCCTGAATATCGCTCGCGGGCGTATCATAGCTGGACACCAGTCCGGAAAAGGCTCCGAAACCGATCATGCCCGCGAACACAAAAAGGAAAGCAAACGCACGCATCAGGCCTGTAAAGCGGTTCATGGCTTTGCCCCTGTCATTGCACGATCACTCATCATTCCCCCTTGATCCGGGCCAAATCAATATATCGGTTTTGATCTGGGCGGTATTTTGTCCAACTGGTACAAAAAGCCATACTTACCATCGCCTTCGCAAATCAGAAGCCACAGCCAGCCTAGCTGAAAGTGCTGATGTCAGTCCGGCGAGTATGGGCGCTGTCAACAATAACCCCAATTCTATCGCGTCCATGCTCCAGTGCGGCAGGAAAAAGGCCATGTCCGCAGACGTTTCCCCCAGACTGACCAGAAGGGTTACCAGAACGGCAGAAAGCGTTCCGACTACGCCTGATTTAAGCCCCAACATGAAAAATCGGCGTTGAAACAGCGCCGCGATATAGCGATCCTCAGCTCCGCAAAGATGAAGCGCATCGGTGACATCAATCCGTGCTGCCAAACTGGCCCGGGCAGCGAAGGCTACCACTGCAGCGGCTGCACCTGCCAACAAGGCCAGCAGGGCCAGTGCCAGTGTTTTGGCCGAATCAGCCGCTTCACGGACCGCTCCTAACCATCGTCCCTGATCATCGATGGAGGCGGGCAAACCCGACGTCTCCAAGGCTGATTGCAGCGCGTCTACAGGTGAAGGCATGCCGGTCTCAACTTCAATATCGACCATCAGGGGCAGAGGTAAGTCATCGGGCAGATTGTCCTGTCCCAGCCAGGGGGCTAGCAAGTCTTCGGCATACAGCCTGTCTCTGGCTATGGCATTTTGAATCCCCGGAATGGTTCGGGCGATATCTGCGGCTGCCATGGCATCGGCTTCCGAATCGCGATCTTCCATCGGTCTTATCTGTATGGTCAGGCTGGTTTCCAGATCCGTAGTCCATTTTTCCGATGCAACCCAGGCCCCTCTTGCGCCCAAGGCAGCAATACAGGCCAGAAAGACGAGAATAGCAGCAACGATGAAAAGCGGTGTGTCCCGACCGCTGTCAGGTGGAAGCAATGAACCGGAATTGCCAGAAGGCGCGAGCGTGTCAGGATTATTCATCTATCTGCTCCGCGCTTGAAATGGGCGTATCATCTTTTTGAGTCGGCGTTTCCTGATGGGATGTCTCTGGTGCAATGTCGTGAGTATTTCTCTCACTTCTGGGTGGGCGAATTTGCAGATGCCCATTGGCAAGGGTCATGACCGGCGCATCCAGCATTCGAACCAATTGCAGATCATGAGTGGCGATAACAATAGTCGTGCCCAGCTTGTTCAGTTCAACGAAAAGCCGGAGCAATCGCATGCCCATTTCCGGGTCAACATTACCCGTTGGTTCGTCTGCAATCAGGATTTCGGGTTGATTCACTACGGCTCGAGCAATGGCGACACGCTGTTTTTCACCGCCTGACAGTGTGGCAGGTGAGGCGCTCATTTTATCACCAAGGCCGACCCAGGCCAGAAGCTCAGCAACATCTTCTGCATAGTCTTTTCGGTTCTGACCGGACACGCGAAGGGGCAGGGCGACATTATCAAACACACTGAGATGATTGAGTAATCTGAACTCCTGAAACACCACGCCAATGCGTCGGCGGAGCAAAGGAAGTTCACGCCTTGGCAGCAAGGAAGCATCCCGGCCAAAGAAAGATACCAGCCCGCGGGACGGCTTTGCAGCCAGATAAATCAACCGCAGAAGTGAAGTTTTTCCTGCGCCTGACGGTCCGGTGAGGAATTGGAAAGAACCACGTGGTAAATCAAATGACAAATCGCGCAGAACTTCCGGCCCGCGTCCGTACCGCATTCCGACATTGTCGAAGCGGACGACCGGCTCGGGAGCACTGGGCGGAGATTGTGAATGACTCGGGTTTATGGATATCCTCCATCGGCTAAGAGTCGGGTTAGGTGTAACGAGTTATATGAGCATTGTACTCAGCTGTCCTTCTTGTTCTACGCGATATCGCGCCAATCCACAGGCGATTGGCGAGAATGGCAGGCGTGTGCGCTGTGCTTCCTGTAATCATACATGGACAGCTGAGCTTGAAGATCCAGCATCTTTGCCCGATATCGAACCCATTGCCGTCGAGCCAGAAACAGCTGAAGAGCCTGTTATTGAAGAAGAACCGGCCAAGCCACATGAAGCATTCCGTGAACGTGAAGCCGCCAAGCGCAGAACCATGTCTGCCGCTGTTGCCGGTGGGGCCTGGGGTGGACTGGTCGCCGTTTGCGGACTGTTATTCCTGACAGCCTGGATATTCCGGGTCGATGTGGTGACGCTCTGGCCGCAGGCTTCCTCTGCTTATGCTACCATCGGGGCTGACGTGAACCCCTATGGGTATTCGGTCAGCGAATTGACCATTACCCGTGAAAGTGAACACGGCGTGCCCTTGGTGGTGATTGAAGGGCATGTTCATAATTATGATCGCAAAAGCCACCCCGTTCCTGATTTGAGGGCCATCCTCAAGGATGAGCATGGCGAATCCTTGCTCGAATGGGCTGTTCCGATATCGGGCGGTCCGGTTTCGGCAGGCGAAAGACGTGAATTCAGAACCATTGTCAGTGATCCGCCTCCTCAGTCTGTTGAGGCAGAGGTCATGTTGGTGGCAGACGTGCAGATTGATGAAAATCAACAGGCTTCTGATGAGGTAGACCATCATGGTGATGGCGAAGATCATTCCGCGTCAAATACTGACGAGCCGCACGCGGAAACCCCGTCAGACGACCATCTGGGCAATCACCACTAATTTGTGATCGATCAGAACCGGTCCAGCAGACGTTCGATATAATCCAGCTCTTCTTGGGAACGGCCTGATTCGGCGGCCCTGCGCCGTAACTCTTCCAGAATATCGCGGGCGCGCTCCCGGCTGATTTCATCGGGAATCTCAACACCTGTTCCGTCAGAAAAAGCGCCTTCAGACGGGCGGCCCAACGGATCTTCGTCTTCAGCGGTTTCGCCAATGCCGTTTTCACCGTCCTGCATGCGTTCCAGCAAGTCTCTGGCTAGCTCTTCAGCACCGGCCCGTAAATCATTCAAGGCCTGTTCTTGAGCATCGAGCGCACCTTCAGCATCATCCGCCTGTAGGGCTTGTTCTGCTTGACCCATGGCATTTGCCGCCTGATCCAGGGATTGATCACTGCCATTGGGAAGGGCTTGCTGGGAACGGCGCAATTGATCCGCCAGTTGAGCCTGCATTTCCGCAAGTGCTTGTGATCGGGAGGCTCCGCCCTGATTTTCAGCCAGGGTTTCAGGCATTTGTCCACCTTGTTGGGAAGATTGATCGCCAGACTGCCCCCCATCTTGCTGTTGGGGTTGTCCAAAGCCCTGTTCTTCCTGGGTCAGGCCAAAAGTCTGGTCTTGCAATTCACGCTGTTCGCCAATCACATCTCCCAGCTCTTCCAGTGCACGGGCAATGGCCTCAGAGATCGGATCGCTTTCAGCGTCTCCATCACCGCCTTCGGTCAACTGCATCTGCATGTTTCGCAGCAATTCGCTTAAAGCCTGCAAGGCTTGGCGGGCGTCAGCCGTATTGCCCAGCTCGGCGGCATCGCGCAGCGCATCCAACAAACCTTGAAGGCCAGCCATATCCAGGGACTGGCCACCGCCCTCGGCCATTTGTTCACTTTCTGCCGCTTCCCGGGCCAGAGCCGCCATATAGTTTTCCATCGCTTCCTGGAAAGCTTCAAACAGGGCGGCCAGCTCTGTCTCGTCTGCACCGCGCGCCAGCGCTTCCAGCAAGGCCCGTTCGGCCGCGCGAAGTACAGCTTCAGCATCCGCCAATGAACCCAGCTCGGCTCTCAGGGCGATCTCCCATAAATCATCTTCCAAAGACCCTAGCGCCTCACGAGACCGGGCCCGCTGGAGACGGTGCAGACTTTCGCGTAGTCCCAGATAAACAATTGGATCATCGAAAAAATACACCGGAGAATCTGTAATGGCATCCAAAGCACGCGCCGCGAACTGGAAAGCTTCAGGTGCACGTTCAATGCGTCTTGTCGGGTCTTCGAAAAGATAGGCCTCGCCGGGCAAAATATCATCCGCGAGCAGAGGCAGGCGATCTGTTTGGGGTATGTAGTTCGTATCAGAAATCAGGATGTTTGCCCGTTGCTCAACAATGGCCCTTGCCAAACTATCAAGAAAGACCCGACGCGGCAGTGTGATGCCCAGCTCGGGAGAACGACCGATATTTCCAGCCGCGTCCTCAGCGATCACACGAATGGTAACCCGGCTTCCAGCCAGTGGATGACGCGATGTGTCCAACAGGGTGCGAACGCCATTTTCCGTATCCAGATCGGCAAATCCGGCCGGCGTCAATTCGATTTCCTGCCAGTCGGAATTTGGCGCGTCTTCAGGATGAAATTCGAGCGCATAACGTGTTGCGCCATAATCATCCTCAACGGAAAACTGAAGATCAAGTTCGCCGCTGGCCGTCGCGTCTGGCACAGCGAGAAGGCGCACAACAGGGGGCGTGTCGGGGATGGTTCTGAGAGTCCAGCTCTGCCGAGTGGCACCCGCCTGCAGGCGGATATTGGCCGCACTTTCAATGTCTAAACGGGCTTCCCAGACACTGTCGCCGATTTCTGTGGGCTCTGCCCTGAAGCGGCCATTCTCATCACGCCGGGTCAGGCGCGGCATGTTTCGGCTACCGGCAATACGGGCAATAAAGACAGACCCGGCAGGAATTTCGGCTTGATCTTCACCGTCGGCCAGAAAGACAGGAGCCCGACCGGTATAGCCGGGGGGATCAATCCAGGCATCCAGCGTGACTTCCATCCCAGTGGTCAGGATCGGCGTTAGGCTGAAAGCTTCTTCCAGACGGTCCATGGCGCGCGGTCCGGCCATAAACCAGGACAGGGCCAGCAAAACACTCAAGGAGCCACGAACCGCCCATTTGTCCAGCTTGGCCCAGGCCGCTTTCGGGCGGCGGGCATGGGCGCTTTCAAGCTTTTTGGCCATGCGGGTCTGGTGTTCTTTCCAGACTGCAAGAGCAATGGGATCATCAGAGGGCGGGGCATCCACCAGGGCTTCATGCGGGCGTGCCAAAATACCGGAATCTTCTTCGACCCGGCGGGCCATCATGTCTTCATCCGGCCAGATGAAATCCGGCAAGGATTTACGGGTTACCCAGACAGCCAGAGCCAGTGAGCCCACAGCATAAATCGCCCGCCATGGATCGCCGAGGTTTTCCCATAGTCCCAGCAGGGCAAACAGGGCAAAACACACCAGCCAGGCAAGGCCGGGCCATAACAAGGGCACAGCGCGTTCCCAAACCAGGGCGAACCATGCAGCGATGAGAGATGCGTGACGCATATCAACAAACTACCATGCTATTTGCTGTCAGCCAGTCGCGGGTGCATTACGAATTGGAGAGACGGCGCGTTCTTTAACCCTCATCGCCTTCGGTGTTTTCTTCTTCAGGCGCATCGCCCCACATCGGTGGCGGGCGCTCCAGATTTCCCTGAAGGCCACAGGCAGAAACAGCCAATGCGCTCAACGCAACAAGAACAAGGCTGGCAATACGTTTCATTGAGTCAGTCTTCATTACTTCAGCCTTCAATTCGATAAACCCTAATTCGCGAGTCTGCGTGTCCAGTAATCCAAACGTTCCCGGGTTCGTATCGGGGCAGGACCACCAAAACACGTCCGACTCGTCATCGACGCTTTGGCACTCAACACTGAAAACACCCGTTCGTCGATCCCTGCTTCAACCGCCTGCATCACATCCAGCGGCAAGTCAGCGAGCGGCAGATTGCGATCTTCAGCGGCTTTGACGATGGCCCCGGCAATGTGATGGGCATCGCGAAACGGCTTGTTCAGCTCACGCACCACCCAATCGGCCAGATCGGTTGCATCGGAATACGCTTCCCCGGCAGCTTCTTCCAGTGCTTGCGCATTAAAGCTCAGATCACCGGCCATGCCTGTCATCGCCGCAAGCGCCAGTTCCAGATCATCAATCGCCTGAAAGGCAGGAGCCTTGTCTTCCTGCAAATCCTTGGAATAGGCCAGTGGCAGGCCTTTGACGATCAGCAAAAGCGTGTTGAGCGAGCCAATGATCCGGCCCGGCTTGGCCCGCACCAGTTCGGCGGCATCAGGATTACGCTTTTGCGGCATGATCGAAGAGCCGGTCGACCAGGCATCGGAGAGGCTGGCAAAGCCAAAGCGTCGTGTACACCAGAGCACGATTTCTTCGGCAAAACGGGACAAATTAACGGCGCAAATAGAGGCGGCTGCCAGTACTTCCTGTACAAAATCACGCGCCGCCACACCATCGATTGAATTACCCATCGGCCCATCAAAACCCAAGGCCTCTGCCGTCATCTCACGGTCAATCGGAAACGCTGTGCCCGCCAAAGCCGCACACCCCAGAGGACATTCATTCAAGCGCTTGCGGGCATCGGCAAAGCGGCCGCGATCACGTTCGGCCAATTCGACATAGCTTAAAAGATGATGCGCCAGGGAGACGGGCTGAGCGGTTTGAAGGTGGGTAAAGCCCGGCATGACCTGATCGACATGCTGTTTGGCTTGTTCCACCAACGCGCTTTGATAAGCCGCCAGCGCATCATCAATCCGGTCACAGGCCGTGCGCAGCCATAACCTGAAATCCGTCGCCACCTGATCATTACGGGATCGCGCTGTGTGAAGGCGTCCGGCCGCGTCGCCGACAATCTCCTTGAGCCGCGCTTCAACATTCATGTGAACGTCTTCCAGCGCTTTGGACCACGGAAAATCACCGGCCCGGATTTCATCGCGAACCTGCTCTAGCCCGCGCTGGATCGTCTCTGAATCAGCCTGGGATATGATCCCGGTGGCCCCCAGCATGGCGGCGTGCGCCATCGAGCCCGCTATATCTTCTTCAGCCATGCGCTGGTCGATATCGATGGAGGCATTGATCGCTTCCATCACCTCTGACGGGCCCTTGGCAAAGCGCCCGCCCCACATCGCACTGGCATCTGGATTGTTATCGGCTGACTTGGTATCTGACATGGGTATCCGCCCTTGAGGAGATTCGAATGCAATTTTCGCCCGTTAAAGCAGGACTTATCGCCATGCCCGTTTTCGGTCTGGTGGCGATTTTATACGTGCTATTTTCTGCAATGGACAGTGGGCAAGAAGGGCCTCTTGACAGTTATGCTCATGGCGAAATGCGCGCTTTTATCACATTGGAGACAGCGCCTCCGCAACCGGAGCTGGCCTATATGGATGCCAGCGGCGGTGAGTTGCGCCTCAGCGATTATCGCGGGCAGGTGATTTTGGTGAATTACTGGGCCACTTGGTGTCCGCCGTGCGTGCAGGAAATGCCAGCCCTGGATAATCTTCAAACCACCCTGGGAGGCGATGATTTTCAGGTCGTCACCATCAGCCTGGATCGAACCGTTGAAGATGCCCGGACCTTTTACGAACGCATGGAGCTAGCCAATCTGCCCCTGATCCACGATGCCAGTTTTTCCAGTCCGGGCCTTGTCGGCACCATGGGCCTCCCCATGTCCATTCTCTATGATCGACAGGGTGTGGAATTGGGCCGTGTGCCAGCCCCTGCTGAGTGGGACAGTGAAGAGACCATTGCCCTGATCGAAGCCGCAATCCGCTTGCCGTGATATGTCACTGGTTTTTCTGCCCGTAAACATTCTCCAGATCGTCTTCGCGGCGATCTCGGTATTTGGGGCCATTCTGGTTATCAAAAACCAGCGCCATCACGCTATGGCCGCGCTTCTTGCTGCTATCGCAGGCCAAATGGTGTTCAATATTTTGGAGGAAACCGCCGGGTTTCGGCAGGTCATACTGGTCTCACCGGCTTTTTTATTCCTCTTTCCACCCCTGTTTTATCTGTTTTCCAGAGGCTTGGTATTTGCAGGAAAGTCCCTGAAATGGGCCGATGCGCCCCATTTTGTCCCATTCTTTTTCGGCCTAGTCTTTGAAGGACAGTTCGAGCTTGTCAAAAACACAGCCCTTGTCAGTACGCTGGTCTATTTGGGGCTGACCTTTCAGCTGATACACCGTTTTCACATGGTCTCCCCGCATATTCGGTCCGATGCGCAATCCATTCGTTTGCGATGGGTTTATGCCGTTATCGGCACCTATGTGGTGCACGCGGTTTTTGACCTGATGCGTATGCATTTGGGCGGGCAATGGCCGTGGCTGATCTCCCATGACGCCTATTTCATGTCCTTGAGCCTGTCCTTGGCGCTCATTGCTTCCATGATCTATTTGGCGCTCCAGCATGATGCGCTTTTTGAAGGCTTGCTCCCAACTGCGTTGAAGAACAAACAGGACAAGACTTTGGACGTGGCAGGGCTGGGCGGAGAAGAATTCGCCCGCCTGGAAACCAGAATTATCGAAGAAGAACTCCACGCAGAGCCCCGTTTGTCATTGGCGGAAGTGGCCATTGCATCCGGCATTGAAGCGCGTGAAGTGTCCCGATTGATCAAGCAGGCCACAGGCAAGAATTTCAATGACTACATCAATGGATTGCGTGTGGCGGAAATTTGCCGTCGCCTGAACGAAAATTCGACCACCCCAGAACGGACGAGCATCCTGGATATCGCTTTTTATTGTGGTTTCAATTCCAAGTCGGCCTTCAATGCGGTGTTCAAAAAGCATATGGGGCAAACCCCGACCGCCTATCTCGACAGCTTGCCTGTAAGGGGTAATCCAAAGGCCTGACAAAGTCAGGACGTCCCGGATCATGATTGTGGACGACACGACTTGTTCAACACGTCAAACCCCTCTTTTTCAAAGAGGAGGTATAAATGATCCGTTGGTTGATGATGTCGGGACTTATAGCGCTTGGGGCATGCGGTGCCCCTCAAGCACTTCAACCGGGCAAGGATGTATCCCAAGCGTATCTAATTGATAATGTTCGGCTGTTGACCATGACCGGTGAGGCCGCTCTAGATGGTCAGTCTTTGTTGGTGCTCGATGGTATCATCCACGCAACCGGGCCATCAGGTAGCTTGGAAATCCCACAAAATGCCAGAATGATTGACGGGAACGGCCGAACATTGATGCCGGGTCTGATTGATATGCATGTTCATGTTTTTGACGAATCCGATCTGGCGGCCAATCTGGCACATGGCGTGACCACCATCAGGAATATGGGGGGCATGCCCTTCCATTTGGGTCTTGCTGACCGGATTGAAAATCGACGATTACGTGGCCCGAACCTGATCACGACCGGCCCTATTATCAATGAAGTTGGTGGGCGAAATTCAGGCCCCTTGCATGTGGGCGTTGAGGGCGGAGACGAGGCCCGTGCGGAAGTCAGGCGGCAATATCGGGCCGGATATCGCCATTTGAAACTCTATTCCAATTTGTCTGATGAAAGCTTTGTTGCCATCCGCGATGAAGCCGAAACGCTTGGCATGACCATGTCGGGCCACCCGGTTGAGGGAACGGAAGCCAACCCCATATCGATATCTGAAACCCTAAACGCTGGTTTCGTCACACTGGAGCACACGGAATCGATCGTCTGGCATGCCTTGGCCGATGAAATCGACAGGGACAAGGCCCGGTCATTGGCGCGAAATATTGCAAACTCACAAACAATCATCTCACCGACTTTGATCGTGCATGAAAATCTGTCACGCATCGTTGAAACACAGGGCGCTCACCTACACAGACCAGCCATGGCCAGTTTCAATCCGGTGATCGCCGGGTTTGAAGCTGAAAATTATGAATTTTGGAGCGCATATCAGCGTGATGATCGAACACTCATGCAGGACTATTACGTCGATGTGACAGGCCTGATGTTTGAGGAGGGAGCCTCTTTGGTCGTGGGAACAGATGCAGGCGTCATGGCAACGCCTCACGGTGTGTCCGCATTGCGGGAATTGGAGCTGTTTGTTGAGGCGGGTTTATCGCCCTATGAGGCACTGAAAACGGCAACGATCAATCCGGCACAAGCTCTGGGTCTTGGCTATGAGATCGGTCAAATTCGCCCGGGGATGCAAGCCTCTCTCATTCTAGTGGATGGTCGTCCGGATGAGGATGTTTCCGCTCTTCGAAATCTTTCAGGCGTGATGCATCAGGGGGAATGGCTGGATGAAGCAGGTTTGGAGGATTTGGAAGAGGCATCCCATCATCCATCTCGCTTGAGAACTTGGTACCGGTTGATCATGCATTTTATGACCAACTGAAAAAAAACAGGCCGCCCTATGGGAGGTGGCGGCCTGTCAACAACCTGTCCGGCACGGAGGAGGTTCGGAGCAGGGCTCAATTCTGAGGGTTGAGCCTGTTCTTGATACGGCGTGTGCGTGACAATGACATGACATAATTGCGAAGCTTTTTTGCTCCGGCACTCACAAAAAAGCCCGGCCAATAGACCGGGCTTTTTCAATTCTTCAAAGGCCTGCCAACTGTCAGCCGAGAGCGGCTTCCAGTTCCGGCAGGGCATCAAACAGATCAGCAACAAGGCCGTAATCCGCCACCTGGAAAATCGGTGCTTCCTCATCCTTGTTGATAGCAACAATGACCTTACTGTCCTTCATGCCGGCCAAATGCTGGATCGCGCCTGAAATGCCGACTGCGATATACAGCTCAGGCGCAACCACCTTGCCGGTCTGGCCAACCTGATAATCATTGGGCACAAAACCGGCATCCACCGCTGCGCGCGAGGCCCCGATGGCCGCGCCCAGCTTGTCGGCAATGCGTTCCAGCATGACGAAATTATCGCCAGACTGCATGCCACGCCCGCCGGAAATGACAATCTTGGCACCAGCCAACTCAGGCCGGTCTGACTTGGATAGCTCTTCAGAGACAAATTCAGATTTGAACGGTCCGGACGACGCGCCCAAATCCTCAATCTCGGCTGAGCCGCCATCACCGGCTTTTTCAAATGTGGTCGGGCGAACCGTGATCACTTTTTTGGCGTCCGATGATTGCACCGTCATCATCGCATTACCGGCATAGACCGGGCGAATGAATGTATCGCTGCTGACCACTTCGGAAATATCCGAGATTTGCATCACATCGAGATGCGCCGCGACACGGGGCATGAAATTCTTGCCTGTGGTAGTCGCAGCCGCCAAAACCGCGTCATATTCCGCCATCAAAGGCGTCACCAGGGCATCCAGTGCTTCCGCTGTTGGCTTGGCAAACGTGTCCGCTTCGGCGTGGAGCACCTTGGCAACACCGTCAATCTTGGCAGCGGCTTCAACAACAGAGCCCGCACCAGAACCGGCAACCAGAACATGGACGTCGCCGCCCAGCCCTTTGGCCGCTGTGACGACAGCGCGTGTGGCGTCGTTCAAGCTGGCATTGTCATGTTCGGCAATAACGAGAACAGCCATATCAGATCACTCCCGCTTCGTTTTTCAGCTTGTCGACCAATTGGGCGACATCTTCCACCTTGATTCCGGCTTCCCGCTTGGGGGGCTCGGTTACTTTCAGAACCGACAGGCGCGGCGCGATATCGACACCGAAATCATCCGGCGTTTTCATATCGATCGGCTTGCGCTTGGCCTTCATGATGTTGGGCAGGGAGGCATAACGTGGCTCGTTCAGGCGCAAATCCGTGGTCACCACAGCAGGCAACTGGATCGATACGGTTTGCAAGCCGCCATCCACTTCACGGGTGACGCTGGCTTTGCCATCTTCAACAACGACCTCAGAGGCAAATGTGCCCTGCGGCCAATCCAGCATCGCCGCCAGCATTTGGCCGGTCTGATTGCTGTCATCATCAATCGCCTGCTTGCCCAAAAGCACCAGTTCCGGGCTTTCAGCTTCAACAATGCTTTTGAGGATTTTGGCAACGGCCAGCGGTTCAACCACATCATCTGTTTGCACCAGAATACCGCGATCAGCGCCCATGGCGAGGGCGGTGCGGATGGTTTCCTGAGCCTGTGTCGGGCCGACAGAAACGGCGATGATTTCGCTGGCAATGCCCTTTTCTTTCAACCGGATCGCTTCTTCGATAGCGATCTCGCAGAAAGGGTTCATCGACATCTTCACATTGGCAAGGTCCACACCCGTCTGGTCGGGCTTGACGCGGACCTTCACATTGGCATCGACGACCCGTTTGACGGGGACGAGAATTTTCATGAAAGGGCTCCGATTTGGGCAGGCACGCGGACGCGTACCGGGAAAGAATTCACCCGGAAATTGCCTGTGTGGGCGATCTAAGTCAATGCAGGGAGCGGCTTACGTGAGCGTCAATTGGCAGTGGGGTCATCTTCAACTATTTCGACCAATTCAGTTGAGATGAAAAGTTCAATCTCATCCGACACCCAAGGCGCGGCAAAGCCCATATCCCAGTTTGAGCGCATCAGCACGCCCGTCGCCGTAAAGCCCAGCTTGATATTGCCGTCGCGTGTCTCGTCAGTTTTGTTCAAAGTAACAGCCAGGCTGACCGGATGGCTCTGACCATTCATGGTCAAATCACCGGTCATTGTTCCTGTGACACCGTCTTCGGTTTCAAAGGATGTGCCGACAAAACGCGCTGTGGGATAGTTCGCGGTTTCGAAAAAATCATCGGAATTAAGATGAGTAATAAAGCGCTCATGGTGTGCGCCAGCCCAAATACCATCGATCAAATTGAAGGTGATATCAACAGTGGAATTGCCAGGCGTTTCCATATCCAACGACAATGTGCCGTCAAAATCAGTAAACTGAACCGATTGACGCGAATATCCCTGATGATCCCAGCTGGCCGATACTTCGGTATGGCTTTTGTCGAATTCAAAAGAAACCGGATCGGCTAAAACGGGCGCGTTAAAAATCAGGGCGGCAGAAGCAGCAAGAAGAAGACGGGACATTGAAAACTCCAGATGATTGATACCACCCAAAGATAGGGCTTATGTGGCATCATTCCACCCCGGTCACGCGAAGGTGATGGGGATTACCCTCACCCGTCCTTCGAGACTCGCTGTGCTCGCACCTCAGGATGAGGTTGGTTTTATGTAAGCAATTGTTTTATATTGAATAAATAAGTTTTTCTTCTTTTCAACCTCATCCTGAGGTGCTGTGAGGGCTTGCCCGATCAGCCTCGAAGGACACGTTGAAAGACAAACGAAATTCACCGTTCCCCACCCGGCACCCAGAGCACATCATCCTGGCCATTATTGTTGGCGATGCGGGCCATCACGAACAGCAAGTCAGACAAGCGATTGAGGTATTTGAGCACGGCTGGATTGAGGATCGCGCCGCCTTCCATCAGGGCCGATACCTTGCGCTCGGCCCGTCGACAAATTGTGCGGGACATGTGCAGGCGGGCCGCGTTTTCATTGCCACCGGGCAGGATGAAAGAGTTCAAGGGTTTCAGTCGGCTATTAAGATCATCAATCTCGTTTTCCAGCCGCATTACCTGCCCGTCCGTAACCCGCAATTCTTCATGTTCTGGCGGTGTGCCGCTGATCGGCACGCACAAATCTGCGCCAACATCAAACAGATCATTCTGGATGCGGCCCAGCATCACACTGAGCGTGTCGCTTGTATCCAGCGTGGCCCGGACGAGGCCGATGGATGAATTGGTCTCATCGACATCGCCATAAGCCTCAACGCGCGGGTCGTGCTTGACCGTTTGAGACATATCGCCAAGACGGGTGGTGCCAGCATCTCCGGTGCGCGTGTAGATTTTTGTCAGCTTGACCAAGGAAAAGCCCTAACCGCCCATCTGGTTCTTGAAATAAGCGACCACGATAATCAGCACTATGGCGATGAATTGTAGCAATACGCGTAATCGCATCAATTTGTTAGAACGTGAGCGAGCCTCTTTGCCATCTCTGGCCAGAGTAAACAGGCCATAGACCAGAGTGGCCGCCACCGCCGCCATCGCGACATAGAGCAATATATTGAGAATATCGGCTGTCATCAGCTTCTCCAGCGCAGGGTCGAGGGCTTGACCGGGTTCTTGAAATCATCGCCCGTTTCACGATGTTTGGCCCAGGCATCCTTCAGTTTGAAATACCATTTGGCCTGCACATCACTATCATGAATCAGCATCAATTTGGGATCATAGGCCAGCCCGACCTGCTGGGCATTGACCGCATCGCGATCCTGGCCAATGAAAACTTCGATGCCTTTGCGGATCAAGGGATTGGGCACCAGATGCATCAAGGGGTGATCCCAATAGACGACAATCGTGATCGCAGTGGAGTTTTCATTGGTCGGCGTAACGGCAGCAAAGCCGGTGACATGCTTGTCGCCTGCCTTGATATATTCAGTGCGAAGGCCCGGAAGTTGAAAGCGGATTTCGGTCTGAGGTTCGCCCAAAAGCGTATAGAGAAACGAGTTCTTCGACGGCTTGTGCGGCAGCATGGAAAAGCCGCGCTCCACCGGCCCAAACTGTTTTTCCTTGGCATGAACCGATTTGGCCGTACGCCACCACCATTGTCGGTGGATGTAAGGAATGTGGGCCGGATCCATCAGTCCGATCACGGCATGGTCGACATGACAATTAAACACATCACGGACCACCATTTGCGGTTTTTGGCCCTCCGGAATGTCCAGTCGTGGCGGGTCAATGCATGGCGTCGTACCATCTTCTTCGGAGTGGTAAATCCAGATCAGGCCCTGGCTTTCATGCACGGGAAAAGCGCGCGTGCGGATCTTGTCCAGATCCATCGCCTCGTCTTGTTCTTCGGTCAGGGAAGGGATCGCCGCACACGAACCGTCCGTGCGAAACCGCCAGCCATGATAGGGGCATTCAACATGGGTTTCTTCGCCATGCTTTTGCACCTCGCCCTGCGACAATAAAATGCCGCGGTGCGGGCAAATATCCCGCAGTGCATAGACCTTGCCTGCATGGTCTCGGCCAAACAATATCGGTTGGCCCAGCAACTCGCGATGGAGATGCTGACCGGGCTTCAATTCACTCGAAAGAGCGCCGAAATACCAGAGATCTTGCACAAACATGGAGCGAGTTTTAACCAGAAGGGGAGGCTTTGCCTAGTGATCAGGCTCTGCGTCAAAAAGCGCAATCACATCCGCGGCTGACATTCCGCCTTCGCGCATTTGCTGCAAGGTGGCGGCCTGGTCGCGTTTGGCAAACCTTTTGCCGGATTTATCCAACAGCAGCCGGTGGTGGTGATAGACCGGTATCGGCAGTCCCAGCAGGGTTTGCAGCAAGACATGCACCGGCGTTTGCTCAAACAAATCCATGCCGCGAATGACATGGGAAATCCCCTGCAGGGCATCATCATGGACCACGGCCATATGATAGCTGGTGCCGACATCCTTGCGGGCCAGAACCACATCCCCCAAGGGTGTGGGGTCGGATTTGATGGAGCCTTTGTTTTTTTCGATAAAAAACATTTGCTCATAACGCGCGCCCAGAAAATCGCGACATTTATCCAGTGATAACCGCCAAGCATACGGTTTTCCGGCGTTTAAAAGGGTGTTTTCCTCGTCCACGGACAGGGTATTGAGCGGTCCTTTATAGGGTGTGGAGCCGTCATTTGTGGGCGTATGAGGTGCGCGGGCAATGTCTTCGAGGATTTCAGCGCGGGTTTTAAAGCACCGATAGACCAATCCGAGGGTCATCAGCTTTTCCAGCATTTTGGCGTAATCTGAAAAATGCTCACTCTGGCGACGCACGGGTGTTGACCAGTCCAGCCCGAGCCAGTGCAGGTCGTCAAAAATATCCGGCTCGAATTCCGGTTTGCAGCGGGTCGTGTCGATATCTTCAATCCGCAGGATAAACGCACCGCCTGCCTCTTGTGCGGCTTGCCACGCCGTCCAGGCCGAAAAGGCATGACCCAGATGCAAATATCCGGACGGGGAGGGGGCAAAACGGGTGATAAAGCTCATCCCACATGCATGACCTGCAGCGCTTGACGCTTCAAGCTTGCACTTCACTTGATATAGTCACATCAATTGATTTTCCGGAGACAGACATGCCCCTTGATGGACCCCGCCTTGCGCCGCATTCCGGTGGTGCACCGAAAAAACTGGTGATCTTTCTGCATGGCTATGGCTCCAATGGTCAGGATCTGATCGGGTTGGGCCAGCATTGGGCCCGCGGCCTGCCGGATGTGCAATGGGTCTCCCCCAATGCGCCCGATAGCGTGCCCGGTGCGCCCAATGGCTTTCAATGGTTTCCGATCTCCAATCTCGATCCGGAACGCATCCGCGAAGGGGCCGCAACCGCCGGGCCGATTGTCGACGATTTTATCGATGGTGAGCTGGAGCGATATCGCCTGAGCGAAAAAGATTTGCTTCTGGTCGGCTTTTCCCAAGGCACGATGCTGTCCCTTCAGGCCGGATTGCGGCGGGAACGGCAAATCGCAGGCATATTGGGCTTTTCCGGCGCACTGCCGGGGGGTGAAACCCTGAAAGAGGAGATCGTCTCCAAGCCGCCGATTTTCCTCATTCATGGCGATCAGGATGATGTCCTGCCTCTGCCCTTCATGCTGGATGCAGCCAATGCGCTGGCGGGGGCCGGTCACGGCACGCAATGGCATATCTCCCAAGGCATCAAGCATTCGATCGGCCAGGACGGTTTGCAATTGGGTGAGCGCTTTATCGCTCGGGCGTTTAACAATCAGCTCGCCTGATCACTTACAATATCGCCACCACATCCCCTTTTGGAATTAAACGTGTTATGATTCGGATGCTTTGATACTTTTCAAGGCGAGAATGACCAATGGAGGTGTGTGTTCAGGACGTTTGTCCGTCAATCACGCTCCCGGGCCGGTGATCTCACCAGCCACATAGCGGGAGGCCGCGACCATGCAAGTGCTTGAAAAGTCCTTGCAGGGGTGGCCCTGTCTCGTGCTGAACGCCAATTATCAACCGCTTTCCTATTGGCCGCTCTCTACCTGGTCCTGGCAGGAGGCGGTGAAGAATGTCTTCTTGGAGCGCGTCGCCATTGTCTCCCATTATGAAGACGTGGTGCATTCACCCAGTTTTGAAATGCATGTGCCCTCCGTCGTCGCCTTGCGCGATTATATCGCCCAGGAACGCACCCCCGCCTTCACCCGTTATAATGTCTGGCTGCGCGACCAGTTCAAATGCGCCTATTGCGGGCTGGAAGGCGTCAATCATCTGACCTTTGATCACGTCATTCCTCGCCGACAGGGCGGCAAGGCCAGTTGGGAAAATATCGTTGCCGCCTGCGGGCCTTGTAATCTGAAAAAAGGCGGCCGCACCCCGCGCGAAGCGCATATGCCGCTGGCTCGGCCGCCGTGGAAACCCACCCAGCACGAATTACAAAGCCGCGGACGCTCCTTCCCACCTAAATTCCTGCACGAAAGCTGGATGGATTACCTCTATTGGGATGTGGAGCTGGAGCGGTAGGGGGAGCTTGTCAGTTTGAGGCGCTCCTCATCCCGGCGAAAGCCGGGACCTCATGCTTCAACCCTCATTGCTATCCCGATGAAAATCAGGCCCCAATTCATAGGGCTTTGTCAGGGCACACCACCCATTTCGGCCTTGATGGAATGGGGCCTCAGGTATTGCCCGCGTCAAGGGCGAAGCCGCGACGCGGAGCAAAACGCCTGAGGCAAACTGCTTTCAAGGCATGAGGGGAAAATTAGATCATTCGAAAACTTGTATTTCAATACAAATCGAATTCCAAAATTGTACTCAAATACAAAAGTTTCGCTGAGTTCTTGTGGTTGGTCTAAGTGCCAAACAAGTCCGTCTCATCTGAGTGATCCAAGCGAATGATGCCAACAAGAAGCCATGTTTGCTGATGAAGCGCATGTGTGCCCATGGCGAAGGTCACGCCATTTTGAGCGTATTCAACTTCATATTTTTCCTTGAGCCAGGAGAGGGCTGCTTCGTCATTTCCCATCTCATTTCGTCGTCGGGCAAATGTCGCTGAGGTCTCCCAGTCTTCGCAGGTATTCATGTGAGACTTGCCGACAGCGTCTGTCCATTTGATGTGAAATGTGTAGGGACAAGGGGTCATCGGCTTGACCGGTGCATGAAACAGATTGTCTTGCTTTGCCAGTATCAAATGATTGTTTCGTTCTTTCTCAAGAATGTTCGATGTTTTTGCTTTCCATGAAAACTCAAACATGGTGGGTCGAAGAAGTGCCAGGCTTTCGCCTCTTGTTGCGGCTTCATCGGTTGAGCTTCTGATGATGGCATTCAGCGAGTCCCGTTCCTTTTCCTTGGAGCTTCGTCGCATAACAGTAAGGCTGTCAGGATCGACTCGCTGGGTTTCTTTTCGGCCATCATGGCCGGGTTCGGTGTATTGGTAGCGTATGATATCCCAACGCCGAAACTGCTGTGGGTCAGCCAAGGTTCGATAGGGGACAGGGTGTTGTCGGACCCATTCACCTTGAGGGGTTATCCCTGCACAGCAAACCGTTTCAAAATACTTTCCACTGGCATGAGGCAAAGCCTTCACCAGATTAAGACAAATGCCCTTTTGGCTATGCAGCCTGCTCAAAAGTTCGAACTCCAAGATGTTCAGGTTTGGAGTCTATACGATCTTTAAGGGTGTGTGTAATAATTTTGCGATGACAAGTTGAGGGGTCGCGTTCGTAGCAAAGAAGGCAGACCTTTTTTCCGTTCGCGAGTGTAACGATTTGATCAAGGGCTTCTTGGGCTTCGGTCGATTTTATAACTTTGGCGTAGATAGACCTGAAAAGTTCCCAATTTCCGCTGCGTGCCGCTTCTCTCCCCGGTTTGGGATCGCCCAGAGCTTTTAAGTGCAGGTAGTCGATATCGTGGGTGGCCAAGGCTTCGGATAACGCTGTTTTGGAAAAGCCTTTTCTGCGAGATTGAGCCCGGTCACGTACATCAATGATCATGTCGACTTGGGCGCGGGATAGCGTTTGCAGGAAGTCTTCCAGTGAAGCGCCTTCATAGCCAATGGTCGAAATCATCTCTGCTCTCCTTTGTATCGAGAGCTAGCCTGCTCCGGTTAATGAAGCAATACGGATGGAAAGAGCCACCCCTAAACCTTCTCGCTCACCTTGATCGCAAAACGGCAGCCGGCTTTGATCACCGATGATAGAAGCGGATAGCCGGGGGCGTCCTTGGCCCCTTCTTCTATCGCCAGATCGCGATGGGCCAGCTCATCTTCACGGAATTGGGTAAAGCGATCCGCGAGCTCATCTTCGCCCATCGCCCGCAATTCGGTGATCTGATCGGCGTAATGCTCTTCAATCACCGTTTCGACTGCTTCAGTGCAGGCATGGGCCGCTTTTTCGCCCATCAAGGCCGTGCTCACACCCAGCACATGACTGGCAATATTCCACACCGGAGCCAGTGCGGTGGGGCGTGCGTCATGGTCCATCAACAGGGCATTGAACTGATCGAGATGCTCTTGTTCTTCTTCTTCCATATGCTTGAGCTGATCGGCGATTTTCGCCTTGTGCGGCAAGTCTTTGAACACTTTGTGCTGGCCACGATAAATACCCACAGCGGCATACTCACCGGCGTGATCGACGCGGATCATCTCATCAATGCGTTTCGGATCGCTCATTTTGCCGGGGAGGGACGGTGTGTATGTGCTCATCCTTTAAGGCCTTTATAACCAACCAGGCCGGCCATGACGGCCATGCCCAGTGAGATCAGCGCATTATAGCCAGCCATGGAAATGCCCATCAAGGTCCAGGCCGCTTCATCGCACAAGACCGCCGGGCGCTCACCGTTCAGCGTCGCCATAAGCTCGGCCAGATTGACCTCGGTAACGCCATTTGTGGTGCAAGTGGCCGGGCCTGCCCACCAATCATATTCAATCCCGGCATGCCAAGCGGAAAATCCGGCTGAATACAAAAGCACCAAGGCGATGGCAAAAATCGACCAAGGGGCATGCCGAGCCAGAGAGGGTTTGACGATCAGGGCAATGCCTGAAAACAAGCCCAAGCCAATCACTGCCATATGAATGTGGCGCTGGTCATAACACAGCGCGCAAGGATCATAATGGCCGATATATTGAAACCCCCATGCCCCCAAAAGCAGGCTGAGTGAGCCGCCTGCCAGCAATAAGGGCCAGCGTGTCAGCGGAAATTTTCTTAAAACGGGGGTCATGAACTGCATGATCAAGGGCCTGTGGATGAAGTGCAAAGTGACGAATGCGCACACCTGTTACATGAGTGCTTAAAGAAGATTTCGAATGAAATCCTTCAAGGTGTCAACTGCGGCATCACCGAAGATGAAAAACAATGTGATCAATAATGTGACCCAGGCCAGACCCAGTAACAGCCCGCCGAGCATCAACAACCCGTCGCGGGTCAATAGACCCAGGGCGGAAATGGCCAGGGCAATGCCGGGTGTGGAATTGGTCAGCGGCAGGGGAACCAAAATACTGGCGCAGAAAATGACAAAGATCAGGCCGACCAGGCGCTCCGCCGAAGGGCCGGATAAAAACAACAGGCGCGGACGGGCCAGGGCCTCCATCCAGCCAAACCATTTGCGACCAAAGCGCGCCATCTTGACCAGGCCATCGCGGGCCATCGGACGGGCCTTGAATTTAGTCGGCAGCCAAGGCTCATGACGGGCCATCATCATCTGCACCGACAGCGCCATCATCGGCAGGGCCATGATCTGGGGGATGCCATATAAAAACGGGATAGAGATCGGCAAAGCCATGGCAAACAAGATGATGCCAAAGGCGCGTTCGCCCAGCGCATCGACAAATTCGCCCAGCGTCATGCCCTCTTCAGGCGCATTTTCAGCGATCACTTCCAGCGTACCGATCAGGCCGCGCGCGCCATCGTTTGAAGCTGTCGATGTGCTCATTCAGGCAGGCTCCCCATGTGCTGGGCCAAACCTAACTGCACACAATCATGGCGTCGAGCACACAGAACCGTTGACAGGCAGCCGCTATTTCATCAGTTTGCGCCTCGCATTCCAAACGGATGCCCTTGTGGCGGAATTGGTAGACGCGAGGGATTCAAAATCGAATACAATCTAAATTCTCAACAAAAATAACCCTTATAAACCAATATGTTGAACGAATTTATCTGATAATTGTATCCGAAAAATCCTTTCACAACCCTTACACATTTCGTTGATTTTTTGCACATCTTTACGTATGATGTTGCTATGAAAGAAAATCACACATTGTTTGGTGGGAAGCTCCACATATACAGGCGAGAGAATAGTGGGAACTGGCAGTGCTCCGCTTATCTCAAGGGTAAAAATCGTCGCACAAGTACCCGTGAAAAAAGCCTCGCTCTAGCAAAAGAGTTTGCTGAGGACTGGTATCTTGAGCTTCGGGGCCGAGCGCGAGAAGGAAACCTCAAAAACGAGAAACTGTTTCGACAAGCAGCAGAGCAGTTCCGTCGTGAGTTTGAAATTATTACTGAAGGTGAACGAGCTGAGTCTTATGTGAAAAGCCTCACTCGCAAGTTGGATAACTACTTAATTCCATTTTTTGGAGATAAGGGTTTATCCGAGATTACGCCGGGGATGGTTCAGGAATACCGCATTCACCGACAAACCCATTCGATTAAGCGGCATAATCAAAAAACTGAGCACTCAGGTAATAGGCCTAAGTTTAATACGATACATCAGGAAATTGTTGCCCTACGTCAAACGTTGAAGTGCGCAGTCCGGCATGGATGGCTTGATCGGTTACCTGACCTATCCACTCCATATGGAACGAGTAAAAAAATAACGAGGCGTGCTTGGTTTTCTCCTGAAGAATACAAGCAACTCTATGAGGCAACGAGAAAGCGAATAAATAACGCGACACGCAAAAACCATAAATGGTCTGCTGAGCAACTTCATGATTTCGTACTCTTGATGGCAAACACGGGACTGCGCCCTGACGAGATGAAGCGGCTCGAACATCGGGATGTTCAGATCGTAGAAGACCAAGATACTGATGAAACGATATTGTTAATTGAAGTGCGCGGAAAACGGGGAGTAGGTTATTGTAAAAGCATGCCCGGTGCTGTGAAGCCTTATAAACGGCTTAAAGCTCGAAATAACCCTGAGCGTACTGACCGGCTATTCACCCAGCGCCATTCCGAACTTCTCAATTCGGTGCTGGTTGAAGAAAATTTGAAATTTGACCGTGAGGGGCAGGTTCGTACCGCCTACTCTTTAAGACACACATATATCTGTATGCGCCTCACTGAAGGTGCTGATATTTACCAAGTCGCAAAAAATTGCAGAACAAGTGTTGAGATGATCGAGAAGTATTATGCTTCTCATATTGCAAACAGAATTGATGCGTCTGCGATCAATGTGAGAAAAATTAAAGATGGTGAATAAAGTAGTTAAACGGGATTATGTTAACTAGCTGAATATTTGCAAACAATCCTTGTTGCCTTAATTTCAAACTGGTATAAACGGACACCTATGTGCGGGTGTGGCGGAATTGGTAGACGCGCCAGACTCAAAATCTGGTGTCCCTAGGACGTGTCGGTTCGATTCCGACCACCCGTACCATTATCTTAATTTGAGCGATCAGCGGAGCACCCCGCGTGTCGCAACTTTCAAATTCTCTATTGCCCAAAGTGAGCACTCATACTTGGGCCTTCCGATCTTTGCCCATGGCGATCTATGGATCGGATAAACTCATAAAACCCGTGGCGACCCACATTCGAGGCATGCTCGAATTTAGCCACCTGCCATATTGCACAAAGCATCCCACTGAGTGGATGCAGGGCACTCTTCTTTTGATTCGTCTCTTTTTTCCTGTTCACGGCTTGGCGTTGTGGAACATGTT